>VOFH01003007.1_pt1 | contig 49858 bp, 78 predicted proteins | sample 5384091 | NCBI WGS metagenome assembly VOFH01 (sample SAMN12384727, study PRJNA508395) | human gut metagenome | isolation source: healthy gut G | host: Homo sapiens
GAAGATGCCGACGTTGATCATGCTTCGCCCTTTACCTCAACATGAACGTCTCCGCGTTCGGGGAGAGAAATTCGGTCGGAATCGGGAAGCAGGTCTCAATGTTCTCGACTGCGAGTAACGGCTGACGCAGCCACATCTCGAGACCGGGATTACTGACAACCTCGCGTCTGGTGAGGTTAAAGTTATCATCAATGATCTCAATCGCGCGCGGCTTCGTCGGGTCCCTGCGGATATATCCGTTCTTCTCAAGTGTCTCCAGATGGAGTGGACGGAGGAGGTAGACTTCAAGTCAACTGCCTCGCAGATCTCACGCACAGCGGGCGGATATCCCTTATTCAATATCTCCTGTTTAATGTATTCGAGAATCTCTCTCTGCTTCGTGCTGATCTTGCCGTATGCCATGCATATACCTCCTGTCAATCATTACCAATGCTATTATGTATAATTTAGTTTAACACAGCATGTGTAAAAAATGCAAACATATATTCCGAAAATTTGTTCGATTTTCTTGTTGACAAACGGATGTTCTGGTATTATGATAGGAACATAAACAAATGTTCGCAACAAACGTTCGGAAATGAACGTTCGATTAACATGACAGGAGGTATTCTTATGAGAAGCAGAAGAGCAGCGGTAAAGGCGCAGAGACGCAACATTCATGTTGGGATTGATGGTTTTAACCGTCATTGGTGATCGGTTCTGTCCTGCTGGGAACGATCCGCACACAGGCGGCTCCTGCAGAACCTTTCTTATAAATATTACACAAGCATCCAGATCCAGAAGGGAGATACCCTCTGGAATATCGCAGATGAATATATCACAGACGATTACGACAGCATGGACAAATATATGGAGGAGATCTGTGCGATCAATCACATCCTGCCGGGGGACATTCATTCTGGACAGTATCTGACCATCCCGTATTATTCGGCAGAACATCTCAAGTAAGATGGTATTTTTTGTGCAGCGTCTCCGGTCGGTTGTGTTTTTTGGGTAAGTACGGTATAATGAATTCTGACGAACTCATATTGTGCGGGGAAGGCAGCACAGAGAATATGAATTACGGAGGATGAGTTATCTCGTATGATAAAGTTTATCTATGTGATTTTAATGAATCTTTTTCAGAGCGCCTTATATGATACCGAAGATGCGCAGGGAGGCGGATCATCCTGAAAAGTATAGTGTAGAGGAGCGCTACGCGCTGGCGCGCCATGTGATTCGCCTGATGAAGGTAACCGGCGGCATCCACACAAAATCTTACGGCACAGAGCTGCTTCCGACAGAAGGCGGCTACATGATGTATCCGAATCATCAGGGAAAGTACGACGCACTCGGCATTATCTACACCCACAGGGAGCCATGTTCGCTTGTGATGGATAAGGCGAAGTCCAATACCATACTGGTTCGTGAATTTGTGGATCTGCTTCAGGGAAAGCGGCTGGATAAGAAGGATGTCAGACAGGCATTGACGATCATCAATGAGGTATCTGAGGAAGTAAAGCAGGGAAAGCGTTATATTCTGTTTCCGGAGGGCGGATACGAATTTAACAATAAGAACCATGTGTGTGATTTTAAAAGCCGGCAGTTTTAAGATTGCGTTAAAGACAAAGGCACCGATCGTACCGGTGGCTCTGATTGATTCTTATAAAGTTTTTAACAGCTTTTGTTTGGGACCGGTCACCACGCAGGTACATTATCTGAAACCTATTTTATACGATGAATATGGCGGTCTCAAAACGCATGAGATTGCGGATCTGGTGAAGGTACGTATCCAGGAAAAGTTAGATGAAGTTCTTAAGCCAGCAGAAGCTCCGGTCGGATGACTGGAGGCTTCTTTGTGTTCTTTTTATAAACAGCTTTTTGTTTGTCAGAGTCTTGCCAGAGCCACGGATCTGATAGGACTTAAGGCGATGGATGCATCTCCGGGGAACACTAGATATCACGGAGCTTTACATTTGGCTGCGTTGCGTCGTCGATCATCGTCGATGGCAGCGTAATGCTTCCGCGTCGTGTTGACGTCCTTATGGCCGAGTACATCCGCGACCAGATAGATATCCCCGTCTCGCGATAGAGGAGGTGCCGTAGGTACTGCGCAGTTTGTGCGGTGTAATATGCTTTAAGCTGGTCACCAGTTTTGCATATTCTTTGACCAGATTTTCGACCGAACGCACGCTGATTCTCCGGTTCTGCAAGGAGAGAAAGAGGGCGTTGATACTGCCGTCTTCGGCGGTTATTTTCTGGCGCTCAACCATATAAGCGAGAAGTGCTTCGCGTACTTCTTCCCCAAAGTATACAACAACCTCTGCGCCGCCTTTTCGGTGAATCTTGATGCCGTTATTGCGCATATCCACGTCTTCCAGATCGAGTCCGACATTCCGAGACACGGATTCCGGTTCCGAGGAGCAGCGTCATAAGGGCGAGATCTCTTGTCTTTGTGCGGTCGTGATATTTTTTGCTGGCGTGGAGTAAGACTTTCACCGGATTCGACTTCGTCTAACAGTCTCGCGACCTCATCGATATCCAGCCGGATAATATTTTTGTCGTGAATCTTGGGCATGTCCACTTTCACGGCCGGATCATTTTTATCAAGTCGTTTTTGAAATAGTAGCGGTAAAAGGAGCGGAGAGGCCAGCTTTCGCTTGATACCGCGCTCGTCGTTCGTGTGCTCCACACCGTTTTTTCGTAATACTTCAGATAGAGAGATATTCCTCGATATCCATAGGCGTGAGCTCGTCTAAAAGCGAGAGCGGAATATCCTTTACGGTATAGTTCTGGCAAATGGGATTCACATCGCAGAGATAGTCAAAAAAACAGCCGATATCGTAAGCATACGCGATTCTGGTACGCGAGGAAGTGGTTGGCTCAATGCCAATGAAAAACTGTTTGCAGAAATCCGGAAGCTGTTCCAGAAGCTTGCGCAATTTTACTTCATTTTTTACATTCACATTTTCATAATATGCTTTTTCTTTCATAAACGAATTGAATTCTCCTTTTCCTCAGCGACATCTGTCTGCCATCCGGGGATATTTCCATGTAATACTGCATGAAAAGCTGTTTTTGGCTCCGGATGATCCAGATTGATCTGTCGGATCAGATTTTTCACGTAAGCACGCTGTGTGTGCCCGTCTGCAGGACATGGATTGGCGACGACCGGAAGCTTCATCTTATTCCGAAATCCTTTACTTCCGCTTCAGAGACGTATAGTAAGGGCGTATGACCACAAGCTGTGTGCGGTCTAAATGTGTGCTCGGTGGAAACGCATAGAATCTTCCCTCAAAAATCATGGAAAGAAACGCCGTCTCAATCACATCATCCATGTGATGTGCGTAGGCAACCTTATTGCATCCTAATTCCTGAGCCGCCTCATTGAGTGCTCCCTTGCGCATTTTGGCGCACAGCGCACACGGAGATCCCTTGACTGCTTTGTCCGACACGCTGTCGCCGTGAAACAGGATACGTGCAATCTCTGTTTTTACAATGTGGTACGGTACCTTAAGTTCCTCGCAGAGCCTGCTTTATGGGAGTAAGATCAAAAAGAGTCATATCCCAGATCGACGGTGATTGCCGTGAGTGTGAATTTCTTCGGATAAAAGCGTCTGAGTCCGGCAAGCGCGTAGAGGAGAGTGAGAGAGTCCTTGCCACCGGAAATGCCGACTGCAATGTGATCGCCCTCCTTGATGAGTTTATAATCGTCAACCGCCTGGCGCGTATAGCTTAAAAAGTTTTTTAATTCCATAGATTGCATATCACCTCGTAACTATTTTATAATGAAATTATCTGTCATGAAATGATCTATCATGAAAATGAAATTCAGGATCAACGAAGCAAATAATTCAAAAAGGAGATTGATAAAATGAAATTTGTAATACAGCGCGTAACCGAGGCATCCTGCACGGTAGACGGCAATGTCACCGGCGCAATTCAAAAGGATTTTTGGTTCTGATCGGAATTGCCGATACCGATACGACCGCAAGCGCCGATAAAATGATCAAAAAGCTGTTGTGGCTTCGTATTTTTGAGGATGCGGACGGAAAACAAATCTATCGTTGGCGGACGTCGGCGGAAGTCTTTTGCTGATCTCGCAGTTTACCTTATATGCGGACTGCCGCAAAGGAAACCGTCCTTCCTTTGTCCGTGCCGGAAGCCCGAAATGGCGAGCCCGATGTATGATTATATTGTCGCACGGTGCAAAGAACAGATTCCAGATACCGGCTGCGGTATTTTCGGTGCGGATATGAAGATCTCTGTTAAATGACGGTCCGTTTACCATTCTGCTGGATTCCGAAGAGATCTGTTAAATGAGACGACACAGCGAATGATATTGCACACAGGCTTGCATTGCGGTATATCTCTATGGCTGCGAAATATCCGGCACAGCGTAAAACAGCTTAATGGTTGTTTTATGCCAGCAACTATTCGTTAAACTTGTGTTTTGCGAATAAATATCCGTATCTCTACTATAGCACACCGCCGCCCGCATTTCAAGGAATATGTGCGTTTTCCTGGATTTTGCCGGTGTTTGTTTGCGCAGACATAAAGAGGCGGCACCTTAAATCAAATAAGTGCCGCCTCTTTGAAACCATTTCGTTCACGTTGTATGATATTAGCCGATGATGTTATCTGGATGCATCGAGGATTTCACGGAACTTTAAGATCATATCAATACAACCGTCAATTCCCAGTTTACCGGAGTCCAGTGTCAGATGATAGCTCTGGGAATCGCCCCATTTTTTGCTTGTATAATAGTTATAATAACTTGCACGCTGCTTATCCTGTTTCTGGATCAGATCCCCTGGCTTTGCTTTCCGTAATATTGGCGCGCTGGCTGATAATCTTAACGCGTTTGTCCATGTCCGCATGAATAAAGATATTGATGCAGTCCGGATTGTCCGATAATGCGTAATCGGCGCATCTTCCGACAATCACGCAGGATTCCGCTCTGCAATCTTTTTGCTGGTGTCAAACTGCGCCAGGAACACTTTGTGGTTTAAAGGCATATCGAGAAACGGTGCCGAATGATAGCCGTTCAGCGAATATGTATCCATGACCAGGGAATACAAAAAGCTGCTGGTCGGTTTCTCATCATGATTCTCGAAAATCTCCTCGCAGAAACCGCTTTCCTTTGCCGCCTGCTGTAACAATTCTTTGTCGTAGAGCTTAATTCCAAGACGTTCCGCAAGCTTTTCGCCGATTTCTCTTCCCCGCTGCCAAATTCACGACCAATGGTATAGATTTTGTTGCCCATAAAAGATCCCGCCTTTCCTAACATTCTATGAATATATTATAATACATTTTTTGAAAAACGGAATTATTTTTTGAAATTATCGCAAATTTTTTAGAATTTTTTCAAAATATTCTGGAAGAGGCGCCGTAACCTCCATGTACTCTCTGGTTCTCGGATGAATGAAGCCGATCGTCATGGCATGAAGTGTCTGCCCCTGCAGCTTATAGGGACTCTTCCGCTGGAATACAGCGTGTCGCCAACAGCGGATGACCAATGCTTGCCATGTGCACGCGGATCTGATGGGTGCGCCCGGTCTCCAGTTTAAACCCATGTATGTGTACCGCTCAAAGCGTTCCAGAACCTTTGTAATGGGTGATGGCAGGCTTGCCGTTTTTCTCATTGATCGCCATTTTCTTGCGCTCGATTGATGGCGTCCGATCGGCGCATTGACGGTAACCCCTCCTCCTCTTTCACCACACCGTATACGATGCCGCGGTAGCGCCGGTTCACGGAATGTTCCTTGATCTGCTCCCGCAATAAAGACATGGCTCTCATCATTTTTGCATACAATCAGTGAACCCGTTGTATCCATATCGATACGGTGTACGATGCGGGCGGATCTCCCCTGTTGATGCCGGACAAACTGTCCCTGCAGTGATACATGATGGCATTGACAAGTGTGCCGGTGTAATGCCCGGCGGACGGGTGGACGACCATTCCCTTCGGCTTGTTGACGACTAAAAGATCGTCATCCTCGTAGAGAATGTCAAGCGGAATATTTTCCGGAAGAATCGGCGTCTGTACCGCATCCGGAATCTCAACGCAGATCATATCATCCGCCTTTAACCGGTAGTTGGCTTTCTGCACCGTATCATTGACAAGCACATGCCCTCTTTGATCAGTTTTGAAAAAAGGAGCGCGACTGCGCCGCATCTGTCTCGCTGAAAATGAGATTCAGATACTTGTCCAGCCGCTCTCCCTCATATGCAATTCCCGCTTCAAATGTTTCTCTAGTCATTGTCTTTTTCTCCGAAGAATGTTGTCTGGAAGAATCCGAAGGAAAATCTGTTCAAAATCTTCTTCTTTGTAATAGAACAGACATAAAAGATCAATAAAAATGCCGCTGCTGTCACATAAATATCCGCAACATTAAAGATCGGAAAATTGATCAGGCGGAAATAGAAAAAATCTACCACATAGCCCTGTCTGACGCGGTCGATGAAATTCCCGATGGCTCCCGCAAAAACAGTACGGCAACCGCATTGAGCCAGAAAAAGTGTCTCGTGGCGGGAAGTTTTTTGAAAAAAGATACAGAATAAACAATGTCACCACGACGGTAACGGGAATCAGAATCATCAGCTTATTCTGCATCATTCCGAATGCAGAACCGCGGTTCTCCAGATAGCGCAGCTCAAACACGCCGTCTATGAGTACGTTGGATGGCTGATCCTTCAAATGGGCTACCGCAAGCATTTTGGTAAACTGATCGAACAGAATGAGGAGCACTGCAGCCACACAGCCGGTCAGATTGCGCTTCAAAATAGGTGAATGATCTTTCATAGATAAATTGTCCTTCCATGTTGTTTTTCCCTGCCAGACCGGGATTACGCCCGGCATACATAACGAATGCCGTCCAGAATCTGCGCGTCGCTTAACTCGCGGTAAATATAGGCATCTCCGATGGTATGCAGCAGAATAAATTTGACCTGGTTTCCGACCATTTCTTATCGGATTTGGTGGCAGAAAGCACAGCATCCGTTGAGATTCCATCGATCTGTGTCTGAAATCCAAAGGCAGACAGGCACTGCCTGATACCGGCAAGCCTGCTCCTCGGTCAGATTTCCCTGCTTTTTAGAAAGATAAGCCGCAGCAAGGATTCCAAGCCCCACATCCCCATGGTACAGGGAAAAACCGCATAATTTCTCTATGGCATGCCCGATGGTATGACCAAAGTTCAACAGTGCGCGCTCTCCCTTCTCCGTCGGGTCGTGCTCTACAACTTCGCGCTTGATCTCACAGCTTCGGGCGATCATCTCTTCCATGACAGCCGGCTCCAGTGCCAAAATGGCATCATGATGTGCCATCAGCCATTCATAGTAAGCGGCATCCTTGATAAGACCGTGTTTTATAATCTCTCCCATCCGGAAATGATCTGCCTGGAAGGAAGGGATTGCAGGACGGACAGGTTCATATAGACCAGTTTGGGCTGATAAAAAAAGCACCCACCATATTTTTTGTACTGCATAAAGTCCACGCCGGTCTTCCCGCCGATGCTGCTGTCTACCTGGGAAAGCAGCGTGGTCGGCACCTGGATAAAATCAATGCCGCGCAGGTAGGTCGCCGCCGCAAAACCGGTAAGATCGCCGACAACGCCGCCGCCTAAAGCGACAAGCAGATCCTGACGGTCAAAATGCTGCTCGATCAGCGTCTGGTACAAAGCGTTCACCGTCTCAAGATTTTTTATTGTGCTCTCCTGCCTCAAACGTATGAAGAATGACCGTGTCAAACTCTTTTTCCAACAGATCCTGTACGTCCCTCGCATACAAAGGCGCAACGTTGGAATCGGTCACAATGCAGATTTTCTGACTGTGCCTGTAGCCAAGTTCCTGCAGAAACGCAGGGAGCATTGAAAATCATGAACCAGTTCAATATGATAAATGATACTGTCGTTTGCTTTTACCGGAATCGATTTTGCCATGAAAAACTCCTTTCAGTTTGCATAGAGGTCGTAATGTATTTTGAGCCGTCCCTTTCCGGTCGTCCCGTATTCCCCGCGATAGATAAAGCGTCCGTAACCGCGGACAGAAATAATATCATCCGCATGGCAGGTATAGGATGGATTCTGCATCAGCTTTCCGCTGACAAAAACCTTCTCCTGGCGTAGCAAAAGCGATGCCTGACTGCGGGACAGATGATAAACGCACGCGATGACCGCGTCAATCCGGTCTGAGGTTACGATCCCGTCCCAGACTGGAATTCCTGTGTGGCCTTAAGATCACACAGGCTGCACGGCTCGACTTTCACGAGGGTGTGGCGTATCTTTTCAAGATGCTCCGCAAAATAGTCCGCAACGGTCTCCTCACACAGCAGATAGGCTTCCTGCTCCCTACCAGAATATCGCCTAATTTGCAGCGGTCAATGCCAAGCTGCATCAGCGATCCGAGGATGTCCCGATGTCCAAGCTTCGGCAAATTTGGGATAAGCCGGGGTAATTTTTAAGGCGGAAATGGGATATTCCCAATCATAATAAAGAGCATCAGGAAGAAAGGCAATCATCTGACGCTCTGCACATGGAATACCGCCAAAACATTCGGTCCTCGTCGCAAAACAGCTTTCGGACTGGTGGTATATATTCAATTCATTTAAATTGAGGAAATCGCTGAATAGAACGATTCCCTTGCGATCCGCCTGTCTGGAGAGATCAAGCAGACGCTTCTGACAAAGATCCTGTTCATTCATAGACTCTGAAAAATCGGTCTGGACACTGCGTGTCGACTGAAACGTGTCTACCAGACTTAAGAAATCGCCGGAAATGTCAACCGATGCGGGTGTAATGATAAAGATATAGTTGGAGATCTTCTGAAGATTACCGCTGATTGCAAAGCAGGAACCCGATGTAAAATCGATAATCCGCTGTGCGATCTCGACGTCCAGTCCTCAACGTTCAATACGACCGTGCGGTTATTGAGAAGCGCTCTCTGTAATCTCTCTGGCATCTTCCACTGAGGTTGGTTTGATGACACATACTTCCATGCCGCTTCCTCCTGCTTCTTGACCGGGCGAATCGGTGTGACCTTCGGAGAACTCTTGACGGCTTTCTCGTGGATAGAATGATCTTCTTCATAATCATCCTCCTCCGCCTTCCTCTTGTCCTTGCGGAAAAGAACTCTTCGATTTTACCGGTTCATCCTCTTCATAATCATCATCGTAATCATAATCTTCATTGTAAAAATCGTCGTCATCGTCCGGATTAAGACGCATGACATTTAAAATTTATCTAAAACACTCATGTTATACTCTAATGCGATTCATTGCTTTTTTTTGTAATTGCGTGCACCGAAAATTCCGGTTCCGACACGCACCATCGTCGCTCCTTCTTCAATGGCAACCTCGTAATCTCCTGTCATACCCATAGACAGAATTTCCATAGATACATTATCTATGTTTTTATTTGTTATGTCAACAGATAATTGCTTTATTTTCCGAAAATAAAGGCGGTTATCCTCGGATTTTCAACGAACGGCGCAATCGTCATAAGTCCCCTGATCCGCACATTTTCCAGTTTGGAAATCTCTTCCACAAGCAACATGGCATCTTCTGCCGTTGTGCCGAATTTGGTCTCCTCGCCGGCGATATTGACTTCCACCAGAATCGGCACGATGATGCCGCGTTTCTTTGCCTGGATATTGATCTCTTCTGCCAGCCGGTATGTATCAACCGAATGAATCAGGGCAACCTTTCCGACAATATATTTGACCTTGTTGCGCTGCAGATGGCCAATCATGTGCCAGCGGATGTCGGACGGGAGCTGCTCCATTTTATCGCACAGTTCCTGCACTTTATTTTCTCCGAAATCGCGGACGCCCTCCCCGTAGATTTCCTGCAGCATTTCCAAAGGTTTTGTTTTGCTGACAGCGATCAACGTCACTTCCTCGCGGGAACGTCCTGCACGCTTCACAAGCCTCCTGTACATGCTCTTCCACTGTTTTTAAATTTTCCTTTAACATATCTATTTCCTCCGTTTAATTGATCAGATCATTTTCGTGAATCTTATTTCCGTCGAGTGCTATATGGTCATAGAGCGCAATTCCGTAGGTTGTCCCGGTCCGCACGATGGCGTATTCCTCATTCTGATAGAGAATGTCGATCTGTTTGAAGATGGCATATCCCTTATTGATATTATAAACGCCCTGCAGGTCGCCGTGCCGGAACCGATCTGGTACGTCTCCGTAGAATCCGCCTTTCGGATGATATCCGAAGCGCCAACCTCCTCACCGTCGATGTAATAATCGGTATCCGTCTCATAGTAGATGGTCGGGGCAATGAACTCCGCCCCCTGCTTTCCCGGAGGAATCGCTCCTCTGCACCAGAATGCCCAGACTGCCGGAATCGCCGCCTTTCATGAAGAAACTTGGGAACGGTATAGAATTCCTTCTCCGTGATGGAGGAATTGGGAATCTTAAGTCCGGTCTCTCACTAAGCAGAGCTTAGCCCACCTCGGCATAGCGGTCCTTGGCATAGCGCACCATCCCCGAGCGAAGCGTCAGAATCAGATAGGTGGAACCTTCCTTTTCCGTGATGGTATAGGTCGCATAGGTCGTGGTGTTATCCTTCATAAAACGCACTGCAAGGTATCATCGTCCGCCAGCCGCTTTGCCAGATCGGAGCCGATTGGAATGACAAGCGACCAGTATTCACTTGTAATCAGCTTATAGAGGGGCTCCTGCCGCAACCTGCAGTGCCCGCTGACCGTCCGTGCGGTCGTAGGATGCCTCGTCAAACATGGACGACTGAAACGTATCCGTGGTAACGCCCTCATACCCGTAGGTGGAATAGACGACAATGCCGGGCTGATCGGCATGATAGGTGTGAAATGTATTTTCTGCCTGCGCCGTCGCGGCGTAATCAGAGATTCCGTCCAGCGCGGCAAGGCTCAAGGATTCATTCAGTGCAGAGTCAAGATCTTCCTTAAACGTGGAAACGTTATAAAAATTCTGGGCGCTGTAGGAAGTCTGAAATTCGCTTATGGAATCCTCAAGCCCGAGAGATCATGCGCACTCAGATTGGAAGCGTTGCCGGCTGCCTCCTCGATTTTCTTGGACACACTGCCACCTTCATCGACGGAGCAGATCAGATTTCCGTAACCCACCCGGGAAGCTGCCTTTACATATACATTCAGCGCCCCCGCCGTATCCGAGGAATAGACCTGCTCCTGGCGCAGAATCAGTCCGCGGTATATATTATTTTCTGCCATCGTGCCCTGCTCTACTTCATACGTGGAAATATGCTCCGTCGTCATGTAGGAGAAAATGTTAAATATCAGATAGATAAAAATAATAATAAAATGATCATTCCGATATTGACATTAAACGGCTTGCGATAGCGAACCACTTTTTATTTTTACTCAAAAATGCCCCACCTTTTTTCAAATTCAACATTTTTATTCTACCATTTTCAGCCCCGGAAAAACAACTTTTAGCGGCAATAAATTCGGGATTTGTTCCCGGAGTGAACAACAAGTCCGGCAAAGCAGAATAAAACCGGCGCAGCATGTCCATACTATGATAGAAAAAGGAGGCATAGAAAATGAATACAAATTGGTTGATTATACACTGCTTACGCTGGTGATTATCGGAGCCATTAACTGGGGACTGATCGGATTTTTCCGTTTTGACCTCGTTGCCTTTATTTTTTGGCAATATGTCATGGTTCTCCCGGATCATCTATGCGCTTGTCGGACTCGGCGGTCTCTATCTGATCAGCCTGTTCGGGCGCATCCGCTCTGTCGATCAGGCATAAGAAGTCCCTGCCGGCAAAGAAAAAGTGCTGTATCGCTACAGCACTTTTCTTACGGCATTTTACATTTTATAAGGAAATGACAATTTTTGCTTTGGCGCAATCCGGAAGAGATGCCTCGTTCCTGGAGACGCTTAAAACAAATTTTACGTTGTATTTTCACTGATGATATCCAGTTTCTGAATTGCATGACAGATCTCGTCATCCGTCTCTACGGAAGCGATCGTAAGAAAGCTGTCCAGATACATTTCTTCCAGATCATGATCCTGTGAAACAATACCACAGATAAATCCGAGGAACTCATCACAATTATCGATCGGATAATCGGTAACATTGATGAGACGAATCTTGTTGCTGAGTTCGTACATATGCTTCTGACTCTTATCAAGGTATACAATGCTTCCGGATGCAGAGGCAACCGCAGCATTTACCTTTGGTCAAAAAGCTCTTTTGTCTTCCCTTTTCCCTTTTCGCCTGAAATAATCTCTATCATAGTCATTTCCTCCTGCTGATGCTGCTTCCTACACAAAATCCGTTAATATGTATAAAAGCAGTTGATTTTATAAATTGATTATAGTCTATATGCACATAAAATACAACCAATTTTCAAATAAATATATACAATCAGGGATCCACCGTCTAAATGGCGAATCCCTGCAGCATTTCGTTCATTAAAAAGATAGAGATTGGACTTACCGTCCGCTTTGAATACGATCGATATGATCGGCTGGCCGGATGGATTATACGAATACAGTACCAGACAGTAGCCCGCCTCGCCCGTGGTTCCGGTCTTACCGCCCACAATCTGAAATCCGTCCGGTGTGGTTGCATTCCCGGTCAGATACTGATTGGTGTTCTCCCACGTATGGGTCACTGCCTCGCCGGAAGCGTCGGTATAGGTAACATCGTAGGAGGTTGTGCCGATGATGGATACAAAGGTATCGTTTTTGATCGCATTGGAAAAATCAGATACATATCATAGACACAGGTGTAATGGTTCTCATCCGGAAGGCCGTTCGGATTGACAAAATGGGACCTTGTCGCCCCCATTGCTGCCGCCGTCCTGATTCATCAGAGCCGCAAACGAATCGACATCTCCCGATATGTATTCCGCAATGGCAACTGCGGCGTCGTTCCCGCTGCGCAGCATCAGACCGTATAGTAAATCCCGAAGCCGGATCACGTCGCCGGCTTTTAAATTGCAGACGGAAGAATCGGATGCCTGATTGACGGCATTCTCGCTGACCGTCACCATAGCGTCCAGATCATCACAATATTTTAAGGCAATGTACGCCGTCAGAATCTTTGTGGTGCTGGCGGGATAGAGCCGCTCATACAGATTCTTGGCATACACTACGGTATTTGTCTCAAGATTAAACGTGCCTGCGCCCTCTGCCACCTGGGAATCCGTGGAATCCGTTCCGATCGCCACATCTTCCGAAACGCAGAGATCACTCGCAAAATAAGACTTTGCCTCTGCGGTGCCATTCGAGGACAACCCGAAATCCGCTGCGGTTGCATACACGTCATAGGGCTGTTCGATGGCACTGACGTCTTACCGCATCCGCTGACGCAGGAAACTGCAATCAGAAGGGACAGACAGATCCATTTATTTATACATTTCACGCCACTCTAAATCTCCTCTGTCCAGTGATTTGATTAACAACTCGGCCGTTGCCAGATTGGTTGCAAGCGGAATATTGTGGGTATCACAGATGCGCACAACCGTATTGACATCCGGCTCATGGGACTTCGGAGTCAGGGGATCGCGCAGAAAATCACAAGGTCGATCTCATTGTGTTCGATCTGTGCTCCGAGCTGCTGTACGCCGCCTAAATGTCCAGCCAGATATTTGTGGACGTTTAAGTTGGTGACCTCTTCGATCAGCCTGCCGGTAGTTCCTGTGGCATATAATTCATTTTTACTTAAAATTCCGCGATATGCGATACAGAAATTCTGCATTAATTTCTTTCTTTGAGTCATGTGCAATCAATCCGATGTTCATAATTTAAGTCCCCCTGTTAATATTTTTTCGGCTGCAGACCTACATTAAGAACAAGCCCTATACCGATATATAATGACCATAGCGACGTAAGCCCATAGCTGACAAACGGGAGCGTAACACCGGTATTCGGCAGTAATCCCGTCGCTACACAGATATTGACAATACTCTGAAATCCAATCAGTGCAGCCATGCCGCAACAGATCAGTCTGCCCGCCGCATCTTTTGCTTTTCTAGCAATAAATATACACTCAATCGTAATGAAAAGCAAGAGAATTATAATGGTGACCGTTCCCACAAAGCCCATTTCTTCCCCGCTACGGCGAAAATAAAGTCGTTCTGCGGCTCTAGTATAAACTTGCCGTTTTTACGGAGGTAGGATCGGTATTGCCGAGTCCTTTTCCCCACAAAAGGCCGGAACCGATCGCCATGATAGAGTTCTGCTGCTGGTAGGCAATATCCGGATATTTATCCGGATAAAGCCATCCCATAATACGTCCGAGCCTGATAGCTGTGTATAAACGGAAACTTATCCTGAATGATTAACGTCAATACGATAAAAAAGGTCGGAACGCACACGGCCAGCACGCCCACCACGATCTTATAACTGAGCCCAGCGGCAAACAGCATCGCCGCAAAAACGAGCGCCAGAACGATGGTCGTGGAAAGATTGGGCTGTGCCAGAATAAGGGCAAGCGGAATGCCGATCAGCACAAAAGATCCGAACAGCACCCGCGGGGAATTTATTTTTCCTCGTGCCGCATAAAATAGTAAGCCAGAAAAGGATCATCAGAATCTTGACCAGTTCGGACGGCTGGAACTGAAATCCGCCGATCTTAAACCAGCGCTGCGCCCCCTTGCTCTGCTCTCCTGCCACAATGACAAGCCCCAGAAGACCGACGGCGCCCAGATAGATCAGCCAGGAAAAACGCAGTATAAAATTATAATCAATATAGGATACCAGAAGCATAATGATGATCCCGGATACCATACCGATGATCTGCTTTTTCTGGTCGCCCGGGCTTGCACTTCCCACCAGCGCCACACCGATGGTATTTAAGATCACCACCAGTGCAATCAATATGAACTTGTAATTCTTTAGTTTGTATTGTTTGAACATATGTAATCCTTAAGTATGATTTTAATTTCAACGTTTTCGGGTTCAATATCGACATATCTGGTAACGATTTCGCCAATTTCGTGGCGGATCTGCGCCATGGTCTCGTCATCCAGCTGTTTCCTGCGGCTGTCGATCATCGCTTCAGCCGCTCTTTTGCAACACCCTTGCTTCTATGACACATCCTACACCAGCTTTCCGGCATGATTCCGCCAGAAGAATCTGGAGAACATCCCTTTGTGATGAAGATAATCCGGTATTGCGACTTCCATGCCGGCAATCCGGCGTGCAATATTCTGGTAACAGGTGTCGGAAACCGTATGCTTCCCGATCACCGGTTCCCCGTGGTTCTGGCTGATGATAATCTCCTCGTCTTCCAGAACAACACCCAGAAGCTCCGCTTCCAGAAGCTCACAGATATCCGGAATATCGAGCATGTTGCCGTCACGCACCATCTGTCTGCGGTAACCGTTGACCAGCAGATCGATCCGGGGCACCTTTTTCCGGTGCAGAAGCTGGATTACACAGTCCGCATCGTGAATCGCCGCAATCTGCGGCGTTGTGACCCCAATAATGCGGTCGCAATCCGCCGTCGCCAGCTTAAAACCGCCGCCAATTCCCGCCGGACTGTCAATCAGAACGTAATCAAATTCTTTTCGCAGGTCCGACAGCAGATTTTCATTTGTTTTCATTCAGATTGTTTTTGGAGTCACCGGAGCACGAAGACGGTATGATCCAGAGATTCGGATACCGCTTGTCCCGGATCAGCGCCTGCTTAACGCGGCATCTCCCGGTCAGGACGTCGACCAGATTATAGAGGATCCGGTTTTCCAGTCCCATGACTACATCGAGGTTCCTTAAGCCGATATCGGTGTCTACCAATACCACCTTTTTATCTAACAGTGAAAGTCCCGCACCGACGTTAGCTGTTGTAGTCGTCTTGCCAACGCCGCCTTTTCCTGAGGTAAATGTAATTACTTCACCCATGGAAGACCTCCTGTTTTTATAGTCTTTACGAGAAAGACCTTATATTAATAATACCGTCACAGAGGAAAGCCATTTTCGCCTGTGTGGTCTTATTACGCTTGGAAAAGATGGAATTTTTTGCTTTTTCCATCGGACTGCCGTAAACGCCGGCAATGTTATACTGCTCGGGCAGGAAAGAAAGCGCCGTGATCGTGGCATTGGTATTGCCGCTCATTCCGGCAAAGGCGCTTCCCGAGAGTTCGCCGAGCACCACGATATCCGATTGGGATACCACCACCGCTTCCTGCGGACATCGCCGATGATGACGATGCTCTCCTCGGTCTCAAGGCGCTCTCCCGGCAGAAGGGAGCCACGGTAAAAGCAGCCGCGGCTCTGTCTTCTCGCCTCTTTCTCTTCGTTTGTCTGCTGCATCTCGCGGCATTTCTGTTCGATCACCGCATCACGGATCTCATCACTGTCTAAAATACACAGGATTTTGACTCTGGTCTGTTCCATGATGGCGTCTACGATCTGGTATTTTTCTTCATCGCTTAATTCTCTGCCCTCAAAGAGATGGCAAACGATCCGTTCGCGAAAAGCGCTCCGCCTCCGTAAATTTGTGAAGAATTTCTGTGAGCAGTTCCGGAAACGGCATCGATGCATCCAATGCGCTCCAGATAAATCCAGCATTTTGGCTGATTGCTGATTTCTGTAAATATTCCGGTACAATTAATCTTTGACGAAGTATCAATGACTCCCTCGGCAAGACCTGCGGTGCTTGATACCATCTTGAAGGTAGATCCCGGTGCAGTCTGCTCCTGGGTTGCATAATTCCATAGCGGATTAGACTTGTCCTCTCTGAGAGACTGGTAGTAATCAGCATCTACAGTGTTTGCAAGCTTGTTGTTGTCATAGCCCGGATAGCTGACTAAAGCCTTTAGCTGTCCTGTCTTTACATCAGTTATGACACAGGAGCCTGTACATGGGTCAAGGGCAAGCTGTGCAGGTGTTATCTCTATATTGTTTATTTTGTCCATAAGAAATGCATATGGACTAATGGAGCCATTAGCAATGTTGCTTACTGTTGCATCGTCATAATCGAGTACACCCTGGTCAAAAAGCAGAAGGCACAGCTGCTGTCCAGTGACCGCCCCGGAATTTACCATATATTTGTATATAATTTTGGCAAAGTCTTTATTGTCAGTCATGGCATCCCTGATATACGAGCAGAGTGCTGTGTAAATCTCGCTTGAATCAGCATACTTCTGGTCCACATCAAGCTTTGTTATGTCTATCCACTGCTTTGAAATGCAGTATTTGAGATAATCACGCGGTGAGAGTGTGCCAGCCTTCCATGAGGCATATGTGGAATCAGAGGTATCTATCTGTTTGCTCAACGGCAGTCCATCATCGTTTAGCACTGACATAACACATGTAAAATAATCAAGTGTCTGCTCCGACATGGAAGCAGTGCCTGAAGTACCACTTTCAAGCTCTCTGTCAATAGTGGATAATGCATTCTGCAGCTGACCGCTGAAGGAATTGTATATAGCCTGCTCAGTTGCTGATGCATCTGATGCATTGAAATGTGTCAGGTCAATTACATTGTTGTTGATCAGTGCAAAGTAAACATCATTTATAGGTATTTCACCGGATTTTATTTTGGAGTAAACAATTCCGGCTATCTCCTGCTCTAACAGCTTGTATGTGGCCTCCTGCAGCTTGATGTCAATACTTAAGTAGACATCATTTCCGGAAACAGGATTCTCCTGACTTATTACCTCGTTTATCTTACCGACATTGTTTACATAGACCTGTTTTTCACCGTTTTTGCCTCGCAGATAGCTCTCATAGTACTGCTCTAAGCCTGACTTACCTACCATATCATTTTGTGTATATGAGTCATCATCCTTTGACAGCTCATTATACTCGTCGGTAGATATCTTGCCTGTGTATCCTATGAGCGATGAAATATATTCAGGATAGTTGTACTTGCGGATGGTATCCTCTTCAACTGATATGCCGGTAAGAGTATCTGAATGCTCATTGACATATGCTACTATCGAATCATTTACATCCTTTGCAATAGTAGTGGTTTTGTATTTAGTGAATCGGTTCTGTTTTATGGCATATCTCATCACTACAATATCATAAGTGGCCTGCGTATCATACTTGCTGCTTATATCAAAGCATTCATTCTGGTCAGAGCTTAGAAAATCAATAATATTCTGGGCGCTGGCATTTGCCTCGTCAAATCCAAGCGCTTTATTGTATTCGAGCTTATCATATTTCTTTCCAAACACATCTGACAGAAATCTCTTTTTTGAGGTTTCAGATGTCAATGTAAAGCTGTATGTACCATCATCGTTTAAAACAACCGGAAAATCATTGTATATGGAGCCGCCATTGTTTTTTATCACATTGATAATTTCATTAAGCTCTTTGTTTAAAAGACGATTGTGCTCCTTTGTAGATGAATAGCTGCCGTTGTCTGAGATGACTACAGAGTATGCAAGCTGATTGTAAGCAAGCAGCTCACCATTTACATCGTATATATTGCCTCTTGATGCCTCTATGGACAGCGGCTTTTTAATCAGCATTATGAAGTTTTTCTGATAATCTGCACCTTTAATAATCTGAAGGGTAAAGACTCTTTCGGCAAGCAGGACAAACATGAGAATAATTACTGCTGCTAATACAAAAAGTCTTGAGCTGAAAAATTTCTTCAGAAAATCTTTTATATCATAAATCAAATTTCTTTGCTCTCCTTTTCTCGTGTGCTTCCAGCTTCTGGTTTAACTTAAGAAATACCAGATACAAAAGTATACTGATAACCATTGTGTATACAAATTCAGGTATGATAATTGACTTCAGATAGTACAAAAAGCTAAATCTGCCACGCAGTAAAAACATGAAAAAGTATACTACCAGATTGTAAAACAAATCGCTGCCTCCTATCAGAAGCATAGGAAGCTTTATATCGTCAGGATAGAATCTTTTCTGGAATAATCCATTGATAAAACCGATATACATATATATTAAAGCATACAGTCCTATATAATTTCCGCAAAATATGTCAATAAGCAGGCCGCAAAAGAAGCCTACCCACAGTCCTTCCTTTTTGCCACGCATAAAGCCAAAGGATGATACGGCTATAATCAACAGGTTTGGTGAGATATTGGCAAAGGAAAGAGTCTTAAACAGCGTGGTCTGCAATACAAAGCATAAAGTTATTATTATAAATAAAACAATTCTACGTTTCATGCTGCTCCTTACTTATTTTCAGTTGAATTTTCAGTCTGGCTGTCACCGGCTGTTTCTGTACTTTCGGTGTCGTCAGCTGTTTTAGTGTCACCGGTCTGCTTAAGCTGTGTTATGACCATGACATTTTCGATATGCTCAAAATCTACAACCGGTGTGATAGTGCCGGATTTTGTCAGATTGTTGGAATTATTTTCGATTTTTGTCACATAGCCAATCAGTATGCCCTGCTGGTAACGGTCTGACACGTATGAGGTAACAACAGGATCGCCCTCTTTTACCTTGTTGTCGTCATCCTTTAACTCCGTAAAGGTAATTACTTTGTCATCGTTCATGGTTTTTATATTGCCACTGACGGTGAGGTTGTCCTCCGTGGTGGAAACCATGCCACTGACCTTGCTGGCATCATCTATGATACAGCGTACCTTGGCAAAATTATCGCCAGCATCGGTAACAATACCTACAAGTCCGCTTCCCGCAAGCACATTCATGCCTACGTCCACTCCATCCTTTTTTCCTTTGTCGATAGTAAAGGTAGAAAACCAGTTTCCGCTGTCCTTTGCTATAACACTGGCAGCGACCTTGGGATATGATGGATATTTGGCATCCAAATCAAGAAGCTGTCTGTAATTGTCAAGCTCATACTGCTCAAGTTTGTTTGTTGTGAGCTGTGTTGTAAGCTCTTCTACCTCGGCCTTGAGCTTTTTATTCTCAGCCTTGACATTTTTTAATGTGCGTATTTCTGTAATCTTATCTGAAATGTGGATTCCAAAGCTGTTTATACCTTTCTGCATTGGGATGAATACATATCCGGCAGCAGTCTTTAAAGGACCACCGGAGATATTTAAGGTAAGGCTTAACAGCATGGTCACAAAGCAGACTGCTGTCATAATCAACAGTGTGTATCTTGCAGGCAGCTTTTTATTGTGCTTTCTCTTTCGATTGCGAAAATTCTTACTCATGTTAACCTCGGTTATTATTTTTTGATGCTGAACGGAAGTCTCTTATATTTTGAATCAGAAACTATTTGTACGAGCCCGCGTACTGCACTCTCCTCAGGACATTCTGAGCAGATGACCTTTATACCTGTAATCTGTTCAAAGAGCTGGTCAAGTCCTGCAAGCTGTGAGCCGCCTCCTGTGATATAAATGCCTGAATGGATGATATCCTTTGCAAGCTCAGGCGGAGTCTTCTCAAGAATCATTTTTATTGATGTGCATATAGACTCAAGGTTTGACTTCATAGCCTCGTAAACGACCTTTGAACCAATTTCCATCTCAATAGGCAGGCCGCTTACCACATCACGTCCCACTACGACCATACTGTCCTCTCTTCCCGGAAGTGCAGAACCTATGGTCTCCTTCAACAGCTTTGCAGTCTTTTGTCCGATTACAAGATTGAACTCCTTTCGTACAAAGGAGATAATTGACTCGTCAAGTCTGTTGCCACCGAAATGAAGCAGGTCACTAAGCACCAGGCCACCGAGTGAAATAACGGATGTCTCTGTTGTGTCAGCGCCCATATCTACTATCATGACACCGGTTGGCTCGTTTACATCTATTCCAAGACCTACAGCATCAGCGATAGGCTTCTCACAGAGCATGACCTTTTTAGGCTTTGATTTGCTCTTATAGAAGAGCTCGTAGAATGCTCTTTTCTCTACATCTGTGATATCTGTCGGCACAGCGATGATGAACTCGGCATTTTTGATACGTGCCTTTGTCTTGTGCTCCAAAAAGTCAAAAATCATAGTCTGAAGCAGATTATAGTCAGCAATAACTCCCTCTACAACAGGAAATATGACGTTGATTGTCTCAGGCGCCTTTTCATACATGGCATATGCGCTGTCTCCATATGCATATATCTGATTTTTGTCTATTACGGCTATTGTGTTTTTCTCAAGCATTGTCTTGCCTGTAGCCTTTGAGTATACGTTGAAATTGTTTGTTCCCAGATCAATTCCGTAAACGTTGTTGCTCATAATAATTCTACCTCGTCTTCTGTTTATATAAGTTTATTTTCATAGAAGCTATAATATTCGTTATCTCCGATTATGATATGGTCACAAAGCTCTATGGAAAAAATCCCTGAGCCCTCAATTAATCTGTCTGTGACAGCAATATCATTTCTGCTGGGAGTACAATCTCCGCTTGGATGATTGTGCAATAAAACAAGTTTTGATGCATTTTTGTCCAAGGCGGTCCTGATGATGGAGCCTATGTCCACTACAGATGAGCTTAGTGAACCCTTGGATATGAACTTGTCTCCTAAGAATCTGCTTTTCACATCAAAATAGGCACAGATGACGACTTCATTTGTGAGATGCCTCATCTGCTCCATATAGTAGTCAGCTATTGTCTGAGGATTATTCATTCTGATGCTTTGAACCTTTTTTGTCTTTGCTATACGAAGCGACAGCTCTGCTATCGCCTTAAGCTGTATAGCTTTTATCTGCCCTATCCCGGGGATACTAAGAAGCTCCTCATAGGACATCTCATAGAGATTGAGCAGATTGCCATGCCTGCCGGAAAGTATGTCCTGCGCAATATCAATCACAGTCTTGTCTCTTGTGCCGGTCTTTATAATGATGGCAAGTAGATCAGCGTCTGACAGGCCTGATGCTCCAAGCGATAAAAATTTCTCATATGGTCGCTCTGAAGCCGGCAGATTTTTAATTGTTTTGTTATTATGCATTAATCCCTTTCGTTTCTCCCAGGCGATTGACAACGGATTTAAGCAAAGTTTTCAGTTAATTGTAGCACACCTAATCAAGCTTAACAAGATTTCTCTCATAAAGTTTTTGTAAAGACATCAAAATTCCAAGCTTTGCATGGTACCATGTGAGTCCTCCCTGGAAATAAACTGCATATGGCGGCTTCACAGGGCCATCGGCAGAAAGCTCAATGGATGAGCCCTGCACAAATGCGCCTGCTGCCATGATGACATCACTGTCATAGCCCGGCATAGCCCATGGCTCAGGGGTCACATAGCTGTCTACAGGTGCTGCTGCCTGAATGCCCTCGCAGAAGGCTATCATGGCATCGCGGTTATTGAACTCTACAGCCTGTATGATATCGTGGCGGCTTTCAGTACCGTCAGGGACTACCTTAAAACCAAGCTTTTCATAGATTTTTGCGGCAAAGATTGCTCCCTTTAATGCTCCGCTTACGACAGTCGGTGCAAGGAAAAAGCCCTGATAAAATGACTGGATGACTCCGAGTGAAGCTCCAACCTCCTTGCCAAGTCCCGGAGATGTAAGACGGTATGCGGCATTTTCAACACATTCCTTTTTGCCGACAATATAGCCTCCGATTGGTGCAAGTCCGCCTCCCGGATTTTTGATCAGTGAGCCAACCATCATGTCCGCTCCGACCTGGATAGGCTCTGTATCCTCGACAAACTCACCGTAGCAGTTATCGACCATACAGATCACATCAGGCTTTATGCTCTTTACAAAGGCAATGAGTTCGCCTATTCTTTTGACCGAAAGTGTAGGTCTTGTAGCATAGCCCTTAGAGCGCTGGATTGTGACAAGCTTTGTTTTTTCATTGATGGCTTTCTTTATTCCGTTATAGTCAAACTCACCGTCAGGCAGTAAGTCAACCTGCGCATATGTGATACCGTACTCAGCAAGTGAGCCCTTTGAAGGGCGTATGCCTATTACCTCTTCAAGTGTATCGTAAGGCTTTCCGACAGGGCTTAAAAGCTCATCGCCCGGGCGCAGGTTTGACATGAGTGCAAGTGCAAGTGCATGTGTACCGCAGGTAATCTGAGGCCTCACAAGTGCATCTTCTGCGCCAAAACAGTCTGCATACACTTTCTCAAGTGTATCCCTTCCGAGGTCATTGTAGCCGTAGCCGCTTGATGCCTGGAAGCACTCTGCGCTCACCTTGTTTTTCTGCATGGCGGCTATGACCTTAAGCTGATTATACTCAGCATTTGTGTCTATTTTGTCAAAACGCTCCTTAAGCTCCTTTTCTACAGAGGTTCCGAAATCCAAAACCTCCTTTGATATTCCAAGTGTCTCATACTGCCTGTAAATGGCTTCATTGGTATCTAACAAATTATAATCCTCTTTTCTGCTAAAATTTCTTGTATTTTATTTAATATTTTATTATTATCATATGAATATTCATTTTTTTCTATCCATATGGTATCTTTTTCTCTCCTAAACCAGGTTAGCTGTCTCTTTGCAAAACGCCTTGACTCAAGCTTTACCTTGTCCACAGCCTCATCAAGTGAATATTCTCCATCGAGATATGCAAGGATTTCCTTATATCCTATGCCCTTCATAGATACCATATCGCTTGTACAGCCCATTGTCTTTAGCTTTTTCACCTCATCGACAAGTCCGTTTGAAACCATGATATCAACTCTCTTATCTATCCGCTCATAAAGCCTTTGTCTTACATCATCCAGTACAAAATAGGCAAAGCTGTATGGAGACTGCTTGGCTCTTTCAGTCTCATTGTGCTTTGAAATCGGCTCATGGCAGGTGTGATAGTATTCAATTGCCCTGATGACGCGCTTTACGTTATTCTCATGGATGCTCTCGTAGGATGCAGGGTCGATATCCTTAAGCTTTTCATGCAGTGCATGGTTTCCGTGCTCGTTAGCAAAGTCGTACAGGCTCTTTCTGTATGCCTCATCCACATCCTGCTTTGTGAAATCAATGTCATACAAAAGTGCCTGTATATAAAAGCCGGTGCCGCCGACAACTATCGGTATCTTTCCTGCTTCGTATATTTCATTAAGTGCTTTTTTGGCCATATCCTTAAAGATAAATACATTAAACTCGTCAGATGGCTCAAGCTCATCTATCAGATAGTGCTTTATGCCGTCCATCTCATCGACTGTAACCTTCGCAGAGCCTATATCCATGTATTTGTATACCTGCATGGAATCCGCGGATATTATAGCACCATTTATTTTTTTTGCAAGCTCAATCGATAGAGCTGTCTTTCCTACTGCTGTCGGTCCTGTCAGGACAATCATCGGTTTTTGTGTCATATTGCACCTCAGTCCAAATGCGTATGTTGTCATACGATACGTTTGAATTTCTTTTCTATCTCATATTTGCTCATAGAGATGATGGTTGGTCTGCCGTGTGGGCAGTTGTAAGGATTGTCGAGTGACAAAAGCTCATCTATCAGCTCATTTATCTCAGGAAGAGTAAGCTTGTCATTGCCCTTGACTGCTGCCTTGCACGACATGGATGCGACCTTTTCCGTGATGATATCAGGAGTCTGCCTGCCTGTCGCATTGGAAAAATCATCGAGCATCTCTATAAACAGATCCTTCATATCTATGTTAAACAAATTATCCGGAATTGCGCTGATCATGTATTCCTTGCCGCCAAAATGCTCCACCTCATAGCCAAACTGTTCTATCTGCGGCCGGTATTTCTCAAGCATCTCGCTTTCCCTTGCATCAAGAGTCATGACAATCGGAGGGCTTATGCGCTGTGATGTGAAATCCTTATTGGCAAGTCTTGCCATTGTTTTTTCATACAGCACCTTCTCATGGGCTGCATGCTGGTCTATGATATAAAGCTTGTCCTCAAACTCTATTAGCCAGTATGTCTTAAAGAGCTGGCCTATAATGGAAAACTGTTTCTTGGCGCTTTCTGTAAGAAAAACCTTGTCGTAATCGCCGAGCGTCTGCTGGGTGCCGGTGACAACCTGTGCAGGTTTATACGCGGTGGAAGTCTCAGGCTTTGGTTCCACTGAATTGCCGGTATGTCCAACAGGCGTCGATGCAGATGTTTTAGTTTTCTGTTGGTTTAAAGTATTTTCTGTGAGAGGCTCATTAACAGCAGGTCCTTTTACAGTGGAGCTTTTTACAGTAGCTGTCACGCTCTGTCCGTACACGCTCCTTGATTCCGCTGCCCTCACCTCATTGATACGCCTCTTCTCAAACGGCTCCGGTATTGGCTCCTTATACTCATGCACTATCTTTTTAGGCGCCGGCGTACTGTCTACAGGCACCTCGGGAATCATCTCCTTACGAGATAGAATTGCATATATTGTGTCACACAATTCGACATATATTTCATTGTTGTTGTCGAACCGAAGCTCCATCTTGGTCGGATGCACGTTGACATCCAGCTCACTGAAAAATGTAAAGTAAAGCACTGTAAACGGATACTGATGCTGCATTAGAAAGCTCTTGTAGGCCTCCTCAATAGCACGTGACAATATATTGCTCTTTACATATCTGCCGTTTATGAAATAATTTTCATAATTTCTGTTGCCCCTTGTGATAACAGGTTTTCCTATAAATCCCTCCACCTTAAAGTATTCGCATTCATGCTTCACCTCAAGCAGTGATGACGATATCTCGCGTCCGAATATATGGTATATGATATCCTTTCTGTTGCCGTTTCCTGAGGTGTGAAGCTTTTTGTCTGGTTATTGTTTATGAACTTAAACGATATATCAGGATGTGAAAGCGCAAGCTTTTCAACCATATCGCTTATGTAGCTGCCCTCTGTCTGTGCTGTCTTTAAAAACTTGCGTCTTGCCGGAACATTATAAAACAAATCCTTTACTATGAAGGTAGTACCGTCCGGAGCACCGATTTCCTCGTTGGAAAGCTCCTTCGAGCCTTCAATCACATATCTGGTGCCGGTGAGCTCATCGTAGGTTTTTGTGATAAGCTCAACGCGGGCCACGGCCGAGATACTTGACAGCGCCTCACCTCTGAAGCCGAGTGACTTTACAGTAAGTAAATCTTCTGCCGAGCGGATTTTGCTCGTGCTGTGACGGTAAAATGCAACCGCAACCTGGTCTCTTTCAATTCCGCAGCCATTGTCAGTGATACGGATAAATGAGATTCCGCCTTCCTTTATCTCGACAGTAATGGCTGTGGAGCCTGCATCTATGGCATTTTCCACCAGCTCCTTAACCACGGAGCACGGACGCTCAACAACCTCTCCTGCAGCTATTTTATCTATTGTTTCCTGATTTAATATGCAATATTTGGCATTTTAATCCTTTCTACCAGCGGTTTTTAACCTTGTTCTGGAGCTGATAAAGCTTGTTTAACGCATCAAGTGGTGTCATGTTGCCTATGTCTATGCTTCGAAGCTCGTCAATTATATCATCATCCTTCACTGTGTCGAAAAGCGAAATCTGTGTCATATCAACCTCGTCAAGATGCTCCTTTTTATGCTTGTGGCCATTGTCAACAGATATGTTTTTTACAGTATCTGTGATATCATTTGCAAGAAGCTGTTCTGCAATTTCCTTGGCACGCTCTATGACTGAATCAGGCAGCCCTGCAAGTTTTGCTACCTGTATGCCGTAGCTTCTGTCAGCTCCGCCCTTTACGATTTTTCTTAAGAAAACTATATCATCGCCCTTTTCCTTTACAGCGATGCAGTAGTTGTTTACACTGTCAAGCTTGCCTTCAAGCTCGGTGAGCTCGTGATAATGGGTTGCAAAAAGCGTCTTTGCTCCGAGGAGCTTTGGATTACTTATATGCTCTACAACTGCCCAGGCGATGCTTAGTCCGTCAAATGTACTCGTGCCTCGTCCAATCTCATCAAGAATCAGCAGGGATTTTGAGGTTGCATTTCTTAATATATTTGCCACCTCGTTCATCTCAACCATAAATGTACTTTGTCCGCTTGCAAGGTCGTCAGATGCACCGACTCGCGTGAAGATACGGTCTACAATACCGATATTTGCAGTTTGTGCAGGTACAAAGCTTCCAATCTGTGCCATGAGAACGATAAGTGCTGTCTGTCTCATGTAGGTGGATTTACCGGCCATGTTTGGCCCTGTGATAATTGAGATTCTGTTTTTGTGCTGATCCAGATATGTATCGTTTTCTATAAACATGTCATTTGTAATCATTTTTTCAACTACAGGATGACGTCCGTTTTTTATGTCTATTATTCCGCTTTCATTTATCTTTGGCTTGCAGTAATTATTCTGACTGGCAACAAGCGCAAGCGAAGCAAAAACATCAATCTGTGCTATAGCTCGGCTGTTTTCTGAATCCTTGAAACATTGCAGGAAATCTGTTTTCTTACATCACGAAACAGCTCATACTCAAGTGATGTGAGCCTGTCTTCAGCTCCAAGGATGGTATCCTCAAGCTCTTTAAGCTCCGGTGTTATGTAGCGCTCTGCATTGGTGAGTGTCTGTTTTCTTACATAATAATCAGGAACTAAATCCTTGAAGGAGTTTGTGACCTCAAGGTAAATGAGCCTGTCTTCAGCTCAAATACATAATAATGTTGAAGGAGTTTGTGACCTCAAGGTAATATCCAAATACCTTGTTATTTTGATTCTTAAGTTTTTGATGCCGGTTTTTCACGCTCACCGGCTTCAAGCTCAGCAAGCCATGTCTTTCCCTTGGTTTTTGCGTCTCGAAGACGGTCAACCTCCTCGTTGTAGCCTGCTTTTTATTATGTCTCCGTCGCGCTGTGAGATAGGAGGCTCATCCTCAATTGATGAAAGTAAAAGCTCATATATATCCTTAAGCTCATCGAACTCTTCATTAATCTCATTGGTAAGCGCACACGGTATGTCTGAAAGCTGCTGCTTTATTGGTGGAAGCATTTTTAAAGAATCCCTGAAGGCAATAAGGTCGCGCGGATTGGCTGACTGGTAGGTGATTCTTGTGATGAGACGCTCAAGGTCATAAATAGGATTAAGGTATTCCCTGATTTCATCTCTTGTTATTTCGTTTGCATTAAGTGCTTCGATAAGCTTCTGGCGCTTTATTATCTCTGCCTTTTCGATAAGAGGCTGCTCGACATAGGTGCGAAGCAGTCTTGCTCCCATAGCCGTGCGTGTCTTGTCGAGTACCCAAAGCAGTGAGCCTCTCTTTTGCTTTTCACGAAGGGTGTCTACAAGCTCCAAATTACGTCTTGATGAGCTGTCTATTATCATATATTTGCCTATTGAGTACGGATGAAGCTCAAGTATATTGTCGAGCGAGTTCATCTGCGTCTCATAAAGGTACTTTAACAGGGCGCCGGCAGCTATGACTCCACTCTCATAATCCTCAAGCCCCAGAGCATTTATTGTCTGTACGTGGAAATGTGAAAGCAGTGTCTCATTTGCAAGACCATCAGAAAAATACCATGAGTCGAGTGCTGAAACAGTAATTGATAATCTGTTTTTCATATCGTCAACATCTATTCCGCTCATGTAGAAGGCTTCATTACATATGATTTCCGATGGATTAAATCTGCTCACCTCATCTAACAGCTTTCTTTCCGCATCCACCTCTGTCGTAAAAAAATCACCTGTTGTGACATCACAGGTCGCTATGCCGTATTTGTCCTCAGTGTATACAATCGACATTATGTAATTGTTTTTTGCCTCATCTAAAGACGCCATATCAGTGTTTGTGCCAGGTGTCACAACACGGATTACCTCTCGCTTTACGATTCCCTTTGCCTGCTTTGGATCCTCCATCTGCTCACAGATAGCTACCTTGTGACCGTTTGATACGAGTCTGTTGATATATGAGTCTGCCGCATGAAACGGTACTCCACACATAGGAGCTCTTTCTTCAAGTCCACAGTTTTTGCCTGTGAGTGTAAGCTCAAGCTCCTTTGAAACCATTATCGCATCGTCAAAAAACATCTCATAGAAGTCTCCTAAGCGATAAAATAAAATACAATCCTTATATTGTTCTTTTGTCTGCAGATAATGCTGCATCATTGGTGATACTTCTGCCACGAATATTTCCTCTCTTTACGTGTATAAATATTATTCATGTGTATAAATATTATTTAAAATCCGGCCTATATTTTTTAATAATTGCTTCTGCGACCTTTATGCCGTCGATTGCCGCAGATGTAATGCCTCCTGCATAGCCTGCGCCTTCACCGCAAGGGTATACACCCGAGATATTGCTCTCAAAGGATTCATCTCTTTTTATGCGAAGCGGAGAAGATGTGCGTGTCTCCATACCGGACAAAATAGCATCTTTTCTGTCAAAGCCATGTATCAGATGGCCAAAATGTTCCATTCCAAGCTTGAACGACTGCTCCATGTCAGCGTTCATCAGTCCATTCAGCTTTGCAAAGACGGTGTTTCCCTTTGTACAGGAGCCAAAATCACCGTATGCTGTTGTTAATCTGTCATCACAGAAATCACCGAAAAGCTGCTGTGGTATTAAACCATTGCCACGCTTATAATTTTCTGTTTCAAGCTTTTCCTGAAATCTCACTCCGGCGAGGGCATCATCTGCTCCGAAATCCTTCGGCGAAACAGATACTATGATGGCACTGTTCGCATTTTTGCTGTTTCTATCGTGATAACTCATGCCGTTAACCACCGTGTGATTTTCGGTTGACGATGAGTTGACCACATATCCTCCAGGACACATGCAGAATGAATAGACTCCTCTGCCATTCGGAAAATTGGATGTGACCTTGTATGGGCTTGGCGGAAGTATAATTTTCTTTTGAATACCGTACTGTGATTCATCTATCATGCGCTGCGGATGCTCAACGCGAAAGCCGACTGCAAAGCTCTTGCACTCCATATCAAAGCCTTTGTTGTAAAGCATATCAAATGTATCTCTGGCGCTGTGTCCGAGTGCCAGAACGCATACATCTGTCTTTATCTCACTATTACTGTTATTGTCAGAATCCGTGTAAACACTTAATAGCTTTTGGGAAACTATGTCAAGATTATTTACACAGGTGTCAAATACAAATGTAGCCCCTTTGTCAACCAAAAACTCACGCATGTTGACGATTATTTCTGAAAGCACATCAGTACCAATATGTGGCTTGTTGTCATAAAGTATGGACGGATCTGCCCCAAAGCGCACAAATGTCTCAAGCACAAGAAGATTTCTGCCCGACGGATCCTTTACGGATGTATTCAGCTTGCCGTCTGAAAAGGTTCCGGCACCGCCCTCACCAAACTGTACATTGCTTTTGGGATTAAGTATGCCGCTCTCCCAGAATTTTTGTACATCGTAAGTTCTTTTCTCAACCCGGCTGCCACGCTCGATAACTATCGGGCGAAAACCTGCCTCTGCCAATATATATGCACAAAACAGGCCGGCAGGACCTGCCCCTGCAATAACAGGGCGCCTGTCAAGCGGTAAATGGCCGCATGCAGGTATCATGTACTCTTTTTCTTTATATATGAGCACAGATGAGCTGGCTGCTCTTTTTATAATTGTTTCTTCGCTATTTTTTGTATCCTCTATCTCTACAGCAACGGAATATGTATAGAACAGCTCAGGCTTTTTACGCGCGTCAAGTGATTTCTTTAATATCCGGTATGTAAAGCCTATCTTGGCATTGAGCTTAAGCATTTTTATTATTTTCTTTTTTAATGCCTCATCACTGTGCGTGACGGGGAGCTTTATCTGGTTAATTTTAATCATTTACTGCATTTCTCCTGCTATATATCCACTTGTCCATGCCCACTGCAGATTGTAGCCACCGCATATGCCGTCCACATCAAGCAGCTCGCCGCAAAAGTAAAGCCCCGGATGGATTTTGGACTCCAATGTACGTACATCTATTTCCTTTGTATATATGCCGCCTGCACATACCTGTGCATATTCGGCTCCTCTTGGCTTTTTTACCGAAACGGCTGTATGCTTTATTGAGCGGGTGAGACTTTTACAATCATCATCTGTCAACAGCCTTCCCTTTTTGTCAGGAGATACACCTGATTTGTGTATCAGCTCAAGAAGAAGCTTATTGTTTAAAAGTCCGTTAAGCATCTCATTTAGCGAGCGGTTGTCTGTCGTTGTAATGCTTCTGTCCTTTATGTATCCGTTAAGCTCATCATCACTAAAAGCCGGCAAAAAGTCAATTATTACCTTGACCCTTTGACCTTTATCGAGGGCTCTTGACATAAGACTTGAAATCTGAAAAACCGGGATGCCTGAGATGCCATAGTCAGCTAACTGCAGCTCCCCTGTATTTTGCTCTGTCATTTGACCGTCTATCACGGAAGCGACAGTGGCATCGCACCTGACACCTGTGATTTTTTTGAAATTAAGACCATCACAGCTAAAGCCGCAAAGCGCGGGTAATGGCTTTTGGATATGATGTCCGAGAGCTTCTAGCTGTCGAAACAGGCTTCCGTCACTTCCAAGCTTTGGGGAAGCCGTAAGGCCACACGCTATGATAAGCCTTTTGGACTTAAAGCTGCCCTTGTCTGTTTGGATGCAGTAACCGGTCAGGTCATCTGTCTTCTTATTAGTTGCCGGATTAGCAACAGACTTTGTGTCTTTAGCCATAATCCCTGCAGTCTTAATTTCTGTAATACTTATGCCTGTTTTCACATCCACATGAAGCCTCATAAGCTCCATGCGAAAGGCTGCCACAACAGATGCAGCCTGTCTTGAATTTGGATAAATGTAGCCTGCATTGTCATATGCAGGTATTCCAAGTTCTTTAAAAAAACGTATTGTGTCTGCATAATTAAATTGCGACAACCCGTTTTTAATCAGTGCTTTACTGCCGTGAAACTTATTTACGGACATATCGGTGTTTGTGAAATTACATCTGCCGTTTCCTGTTGCAAGTATTTTCTTTCCTATATCATCCTTGTGCTCTAAAAGTGCCACGCGTGCTCCCTTTGATGCAGCAGCTGCTGCCGCCATCAGCCCGGATGCACCGGCACCTATTATAATTACATCGTACATATTCTTTCCCCTAACTGATTTATTTTAACATTAACTTGAATAGCTTTCAAGAAAATCGTACAAATCAGTTTCGTTAAAAAAGTAGAGTCCGTTTGTAACCTTATTTTTTGCTTCATCTGGCAGTTCTTCAAAATACACGCCTGTGTCAAAGTATTTTTCACTTGCAGTGCCGTTGTATACAGACAGCATTCCGGAGTCATTTTTGATGCAGTATTTTGCATTCTTAGCCTCATTTGATGTCAGAAGGCTTTCTTTTTCATTTTTTTCTTCTTTATCATTTTCATTGCTTTGTGCAATTATCGCAGCCTTGTCTGCTGCTCTTTGCGTATTGATTTTTTCTATCATAACAAGTGCAAGAAGAATTACAACAATAGTTAAAAAACAGATACTGATTTTGCTTTTCATATTATCACCTCAAAATCAGTATCTGTAAATTTTTGTTATTATTTGTAAATTTTTTTTGCCACTTTTTGATAATTTATTCAATTTTATAATAAATGACATTTTTTTGCCACTTTTTAAATGATAAGTGTAACTGCCCTTTGGAAAATGTTAAGCTTTTTCATCCTCAGTCAGTCCCTTTGCCATGCTGTTCATAAAACACAGCGCAAAACTGCATATGAGATAACCGCAATGATTGAGCCTGAATAAGAATGAATGACATGCGCTACAATGGATATCGCAGCGTTGATTACCGGAACTTTGAGCCTAATGCAGCAGTCCGTTAGTCCGTGTGGAAAGATTAATCTGTCCTCTCACTGCCTCCATATCGTCCCTGTGATATGCGCCTGTAAGCACCGGCACGAAGGATGCTGCCATAGCTGATGCTATGGATATAGGCACATTGATTAAAAGCTTGTACTTTCCGGTGTATACACCCCACCATACGTCTATATCATTCTGAGTGTATCCCTGAAGCAGTGCAACCTGCTTGAATATACCCTGGTCTATTATACCACTGATATTGTATATAGTAGTACTTAAAAGCACAGGAATAACCGTAATTACAAGAATCTTCATTGTGTAGCCAAATGAGCTCACCCTGACATTTCGTTCTTTTTTCATCTGCCTCTTGAACACCTTCATATAGATGGCAAAGATAAATACTACAAATAAAAGAGCTGCTACAGAGCCAAGCACTGTTCCAAGTGTACCACCTGCTGCACCATAGGCAGCGGCATAGTGCTCCTTGTCACCAAGCACTGCGCCAATCCTTGTACCTGTACGGTATAGCACATATGCAGCCCATACACTGACTATGGCATTTACTATCTGCTCTATTATCTGTGAGACGGCACTTGGCATCATAGTACCCAGTCCCTGGAAAAAGCCTCTGATGACGCCGAGCACTGCAACTACCAAAAGCCCGGGAGCCAGTACTCTTAAGGCAAAAATACTGTATGGTGTGTTAAGAAGTGTTGTTGCAAAAAAATTGCCACCGAAAAACAGTATGAGAGCCACTGTTGTGCCACTGATGGTTGCAAAAAGCAGAGCGCACTTCAGTATCTGATACGTCGCAGTCCGCCTCTTTTTTGCCATCTGGGCTGAAACCATCTTTGATACGGCAAGCGGTAAGCTGTATGATGATATAATCAGCATGACATTATATATTTCAAAGGCTGTGGAATAATAGCCGATTCCGATATCGCCCAATATACGCTGCATAGGTATGCGATATATGAGTCCTATTATTCTGCTTATAATAGATGCTACGGCAAGTATGGAGCCCTGTACTAAGGCATTACTTGCCCCATTGTTTTTTTTAGACATTTATAAATCCTCTGTTTCAATTGATAACCAGCTTAAATATTAGCGTGTTATACCTAAAGCGTCAAGTATTTTTCTCTGGTGCTCTTCCATTACGGCTGCCTCATCAGCCTCCATGTGGTCATATCCTGCGTCCGCTGCCACCGCTCCGATCAGAACCAGCAGGATATACATGGAGAATTCCTGGATGGTTCCACCGCACAAAAGACCGAGCAGGCTGCAGAAAAAGAGTCCGCTGCACAGGGAAAGCTCGATATTCCCCACACCGAGCATCAAAATGGCAGATAGCATCACAGGTCTTGAAAATTCCGGAAGTACAAGACAGACCGCCGTCAAGCGACGCCAGATACCTGCAAAATACGCCGGTAGCTTGTCTCACGGTTTCCGCAATGCTCCGCTTCATCCGGCAGTGCTCCAATAAAAGAACCACAACGCCAGAAATACCAGATTGATGATAACAAGGACGATCCACTCGTCGAGATACTGTCCCCTGATAAATGCCGCCGCTGTCGTAAACAGGATCGTTGCGGCAGACATGCCAAGCAGATATATTACTCTCTTTGCCACATAGCGATCATCCATTCGTGTTCTCTCTCCTGCTTCGCACCGGTTCTGCCCGCTCCGGTTCTGCTCGTGTTCTTTCTCGTGCCGGACGTCTTACCGGCGCGCTTCTCATAATCCTCGTATGCCTTGACAATCTTCTGCACCACCGGATGCCGCACGACATCCTGGCTTGTCAGTTCGCAGATACCGATCTCTCCATTGCGCAGCACTTTCAGCGCAATGTCCAAGCCCGATGCGGCATCCGGCGCCAGATCCTTCTGGGGTGGCGTCACCGGTGATGACCGCCTTTGAACCGAAACCGATTCTGGTCAGAAACATCTTCATCTGCGCCGGCGTCGTGTTCTGCGCCTCGTCCAAAATGATAAACGCGTTATCTAACGTACGTCCACGCATGTAGGCAAGCGGAGCCACCTCAATCAGTCCCTTTTCCATATTCTTCTGGAAGCTTTCCGCCCCCATAATCTGATACAGCGCGTCGTAAAGCGGTCTTAAGTAAGGATCAACCTTGCTCTGCAGATCGCCCGGAAGGAAGCCAAGCTTCTCCCCGCCTCAATCGCAGGCCTGGTGAGGATAATCCGCCCGACCTCCTCATTTTTAAACGCGGTGATTGCCATCGCCATCGCCAGATAAGTCTTACCGGTACCCGCCGGTCCCATGCCGAACACGATCATCTTTTCGCGGATGGCATCCACATAGGCTTTCTGACCGAGTGTCTTGGGCTTTACCGGCTTGCCGTTGATCGTGTGGCAGATGCAGTCGCGGTCGATCTCCACGATCGCCGACTCTTTTTTCCTCCGCCATCAATGCCAGTGCATAGTTGACATTCTGTTCCGTGATGACATTTCCGCGTTTGGACAATTCCAGAAGCTGCATGAAAACATCCTGCGCGCGCCTGCAGCGTCTTTCGTCTCCGAGGATTTTCATATCTTCTCCCCGGACAACCACCGTCACATTAAGGTACGCTCGATTTTTTGATATAGACATCAAACTGACCGAACACATTCGCCATGTGGTCTGTCGGTATATTTAACGAAACTTCAGTCAGACTCATTTTCATTCTGCCTTTCTTGCATTGTGGTATCGTAAACCTCTGTCGGCTGATAGGAAACAATGGATTCGTGCGCCCACAGATCGCCGCTTACCACATATTTTTCACCCGTACTTTTATAATAACATTTTTTGATATAATTTGAATACCTTTTTCTTCCAAATCTTTTGATGTAATCCGAGAGATTCTTTGTGGCAATCTGACGGATCTCCTCTTCGGTGCGCTTATGCCGCACCTGCTCTACCTCTGTGAACTCACTTTTATTCAGCCACAGGGGCAGATAAAAATTGTCCGCCACATGGAGCCTGCCTGCTCTCCGTCTGCACCTGATACTCTGCAAACGGATTCCGGGAAAGCGGCCAGTCGAACACGTTATCAAGCAGCGTGATGCTGTAACGCTCCTTCGTGTTCCCGGTCGGTGCCATCTCCACCCAGGTGCCATCAATCACATCCCGGTAGGAATAGAGCACCTTCGCCTTGATGTCCGCATCGGACGGACGGTAGAGGTACTGCATGATCTCCCCGTCGTCGTTTAACACTTCAATGCGCCCCGAGACCAAGATGTCGCCTTTCTTTACCTCAGTTCCCACCGCGGTAAGCGGCGTGCCCGCGCGTGTCACCATCTCGGTAATCACGCCGTCTTTGGCGGCGACAATGTCCTGCGGCTTGTCGCTCTTCGCCTCATATTCTTCCTGCGGCAGGAGGTTTTCCTGAATATCGACCGTCATCTTTGTACCATAAATCTTGATGGAAGTCCAGATGACATCCCGGTAGCGGCTCCGCATGGCTTCTTCCAGATCCTCGCACGAAATCCGGGATTTTTCGTTCCAAACGATGCGTGTTCCTCCTCCAGGAAATCCAGAATCGTCTCCGTGGTCAGATAAGAATTCCGTTGATTTCGATATTCCAGATGAATCCGGACAGATCATACAGCAAAAGCAGAAAAAAGCAGGCCTACCGGGAAAAAGATACCGTCTGCGGTAGCGAAACGCACAAAACGGCATCCCCACACGCTTCTGAATCCGGATCTGCGTTTTGGTTTTTTCAGAATGGGCTTCAGGCTGTCGGAATGCATCGACACTGATACAAAAAAGTATATCCATTTTCACACGGTTTTAAATTCCAGATCAGGATATTCCGGTTCCCGCACAGATTTAAGAACCGTTCCGGTGCATATCCCGTCAGCTTCACATGAACATAACCGCGAAAATATTTGATCACAGAGAGCAACATCGTCTCAGTTCTCGTACTCTATCGTATCAATGCTGCCCGTTATTTTCATTTCTTCATTCGTGTAATAATCTATGGCAAGACGGACACCGGTAATCCGTATCCTGCAGGTTTTTGTCTGCACCCGGATAAAGGAATCCTCGTATTCCAGGATTCCTTTATAATTTGAAATCACAGCTTCCCTCTGCCGGTGACGGTCACGATCGCCGCCCCTGAGCATGAGGTCTTTGGGAAGCTCCAGGTTATCTACAATTCTTTTCGCGCAGCGAAATCTGTGACCCTGCTGAAGTTCTGCTATTTTTTTCTCATATAGCACTATATGAGGAAAAATACCGTCTTATTCTGGAAAGATATATTCTCTGACCACCGGCACGAAAGCCGCCGGCTCTTTGGCGATCTCGTAGGCATGGGCAATTTTTTCATACGCCGCCTGCATTTTGGCATCATCATTGCCATAAATCGTCGCAAGCACTTCACCGTCACTTACCGCATCCCCGTTCTTTTTCTCCAGAATAATACCAACGGATAGATCAATCGCACTCTCCTTGGTCTCTCTTCCGCCTCCCAGGGTCATGCAGGCAATTCCGATGTCTTCCGCCAGAATCCGGTGCACATATCCGCTCTCTTTTGCCGTGACCTCCAGTGTCTTCCCGCAACCGGCAGAAGGGATGTGTCATAGACCGGTGCAGCATCTCCGCCCTGTGCGCGCACGAACTGGGCAAATTTATCGAGTGCCGATCCGTCTTCTATCACGCCCTCCATCAGTGCGCGGGCTTCCTTTTCGTCCGCCGCCCGCCCTGCGAGCATAAGCATCTGGCTGCCCAGTGCAAACACCACTTCTTTGAAATCAGCCGGTCCTCTCCGCGCAGGGTATCAATCGCTTCCCGGACCTCAAGTGAATTGCCGACCGCGCGTCCCAACGGCTGATCCATATCCGTGATGACAGCCACCGTCTTCTTGCCCGCCATCGTACCGATGGAGACCATCTCTTTGCGAGCGCTCTGGAATCCTCAAGCTTTTTTCATAAAGCGCTGCCGTTGCCCGTCTTGACATCCAGAACGATGGCATCGCTTCCGGACGCCAGCTTTTTTGCTCATGATGGAGCCTGGCAATGAGCGACATCTGATCCACCGTTGCCGTCACATCACGCAGCGCGTATAATTTCTTGTCCGCCGGCGCCAGATTGGCAGTCTGTCCCCGCAATGGCAATCCCGATGGTATTGACATTCCCGGCAAACTGCTCCTCGGAGAGCGCGGTCGTAAACCCGTCAAAACATTCTAACTTGTCGATTGTTCCGCCGGTATGCCCCAGTCCCCTGCCGGACATTTTCGCAACCGGAACCCCGAGCGCAGCAATGATCGGTGTCAGCGCCAGTGAGGTCTTGTCTCCCACGCCTCCGGTGCTGTGCTTATCGACCTTTTTACCCCTTGATCCCCGAGAGATCCAGCACATCACCGCTGTCCTCATGGCAAAGCGTTAAATCCACCGTCTCGCGCGGCGTCATTCCGCGAAAACAGATCGCCATTGTCATGGCGGACATCTGATAATCCGGAATGCTTCCCTCCGTAAAACCTTCTATCATATAGCGGATCTCATCCGTGGGAAGTTCCCCCGCCCTGCTTCTTTTTTAAGATCAAATCATACATTCTCATACTGCAATCCCCTTATTTCTAAAGTATACTTTATTGTAACACCGTTTAACCGCCGATTCAACATTTGCCGCGCGGACGCTTGACAAGTCGTGCGGCGGACTTCTATACTGATGATAGATTTTAAGCTTCTACAGGGAAAAGGAGACCGTTATGACCGGATATCAAATTCAAAGCCACAGAATATTACTGTGCGTGCTCGCACTTTTTGCTTGGGAATGGCTCTGATGGGATGTAAAAAAGCATCGCTGGATGACTGGTATGCCACACAGGCGGATCAGTTTCAGGAGATGACAGACGCCGTCAATTCCCAGGATCTGGGATACACCCTGGACATTGTCACCGCAGATTCCGATGCGTTAGTGTTCCAGTACACGCTTTCTAAGGCGTATGATATGTCGGATGATGCAGACGCCGACGCACTGACGCAGCTGTATGACGCCATTTTTGACAGCTATGCCTCTATTTCTTTTTCCTCGCTGCGCGCGCAGATTGCAGATGAGACCGGCATAAACGGCATCGCCATCCGGCTGACCGCCTTAAATCCGGACGGAACCGTTCTGTATTCCAGGGACTTTACCGAATAGCCTGCCGCTATTTGTGGTAAGGTTCCCGGTTCATGATGCGGTAGCCGCGGTAGATCTGCTCCAGCAGAATCACGCGCATCAGCTGGTGTGGAAACGTCATTCTGGAAAAAGAGAGCTTAAAATCCGCCGCCGCAAGCAGCTTTTGACATGCCGAGTGACCCACCGATCAAAAAAGATCACATGGCTGATCCCGTCAGTTCCCAGTTTTTCCAGTTTCTGTGAGAGTTCGACCGAATCGAGTTCCCTGCCGTCTATGGCGAGTGCCATGACATAGGAGCCTGCTCTGCCTGCATTTCTCGAGGCGGGCAAGCACACGCCCCCCTCCTTTTGCCGGATCTGCATTTCTTCCGTGGCACTTGCGCCGTCTGGCGTCTTTTCATCTGCGACCTCGATGATTTCCAGCTTGCAATAGCGCGTCAGGCGCTTAGCGTATTCCTCGATGGCATCTCTGTAAAATTTTTTTTTGATTTTTCCAACGCATAAAATTGTAATCTTCATAGCAGGTTCATTATAACATTCTTTGGTTGCGGCAGTCTATAAAATCTCCTATAATATAGGAAAAGAAAACTAAGAAAGCGAGAACTTATTATGTGGTGTCCAGAATGTAAAAACGAATATGTAGCGGGAATCGTCCGCTGTCCGGACTGCGGCGTGGATCTGGTGGAGTCGCTCTCCATATCAGAGGACAAATCAAAGACAGTCCGGATGCCTTCTCCCCTGATGACATGGAAGAACTTTCGGCAGCTTCCACCGTCAGGGCAGCGGAAGGCGGCAGAGGAGATACTCGGCCGCTTACTGCACATTCACACGCCTACCGGTCCAAGGCTTCCCAGACCGAAGATATGAAGTCTACCGCCTACACCTTTACCGGGGTCGGCATCATCGGACTGGTTCTTTTAGTGCTGTTTTTCTGCGGCGTTCTTCCGATCCATATTACCGGTGCCGCCAGAATTCTGACGGGTCTTGTCATGGGAATCATGTTCGTCATATTTTTGTGGATTGGCATCCGTTCCTTCGGCCAGATCAAACAGGCTCAAAGATGCAACTGCAACAGAAGATGCGCTGCAGGATGAGATACTCAAATGGTTTCTGGATACCTACCGTGCCGATGTCATTGATCAGTCCGTCGACAACGATCAGCCGGAGGAGGCGCTGTATTTTTTCCTGCTACGAAGTGATGGAAAAGCTGCTGCTTCATCAGTATCCCTCCCTTTCGGAATCCTTTACCGATCATATGATTGAACTGCTCTACGCCGAGCTTTTCTAAAATCGGGACATTTCTCCAAAACAGCACTTCTTTCATGCAGCGACTTATGGTACAATAGAACCATCAAATATACTATTGAGAGGTGACGATTTTGAAATTACTGGAAGAAAAGATTCTTTCCGAGGGAAAGGCATTAAACAAAGACATTCTTAAGGTAGACAGTTTTATCAATCATCAGGTGGATCCGGTGCTCATGGCACAGATCGGGGAGGCATTTGCCGCACATTTTAAAGGCAGAGGCATCACGAAAGTGGTTACCATCGAAAGTTCTGGAATTGGAATTGCCGCAATAAGCATAACTTTGCGCTGATAAGTATATTATTAAAAGACCACACCGAATAGATTGCAGATGAAAATTCGGTTCAAAAAATCTGCCGGATGATCCGATGTCTTTCCAAGTTCCAAGTTTGGAGCACTCCACGGACTGTGTCCGCAAATCATGAGACAATTTAAGAACTTTCGTGTGGCGCTTTTGCCGCTGCTGAAAAAACATAATCGCGCGAAGCCGATGTCTGAGTTGCCATCTGCCTTATTTTCAATAGCAGATGGCAGCGAGTTTCGGTTCGCGCGATTTTATAGTGTCTGTGAAGTAGCGGCATTAGCCGCCACTAGAAAGTTCACTCATTGTCTCTGATTTGGCGGACACACTCCGGGAGTGTTCAAACGGTGGAAGAGACGTTTCCGACAAAATACCTCGTTCCGGTCTTGGCATCCAGTTCGTTCTCATCTCCATTGATCGTATAGTAGATGGCATCCCCGTCTGTCGACGCAATCTCTACCTCGAGCGCTTCATCATACTTTCCAGACGGCACATCTCCCTCCGGATCCGTAATCAGCGGTGCAGATGTCATGTAATCCGCAAACAAATCCAGAATCTTATCCTTATTCTTAAGATCCTCGGCATCGACCTCCGCTTCCAGATCCAGAATGCTGTCGTAATCTTCCCTCGCATCATAGATAGCGATCAGATCTCTGTATGCGTCCTCATTGGCAGGATCAAGCTTTATGATCTCAATCAGGAGCACCATTGCCGCATCGGTATTTTTCTGTTTTCATAGATTTCAATCATCTTCTCACGCGCGGTAATATCGTTTGGATACAGATACAGCGCACGCTCGTAATAGTCAAGTGCCTCCCCGTCATTCTGCGCATCAGCCGCCATGGCCGCCTGTCTTCATTTCTGTGAATTCCGACATCGATGACAACCGCTCCTTCTTTGATATAATCGGCACCGATATAACGTGGTTTTCCAATGGCCACAATCAGAATATCCGCCTCTTTGCAGATTTCTTTGAGATTTTTATCCGTGAATGACAGATCGTAACCGTTGCATTTTTCCCGAAGCATCAGAAGCGCCATCGGTTTTCCGACAATGTTGCTTCTTCCGATTACCACACAGTGCTTTCCGGCAATTTCAATATTGCTGCGTTTTAACAGCTGGATAATACCGGCGGGCGTGCAGGAGACAAATCCTTTTTTTCCAACCACAAGTGCACCGACATTCTGCGGATGAAAACCATCGACATCTTTTGCGGATCAATTGCCTGGATCACATGGTCTTCGCAGATATGTTTCGGGAGTGGAAGCTGGCACAGAATTCCATGAACATCTGGATTGTCATTCAGTTTCTGAATCAATGCAAGCAGTTCCTCTTCCGTGGTTTCTTCTGGAAGTTCATACGAAAGCGACTCTATTCCAATATATGCACAGGCTTTCTTTTTTATTTCTGACGTATACGCTGGATGCCGGATCTGCGCCCACCTGAATGACAGCAAGTGCACATTTTTTCCCCTGTGCCGCATATGCTGCAACTTCTGTCTTTAATTCTTCTTTGATTTCCGCTGAAATCTTCTTTCCATCTATGATCTTTGCCATGTCCTTATCTCCTTAGAACAATCCTGTGATTACACCGTCATCATTGACATCAATTCCGTAAGCTGCCGGTTTCTTTGGCAGACCCGGAAGCGTCATGATCGAACCGTTGACAGCAACGACAAAGCCGGCACCGGCAGAAACATATACTTCCCGGACATTGATCTTAAACCCGGTCGGTCTTCCGAGTTTCTTCGCATCATCCGACAGGGAATACTGTGTTTTTGCACATACCGGGAAGTTTGCCATACCCAGATCCGTAATTCGTTTCAGTTCCCGCTCCGCTGCCGGAGAATAGGTAACTCCATCGGCACCGTAAATTTCTTTTGCAACAGTCTCGATCTTTTCTTTCAGTCCAAGATCATCACTGTAGAGTGTATGGAAATGGCTTTCTTTCTTTTCAAGTGTCTCGAGAATTTTGTTTGCCAGAGCAATTCCGCCCTCTCCGCCTTTTTTCCCATACTTTTGCCAGAGCGAATTCACAGTCATGCTCTTTGCAGAACTGTTCTACATAAGCGGTTTCTGCCTCTGTATCCGAAACAAATGCATTCAATGTGACAACGACCGGCACACCGAATTTCTGAAGATTCTCAATATGTTTCTCCAGATTCACAATACCTTTCTTTAATGCCTCAAGGTTTTCATTGGATAATTCATCCTTCGGAACTCCGCCATTGTATTTTAATGCACGGATCGTTGCAACGAGTACCACTGCATCCGGATGAAGCCCTGCCTTCCGGCACTTGATATCAAAGAATTTTTCCGCACCTAAATCCGCACCGAATCCTGCCTCGGTAATTACATAATCGGCAAGTTTTAAAGCAGCTGTGGTAGCACGCACGCTGTTACATCCATGTGCGATATTGGCAAATGGTCCTCCGTGAACGAGCGCCGGTGTATGCTCCAGTGTCTGGATCAGATTCGGCTTTAACGCATCTTTTAACAGAGCTGCCATAGATCCGACTGCTTGCAGATCTTCTGCAGTTACCGGCTTGCCGTCAAACGTATATGCCACGATAATCCGTCCCAGACGTCTCTTTAAATCTTTCATATCTTCGGCAAGGCATAAAATCGCCATAATTTCGGATGCTACCGTGATTACGAAATGATCCTCACGCACCATTCCGTCCATTTTATTTCCAAGTAGATCCGCCAGCTCGTCCACGATAATCACGATCTGCGGCATCTTTTTCGGTGCTTCCTCTCCTTCCGGAACAGGCATAGTCTCTATTTTCTTGTTATACCCCTTCAGATCACGGACATTATAATCGGCAAACTTCCGATAACGGTCTTCCATCTCATGACGCCCAGTGCAATGCAGCAGATGCTTTTTTGGGATCTGTCACTACCGGGATCAACAGATGAGGAATGCCGTTATAGACACTCAGTTCCACGACCTTCGGATCCACCATGATCAGTTTCACATCATCCGGATGCGCCTTGTACAAAATACTCATGATCAGCGTATTAATGCATACGGACTTACCGGAACCGGTAGCTCCGGCGATCAGCATATGAGGCATCTTGGCAATATCCGCCACCACAGTCTTGCCCGCCGATATCCTTTCCGACGGCGAAATGCAATATTGGAATTAAACTCCTGAAACTCTTTGCTCTCTAACAGATCCCGGAGTGCTACTGTCATGTTCTCTTTGTTCGGGACTTCGATACCGATAGCTGCCTTTCCGGGGATCGGTGCCTTTTCACCGGATGCCGCAGGTGCAGAGTGGTATGTCCGGCATTTTCCCCGATGCCGGACACAGCCTTTGTCTCTGCGGGCGATACGGCTGCCGATGCTTCCTGCGGCTCTTCTTCACTGTACTTTCGGCGCAGCCGCCTCCCATGCGTTTTCTGGTCCGGCCGCACTGCCCCATGATTCTTTCTGTTCCTGCGCAGATGCAGTGCTCCACGGATCTTCCGGTTCGGCTGCGCTGCTCCACGGATCTTTCTGTTCCTGCGAGGCTGTAGTGCTCCATGGATCTTCCGGCTGTTGCCACATCCCACGACTTCCGCCGGCGCAGTATTCCAGGATGCTCCTGTGCAGTCTCCGTTTCCGGAGTCCATGCAGATATGTTCTGTGAAGCCTCCGGTGTCACAGCCGCAAGCGCTTCGTCTGAGAACGCCGACGGCGTCAGATTCTCTGCAGGCGGATATCCGCCGTCCGACGTGAGAGGCACAATCTTTTCTTCCCGTACCTCCGGCATCTCCAGATAATCCTCCGCATTCAGTTCACTGATCTCATCGGAATGTTCAATGACATTCTGCCGCGGCAGCACCCGAGTGTCAATGGCAACCCCTTCCACCTTGCGATCCATCCGCCTTAATGCCTGTTCCTCTCTGCGCTGCTCCCGCTCTTCCCGCTGGATTCTCACGCGTTCCTTATGGCGTTCATTTCCGCTACGCGCGGATTCGTAGACCTTTTTCCCGCCTTTTTTGCATTCCGCGAAGCGCAGAGCGCTCTGTAATTAACACCAGCGATATGATTAACATGATCGCATCGATCACATAAGAACCAGCCAGACCGAAATTCGGGCAGAAAATCCATGCCAGAAGTCCGCCGATGAAGCCGCCTCCCGTCCGGTGCTCAAAACTGTAGCTGTATGCCGCAGCGGCACCGTCAACCGCAGACCCTTTGGTCAGCAGTTCGATCAGCATACATAAGAACAGATCAAACAGAATCATCGCCCAAGCTTTACGGTTGCCACCGGTTGCCCCTGTTCGACACGGCAAAAAAGTACCGACAAGAAGAAGCACCGGGAACACATACGCGATCAGTCCCATGACGCCAAAAAGAACCTGCTCACTGCATTGCTGATGGTTCCCCTGATTCCGAAATTACTGATAAATAATAAAATAGATACCGCTACAATGATCCAGAGAATGACCTCCCTGGTAAATCCTCCTGCTGCTGTGCAGCCGTCTTTTTCTTCCGTCCTGTACTTCCTTCCGGCTTGTCTGTGCCTTTCGTTTCCCAGATGTACTCTTTTTATTCCCTGTTGCCAAAACTTACTAACCTCCAAAACCGTTATGCCAGATAAAAATACCCGCCGATGGACAATGCGCCAACGAGCAGACAGTAGATGGCAAAAACGGTGAACTTCTTTGCGGACGATGACAAGCATCGTCTTAATGCAGACATATCCCACAACCGCCGCGACCGCCATACCGATCACATAGTAGACAACCTCCGTTCCCGACACCGCCAGGTCTGTGGCATCCTTTAATTCGAGAACAAGCGCGCCAAGAATCGCCGGTATCGACATCAAAAAACGAGTATTTCACGGCAAAATTGCGCTGATAACCCGCAAGCAGGCAGGCGGTAATCGTCGTACCGGAGCGTGAAAGTCCCGGAAGCGTTGCGATTCCTGTGCGATTCCGACAGAAAACGCATCCGTGTAGGTGACGTTTTTAGGAAGTTTGTCGCCGTCCTTGCAGTGATCCGCGATCAAAAGCAACACTGCCGTTGCGATAAGGCAGATGCCTGGAACAATCAGAATCTCGGAAGCCATCTCCACGACATCCTTGCAGAAATAGCCGATAATTCCAGTCGGTATTGTCGATACGATAATCAGCATGGCAAATTTGCGGTACCGCTGCTGATTGATCACGCGTCGATACGCCATCTGCTCTTTGCCGGTCTTATTCCGGAAGAAGACAATCACATTGTATCCGGCGTCGCGGATGATGCAGCATCCATCTACCACCAGTTTTAAGATGTCCCGGTAGTATACCAGGAGATTGCAATCAATGTACCGACGTGAAGCAGTACATCATATAAAATTCCCGTGTCGGTATTGACATCAAACAGTATTTTAAAAGTGCCAGATGCCCGGAACTGCTCACCGGCAAAAACTCGGTCAGTCCCTGTATAATGCCCATCAAGATCGCCTGTAATAATGACATGGCAGCCTCCTTATCCGATTCGTAAAAAATCTGTCAAACTTATACATACATGACCAATTTTAACATATTTGAGGGCGGTTGTCATTAAAAGGTTTCTTAATAATTTTTTCCCTTTGCGGCATCAATCATCGCATGCAGTTTTAAAAACGCGGCATCGATTCCGCCCACGGCATCGATCAGCCCTTCCCGAACCGCTTCCTCCCCTGACTAAAATGGTTCCAAGGTCTTTTTGTCAGCATTCCCGTGTTCATCATCAGTTCCTCCAGACGCTCTTCCCCGCCTTTGAATGCGACGCGATAAAGGTTAAAATCCGGTTCTGCATCTGTTTAAAATAATCGTAGGTCGGCTTGGCTCCTATGACAGTTCCGCTCATGCGCACGGGATGAATCACCATGGTGCCCGACGGGACAATAAACGAGTAATCCGTGGAGACAGCGAGCGGCACGCCGATCGAATGGCTTCCTCCGAGCACGAGCGATACCGTCGGTTTGCTGATCGACGCAATCATCTCTGCAATGGCGAGTCCGCTCTCAACGTCGCCGCCGACTGTATTTAAGAGCAGCAGGATTCCTTCCGTATCCCGGTTGTCCTCCATCTCCGCCAGCTTCGGAAGCACGTGTTCGTACTTGGTTGTCTTAGTCGTCGCCGGCAGACAATCGTGTCCCTCAATCTCCTATAATCGTTAAAAAGTGAGATCCGGTTGTTCTCCTGGTTGTTATTTAACGCAACCTGTCCGAATTCCCGGATGTCCTCATTTTTCTGTTCCTGTTTTTCTGACATAGTTTCTCCTCTCCTTCGGTCTTCTCTTTTACTAATTGCATAAAAAAGCAGGGTGCAAAATTGCACCCTGCTTAGTATGTATCACCCAGCGTCATATTATGTCAGCTCACGCTACTTCTCCCAGAAGATAGCGGTACAATCCCTCATAGCGTCCCTTGGAATTGTTCCAGGAATAGTCGTTTGCCATTCCGCGGTCAATCATCTGGTTCCACTGCTTCTTGCGGTCAAAATAGATATGTTTGAGTAGTTGATCACGCCTAACATCTCGTCTCCGTTATAGTTTGCAAACGAGAATCCGTCTCCGGTGTTCTCGTACTCATTGTACGGCTTTACGGTATCCGGAGTCCGCCCGTCTCCCGCACGATCGGCACCGTGCCGTAACGAAAAAAGAGATTAACTGCGTCAGTCCACACGGTTCAAAACCGCGACGGCATTAAGAACGCGTCCGCAGCCGCGTACAGCTTGTGGGCAAGTTCGTCCGAGTAGCAGATATTCGCCGAGACACGGTCGCCGTACTTCCATGCATAGTGGCGGAACATATTCTCGTACTGCGGATCACCGGTTCCGATGACCACGAACTGCGTATAGTCGTCCACAATGCGGTCGATCGCGTAATTGATGAGATCGAGTCCTTCTGGTCCGTCAGTCTTGAGATCAGGCCGATCATGTATTTTTTCTTGTCGACGGCAAGTCCCAGTTCCTCCTGCAAGCTTCATCTTATTGGACGGCTTTTTTCTTGCGGAAATCCGCGGCGTCGTAATTGACATAGATCTTTGGATCCGTCTTCGGATTGTAAACCGTATAGTCGATTCCGTTTACAATTCCCTGCATGTCGTAATGTCTTGCCGAGAGCAGACCGTTTAACCCTTCCCCGTAATACTCCGTCTGAATCTCATTCGCATAGGAATCGCTGACGGTCGTGATGTAATCCGCATACACCAGTCCACCCTTTAACATGTTGGCGTCCTTCTGGAACTCCAGCTTATCCGGCGTAAACAGATCCGCCGAGAAACCGGTCATGCGGACATTGGCCGCTGTACGGTTCTTATTGTCTGTAAGACACTTTACGATAATAGCTGTGCCTGATGGTCCATAGCCCTCATATGTAGCTGTCTCATAGTTTACACTGTTGCCGTCTCCTGCTGCCTTCTTGATACCTCTTTCGATTGTATCGTTTGGCATATTGTTGGCCTTTGCCTTGGCAACTACCTGTGCAAGCTTAAAGTTATTGGCAGGATCCGGTCCTCCCTCTTTAACTGCAACTGCGAGCTCTCTACCGATCATTGTAAAGATTTTGCCCTTTGCAGCATCATTTTTCTCTTTCTTATGCTTGATATTCGCAAATTTAGAATGTCCTGACATAATTTGTATCCTCTTTTCTACTTTTAAAAATAATCTATATCTTATAATATCATTTTTTCTCTTCCGGTGCAAGTTTCTTAATCATTACCTGCTTAATCACCTTATCCTCGACGCTCATAACAGAAAATCTGTAGCCATATGCGCTAATCACAGTCTTATCCCCCTCCTCCGGAATCTTATCCGAAAGCGATATGATAAAACCGTTAAGCGTCTCGTAGGCATCATCATCAACAGGCAGTGACAGTGCCTCCTTCACATCGGAAAACTCAGTCATGCCGTCCATTATAAATGTCTCGTCATCATTCTTTCTGATGTAGTTTTCTTCCTCATCGTGCTCATCCTCGATATTTCCGACAAGCTCCTCGAGTATATCCTCCATCGCGATAAAATCTTGACACTCAGTTATCATTCCATCGATCGTCCGCAGTTGTTCCAACAGCACCACGGAATCCTTGACCAGCGCATATTTCTGGCTGTCAACTCCACATGTGTCGGAAGCTTTTGCTTTATTCATCTGCGATGTGATTGCCGCGCAGATGACCGTCGGACTGTGTCTGTTTCCAACATCGTTCTGTATGATGAGCACCGGCCGCACACCGCCCTGTTCGAGCCGACCACCGGCCGCAAGTCTGCATAAAAAGATATCCCCACGTCGAATTACCATACTTTCCACTCCATTTTCTCTGGATCTTTTACGGATAGTATTGCCATTTTCACGGGTGTATTCCATTTGTTTTTATTTTCCCAACACTATGATATGCCATCTTTTCCCGGCTGTGACTGCGTCTGTTCCAGTCCGGCCAGGATCTCGCACATTCCGTCATGAATGTCCGACGCCGTCATGCCGCGCATGGAGCGCCGCGCACCTGTTGTTTGCTTCGCCCTGTGCCGGTCTGTTATCAAGCTTCTTTAAATCAGACTCATCAAGAGCCCTTACTGATGGCAGATTACCACAAAAGCTGTGGTCATCTATGCCTATAGGCACCACCTTAACCAGACCGCAATAATCACAGCCCGGCCACAGGAGAAGGCCATTCTTCTTATAAGAAAAAGTATATGTGAAATCTGCTTTAAAAGTGCATCCCATCACATGTCCTTTATCAGAATCCACTCCCGACGGCACGTCGACCGCCACCCTGTAAGCATTTGCCTTGTTAACGGCTGAAATCACATCTGCTAAAGAGCCTTCTATGGCTCGCTTAAGCCCTGTGCCAAACAGTGCATCTATTATTACGTCACTTTTACACACACACTCAATATCAGAGACTACCTTAAAGCCATACCTTGCGTATATATTTTTCTGCAGCTCAAAGAGCTCGCTTCCTGCCTCATCTGTGCCAAAAGCATAGTACACCATGCATCTGTATCCGGCCTGATTTAAAAGTCTTGCTATCGCGATACCGTCTCCTGCATTATTGCCTCTGCCACATATCACGGCAAACTCCTTTGATTTATCAAAACATGCAACAAGCTCCCGGACAACACCGGCCGCAGCCTGCTCCATCAGCACCACCGAAGGAACCAAAAAGACCTGTGCTCACCCTCTATTTATTTTTGGAGTTTTTAACAATATTATAGCTGAGCTGCATAAGGCTGTCAGACAGATGAACACTCTCCACAACCACATCTTTATTTGGAATTTCAAGATCAACATGTGCAAAATTCCATATAGCCCTTATTCCTAAATCCACAAGCTTTGACGCAATAGAGTCAGCCTTTGACTTTGGCATGGTGAGCGCCGCAATATCCACCCTGTGTGTTCTGCAATACTCATCCAGCTCACTTAGCATAAGGATTGGAATACCTCGCACACTCTTTCCTGAAAGCTCAGGATTTATGTCAAAAAGCGCTGTTATGACAAAGCCAAGCTTTTCAAACTTTACATAATTGGCGAGTGCCTGGCCCAGATTTCCTGCACCGATGATAATTATTCTATGCTCTGTGTTAAGCCCCATTATCTTTCCGATTTCCTCGTAGAGAAACTGAACATTGTATCCGTATCCCTGCTGTCCAAAGCCACCGAAATTATTGAGATCCTGTCTGATTTGTGAAGCTGTCACTTTCATTCTGTGACTCAGATCGTTTGATGAAATACGCT
>VOFH01000910.1_pt1 | contig 49825 bp, 83 predicted proteins | sample 5384091 | NCBI WGS metagenome assembly VOFH01 (sample SAMN12384727, study PRJNA508395) | human gut metagenome | isolation source: healthy gut G | host: Homo sapiens
TATATTTATTATTCTAATTTTTTAAAACAAATATCTGACCACTGACACTTACCACAAGTTTCTCTCATCTTACCTGAGTCTATAATGTTCTCTCTTATGGCTTTGGTAATACTTGACCATTGGCACTGTTTCCTACAGTTTCAATTACTTTGTCATACACTCTCTTGTCATGTTGTCTTACAGAATCTTCATTCTCACATGCCCCACCCATATTATGTGGGCAATTCTTACATACATCATCTGTTCCTTCAACAATCTCAACCTGAGGATCTTCTTTTTCAAGTTTTTCTTTTATTGCTGCCATAGATGCAACAAATCCATCGCTGTATCCCTTGCCCTCAAAGAACTGCATACACAACATATGATGTGGTCTAATTAAGTATTTTGACATATTTCTTCATCCTATTAACAATAATTGTTGCTACTAATATTTTAACTAAATCAGGAATAATAAATGGTATTACACAGTATCCCAATGCCACTGTCAATGAAGTCTTCATTACAAACATAAACTGAATTGTTCCAATAACAAAACATACAACGTCACCTAAAATCATAGCTACAACTGTAGCTACAAGGTTTAACCATGTAGAACTCTTTTCAGAAGAAATGAGTGATTATGCCAATAATAAGTGCAGTAAAAATAAATCCTGTTATGTAACCACCTGTTGTTCCAACAATAACTCCCGGTCCGCCTGCACCACAAAATACAGGTACACCAATAATACCAAGCAAAATATAAACTATAACTGCTAATGTTCCTCTCTTAGTTCCAAGTATGCCTGCTGTTACAAAAAACACCAAATGTCTGTAATGTAAATGGTACAGGTCCTACTGAAATCTGTATAAATGAACATACAGTTATTATTGCTACAAATACAGCTATAAGAACCATATCCTGAACAGTTAAAAATTTCTTATTATTCATTTTTTATAAAAGGCATCAATTGAGTAATTAAATTTATGCCTATGTCCCTTCTAAATATTCTCTGAATATGCGCACTCCAACGTCACCATTGTAAGACAACGTTTTCGATTGTCAACCCATTTTATTTTTTAGCTAACATTTTATTATTCATTCACTTTGTTTTGTTGAATAAACATATTTTTGATGTTATACTTTTTTATGTCATATTTTTTGACATTATATTTTCATTGCATAAAATGAATTTTGTTATGTACTTCTATTGCATAACTCTTTATTGCATAATCATACTAATTAAGAAAGGTTTCTGTTACCATGAGCATAAAAGACGAAGTTTTAAAACAGCTTGAAGAAAATAAAGGTGAATACATTTCAGGAGGTCAGCTTGCAACTAATCTTAACGTAAGCCGTAACTCTATCTGGAAAGCCATTAAAACTCTTGAAAAAAGACGGCTATTCAATAAATGCAATTCCTAACAAAGGATATTGCTTAGAGCCTGACAATGACATTCTTTCACCACAAAGCATTGAACAATATTTAAATTATCCACTTGATTTGTCTGTATACAAAACCATTACATCTACCAATACAGTTTTAAAGAAAAAGCCGAACAGAATGCGCCACACGGCACAGTCCTTATCGCCACAGAACAGACACTTGGCAGAGGACGAATGGGTAAGAAATTCTACTCTCCATCAAACACAGGCCTGTACATTAGCATATTAGTAAGACCTGATATTCCTGCTGATCAGGCTTTATTCTTAACAACTTCCGCTGCTGTAGCAACAGCCAAAGCCATTGAAGATGTTTCTAACAAAAAAGCTGACATTAAATGGGTTAATGACATTTATATTGAAGGTAAAAAAGTTTGTGGCATTCTTACCGAAGCTGCCTTTAATATTGAAACATCAAAGTTGGATTATGCCATAGTAGGAATTGGCATTAACGTATGCCCACCTGAAGGCGGTTTTCCTGAAGATATTTCAGAAATTGCAACTGCTATTTTTGAAAAAAAGCAGTGATGCCGTAAATAAGCAGAAAGCATACTTGTTGGTCACCTTTTAAACTATTTTATGGAATACTATGAATCCTTTGACAAAAGAGCTTATCTTGACGAATATATTAGCCGTTCAATGATAATTGGGCAACCTATCAGCGTACTTTCTAGCGGAACTTCAAGAAATGCACTGGCTCTTGAAATAGACAAGGAATGCCATCTTAAAGTTCGTTATGAAGACGGTTCTGAAGAATGGCTAAACTCCGGCGAAGTCAGCACTAAAATTCAAAAAATAATATAATACTATAGATTATAAGTTAATTGTCTTATCCCACCTGTGCCTGCACAATGGTGGGATAATGACTTTAGGACACATCTGATTTTATTCAGCTATTGCTGACTTTCTAACTGTTATTTCTCCATTTTTTCCATTTACATATTTAAATTTTTCAGTTACTGCAACAGACAAAAGTCCCTCTTTATAGTCTGCATCATATACTTCAACGGTAACATCTCCCTTGCCTTTCATGTTAACACTTAACAACTGAATAAAATATGCTACCATTTCCTTATCAGACAATATAGTCGACTGATTTTCAATCTGACTGTCTGAAACTGTTTTCTTAATTGATGCAGAAACTGCTCTGTTTAATTCGTCTGTTCTTAAGTCCTTACTTTCCACAGATACTATTGTCATTGCAGCTATGAAAATTATAACTATGGTTCCCACAATAATTATTATCTGTTTCATACACTACCATTCCTTTGTAATATTTTTATTAAGACTATTGGTTATTCTGTAGCCTTTTCCTTTTACAGTCTTTCTTATCTGCTCAATTTCATCACTTGTATACGCAACTTTGAGCATTGATTTGAATCTTTTAACGCATTGGTTAACCTTGTATTCAAATTCTCATTTCGCTTTTTATTCCATTTTGAAGTATCTGATAATGTATAAAGATATTTACTGCTTATAAATCTTACAGAACCAATGGCTGTTTCATTATCTAATACATAAATTTTAAACGTTGCTGTTGCATTTTACACTTGCTGTTTCTGTTTCAGTGTATATCTTTATTTTATATACGCTAACCTTTGACGTATTAATGTACTTTTCAGGAACAAGATTTGATCCGTCGCTAATAAATTGTTGTCTTTGTAATCACCTTTACTGCCTCTGTCACTTTTATTGCTACTGTTATTGTTTTTACTATCACTTTTATTGTCAATACTATCGCTCTTGTTACTGCTGCTGTCACTTTTATTACTAACAGTATCGCTCTTGTTACTGCTGCTATCATTTTTATCATTAGTACTATCGTTCTTATTACTGTTGCTATCGTTCTTATCGTCACTACTATCATTATTGACAAGATTATCACTGGTTCTGGTTATTTCTATTATTCTAACATAATACTCATTTCCGTTATCAACATCGTCAGTTACTGTAACTTTTTTCAGCAATTCTTCTCTATTTATAACTATGCCTTGTCCTTTAAAATAATATCTGTCCTTAGCATTTATATATATTTCCTTAGGTGGACGTTTCTTCCACTGAGCATATAGAACTCTTGATTCATTGGCATAAAAATAAGCTCCCGCTGAAATTCTTGTTCCTCTTCCATCTTTTGAGTAATTCCAATGTTTTTAGTATCAATTATATATTTTTCTCTTTCAGGACCTTCACTGCTTAATTTAATATTTTCATTCCAAAATTTTACTTGATCTGAAGGCATATTTTTAACTTCATCAGTTGTATTTGAATCATATTTTATTAAGTATTTTTCACTTATAATAATCCAATTTTTTCCCGATACCTGAAACATTTTCTCCCGTTCTTAGCAATTGTTGCGAACTTATTCCAACACAACTATATTTCTTTTGCACTTCTTTTCCTTCATATTCATCACTGGAAGTTCCTTTATAATACAGTTCTTTCTCGCCTGTTCCATTTTCATAATTTATATATACTAATTTTGTTCCATTACTTTTGTCTTCCGATTCTATTTTTGCAATACTTGAATAATTTTTATAAAGTTCACCTGTTACTTCTATATATTTTCCTTTAGGCAGGAAAACTACATTATTTTCAGCTATTCTTGCCGATTCATTAATTTTAAGCTGACCATTTACATATATTCCCGTTCCTGTAATACTATCTAAGGTTTTATTGTCAGAAATTGTTCCCATATCATATTTTAACGTACCTTCTTCTGTTATATGGATTCCTGCTCCCCTGTCACCTGTAAAATTATGTTCTATTGAACAGTTTGATACATAAACCTTTCCATGGACAGATATACCTCCACCATATTTATGACAAATATTGATGTAATCCGACTGTTTTGAATAATTGCATATTCTGTTCCTGTTCCCTGTATATTGTTTGGTGTCCAAATTCCACCACCTGACTCTGTACAAGTATTATTACTAATAGTCATATCTGACATATAAAGTTTTGACTGACCATTTTCTCCTGCTTCTCCACAGGCAATGCCTCCACCATGCTTACCTGAAGTATTATTTGTTATTGTCCCTCTTATAAATGTTGTTATTCCACCTGCATCTGTACCTGTTCCTCCGTTGCATCTTACTCCACCTCCGCTTCCTCCTGAAGTATTTTCAAATATTTCAGGTCCCGATGTTGACCTTCCTACAACAAGCGTCGCTCCATATCCTGAGAAAACTGCTCCGGCACTTTCACCTGATTTGTTATTATGTATCTTCCCTGAATAAATAACACACAAACTATCTGCATCTTTTGAAAAAATCGCTCCACCTTCTTCTAATGCTTCTGCAATTCCAAATTTCCGAATCTTCTATACTTAGTGTTCCTTTTTGTGAATTATGTATTGCCCCACCTTCGGTTACAGATACACAATCATGTATTTTTGTATCTCCATATACTTTTAAAGTTCCTTTTATATTTTTAATTGCTCCACCATTGTATCCTTTACATCTGCCAATTTCACAATTAATCTGCGTATCTCCATATGTCATAATTGGAGCTCCGGATTTTTTTCGTTGTTAAATGTGTTTATCAAACGTGCAAATCTTTCTATATAAAGCCGTCCGCCTGGTTCTACATTTATCCAGCCTGACATATTTGCATTTCCTAAATCCTTCCAACTTCCATCTAATGTAAGCATATTTCCACCTAATCCAAATATTACATATGAAGTATTTAATATTCTAAAACAATATCCCGGATTACTTTGATCATTAATGGAATCTTTTAAAGATGTACTACGTTTAATTGTTTTATCACCGTTTGTTGCATTTATAACAAAATAACCTGTTCTAACAGTTATTGTTTTCTTAATTTTATATTAGATTTTAATGATATGTATACCCAATCGTTACTTCCTTTCTCATTAAGAATTGTTGTTAGTTCGTCTACATTTGACACTATGTAAGGATTACCCTTTGTGCCACCTCCCGTATATCCAAAGGCAACTCCACAGTAAAATAAACATATTATTGACGTTATGATTAATACTTTAATTTTATCTCGCATATCCTTCTATCACCGCCTGTTTTTATTATCTTTGTTAAACATATTAAGAATTGGAAAGGTTACATTATAAGATAAAACAACAAGCTTACTTGGGTTGTCATTATACATTGTTACATCCTTTACTGATAATTGATAACCTTTGCTTTCCGCCTCGTTAATGCATTCTCTTATAACATCTTCGTTACAATAACTATCCTCAATTCTGTTAACTACCACGTTGTAATAATCTCTTGCGTCAGCCACCTGATTTCCACTGGTAATCATAGATGATAATAACAGACATCCTAATGTAATGGTTATTGCCATAGCAAATAATTCTATTGCCAATCTCATATATTCCCCCCTCTTTCTTATCTCTATTCCACTATAATATTTATGTACTTAGTACATGCCAGATTAAAATATGATATTACTGTACATCTTAATCTGTACACGCCCTTTTGGTTAATATCTACCTTTCCATATACTTTCACTTTATCTTATGGTTATATTGGTATCTCCATAATCTGCATATATAACCTCTTGCTATTATTCTTATTTGTATTCATTCCATATAATTAAAGTTCTTTTTCCATAATCTCGGAACTATATAACCAATCTGCTTATTACCGCTGTTATGGTCACTACCATTCATTATCCGTATATAATACTTTCTCCATGTTCTTCTAAAAAATACTTCCACTACTATCCCCTATTATTTTTGAAATCTCGTAAGCGTCCATATTTCCAACAGCTAAGATTACTGTCATTATTATTCCTAATAATGCTATGGTTACTATTCCGCTTACAATAACTCCACCATGTTCTGATATAAACTGTTCCATAATATCCCCCTTGTTTTTTTCTCATAAAACCTGTCTGCTATTTTGATTAATATATACTTATTAAACAGTTACCGATACAAATATTCCATAAAATCCCATTATTAATAGTACAAATATTATTCCGTATACCAGACACTGTCCTGCCTCTGATAATAATTTTTTCATTTCACCACCTCCGAAATTGAAGATGTAAACACTAAAATCATTAACAACATATCAACTATAATCTTTAATACTCCAAGAAACATTGGTATAACTGAATACATTGCCGCTATTCCGATTCGGTCTTTGTTTTTCATTTCTTCTGTCTGACCTGACAGCTTATTATTTCTATCTATTATTTCACCTATCTGCTTAGTTGACTGCTCTCTGCCCAATTCGTTTATTGAATAAAACATCTTTACTGATGATTTCACATCCGGTAAGTCAAACTCTTTTAAAACATTATCATATGGCTCAATTCCAACAGGATATCGTTCAAAATCAATCAATAATTTTCTCACCGGTCGTTTTAATATAAATGGTGTATCCTCATATGATCCTTCTATTGCTGACTGAACTGTATCATTTTGAAGATTAATAGCCACATCTCTTATCCAATCAGGAAAAATCTTGTATATTTCACGTTCCAGTCTTTTCTTTGCTTTTTTGTAATTTATTCTTTCCATAAAACTTAAATCTGATATATTATTGTACCCTTTTTCTACTAAGGCATAGTATTTTATAACCATATTGTCGGGCAAAGCCCTTTCTTCTTTAACCAGTCAAAATTTAATCGTTTAGTTATTGCAAGATAAGTAAATATCATTGCCATTATTAATATCATTGAACATACCTGATATAATCCATGCTCGGTAAACTTGTAATCCTTAGGTATCAAATATGCCATAAATCCACAGGTTATCAGTGTTGATGCAATGGATATTAAAACATTTCGTCTTGTTCTATCCACATTTCTTATAAATGTTAAAGTCCTGTCACTCAATTTTTTATATCCTCCAACAAAATATCTATATACGTTTCATAATTTCCACCATAATTTTCTATTTTTATAATAAATTTATGTAATGATTTAATTCTTCCACAGTTGTATTCTTTCTCAATTATTGCCAATGCGTCCTCATAAATATTCGCTGACTTGTTAGAATCAATATTTACTATTGCTTCCTCAATTACTTCTCTCATCTCTATGGAACTTACTTTTTGGGCATCTAATAATGCCATTTTAATCTTTGGTTGTTTCTTAAAAGAGTAAATCATTTGTTCCATATACAAAACTACATCATTATACTTGGCTAAATATTGCTTCTTTATTCTGTCCTGCTTCTCTAAAAAACATTACATACTACTATTGTCAGAACACATATCAGCCCCGGTATAAGTTTAAGTCTGTACGCTAAACATATGACCGCCACCACGCTAACTCTCTTTAATAAATTTTTTATATTTTTCATTCTTCGTTCTCCTTTAAAAAGGATTCTTAATTCCCGCTAATTCAAATTTTCTCTTTATATCAAGAGGCAAATCTTTAGTTAATATCTTTCCATCCTCATATATCATTGTCTTTCCATTCTTCTCATCCTCTCTCGAAAGACAAATAACCTGTGCCACCTTTCTTTTTATCTTTTCTCCTTCTTTTTACAACAGACCGTATCTGTACTCCAATATCAATAAAAGAATACACATCATTTTCGTTAATTGTCTGTCCCATATTTCTTAAACGATCAGGAGTTTGCTAACATCATCAAGATGCACTGTGGTCAGGCAATGTACGCCTGCAGAAATATTTTCCATTAGGAACCGGACCTCTTCGCCTCTTGCTTCTGCTAGCAAAACCCACGTAGGTAACTGTCTCTTACTTGCCTTTAATGCTTCTGAATATCCAAATGTATCGCTTATTTTAATTTCAACGCAATCTTTGCCTGGATTAATTGCTGAATATCTTAGTTCAAGGTTATCTTCTATGGTATATACTCTTTCATACGCTGGAATAAACTGGGTTAAATACTTTTACATATTCTGTTTTTCCTACCCCCGGTAATCCCCCACTACTACTGTACAATGAGCTCGTATGGCATTCTCCATAAAAGTATCTATATCCCCATTACAGTAATCATCTTTAACGATGCTGTCCCTGTTAATTCTTCTTACTGCCGGTGTCTTTCTGATACTTATGCTAATCCCCGTGTTTGTTACTGAGTCATGCAAAATTGATATTCTTAAATTATCCGTTTCTGCCTCAAGTAATGGGTTATTCTTATTAAATTGTACGTTCATTAAATTGCTTATTCTTGTATAAAACTGCTGAATAAAATTATCGTCTAATGTAAAGCCTTTAATTTTATACCTTCCCTTATTTAAATCATTAACCCATAATCCCTGACTCCAATTTATATCCGTAATATTCTCATCCAAAATAAATTTTAAAAGATTTCCAAAAGCCTTATCTGGCAATGAAAGTTTCCTCATTCCTACTTCCCCATCGTCTAATTAATCAATTATAAACACATCCAAATGTATACCTACCTACTGTCCTGCGGTAGGAATCTTTCCTGCAATGCTGTCAAATGTAACAGAAGTTGTGTAGCTTCCAACTACATCCTGTACTGCCTTGCTAATAACCGGGCCAATTGCATATGCAACGCCTACTAAAAGTAAGATACAAACTGCTATAAAAACAGTCTTACCATGTTCCTGCAAAAAAAACGTCCATTGTATTTCTCCTTTCTTAACTTATTCCTAAGAACAAACATAAAATAAACAAATGCATTTATGACTGTCTAAGATAATACGACTCTTACGAAAATGTCACTTATACTGGCTTCATTTATTCATATATTACGTTGTGTTCTTTTGGTAAATCGATATTAGCACCTCATTTTTCATTGTCAACACTTTATTTATGCTTTATTACATTTTTGTTGTTAGCTGTTTATGTGATGTTTTTGTAAAAATTCAGTTTTTATGCAGTAAATCAAAGAAAAACTTTCCCAAAAAAGTTGCAAAATGTCACATGCTTTTTTTCGACTTTTTATCAAAACTTGGCTTGCAATTCTTAACTGGATTTTAATTAATGGAATTTTTAAAGAATTTTCTTATTAAGTCCCAAAAAAAGACAGCCATAGCATATCAAGCTACAAACTGCCTTTCATTATTTTTAATAATCTTTACCTTTTCAATTTTTTTAATTTCTGTTAATTATTTTATAACCATTCTATAAATTTTAATTTTCCCGAACAGCTATTATATTTTCACATTCCATATAGCCTTCAGGTTTGCTTTTGTTATTATTGTTGCTCTGCCAAACTGCTGGAATGTTACCGGGCTTATTTTGTCAAATTTTGACTGATCAGCCAAAACATAGCATTCTTTACACTGCTCCATTGCCTTATTTTTTTACAAGTGCTTCACTTGTATCAGGAGTTGTAAAACCTGCTTTTTCGATAAACCATTTGTTCCAAAAAAACCTTTCGAAAAGTGAAATTTTTTTAAGAGATGCTGCTGCATATCCTCCAACAAGAGCTTCTGTTGAACCTTTTAATTCTCCCTCAATAAGAATAACTTTGTTTCCCTGCAACGCAAGTTTTTTGCGTGAGTTACTGCATTAGTTACAAAAACAGATTTGCTGTTATTTAAGTAACCTAACATATAGCCTGTTGTTGTTCCTGCGTCTATATATACAAAGTCTCCCTGTTCAACCAGACTTGCAGCATATTCTGCTATAATACTTTTTTCATCTTTATTCTTTTCAACTCACTGATCAACCGATGGTTCTTCAGTGATTACTGTTTCTTCAAGAGCGATTGCACCACCGAAAACTTTTGTCAACTTTCCTGCATTATGCAATGCAATAATATCACGTCTGATAGTTGATTCTGATGCATTAAGAACTTCTTTTGCTTCAGTTACTGTAATGCTTTTCTTCTTATTTACCAACTCTAATAATAATTTATGCCTTTGTTCTGTTAACATTTTTCCTCCGTGATGGATAAATAATCCACAAAAGCAGTGCCCAAGGTTAATTTTGAGCACTGCAAATATTTTTAATTTAAGCTACTTTTTTTCTTTAATGCCCAAGTAATACTGCTGAAACGATTGTGCCTACAACTAATGCTACAAAGTACATTAATCCGTTTCCAACTACAGGGAACACGAAGATTCCACCGTGAGGTGCCATCAATGTACAATTAAATACCATTGATAATGCTCCTGCTAAGCCTGAACCGATAATACATGCAGGTAATACATGTAATGGATCTGATGCTGCAAAAGGAATTGCACCTTCTGTAATGAATGCAAGTCCCATAATAAAGTTTGTTGGTCCTGCTTCTCTTTCTTCTTTTTGTAAATTTATCTTTAAATAATAATGTTGCAAGTGCGATTGCGCAAGGTGGAACCATACCACCAATCATAACTGTTGCCATAATGTCGTAGTTGCCTGCTGCAATCTGTGCAACACCGAAAACGTATGCTGCCTTGTTGAATGGGCCACCCATGTCGATTGACATCATTCCACCTAAAATCAAACCAAGTAATATCTTACTTGAACCTGCCATTCCTTCAAGTCCACTGTTAACTCCTGTATTAATTCCCCCCATAATAGGTTCAACTAAATAAGTCATAAATATTCCGATAATCAAAATTCCAAGTACAGGATAAATAAGTACCGGTGCGATTTTTTCAAGTGCGTCAGGAAGCTTGTCGCATAATTTTCTTAAACCGATTATTAAATAACCTGCAACGAAACCTGCAACTAATGCTCCAAGGAAACCTGACTTACCGTTTGCTGCAATCATACCACCTACAAAACCAACTGCAAGTGCCGGTCTGTCTGCTATTGCCATTGCTATATAACCAGCAAGAACAGGAAGCATAAAGCCAAATGCTGTACCACCAATGCTCTTAAACATTGCTGCCATAGGTGTAATTGTACCAAAATTAATTCTCTGATCAGCAGGAAGTGAATTAATATCAACATTTAAACCATCAATAAAAATGCTATTGCAATAAGTATACCACCGCCAACTACGAATGGAAGCATGTGTGATACACCATTCATAAGCTGTGTATAAATCTGATGTCCGATACCTTTGCCGGATTTACTAACTTCTGTATTACTGCTACTTTCAGAGCCTGATTTGTAAATAGGTGCATCGCCTGCAATTGCTCTGTCTATAAGCTGGTCTGCCTTACTGATTCCATCTGAAACCTGACATTCAATAACTTTCTTTCCGGCAAATCTGTCCATTGGAACCTTAGCATCTGCTGCAACTATAATACAATCTGCCTCTTCAATTTCTTTAGCTGTAAGAACATTCTTAGCTCCACCTGAACCTCTTCAACTTTTTATAAAACATCCCTTAGCCTTAGCTGCTGTTTCAAGACCTTCTGCTGCCATGTATGTGTGTGTGGGCAATTCCTGTAGGACATGATGTAACTGCCAAAATTTTTGTTGAATTTTCTTTTTGCTTCACCTGTGTCTGCCAATCTTTCATCAATACTCTTCTTTTCATCATCGGCCTGATCAATAATTTCCAGAAATTCTTCAACGCTTCCTGCATTTCTTAATGAGTCTGAGAAATTCTGATCCATCATCATAACCGATAACTTACTTAAAACACTTAAATGTACATTATCTTCTGTATTAGGTGCTGCAATTAAGAAAAAGTAATGTTACCGGTGCATCATCTAATGCCTCAAAGTCAACTCCATTCTTAACTACCATTGCTGCAAGTCGGCTTGTCAACTGCATCACATTTTCCGTGAGGAATACCAATTCAAGTCCTATTCCTGTTGTACTTTCTTACTCTCTTGCATAAACCTGCTTACGATAAGCTTCCTTGTCATTAATTTTCCCACTAGCACACATTAAATCAACTAACTGATCTAAGGCTTCACTTTTTGTCTTAGGTGTAGCTGTAAGGGAAATACTTCTTGCATCGAGTAAATCTGTAATTCTCATAATAGCCTCCATTTCCGTAATTAATCTTTCTTCATTAATTACATATTTTTTATTTTAATTTTTAATTAAATTCTGTTAGTTATTATTTTTGTCCATTATTTTATAATAATTATTTTTCTTTTATTATTTTCCCATAACCTGATTGTAAACATTTATAATTTCTTCTTTTTGTTGCAAGATTTTCTGAAAAAGCGCTTGCACTTCCTGATGCAACACCCATATGGAAAGCATGCTCATAATCCTGTTTTCCATCCAGCCTGCCATAAATCCTGCTACCATGGAATCTCCTGCGCCTACGCCATTAATAAGTTTTCCTTTTGGTGCAGGTGCATCAAATACCTGGCCATCTTCTGCAATAAGAACTGCCCCTTCTCCTGCCATAGAAACAAGAACGTTTCTGGCTTTTTTTTCCTGAAGCTTTCTTCCGTAAGGAATAACTTCTTCTCTTGTTGTAAGCTTAACATCAAATATTTCGCCTAATTCGTGATTGTTAGGTTTAATGAGAAATGGATGGTACTCTAAAACATTTAAAAGTAAATCCTTTGTTGCATCAACAACAATCATCACTCCTCTGTCTTTTAAATCTGCCATTATGTCTCTATAAATATTGTCGCTCATAGATGAAGGAATACTTCCTGCAAGAACAAGTACATCTCCTTCTTTAAGCTGATTAAGCTTGTCCATTAACTCGTTAACCTTTTCTTCACTAATGTCAGGTCCTGCTCCGTTAATCTCTGTTCCGTCAATAGATTTAAGTTTAAGATTAATTCTTGAGATTCCATTTTCAATAGAAATAAAATCAGATTTAATTCCTATGTCATTTAATCTCTTAACGATTTCATTTCCCGTAAAAACCTGCCACAAAACCAAGGGCTGTACTTTCAAGTCCTAAGTTCTTTAAAACTGTTGATACGTTAGTTCCTTTACCTCCCGGTAAAATTAATTCAGAACTTGTACGATTGGTAAGTCCTAATTTAAAATCATCTACCGACACAATGTAATCAAGTGATGGATTAAATGTTACTGTATAAATCATTTAATGTTCCTCCTTGTATGATATTTTGTATAATATTTTGTATGTTATTTTCTGTAATAGTTCTTTCTGTTGTTGATATAATTTTATCTTCAAGCTCATTCAAAGTCAATCATTATCATTCATTTCATTCAAGAAATTTATGACGGATTTTCACTTAGTTAGTGCAATTTTCTAATTTTCGCTTATTTTATAATACAAAATTAGGAGTCGCATAAATTGCAACTCCGCTTTTATTATAAACATACTTTATTTTATTATTCCTGTTGATATTCACCATTATTTTTAATTTATACTTCTTCAAATTACAAATTTATACTCTGATTTTATGAATTTTCAGTCTTCTTCTTTTGCTGTTTTGCAACTATTTTCATTAAAATATTTGAAGGCAATAATTTTTTGTCCCATAACTGCAAGCTTCATTTTAAGTGATGGCACTATAATTACCCGCTTCTTTTTTCATTCCGTGAATTGCTTCTTTTACACAAAATCTTGGTGTAATTCCTCTTAAAGCAAAAAATTACATCTGCATTTTCATTAAATTCCGTATCAACCGGTCCCCGGACAAAGTGCCCCTACATAAATATTGCTTCCCTGCTCTTTTAATTCTTCGGCAACAGCCTTTGTAATGCTTACTACATAAGATTTTGTAGCATAATATGTTGCCATATAAGGTCCTGCCGGAAGAAGCCCTGCTGATGAAGCCACATTTAAAATTATTCCATAGCCCTGCTTCTTCATCTTTATAACCATCTTCTTAAACAAAATATGCATAGCCTTAATGTTAACATTTATCATAGAGACTTCTTTTCCTAAATCAGTTTCATCAAACTTTCCGCAAGTTCCAAAACCTGCATTGTTAATAAAAACATCAACCGGCTCATCTGCTATATTTTCAAAAAACTGATAGCATTCGCCCTCTCTTGATAAATCCGCAACAATAATCTTGCACGGAGTTCCAAGCTCTTCTCTTAATTTTTCAAGGCGTTCCTTTCTTCTTGCTGTCAAAATAAGCCTACACCCCATTTTAGAAAAAGCTCTTGCAAACTCCATTCCTATACCTGAACTTGCACCTGTTATTACAACTGTTTTCTGTTTCATAAATCCTCCTGTCCGTTATCTGTCATTGATTTTGCTTTTTTTACACACTACTACCATTCGACTATTATCGCTGGCCTTCTCGCAAGTTGAAAGTGTTAATAATTTATCTTTCTTTTTAATCTTCTCACCTGTGTCATACAACTTTCTCTGTTCTAAATTTGACACATATTCATTAAATTCATCCTTACTGTTCCAATTTATTTTTTCATAATATTTAAAAGAATCCTTCTTATTCACTTCCGTAACAAAAGCATACACAACCTTGTATGTCCCCTCTTCCGTCAACGTATCAAACTGCACTTCTTTATGACTTTCATAAAACTCCTTGTCTTTATACTTATTCAAATCTGCAAACATAGTTCCATTCTTCATGTTATGACCATAAATAATCACATTATCAGAATTGGGATTAATGCCACACCCTCTCCTACAAAAGGCGTCCCATAGATGGAAGACTTCTTATTGAAATTTCTCTTTAAATAATATGAATAATCATCCTTAGTCTGCATAACCGGATAATCAATATTCGTATTCTTAATCTTAATCCAGCCCACTAAGTCATTATTCTTCTCGTATACTTTCTTATACTTCTTTAATATTTCAAAATCATTATATTGAATCTTCTCATCTTCATACTCACTTTCAACAAGCTTCTCCACATTATTGAAATTCTGCTTCTCATCATATGAAGTATAAAAATAATCTACAATTTTATATCCGGAAAAACAAGTCCCACAAGCAGGACAAACATAATCAATCTGCTTTTTAAATTTTTCATATTACACCTTCAAATCTTTTTATTATTCTAACATACTTAGGGGAAAGATTTCAAAATTTTTTCTAGGAGTACCTTTCTCATTTTTATTTTTCTTTAAACTAACAAAACTTTACTCTATTTTCTAGGCCTGCAATTTGGTCATTTAAATTTAGCTTGAACTTGACATAAACTTTCTCCAGCTGAACTCAACCTAAACTTGCCCTGGGTCTTCCCTGAACTCAATTTAAACTTGCTGGATTTCAATCTGAACTTACCTGTTCTCTAGTATAATTAGGATGATTTTAGCAATTATGGATTCTGAGGAATTTTTGTTGTGAGAATCCGTAAAACTAGTCGAATGGACAAGCTTTACTCCTACATTTACGGATTTTACAGAGTTTCGGTTCGCTAATTCCGTAATAGCCATGAATTACGTGTGTATATAGTATTTCTGCCCAATGACACGTAATTTTCATTCGAACATCAATGTTTTTTCAACAATTTACGTGTCACACAACATTTCTTCCATACGACACGTAATTCCTTCCGAAACAGCATGAATTCTTCAATAATTTACTTGTCACACAGCGTTTCTTTCATATGACACGTAATTCCTTCCGAAACAACATGAATTCTTCAATAATTTACTTGTCACACAACATTTCTTTCATATGACACGTAATTCCTTCCGAAACAGCATGAATTCTTCAATAATTTACTTGCCACACAGCGTTTCTTTCATATGACACGTAATTCCTTCCGAAACAGCAATGGGCTGCCGCTAATGCGACAGCCCATTTAGATAATGTTATTATTTATTACTATCTTTCTCTCTGATTTCTACTTCAACATCACCATCTTTGCTTGTATCGGTATTAACTTTAAGATTGTTTTTGTCCAGATTTTCCTCATGTTCTTCAACCTCAACCTCTGTATCATCGTTAACTTTATATTTCTTAGTCTTAACAAAATCATTATCCTGACTCTTTTCTATAACATTTGAAATATGGCTTGTTAAGTCTTTCCCCGTTGCCGCATATGACACAATGTTGAATGCAAAAATGAAAGCACCAATGTTGCAAAAACAACTGCGTATTTTAATCTGAATTTTTTTATTTTTTGTTATTATTATTCATACTTTTCACCTTTCTTAAGCACTGGTCTGAAATATTTATTTCATCCATTGCTTCCTTATATAAATTATTCATTTAACCAATCCTCCTTTACAATTTCTCTTAAAGCATTTCTTGCTCTCATTAATCTGGTTTGAACTGTTGTTTCTTTTTATCCTAAGTATTTCGGCAATTTCTTTAACCGAATATCCTTCATAATAATAAAGCTGCACCACTATTCTGTTTTTTCTCTTTTAGTTTCATGACAGCTCCCAGCAAAACAGCTTTCTCATCAGATTTGTCCCTTGTATTAATAATTGGTTCGGAGTCCTCCAATGGAACAATTCGTTTTCGCCAAAATGATGTATTCATATTTTTCGATTCGTTAATTGCCACCCTTATAAGCCATCTTTTAACATGCTCATCATCCTTAAATTTTTCTTTTTGATTTAAGCAATTTAATAAATACATTCTGCACAATGTCTTCTGCATCCGACCTGTTATTACAATAGGAAACTGCAATTTTGTACACATTGTTTGCATACATATTTACTAAATCAGCGTACCTGTTTGTATCCATTGTTTTCCTCCCGTGTTACTCTGAAAGATCTTTCTATCTATAAAACAATTCAAAAAGCAAATATATTACATTTTTATTTATTTTTTTAAAAATCATATTCTACCCTTTTCCATATTTTTCAAAGCATTATTTTCATGCTTTATATTAATACTAATTAGGAAAAATAATTTAGGAGGATTTTTATAATGGATTTATCAGAAAAGAACTTTCAGTTATTCAGGATTTATTAAATGAAGAGGAGTTGTTGGTCAAAAAGTTTCAGATGCTTGCTGAGCATAGTCAGGACGAAACAATAAACAGCAAATGCTTGATATTTCACAGAAACATCAGGGACACTTTAACTCAATTTATTCTTATGTAAAATAATTTGATTTTTGAAAATCAGGAGGTTTAACTATGAATGAAGTATATACATAAAAATAAATTTTAGGCGACGCTCTTAATTCAGAAAAGAACGCGACTACACTTTATAACCTTGGAGCTAACGAATGTGTTCACGATAATCTTCGCGAAACAATGTTAGACTTACTTGCCAAGGAACATGATATCAGGTTGATGTTTTTAATCAGATGCATACAATGGGCTACTATCCTACACCTGCCGCTGAAGCAAAAAAAAGTGCAAGAGGCAAAAACAAAATTTGAATGTGGATTTAAGGCTGTGTAAATATACAAATTGAATTCAAGTAACAAATAAGTAATGCCCCCATAGGAACAAGTTTATGCATACTATGGGGTAGATTCAAGCTTTATTCTCATTAAAACGCGATTTTTTTCAATTCACTTTCCTTCCTTCTCTCGCATTTTCTCTATTTTGTAAGTAAAAACAGTTCAAAAGTTGTGGTTGGATATTGATTGTAACGTTGTGCTTATTGTTATGTGACGTGAAATGCCACATCATTTGGCTGTTGGGGTATAAAAATACCACCTATCAACTAATTGTGTTGAAAGGTGGCACCCTTTTAAATTATTATTTAACTTTTTTTGTTATTGTAACTTTCTTCTGATTATAGTTCTTAGTTGCCTTTAAAGTTACTGTTAATTTAACTTTTCCCTTTTTAAGGGCTACTAACTTACCTTTCTTGATTTTTGCAATCTTCTTGTTAGATACTTTGTATGTAACTTTTCCATGACCTTTGTTAGCTTTTATTTTAATTTTAGCCTTTGCACCAACCTTCATTTTCTTCTTAGGTGATTTAATTTTTAAACTCTGGTTAGCCTTCGCTATTGTAAACTTAGTTGTTAAGCTTCCTGTGTAGTTGCCCTTAAATGTAACTTTCACATCATATGTTCCTGCATCTTTTTCTGCCATTAGCATATGAAATATCATAATTAGCAGAATCAACTGTTTTGCCATCTGCACTTGTAACAGTAACTGTTGGTGTCTTAACCTTGCCATCATAAACAAAATTGCTATTATTTAAAACTACATTTGTTGGATGTGAAATAATCTGTGCAACTTTACATCTCCACAACGGCTACATTTATCAATTATCTTTCCATCCTTAGATGTGCTAGCTTTTTCAATTGTGCTGTCATACTTATGGTCCCCGGCTTTTTTTACAACAATATGACAAACTGCTTTTTGCCATTTTAGCTGTTACTGTAATATCACATTCGCCTTCTTTTAAAGCTTCAATATTCATAACATTACCTACATATCCAAGTGATACAATGCTAGTGTCTGAAACTTTCCAATCAACACTTGTAAATGTAGCATTATCAGGATTTATAGTGTACTTAACAGCTTTCTTTACACCTTCTTCAATTTCAATGTAATTAGAATCTAAATTAATGCTGTCTATATCAACGAGTTCCTCATTTTCTACTTTAATATTATATTCTGTTTCTTTATCAGAAGTGTTATTAAGATTAATGTAATATGTTCCTTTTTAAGATAAATCTTGTAAGTAACATAATCTACTTTAGGTTCATTATTTTCATTGTATGTTACTTTTGATTTTTTTAATACTATTAGTAGATATATTTTTTAAATCATTATCATATATTGAAAATTCTTTTACATCTTCTGATACTTTTTGTATCTGTGAAGTTATATACCTTATCTTCTGTGGCAACAAATTTGTATGTTGTGTCACTTGAAGCACTTAACTTTCCTTCTGCGCTTTCACCTAAATTTTTTGCGTTCTCAATATTAAGATGATTAATAACTATTTTGTAATTAACTCCACTATCTAGCGTGTAATTTGAAAATCGCAAATAGTATGTCTTTCCTGCTTCTAATTTTACTGTTGTATAAATTGAACCGGTAAGCTTAATGTCATTTATTTCTCTTTGTCCTTCAACTTCTGAAAGGTCTTCATTTAAAAATCTTAGTAAAGTACTATATTCTTTTTCTTTATTGAAACCAGTTACCTTATATACATAATTTGTAGTTGTTGGAACTGTTACTTTGTAAAGTCTGTTACTTGATACCAAGCTTTTCCATCAAATCTTTTCGTTCCTTTTCCTATTGTACCTGAACAAGGTGTTTCAAAGCATTTACATCTTCCCATATATTATCATAGTAACCAATCTGTACACTATTTTCACCTGCTGCAATAGGCACATAAAGTGTATATTCCTTTCCTGCTTCTAATACTGGTGTTACCAATCTAAGTTTGCCATCTACATCATACATCATTTTTTTCCATGTTTCATCAGTTCTTCCAATTTGTGGAACTCTATCACCATTGTCAGAAACTGTAAAAAGATATGACTGTGTTTTTTCAGGTATAAAATGATAATAGAAATAATCTCCTATTTCATTCCAATTTAACGTTTTTCACTATTTAATTCTATGCCTAAATTTGTTCTCGATAATGTATACTCATATGCATTTTCAACTGAATAGTTTGCCAAAACAAGATAATAAGTTTTTCCTGCTTCTAAGTTGGCAAATGCACATGCATCACTACTGCCACCCCAGTTAGGTACACTGTCCTGATTACTATTCCAATTTCCATCTTCATCATAAATATCCACATCAAAATCATAGTCGTCATCTGCAATACCTGTAGGGTTTAATCCTGATACTCTGTATTCATATGCTCCATCTTCCGGAACTGTTATTTTATAAATTTTAGCGCGTGAATAATTTGTTCCATCCTCAATATATCTTTTTTCATTATGCCTGTTGCAGAATTGTCAATTTCTTCTGCTCCATGCCAGATATCATCGTAAGCCAAACTGAATTTCTGTTTCACCTTCACGTGATGTAAAATAAATATCATATTTTGTTCCTGCTTCTAACACAGGTGTCTGAAGATACATCTTTCCATCTACTGTTGAATAATAACTAAACCAACTTAACTTGTCATCTCCCTGATATAAACCTGGTAATCTGTCGTCATTATCTGTTAACACAAATAAATATCTCTTGTTTTCTGTTGGTGTAAAATAGTAATCAACTTCATCACCATTCTTTTCCCAATTAATTGTAACTTCTTTGTTAAGTTCAATGTCTGCCTGTGTTCCTGTTAACTCAACTTGAGTTGATGCTTCTGCAAAAACAGGTGCATTCCATACAACTGCCATTGCGGCAATAACAAAACACACAGTTAAAATCTGTTTGATTTTGTTTCTCATATTCTCCATCCTTTCCTCTTTCGTTTTTAATAACACCTTTGCTTATTTTACCACTTTTTTTCTAAATATTCATTTACAAATATAAATCATTTTAAGATTTTTCTTTTCTTCGCATTCAGGCAATCCTGTTAAACTTGTAGCTATGCTCAAAAATCCTGCCAAAACTGTAGCTGAAATTACAACTTTCCAGTTTACTTCTGACATAACTGCTGCTGTTCCCACTGTTGCAACAAAGGTCTGGGCTATGGTTCTGATTGCTCGCATTATTGCCGCTTTCATCCATATTTTTGTATTTTTACACATAAAACTAATCTCCGATTTAATCTTCTACTATATATATACGTAAAAAAACTTATATGGTTCAAAAGAAAAATGTGAATCCGTGAAAAAAAAGAAATCGGAAACGCAAACGCATCTCCAATTTCTGTATATTTATTATTCTTGTAATTCTAGCCCTGCAATCCATTAGACTGTCTTATCATATCTTCAACAACAATATCGTAAATCTCGCCTATGCTGTTGCAATATTCCAAAACCTTCCAAGGTTCATTTGTATGAAAATGTATTTTAATCAAATCTTCATCACCAACTGCTATTAAACAGTTTCCTTCAAAATGCTCTGTAATGTAATCTGATATTTCATCTTCATCCAAATCTTCATCTCTTCTATCTATAAGAAGCTGTGTATCGTAACGATATGCAAACTGATCTTCCACATCAATACTGTTAATTTCTGACATTATTAATCTCCCTTCCATAATCAAATATTCAAATAATACTAAGTAAACTTCTATGCCGAACCTAATTAACTTAGTTTTTATATGTATTCTAATCAAGTTAGTCATATAAAACTAGTTAATATGATACAACTTTCACTAACTATGTCAAGATTATTTAATTTAAAAATCTCGTTAAAAATTTACCAATAATTTTGATATTATTTTAAATTAGTTCTCTATTAACTTTTATTTTTTATTTCAATTTAAACTTTAAATAAACCGGATCATGGTCTGAATAAGTATATCCTGTGTTAATATTATCATATTTTACACATTCTATATTGTCGGAAATAATAAAACCATCCAGCGTAACTGTATAAGTTACTCCCGGCTTATACTCCATATCTGCATTTCTTGCACTATTCCAAAGATTGTCTTTTTTCTCATCAGATAACTGATCTATGCAGAAAGAAAAATTACTTGGAAGTTTCTTTCTTGGAAAAGGATAAGCCCAAGATTCCCTGTTTTCTGAATCATCTTCAGAGGCTTTCAAATCGTGGTTAAAATCCCCACCGCATAAAACATAATTGCCTGCCTTGTACTCTTTTTCCAAATCAGAAACCAACATATTAATCTGTCCCTCACGTATTTCATCACTGTTTCCGTAAGCAGACATATGAAGTTCAAAATAACTAATTCCTTTCCATTGTCTACAGGAACCCTTGAAATACTATAGCATCTGTCCAAATCAAAAAACTTGCTAAAAGATGTTGAAACCGGAAAACTTCTTCTTAAAGAATCCGTAATGCTATATTTTGAAAACAACGCAAGTCCTGACTTACTGCTTCCGTGAGGCTGGGTAAACGGATAAAACAAAAATGCTGAGTCATAATTTTGTGCAAACACACAATCATAATCTTTCATAACATTTTTTAATAATGAATACTCATTTACATGATAACTTCTGGTCGAGTTTAAATCCACTTCCTCGATTAAGGCAAAATCAGGATCATATGACTTAACCAGCTCACCTGCACCGTTAACAGTTGAGATAACACTTTTCTTGCTCTTTGCCCATGATGACTTACCGCCATCCATAAAAAACTGAAGTCCGGTGTGTAAGCACCGAAACCAATATTATAAGTAAGTGCTGAATATTCCTTTCCTGTAGAAAGTTTTTCGCTAGCTTTAGACTGCTCAATACGGCTTTCAACCTTTAATTTCTTATTGTCTTCAATGCGATGATAACTTGCATATAAGTAAATAATAGATCCAAGTAATACAACCGCAATTAGTGCTATGTCAATGGCATCTATCTTTAAAATTCTCTTCACTACTTTATTCATGTTTTGTACCTGCTTTTTTCTTATTTAATTAGAGTGTCAAAACTCCTATGGCCTTATTAAAAACATTTGTCCAAAATATCCGGATCCAAACCTTTTCTTCCTGTTACCATTCCAATTCCAAAATACAAACTTCCACCTACAAGAAGTCCCCAAACAACTGCGTTAAGTCCTGCAATATTAATAAAATATGTTGCAAAAATATAAGTTGCAATTGCGCCTACGCTACTACAAACTGCCGCCTGCTTTGTTCCTTTTTCCAGAACAAACCGCCAACAAGTGGCCAGAAGAAAGTACATTCCAAACCACCAAATGCAAACATATTAAGTACGAAAATAATATCAGGTGGATTAATTGTAAGAACCATAACTACTATACCTAATATAATTGTAATAACTGTACTTATCGACTTAACATTTTTCTCGTATGACTTATTTTTTTCAGGATCATCTTTTACAACATAATTCTTCCATAAATCCTTTACAATTGCGGCTGTGGCAAGAATCAAAAAGCGAATCAGCCGTAGACATTACTGCAGCCATTGGAGCTGCAAGGAAAATTGCCGCAACTCCTGTTGGCATAATTTTTTGAACAATATATGGAATAAAATAATCTGATGTTGGAAGGTTATCCACATCAACAAATGCTCCTGCCCAAGTTCCTGCAAGATGCATGCCAACAATTACAAAGCTACATGTTAATACACCAATCCACATTGCCTGATGCATACTCTTCGTATTCTTAAATCCCATGGCACGAACTGCAGTCTGTGGAAGTCCCAATGTTCCAAAACCTACCAAAATCCAGAAACTAAGCAATCCACCCGGTGTGTATTTTGAAAAAATATCATTATAAACATTAGGCAAATTATTGGCAAGTCCTGCATCAATTGATGCCAAGCCTCCACCTGCTTTAAGAACAAAAAATATAAATAAAAATGTTCCCCACACACATTACAATTCCCTGAATTGTATCTGTAATTACTACAGCACTAAATCCGCCAACAGCTGTGTACAATACAACAACGGTTCCAAAATCAAAAGCGAAGTTACGTGGTCCAATCCTGTTATTGAAGCAATAAGTGTGGCTCCACCTGTAAACTGGCTTATCATCTGCGCAATAAAGAAATCAATAAGACCAACACTTGTAATAATTACAAGAGCTGAACTTTGTATCTTGCCTTAAAATATCCAACTACAGTTACTGCTCCTGTTCTTCTTGAAACCAGCGCCAACTTGTTTCCTAGCACTCCAAGCACTAAAAAGTAACCGGCACCTGAATTGCAGCAATCCAAGCCTGAGCATAGCCATATGTAAGTCCTGCTGCACCCGGTCCTGAAATAAAAGAACTTGCTGAAGTATAAGTTGCCATAATAGTCATGGCAAGAACTATACCATTCATATTTCTTCCACCAATAAAATACTTCTTCTCCTCAGAAGTATTCAAACTCTTTTCTGCCTTTCTGCTATAAACAAAACTTACTATAACATTAAATAATAAGTAGACCAGAAAAACTGATAAAATTATAATCTGATTACTGTTCATCTTCGCATTCCTCCTCATCATAAGAGAAATCTACAAACACAAATTTTAACAACCAGAACACCCCAATAATTGCCAAAATTATTGTGCCAAACACCGAAACCACGAACCATAAAGGCATATGGAATAAAGTGCCTCCTTTAGAATTCAGTAAAAATGCTGTAAGCACGTGCCACAAAAAAGCATACGACCACAACTAACATTGTAGCTTTAATCTCTTTAAGACACTGCTTATGCTTCTCTTCCTTTGTTAATTTTTTCATTATAAACTCCCTTTTAATACTTTTTTATAATATTATTTTGCAATTCATCTACTTGAATCTTGCAATCCATAGTAAAAAAAAATCATTATGTTTTCTAACATACATTCTCAAATTATACCATTTATACGTTTTAAATGCTATTATTTGAATTATTATTACTACTGTAAGCCTTTTTGTAAAGGAATTTCTGTAACAATCCACTTTTTTCCTAAGAAAAATGTATTATCTTTCATTTTCTTTACTTAGAAGATTTTTATTTTCGAAATAATCAATTTTCATAGAATGTTTTACTTCTTCAAGTGTATTTGCTGCTACTGTTTTAGCTTTCATACTTCCTGATACAATATGTCATAAACATCTGGAAGACGTTGTTCCCACATTTTACGACGCTCTCTTATTATTTCTAATTCTTTCTGCATTACATTTAGTTAAATTCTTTTTTCCAGGCATAATTGCCACTCATTGTTCCATTGTACGTTATCAGAAATAAGAAAAGCTGTCAGTCCATGCAATAAAGCCCATAATCTTGTTAACCTAGTAAGTAACTCTTCAAACGATATTCCAATTTTTTCTGCCAATCGCCCTTACTGCTCACGAAAAACATTATATGGAGGATAATTTTCCTCCTTTTTTTCCATTGTAAATTCTATTTTTATATATGTATTGCGATACATAAAACTATAATATGTCGGGTGTTCAATATAAAAATTAATATAAGCGTATGAAAGTGTCCTAATATTCTCCAATGCATTCCTCTTTTTCTCAGCTTCTTTTGACTTTAAATATAAGGTAAATTCTTCAGTAACATATTTCTGACATTCATAAATATATAAGTGAATGTTACCATTTTCAACATTTGTCTATCTCAATTTACAAACTTGCGTCCTCCCATTCTTGACATAGAGCCTTATATAAGTCCCCTTTCTTACTTTTTAGATGAATTTTGACGACACTTATGACGACACTTTTACAAAAAATTATTCAAAAGCACGAAAAAAGGCATCCCCGAAAATTTCGGGAATGCTTATATTTTTGCACAAGCATATCTTATTGATTACCCGTAATCAATAAGCTCGCGTCATTCATAGAATGCCTGCGAGCCCTATAAACAAAGGAAAACCACGGTTTCGTGTAAACACGACCGTGGTTTTCTTTATTTATAGTGAGCTTGCGCTCTATTCATTGATAACGTTGATTATTCAATAATTGTAGCAACCTTACCTGAACCTACTGTTCTACCACCTTCACGGATAGCGAATCCAAGACCCTGTTCCATAGCGATTGGGTGAATAAGTTCAACTGTGATTTCTACGTTATCACCAGGCATACACATTTCTACACCATCTGGAAGCTCACATACACCAGTTACGTCAGTGGTTCTGAAATAGAACTGAGGTCTATAGTTGTTGAAGAATGGTGTATGACGGCCACCTTCGTCTTTTGTTAGTACGTAAACCTGAGCAGTAAATTTCTTATGGCATGTTACTGAACCTGGTTTAGCAAGAACCTGACCTCTTTCGATCTGGTCTCTGTTGATACCTCTTAAAAGAGCACCGATGTTATCACCAGCCTGAGCTTCATCAAGAAGCTTTCTGAACATTTCAATACCTGTGATAACTGTCTTCTTCTGTGTTTCTTCCTTAACACCGACGATTTCAACTTCATCGTTTAAGTGAAGTGTTCCTCTTTCAACTCTACCTGTAGCAACTGTACCACGACCTGTGATTGTGAATACGTCTTCTACTGGCATTAAGAAAGGCTTATCTGTATCTCTTTCTGGATCTGGGAAGTAATCATCAACTGTATCCATTAATTCCATAATCTTATCGCCCCATTCTGATGATGGATCTTCAAGAGCTTTAAGAGCTGAACCTTTGATGATTGGAGTTCCGTCGAAACCATATTCTTCAAGGATTTCTGTAACGTCCATTTCTACTAATTCAAGTAATTCTTCATCATCAACCATATCACATTTGTTCATGAATACAACGATTTTTGGAACACCTACCTGACGTGAAAGTAAGATATGTTCCTTTGTCTGAGCCATAACACCATCAGTAGCAGCAACTACTAAGATAGCACCATCCATTTGAGCAGCACCAGTGATCATGTTTTTGATGTAGTCGGCATGGCCTGGGCAGTCTACGTGAGCGTAGTGACGGTTTGGTGTTTCATATTCAACGTGAGCTGTGGAAATTGTAATACCTCGTTCTCTTTCTTCCGGAGCCTTGTCGATATTTTCGAAATCTGTAGCTTCATTACCTTCAACTCTTTCAGCAAGTACTTTAGTAATTGCTGCTGTTAATGTTGTTTTACCATGGTCAACATGACCGATTGTACCAATGTTACAATGTGGTTTATTTCTCTCAAACTTAGCTTTTGCCATTTTGATAATCCTCCCTAAAAATAATAAAATTAAAATTTCAGACCTTGTGGTCTTTTTACATAGCTTATCTCCCATTATATTTTATAATGGGAAGATTTTCAAGCCTTTATATTAAATTAATGGTTAAATCCATATATTATTTTGCTCTTGCAGATGCAATCTTATCCTGAACAGACTTTGGAGCTGCCTGATACTTTTCAAAGAACATTGAATAGTTACCACGTCCCTGAGTAGCTGAACGAAGTTCTGTTGAGTAACCGAACATTTCTGACAATGGAACGAATGCTTTAACAATCTTTCCACCACCGATATCGTCCATACCTTCTGATCTGTCCACGCTTTGAATTTAAGCTTCCGATAACATCACCCATGTATTCCTCAGGCATAGTAACTTCAACCTTCATGATAGGCTCAAGTAATACTGGATCTGCCTTAGCCATAGCATCCTTAAATGCCATAGAACCAGCGATGTGGAAAGCCATTTCTGATGAATCGACTTCATGGTAAGATCCATCATATACTGTAGCATGTACACCAAGTACAGGGAATCCAGCAATAATACCTGACTGTGCAGCTTCTTCGATACCTTCACCAACAGCTGGGATATATTCCTTAGGAATGTTACCACCAACTACTGTAGATTCAAACTTAAACTGTTCTTCACCGTTTGGATCCATAGGCTCAAATTTAACTTTACAATGACCATACTGACCACGACCGCCTGACTGCTTAGCATATTTGCTATCAATATCAACAGCCTTAGTAAATGTTTCTTTGTATGCAACCTGAGGTGCACCAACGTTAGCTTCTACCTTAAATTCACGAAGAAGTCTGTCTACGATTACATCTAAGTGAAGCTCACCCATACCAGCTATGATTGTCTGACCTGTTTCTGTGTCTGTATGAGCACGGAATGTAGGATCTTCTTCAGCTAACTTAGCTAAAGCTTCACCCATCTTACCCTGGTCATTCTTTGTCTTAGGCTCAATAGCGAGCTCAATAACTGGTTCTGGGAATTCCATTGATTCAAGAATTACTTCATGTTCTTCATCACAGATTGTATCACCTGTTGTAGTAAACTTAAATCCTACAGCAGCAGCTATATCTCCTGAATATACTTTATCAATTTCAGTACGCTTGTTGGCATGCATCTGTACGATACGGCCTACACGTTCTTTCTTATTCTTTGTAGCATTTAAAACATATGAACCTGAGTTCATTGTACCTGAGTAAACTCTGAAGAATGCTAACTTACCTACAAATGGGTCAGTCATAATCTTGAAAGCTAATGCTGCAAAGGTTCATCATCTGAAGAATGACGAACTACTTCGTTACCATCTTCATCAGTACCTGTAATGTCAGGGATATCTGTTGGTGCTGGCATATATTCGATAACACCATCTAACATCTTCTGAACACCTTTGTTCTTATAAGCAGAACCACAGAATACAGGAACAGCTTCACAAGCGATTGTTCCTTTTCTAAGAGCAGCCTTCATATCATCGATAGAAGGTTCTTCTCCTTCAAGGTACTGCATCATAAGGTCATCATCTAATTCACAAATCTTTTCAACAAGGTTTTCATGCCATTCATTAGCAAGATCCTTTTAAGTCATCAGGAATAGCTGTGATTTCGATGTCTTCACCCTTATCATCTTTATAATAATATGCTTCCATTTTCAAACAAATCGATTAATCCGATGAAATCATCTTCCTTACCGATTGGGATCTGTACAGGAATAGCATTCTTTCCTAAACGATCAATAATTGTCTGAACTGAATAAAAGAAATCTGCACCCATTTTATCCATCTTGTTGATGAATGCCATACGAGGTACATTGTATGTGTCAGCCTGACGCCATACGTTTTCTGACTGTGGTTCAACACCAGCCTTAGCATCAAATACACCAACAGCACCATCTAATACACGAAGTGAACGTTCTACTTCTACTGTGAAGTCAACGTGTCCCGGTGTATCGATAATGTTGATACGATGTTCTAACGCACCAGCCTTTGGCTTATGATGATCTTCTAATGTCCAGTGACAAGTTGTAGCGGCAGAAGTAATTGTGATACCTCTTTCCTGTTCCTGTTCCATCCAGTCCATTGTAGAAGCTCCATCATGAGTTTCACCAATTTTATAGTTTACACCAGTATAATATAAGATACGTTCTGTTAAAGTAGTCTTACCGGCATCGATATGAGCCATAATACCAATATTTCTGGTTCTATCCAATGGATATTCTCTTCCAGCCAAGTTTTTTTCCTCCTTAATTTAATATCTTATTAAAGAATTACCTTCTTGTAATTCTTCACTGCCATACGGTCACAGTTACAAACTGCATAACAGCCTGTCCTGTGACAATTGCAGTTTTATATTAGAAACGATAATGAGCAAAAGCCTTATTAGCTTCAGCCATCTTGTGCATATCTTCACGTTTCTTAACAGATGAGCCTGTGTTGTTTGCTGCATCCATAATTTCGTTAGCTAATCTTTCTTCCATTGTCTTTTTCACTTCTCTGACGTGAATACAATGTGATCCAACGAAGTCCTAAAGCCTGTCTTCTTTCAGGTCTTACTTCGATAGGTACCTGATATGTTGCACCACCAATACGTCTAGCCTTAACTTCAAGAGCTGGCATAACGTTATTCATAGCTTCTTCGAATACTTCAATAGCATCCTTGCCTGTCTGGTTAGCAATCTTATCAAATGCTCCGTAAACAATCTTCTGAGCTACACCCTTCTTACCATCTAACATAATGTTGTTGATAAGCTTTGTAACTACTACGCTGTTATACATTGGATCAGCTAATACTTCTCTTTTCTGAGTATGTCCTTTACGTGGCATGTTACTTCCCTCCTTAATCAATTTTGACAGAATTTCCATTTTTATACTTTTTATTTAGAAATTCCGTTTTGCATGTAACCGCATATAGTGGATACATGCGATTAGATCTTAGGTACTCACTTAAGTTGTGTCCTTGCTCACGGCTTTAGACTGTCTATATCTCTAGCATAATTCTAATAACCGTCACAAATTCATTCAACCCGTGATTGGCTTTAATTAAGCCATCCTGCTACTATTTACCTGCTTTAGGTCTCTTAGCACCGTACTTAGAACGTGCCTGTCTTCTCTTTGCTACACCTGCTGTATCAAGTGTACCTCTGATGATATGATATCTTGTACCTGGTAAATCCTTAACTCTACCACCTCTGATAAGAACAACGCTATGTTCCTGAAGATTGTGGCCCTCACCTGGAATATATGCAAGTAACTTCAATTCCATTAGAAAGACGTACTCTGGCGATCTTTCTAAGAGCTGAGTTAGGCTTCTTAGGTGTTGCAGTCTTAACAGCTGTACAAACACCTCTCTTCTGTGGAGAAGCTGTATCATTCATCTTCTTGTTAAGTGAGTTGTAACTCTTTAACAATGCTGGTGCAGTAGACTTCTTAACTGTTGACTTTCGTCCTTTTCTTACTAACTGGTTAAATGTTGGCATTCCGTTTTCGCCTCCTGTTATTAGAATTATGTGTTAATCAGATATTTATTTTACGCATAGGCATATTACAACCTATAAACGTACTGTTCCATTATATGAGAGCATTTTCCAAAAGTCAACACCTTTTTGATTACTTTTAAAAAGCCTTCTTCACACTTTCGCCTGTATAACGGTGTGGAGAAGACTTTTTTGTACACTCTGATATTAATTTTATTTCAAGCCTGTTTTAAGTTCATCATTATCTCAACCTTAAACAAATCGCCATCTAAATAAATATTCATCTGACCATTTTGTTTTTCGACGATGGATTTTGCAATTGATAATCCAAGACCACTGCCTTCAGTAGTTCTTGACTTATCGCCTCTTACAAATCTTTCCGTTAATTCCTTGGCATTAAAGTTTAACGGAGATGCTGAAATGTTTCTTATAAATATAACAACCTTGTCATTTTGTCTTGTTATATCCACATAAACTCTTGTATTATCCATTGCATATTTATAAATATTTCCGTATAAATTTTCAAACACTCTCCATGTTTTTCTTCCGTCTGCCATTACATATAATGGTTCTTCCTGTATTGTTTTCATTACAGTAAGATGTTTTTTCTTCGAATTTTTCTTCATACTCTCCAAGACTTTGGTTCACTAATTGAACTATGTCTATCTGCTGCATTTCAAAATTAATTGCCCCTGCATTTAACTTAGATGCCTCCACCAAATCTTCTGTAAGATTTTTTTAAGCCTTATGGATTTTCTGTCAATTACCTCCAAATATTTTTCTGCATTATCACTTTTAAGTCCTTCTGTTTTTAACAACCCTACATAATTAATAATAGAAGTAAGTGGTGTTTTTCAGGTCGTGGGAAACATTAGTAATAAGTTCAGTTTTAGTTCTCTCATTTTTAACACTTTCTGCCACAGCCTTGCTCAATCCGTCGCCAATATTATTTATTGATTCTTTCAAACTTCTGTTTAATTTGAATTTATACTCATCTTCAATCTTATAATCCAAATTACCTTCTGATATTTTCTTTGTTCCTTCTGTAATTGAATCATATTCTTTAAAAGAAAATAAGTGCAAATGCACAAACTGCAATTATTAAGATTATTATCATTAAAGTTGGAACAAACAATGTATATTCATTATAAGCTCCCAATATTGCCATACTGCACCAGATAAAACTGGCTATTCCAAAAGCAATAACAAGAATTGATGTTTTACATTTAACAGTAAATATTTAATTATTTTTTTTTGATTCCATAAAAATCTTTCCTATTAAAGTTGTCTTCCAAAATGTTTTGCATTTTATTCTTCTGACAAAACTTTCGCTTAACAAAACTGTTAATTCCACAGCAACAAGTGATGCTATGCCTGTGCCTACCAGAAGAATCTTGAACAAAGTTTTCTCCTCATACTTCCAATTGTAATATACATTCTGTGACAACGGAATAATATAAATGCCACAAACACTTCTACATCCCACCACAATTTATCTGACTTGTTTAATAAAAGGCTTATCACCTTTCTCCTTATGGCCCGCCTGAACCATTAGTAACAAATATAATACAAATGCCACCAAAACATATATGCCACACATTAATACAATTACTGATAAACTTTTCTTAGTACCTGAAAGATTAGATGGTGCCTTTTCATAATTAGCATGCAATTTATTTAAATATCCACTATCTGTCTTATCTACAGCAAAAGAACATTCAATAAGAGCTTTTGGAAAATCTTTTACATCATCATAATAATTTACCCATAATTCTTCAGCTCTATCACTTAAATATATTGACGTTTCATATCCTCCCTCGCCACTGGTATTTTCAAACATATCTTCAATATACATATTAAAATTTTCCATTATGCCTTTATTTTCCAGTGGATTTATTGTCCCATTTTCAATAATACAATAATCTCTATATTTATTGTTATCGGACAAATTATTACTTGTAGTGATTTTATGTGAATTTTCACCGTCAGTATACATTATCTCATAATTCAGTCCATCTCTTGCTGAATTAATTTCAGGAATATTAGATTTATCATAAATCATACTTTTTACAGCATCAAAATCTTGTATATCTTCATATTCTGCTATATATTTCACTGCTTTCTTATAATATTTATATTGATTATTCTGCTGATCTGTCATAAAAATTTCATCATCATTTTTCGTGCTTTCTAAATCATATAACTTATTATAGAACTCATTTTTTTATCTTCATTTTTATAAAGTTTTTTATGTCTTTTTGCTGTTAAATTTCCATACTCACTACTTTCAACAAGAACTTTTTTTTATTATCAGAAAAATTCTTTATATACAAATATTGTGCTACAATATCCTGCATCGAATCAGTTACAAGTGTCTCATACTGGTCCTGGTATTCCCACCTATACTCATTTTTAGCTTTTACATTAGCATATTTAGTCCAACCATAGGCTGCTGTTCCAAAGCAGGCTGCTGCAAGCACTAATATTAAAGTATGTAAAAATATTCTTTGCTTTTTTCATATCTCATTTCCTTTCTACTGCTTCTCGATTTTGTATCCAACTCCCCACACTACTTTTAAGTATCTTGGTTCTTTTGGATTAATTTCGATTTTTTCTCGGATATGTCTAATATGTACAGCCACTGTATTGTCTGCCGCAACAGCTTCCTCATTCCAAACAGCCTCATAAATCTGGTCGATTGTAAAAACTCTTCCCGGGTTCTTAACTAAGAAAAGTAAAATATTATACTCAAAAGGTGTAAGTTTCACTATTTCTCCGTCAACTTTTACTTCTTTACACTCGTCGTCGATTTCAAGACCGCCTACGCTATAAACATTACTTTTAGACTCTGCAATTGTGCCAAGTCTCGTGTAACGTCTAATCTGAGACTTAACTCTTGCAATTAATTCCAATGGATTAAATGGCTTTTGTGATATAATCATCCGCTCCCACATCAAGTCCTATAATCTTGTCTGAATCTTCTGATTTTGCTGACAAAATAATAATTGAATACTGCTTTTTTCTCTTATTTTCAAAGTAGCTCTTATACCGTCAAGTCTTGGCATCATAACATCAATAAGAAGTAACTGAATATCTTCCTTCTTCAAAATTTCCATTGCTTCCATTCCGTCATAAGCCTTTTAATAACGTTATAACCTTCCTTTGACAAATAAATATCAATAGCCTCCACTATATCTTTGTCATCATCACAAACTAAAATATTGTACATATTACCCTCCATCTAAATATGACACTGCGTTTTTCACACATCTTCATCATATGCCTATATATTAATATCAAAATTTTAAAAACAACTTACAACAATTCTTAAGAAATTTTAATGTGCTATCCAAGATCTTTAAATTGCTTTTTCCCGAAAACGGCTGACAGGCGGCAGTCTTTTACTTCACATCTTGAACATTTGTTTATAGAAAAAATAGGTCTATTTCTTTTTAGAACCGATGCACTGAGCAGAGAATTTTGATAAATTCTCTGCTCAGTACATCTTAATAATTGATTTTGTGAATCAATTATTATCTAAAAAATATCCCTATTTTTTCTATATAAATGAATCAAGCTGCTCAAGTAAAAAACTTTGCCGCCTGTCAGCCGTTTTCTTACAATTCGCAGTTATTTACAGTTCTTGGGAATGGGATTACGTCACGAATATTTCCCATGCCTGTTAAATACATTATCATTCTTTCAAATCCTAATCCAAAACCGGCATGTCTTGCTGTTCCATATTTTCTAAGGTCAAGATAGAACTGGTAGTCTTTTTCGTTAAGTCCTAATTCTTCCATTCTCTTAGTTAATACTTCATAATTTTCTTCTCTCTGACTTCCACCTATGATTTCACCGATTCCCGGAACTAAACAGTCCATTGCAGCAACTGTTTTTCCATCTTTGTTTAGCTTCATATAGAATGCTTTTATTTCCTTTGGATAATCTGTTACAAATACAGGGCGTTTAAAAATCTGCTCTGTAAGGTAACGTTCATGTTCTGTCTGAAGATCTACACCCCAGCTTACTTTGTATTCAAACTTATCATTGTGTTCTTCCAATAATTTAATTGCCTCTGTATAAGTAACACGACCAAATTCTGAATTTATTACGTGATTTAATCTATCTAATAATCCTTTGTCAACAAAGCTGTTAAAGAAATTCATTTCTTCCGGTGCGTTTTCCAAAACATACTTTATTACGTATTTTATCATTGCTTCTGCAAGTTCCATGTCATCTGCAAGGTCTGCAAAAGCTATTTCAGGTTCAATCATCCAAAATTCTGCTGCGTGTCTTGTTGTGTTAGAATTTTCGGCTCTGAATGTTGGTCCAAATGTATAAATCTTCTTAAATGCCATTGCATAAGTTTCGCCATTTAACTGACCTGAAACTGTTAAGTTAGTTGGTTTTCCAAAGAAGTCTTCTGTATAATCTACTTTTCCTTCTTCTGTTTTTGGCACATTATTTAAGTCCATTGTTGTAACCTGAAACATTTCTCCTGCGCCTTCACAGTCGCTTCCTGTTATAAGTGGTGTGTGCACATAAACAAATCCCTGCTCCTGGAAAAATTTGTGAATTGCGTAAGCACAAAGTGAGCGCACTCTGAAAACTGCCTGGAATGTATTTGTTCTAGGTCTTAAATGTGAAATAGTTCTAAGGTATTCAAAACTGTGTCGCTTCTTCTGTAATGGATAATCCGGTGTACTTTCACCTTCCACATATACTTCATCTGCCTGAATTTCAAAAGGCTGCTTAGCATTAGGAGTTGCCACAAGCTTCCCCTTTACTATTAATGCAGCACCAATATTTGTCTTAGAAACTTCGCTAAAGTTATCAAGCTTATCGCTGTAAACAACCTGTAATGGTTTAAAGCAAGTTCCATCATTTAAGACAATAAATCCAAAAGTCTTTGAATCTCTAATGCTACGAACCCAGCCGCCAACCTCAATTTCTTTATCTATAAAATTTTCTTTGTTTTCATACAAATCCTTAATCTCAATTAAATTCATTATATAGCCTCCAACTTTATCCCTTGTAAAAAGTAATACGCTATTAAGTATATCTATTTTTCTAATTATTATCAAGGAAAAAAGAATTTTTCTGTTGCCGAAAATTCACCAGAAAACGGCTGACAGGCGACAGTCTTTTACTTCACAGCTTGAATATTTATTGATGAAAAAAAGAGGTTTATTTATTTTAGAACCGATGCAATTCACAGAGAATTTTTGATAAATTCTCTGTTCAGTGCATCTTAATAATTGATTTTGTGAATCAATTATTATCTAAAACATATCCCTCTTTTTTTCATATAAATATAGTCAAGCTGCTCAAGTAAAAAACTTGTCGCCTGTCAGCCGTTTTCTAGTTCTTTTTCTTTCTCAATTACCTTTTGGTATCTTTCTACTTCCTTAGCTATTACACCACTCATTGCAAGCAAGCAGATTAGATTTGGTATTGCCATAAGTGCATTTGCTATGTCCGAGAAGTTCCAGACAAGTTGTAATGACTGGGTTGCTCCTGAACTAATTCTTTTGTATTTATATTTTCCGTTTTTGTCGAAAACATATTCATTTCCTGCAGAATCGCACCAAGTTCCTTCTATATTATTGTTTGTGTTTTCTCCTTCATAACTTAACTGTAGTTCTGTTGTTTCGTTTTTTGAGTTATTACTTATCAGTGTTAATGAATTACAATCTATTTTTTTAATCAGGTAATCTTCATCTGCCACCTACTGCATTAAAGTTAAATGCCATTTTAAAAATCATTGCAAGCCCTGATGGAACATTTTTAATATTTATCAAAATAACAATCAATCCTGCTATCACATAAAAAATTGCCATTACAGGTCCCCAAACAAAATCATCCATCTTTGATACAATTTCTGCCAAACTCATAAACCTACCTCTCTTCCTTTTTATTATATTCGCGTCTGCAACATTTTTCTGCATATAATGATTTAAGTTTCAAAAGCCCAAATCTTAACTCTACGGATTTTAACCTGCTTCTGCACTCCTACAATCCTGCCTTGCAACGCAAAAAACGGAGGCAACATTTCTGTTACCTCCGTTGGTATTATGTTAATATTAAATTACATCAATGACTATGTCAAGTTTTTATTATTTTATATCCAAATTATTTAGAAGATTCTCTATAACGTTCTTTCCACCTTTTGATTTTTTGTTACAACAACAATCAATCCAATCAATAATACTGTTACTATACCACAAAGTATCATATTATCCATCTGATGTTGATATGCTGACCAGGAAAATCTTGCAACTATAAGAATTGCTGCAACTATAACCAATGTATACAAATAAAAACCGTATGTATATTTTCCATCAAATATACAACCTGTTTCTGTGTTTGTTATTTTCCCTTTAAAGATTACAGGCACTGCATCTTCACCGTTTTGAAACTTTCCGGTTTCTAACATTAGAGAAATCTTGTCCTTCTCTTTTGTCATTTTAATGTTTGCTTTTTCAGCTTTAGCCTTCATTACAGGAAGCAAATCTTCTTTTTTTTTCTGTTAAACTTAAAACTCTTCATAATTCACCATTCCAGTCACGTTTTTTGTGATTAATATTATCTGCTACACTTAAATAATAAATCTTCCCATCTTCTATCAACTTCCTTCTGGAATTTTTCAATAAGATGTTCATTACCTGGTTTAAATAAGTGCTTAAATCTACCCTGTGTTCTCAAGAAATCTTCGATTGAAGTCTGTTCTTAGGTTCATAGTTTAAAATCCACTTTCCATCAATTACTTCAAACAATGGCCAATAATTAGTTTCTACTGCTAATTTGCAAATATCCATAATTTCATCTGTTTTATATTTCCAACCTGTTGGACATGGCGCCATAACATTAAGAAATGCAGGTCCTTCTGTATAAATAGCCTTCTCAGCCTTCTGTATGCAAATCCTTCATTCCATTGAAATATGTAGTCTGAGCAACATAAGGAATATCATGTGCTGCAAGAATTGCTGCAAGATCTTTTCTGTACTGTTCCTTACCATTGCACTGTGTACCTACAGGAGTTGTTGTTGTATCAGCATACATAGGTGTAGCTGAAGAACGCTGTGTTCCTGTATTCATATAAGCACCATTGTCATAACACACATATGTATAATTTGTTCCACGTTCCATTGCACCTGACAATGACTGAATACCAATATCATATGTACCACCATCACCGCCAAATACAATAAACTTATAATCTTCTTTAAGCTTGCCTTTACGCTTCATAGCCTTGTAAGCCCCTTCAACACCTGCCATTGTTGAGCTGGCATTTTCAAATGCACTATGAATATAACTGTCTTCCCATGCAACGTATGGATACTGGAAAGATGAAACATTAAGACATCCTGTTGCACAACCAATAACAGCCTTGTCTCCTTCGTGAAGTCCACGAAGCACGTTTCTTGCACAAATTGTTGCTCCACAACCTGCACATTCTATGACCTGGAGCAAATCTTTCAGGTTTATTCATTACTTCTTTAAAATTATAGCCCATTATTTTGCCTCCTTGTCTCTTAATCCCATATAACGGTAAACATCACCTGTCTCACCTGTTCTTTGCGATTTCTTTTAATGTTTCATATACATTAATCATATCTTCAACTCTTACATCTCTACCACCAATACCATACATAATGTTGATAGCAAGTGCCTGACATTTTTCAATATACATGGCCTGCATTGTTTCAGCACCAACAGGTCCTCCGTTAGTTGAAAAGCTCTCTGAACGATCCATTACTGCAACTGCCTTACAATTCTTTAATGCTTTTTGCAATCTCTTTGCCTGGGAATGGTCTAAATGATCTAATCTTTACAAGACCTACTTTTTCACCATTTTCTCTCATATGATCAATAGCATCCTTAGTTGTTCCTGCTGCAGAACCGATTATAACTACTGCATATTCTGCATCTTCCATCTTATATTCTTCAATAAGACCATACTTTACGGCCTGAGATTTTTTCAAAATCCTTTGCCACATCAAGAATAACCTGCTTTGCATTTTCCATGGCATGAGCCTGAGCTTTTCTTGATTCCATATAATAATCTGATACAGCATAAGGGCCAACAGCAAATGTTTCATTTGGATTAAGAAGATAATCTTCAGGTTCGTATTCGCCTACAAAATCCTTAACTGTCATATCATCTAAAATTTCCATATCATTTACAGCATGGCTTGTAATAAAACCATCCTGACAAATCATAATAGGAAGTCTAACATCTTTGTTTTCAGCAATATTATATGCCATAACCATATTGTCGTAAGCTTCCTGATTATTTTCAGCATAAATTTGAATCCAACCACTGTCTTTTGCTCCCATTGTGTCTGAATGATCACAGTTAATGTTAAGTGGTCCTGTAAGTGCTCTACAAACTGCTGTCAATGCAATAGGCAATCTACTTGAAGCAGCAACTCCTAAAACTTCCCACATAAATGCAAGACCTGCAGATGATGTTGCTGTAAGGGCTCTTGCACCTGCTGCTGAAGCTCCTATAGCCGCACTCATAGAACTATGTTCACTTTCTACTGTAATAAATTCAGTATCTACTAATCCGTTTGAAACATAATTAGAAAAATACTGAGGTATTTCTGTTGAAGGTGTAATTGGAAATGCCGGGGAAAACATCCGGATTAATCTGTCTTAAAGCTGTAGCTACAGCTTCATTTCCTGATAATAAAACTCTCTTTGGCATTATTTTTTCACCTCCATCTTAATTGCTCCAAATGGGCATGCCTTAACGCAAATACCACATCCCTTACAATGATCGTAATCTATAGTCTGTCTTTTATATTCTTTTACAGGAATTGCACTGTCCGGGCAAACAGGCACACATAAAAGACACTGTTTACACTTTTCTTCATCAATAACAGGGGCAACATTAGTCCAGTCTCCTGTTATAAACTGTTTTGTTGTACCACAACCTACAATTGTATTACCACATGTAACATCCTGCCATGCCACATCCTGACCTAATCTCGATATATCTGTCTTTGCCATTTACTTAACCTCCCTTAACGCTATTCTTAACGCATCCATATTACCTTTAATAACTTCAGGTTTCTTAGCAAACTTGTGCTTAAAAAGAACCTTCCATTTCATTAAGGAAAGTTTCATCGTCAATAACTCCGGTAACTTTAACAATGGCTGCAAGCATTGGTGTATTAGGGAAATTCTTTCCTAATGTTTCCATTGCAATCTTTCTTGCATCTACTGTATAAACTTTACCTTTATATCCCTTTAAATGTGGAATAATTTCTTCTTTTTGGTCTGGCTGTATTAATAAGGATTGCTCCATCTTCTCTTAAGCCTTTTGTTACATCAACTATCTCTATTAATGTTTCATCAACAACCACAACATACTGAGGATCATAAATATTAGAATGAACTCTAATAGGCTGATCACTGATTCTGTCATATGCAGTAATAGGGGCACCCATTCTTTCCGGACCATATTCAGGAAATCCCTGAGCATTCTTGCCAGTTTTAAACGCTACTTCAGCTAACAATAATGCTGCTGTTTTAGCGCCCTGTCCACCTCTACCGTGCCATCTGATTTCAAGAGTATCTTTCATTTTCTATCCTTCTTTGTTAATATTTTCTCACTCCCAAAGGAGTATTTATAAGCCATGCAGTCTTTAGCGTACTAAAGTAGCAATATTTTTATTATAATAAAATGTAGTATTAATTGCAACATTTAATCATTATTTACAAGCATATTCGATTTATTGCTTATTTCATCACTCTAATACGTTAAATTGACAAATTGTTTTTTATTATTTAATATGATTCAGTGACTATTTTAGAATTGAGGTTTTTATATTTATATGGAAAGAAAAATTCAAATCCCGTTTAGGATTTATACTTATTTCTGCCGGTTGCGCTATTGGTATTGGTAATGTGTGGCGTTTTCCTTATGTAGTTGAAATAACGGTGGCGGATGTTTTGTATTATTTTATGTTTTATTTCTTGTTATACTAGGTCTTCCTATTTTGACAATGGAATTTTCTGTTGGTAGAGCTAGTCAGCAAAGTATTGCAAGAGCGTTTACAACTTTAGAAAAGAAAGGTCAGTTTTGGCATTTACATGGTTACATAGGAATGGCCGGCAATTATATATTAATGATGTTTTATACTACAGTTGCAGGATGGATGCTTAAATATTTCTTTGACACTGCCAAAGGTGATTTTATTGGTGCTACAACCTCTCAGGTTAAGGATCATTTCACTGATATGAATTCTGTACCTTCGGAAATGATTTTCTGGACAGTTGTTGTAATTATAATTGGATTTCTTGTTTGCTCATTAGGCTTACAGAATGGTGTTGAGAAAATTTCAAAAGGTATGATGATTGCCCTTTTAGTCATTATGGCTGTACTTGCAATAAACAGCATTTTCTTAAAAGGTGCTTCTAAGGGCTTGTATTTCTACTTAGTACCTGATTTTCAGCAAATAAAAAATATTGGACTTATTAATGTTCTTGTTGCTGCAATGAATCAGGCATTTTTCACACTTAGTATTGGTATGGGTTCCATGACAATTTTCGGAAGCTACTTAAGTAAAGACCATTCACTACTTGGTGAATCAATCAACATAGTAGCCTTAGACACTTTTGTTGCAATAGTTTCAGGACTTATAATATTCCCATCATGTTTTGCTTTCGGAGTAAATCCTGATCAGGGACCAAGTCTTATTTTGTAACATTGCCAAACATATTTATAAAAATGCCCGGTGGCAGAATAATTGGAAGCTGCTTCTTCATCTTTATGGCTTTTGCAGCTTTCTCAACAGTAATAGCCGTCTTTGAAAACATAATGTCATCTTGTATGGACTTATGGGGCTGGGAACGAAAAAAGACAGCCCTCATTAATACAATTTTAATAATAATAGGCTCAATCCCTTGCGTTCTTGGCTTCAACATCCTATCCGGCTTCCATCCTTTAGGAAAAGGCACTAATGTAATGGACTTAGAAGACTTCCTTGTAAGTAACCTAATACTTCCAATTGGTTCCCTAATTTACACACTCTTCTGCACAAGCAAATACGGGTGGGGCTGGGACAACTACCTAAAAGAAGTCAACACTGGAAACGGCCTGAAAGTTCCTAGAAAAATCCGTTTCTACTGCAAATGGATACTTCCACTTGTAACACTGTTCATAATTGTAAACGGTTTAATATCTGTGTTTAATAAATAAAAGTATCTAAAAAATCAACTGTTTGAGCCATAGGCGAGTTTTGATTTTGTCTTATAATAAATGACGGAGCAAAATAAGAAAAGTAACGTGTTTGAAGCGGGTTATCTAGCTATACAACGCATAAAATAAGTAAGGGGCAACACCAAATCAATCGTGTGCCCCTTTTTCTTATTCTTTTATCTTCTTTGATATTCTTCTTGCCAAGTACACAAATGGTGTATCTGCAAGGCTTGTTACTATAAATATTACATAACTTGAAATTGCAATACTTATAAGTGTCTTAAAATCATGAATGCCCCAGAATGCACCAAATGTATACAAAATATTATTCAAAAACTGTGAAATTAATGTTGAACCATTGTTTCTAAGCCAAAGAAATCTTTCCCTGTCTCCTACTAATTTGTTAGTAAAATCCCACCATTTATGGTATGCCCAAACATCAAATTCCTGAACTATAGCATATACAACCATACTTGTAATCATAAGTCTTGGTGTATTTGAAAAAAATTGTCTGCATTGCAGGCATTGCAAAATCTGTGCTGTCCGGTGTGTATAAAAGCCACCACTGTGAAAATATTATAAATACAATTGATGTTGTAATTCCAATATGTACTGCTCTTTTTGCATCTTTCTTTCCATATACTTCACTTACAATGTCTGTTATAAGGAATGTTGACGCAAATAAAACGTTTCCCAATGTCATAACCATTCCAAATGCTTTGACCATTATTAAAACTTCTATGTTAGCTGCAATTGTTGCTATACTTGTAAAGCAGAATAATCCCTGCTTTCCAAATAATTTATACATTACTATTACGCTTCCGTAAATTATAAATATTGATAAAATCAGTAATATTTCATTAGACATTTTTATTTTCTCCTTTAATCATCCTACACCAAAATCTGTATTATTTAATAATATATCTACCCTATCATTATCTTTGTACAAAGGATAAACATATTCCATAAACTGTTCAATAACCTTTTTATCCGGTTTAATCGGCATCTGATTTTCAACCATAATATTTACACATATTCTGCTAAAATATTTTAAACCTGTCTCAATATCACTAATCATTGATTCCTTCGTTTGTCCTGAAATTCCCTGTAACAAATTAATTTCATCAAAATAATTTGCAATTACTTCAGGATTCTTTTCTTCAATTCCCTTAACTAAAACTTTCTCTCTTAAATCATAGTCAAAAGTTTCTAAACCTAACTTTATAATCGGTTTAATTCCAATATTCAAAAAAATTTTTAAAATTTTGAACATCATCTTTATGCATATAATGACATTCAAAATGGATTTCTTTTATACCTTTTTTTCAAACATATTTGCTTAATCAATTCTATAGTTTTTTATCTAAATCAACAAAACTTCCTGAATTTATAACTTCAAGTTCCCAAATTTTCCTGTTACATTACTTAAAACCTGCTTATTCAACTGAAAATTGGCTTCTATGTCTTTGCTTGAATCTAAATGATAATCACAAAATCTGCATTTTCTCCATTTACATCCATCTCCAACTAACATTACTATCTCTCTAGGGTTCTTGTCTTCTATGACAGAATATCTTATTGGATTAAATCCTTCTACCATTGTTTTTCTCCTATAAAATAAAAAAAAGAGTGCCTACTAAGGACACTCTTTTTTAAACTGCTATATCTAGCAGATTCTTCCTTAGTTTTGTTTATAGACAGGATGGTTACGAACTGTCTGTTATTATTTATGGAAACTTTATTATAAATTTCCATAAAATGTTTTATTCTTCAGTAATTTCAATTGTTTCTTCTGAAACTTCAATTACATCATTGTTCTCTTTAGCATTTTCTGCTTCATCTTCTACATCTTCTGCTGAAACTGCTAATGCTGCCTGTTCCTTTTCTCTTGCGATACGTTCATCTGTACTTAACTTTACATCTCCGTATCTCTTCATACCTGTACCTGCAGGAATTAACTTACCAATAATTACGTTTTTCCTTAAGACCTACAAGTGGATCAACCTTACCATTGATAGCTGCTTCTGTAAGAACTCTTGTTGTTTCCTGGAATGAAGCAGCTGATAAAAATGAACTTGTTGCAAGTGAAGCCTTTGTGATACCAAGCATAATCTGTGTACCTGTTGCAGGTTCCTTGCCTTCTGCTTCAAGCTGTTCATTAACTTCGTTAAAGTCAAGAACTTCAACTGTTGTTCCTGGTAAGAATTCTGAATCACCGGCTGTGTCAACCTTAATCTTCTTAAGCATCTGACGAACAATAACTTCAACGTGCTTATCATTGATTTCTACACCCTGTAGACGGTAAACTCTCTGTACTTCACGGATCATATAATCCTGAACTGCACGAAGTCCCTTAATCTTTAATAAATCATGTGGGTTAATGCTACCTTCTGTAAGTTCGTCACCAGCTTCAAGAACAGCACCATCAAGAATCTTAATCTTTGATCCATAAGGGATAAGATAAGCTTTTGATTCGCCAGTTTCAGGGTTAGTTACGATAATTTCACGTTTTCTTCTTTGTTTCCTTAATTTTCAGCAACACCACCGAACTCTGCGATAATTGCAAGTCCCTTTGGCTTTCTTGCTGCAAATAATTCTTCTACTCTAGGAAGACCCTGTGTAATATCGTCACCGGCTACACCACCGGCATGGAATGTACGCATAGTAAGCTGTGTACCAGGCTCACCAATGGACTGAGCAGCAATAATTCCGACTGCCTCACCAACCTGTACTCTCTGTCCTGTTGCCATATTTGCACCATAACATTTAGCACATACACCTACGTGTGACTTACATGTAAGAATTGTTCTAATCTTAACTGATTTAACACCTGTAGCAACAATTCTTGCTGCACGCTTTGGTGTAATCATATGGTTAGCTTTAACAATCATATTGCCTTCTGCATCATACATTGTTTCTGCAGCAGTTCTACCTGTGATTCTTTCTTCAAGACTTTCGATTACTTCGTTTCCATCAACTAAGTCTTCGATTTCCATAAATGGAATAGCCTTACCTTCACAACAATCTACATCTCTAATAATAAGATCCTGTGAAACGTCTACAAGTCTTCTTGTAAGGTATCCTGAATCGGCTGTACGGAGAGCTGTATCTGACATACCCTTTCTGGCACCATGTGCAGAAATGAAGTATTCAATACGTCAAGACCCTCACGGAAGTTCGACTTAATAGGAAGTTCGATAGTCTTACCTGTTGTATCAGCCATCAAACCACGCATTCCGGCAAGCTGTTTAATCTGTTTATCAGAACCACGGGCACCGGAATCGGCCATCATAAAGATGTTGTTGTACTTATCAAGACCACTAAGAAGGGCTGTTGTAAGTTCATTATCGGCTGCCTGCCATGTTTCGATAACTTCTTTGTATCTTTCTTCATCAGTTAAGAAACCACGACGATAATGCTTTGTAATTTCATCAACTGTGTGTTCTGCATCTGCAAGAATCTGTTTCTTTGATTCAGGTACTGTCATATCTGAAATTGAAACTGTCATAGCTGCCCTTGTTGAGAACTTATAACCCATAGCCTTAATGTTATCAAGAACTTCTGCAGTCTTAGTTGCTCCATGGTTATTAATAACCTTTTCAAGAATCTGCTTTAACTGTTTCTTACCTACGTGGAAATCAACTTCCAATTTAAGGTAATCTTCATCAGTTTCTCTCTTAACGAATCCTAAATCCTGTGGAAGAATTTCGTTAAACAAACAACGTCCAAGTGTAGTGTCAATAATACCTGTTACTTCTTTTCCTTCTCCGTTGAATACAGTTCTCTTTAACCTTAATTCTCTGGTGAAGTGAAATTTCTTTATTTTCATAAGCTAAAATAGCCTGATTAATATCACTAAATGAATGTCCTAATGCATCAACAGGTTCACAAATTACAACTCTATCATCTGCATGATACTTAATCATATCGTGAGCTCCGATAATTCCTTTATCTAAAGCTTCCTTGATTTCTTCATCTGTATCATAAATAGGAGCATCTTCAGCTACTGTAGAAGCAATTTCTTCTTCCTTAGAATGATCAACCATTCTATCCATTGTCAAATAGTAAATACCAAGTACCATATCCTGTGAAGGAACTGCTACAGGTGCACCATCTGATGGTTTTAACAAGTTATTAGGTGAAAGTAAAAGGAATCTACATTCAGCCTGTGCTTCTACTGAAAGTGGAAGATGAACAGCCATCTGGTCACCATCGAAATCAGCGTTGAACGCTGTACATACCAATGGGTGAAGTTTGATAGCCTTACCTTCTACAAGAATTGGTTCAAACGCCTGAATACCAAGTCTATGAAGTGTAGGGGCACGGTTTAACATAACAGGATGTTCTTTGATAACATCTTCCAGTACATCCCAAACTTCTGTCTGAAGACGTTCTACCATCTTCTTGGCATTCTTTATATTGTGAGCTGTACCATTAGCTACTAATTCTTTCATAACGAATGGCTTGAATAATTCGATCGCCATTTCTTTTGGAAGACCACACTGAAAGATCTTTAAGTCTGGTCCTACTACGATTACGGAACGTCCTGAGTAGTCAACACGCTTACCAAGAAGGTTCTGACGGAAACGGCCCTGTTTACCCTTTAATAAGTCTGATAAAGACTTGAGAGCTCTGTTACCAGGTCCTGTTACAGGTCTACCACGTCTACCATTATCAATTAATGCGTCTACAGCTTCCTGAAGCATTCTCTTTTCATTTCTTACGATAATTTCCGGAGCGCCTAATTCAAGAAGTCTCTTAAGACGATTATTACGGTTGATGATTCTTCTATATAAATCATTTAAATCAGATGTTGCAAAACGTCCACCATCTAACTGAACCATAGGTCTTAAATCAGGTGGAATTACAGGAATTACATCTAAAATCATCCATTCAGGCTTGTTACCTGAATTTCTGAACGCTTCAAAAACTTCCAATCTCTTAACGATTTTTGCTTTTTTTCTGTCCTGTTGCTTCAAATAATTCTGATTTTTAATTGCTCTGCTTCTTTTTCAACATCGATGTCCATAAGCAATTCTTTGATAGCTTCAGCACCCATTCCTACACGGAATTTTCCGCCGAATTCTTCATATGCTTCTCTGAATTCTTTTTTCTGACAATACCTGCTTGTAATCCAATGTTGTTTCCATTGGATCAAGCACGATATATGAAGCAAAGTATAATACTTTTTCTAATACTCTTGGTGAAATATCAAGGATTAATCCCATTCTTGAAGGGATTCCTTTAAAGTACCAAATATGTGATACAGGAGTAGCAAGTTCAACACTACCCATACGTTCTCTACGTACGCTGGCTTTTGTTACTTCAACGCCACATCTGTCGCAGACTACACCTTTATATCTGATTTTCTTGTATTTACCACAATGACATTCCCAGTCTTTGCTTGGTCCGAAAATCTTTTCACAGAATAAACCATCTTTTTCAGGTTTTAAAGTTCTGTAATTTATTGTCTCAGGCTTTGTAACTTCTGCCTCTTGACCATTCTCTGATTTTTTCAGGTGAAGCAAGACCAATTTTGATTTTGTCAAATGATACCTGTTCACTAACGTTATTATCTGCCATGATCAAATCTCCCTTCTTAATTATTCATCCATTCCATCTTCAACTACATTTCCCTGAGCATCAACAGTCTGGAGTTCTTCACCTACAAATTCCTGTGTGCTATAACCAGCCTGTTCAAAGCTCTGGCTGTCTTCTTTCTTCTGGCTATAGTTCTTATTATCATTAAGAATTGCATTAAAGTTTGTTTCACCGTAATCAATGCTTTCTTTTAATTCTACTTCGTTGTCATTTTCATCTAATACCTTAACATCAAGTGCTAATGACTGAAGTTCCTTAATAAGTACCTTGAATGATTCAGGAATTCCCGGCTGAGGGATGTTTTCACCCTTAATAATTGCTTCATAAGTCTTAACACGTCCTACAACGTCATCAGACTTAACTGTTAAGATTTCCTGTAATGTATATGATGCACCGTAAGCTTCAAGTGCCCAAACTTCCATTTCACCAAATCTCTGTCCACCGAACTGAGCTTTACCACCAAGTGGCTGCTGTGTTACTAATGAGTAAGGACCTGTTGAACGTGCATGAATCTTATCATCAACCAAGTGATGTAACTTAAGGTAATGCATGAATCCGATTGTAACAGGGTTATCGAAGTAATCACCTGTTCTACCATCTCTAAGTCTAACCTTACCATCTCTGCAATTGGAACACCCTTCCATTCTTCTCTATGATCAAGGTGTTCACCAAGATATTCCATAACTTCAGGATTTAATTTATCCTGATATTTTGCCTGGAAATCTTCCCACTCTGTATTGGCATAATCGTTTGCCATTTCCAGTGTATCCATGATATCATTCTCGTTAGCTCCATCAAAGATAGGTGTCGCTACGTTAAAACCTAATACTTTGGCAGCAAGGCTTAAGTGAATTTCAAGCACCTGTCCAATATTCATACGCGAAGGCACACCAAGAGGATTAAGTACAATATCAAGCGGACGTCCATTAGGAAGGAATGGCATATCTTCTACTGGTAATACTCGTGAAACAACACCCTTGTTGCCGTGACGGCCCGCCATCTTGTCACCAACGGAGATTTTACGCTTCTGCGCAATGTAAACACGAACTGATTCGTTTACGCCTGGAGCTAATTCGTCTCCATTTTCTCTCTTGAATACCTTAGCATCAACAATGATACCCTGTTCACCGTGTGGAACCTTAAGTGATGTATCTCTTACCTCTCTTGCCTTTTCACCGAAGATTGCTCTCAAAAGTCTTTCTTCAGGTGTAAGCTCTGTTTCACCCTTAGGTGTAACCTTACCAACAAGAATATCTCCGGCACGAACTTCAGCACCGATTCTGATAATACCTCTTTCATCAAGATCTTTACGGGCTTCATCACCTACGCCAGGAACATCATTTGTAATCTCTTCAGGTCCAAGCTTAGTATCTCTTGCTTCTGTTTCGTATTCTTCTATATGAATTGATGTATAAACATCGTCCTGAACTAATCTTTCACTAAGAAGTACAGCATCTTCGTAGTTATAACCTTCCCATGTCATGAAACCGATAAGTGGGTTCTTACCAAGTGCAATTTCACCGTTAGATGTTGATGCACCATCAGCAATAACTTCACCTGCTTCTACGTGGTCTCCCTTAAACACTATTGAACGCTGGTTATAACAGTTACTCTGGTTACTTCTCTGGAATTTAAGAAGCTTATATGTTTCTTTTTCTCCATTATCATCATATCTGATAGTAATTTCTTTTGATGTTGATCTTTCAATAACACCGGCACGCTTAGCAACAACACAAACACCTGAGTCAACAGCTGCCTTTGCTTCCATACCTGTACCAACAACAGGAGCTTCTGTTGTAATGGTGGAACGGCCTGACGCTGCATGTTTGATCCCATAAGGGCACGGTTTGAGTCGTCGTTCTGTAAGAATGGAATCATTGATGTTGCAACTGAAAATACCATTCTAGGAGAAACGTCCATTAAGTCACTTCTCTTCTTATCAAACTGTGATGTTTTCTTCTCTATAACGCCCTGATACGTTATTGTGTACAACATGTCCTTCTGCATCCAATGGTTCATTAGCCTGTGCAACAGTGTAATTATCTTCTTCATCTGCTGTAAGGTAAACAACTTCATCTGTTACTCTTGGATTTTCAGGATCTGACTTGTCTACTACTCTATGCCTCAACAAATCCGTACTCATTTAATCTTGCGAAAGATGCAAATGAGTTAATAAGTCCGATGTTAGGACCTTCGGGAGTCTCTACAGGACACATTCTTCCGTAGTGGGTGTAATGTACGTCACGGACTTCGAATCCGGCACGATCACGAGACAGACCACCTGGTCCTAATGCAGATAAACGTCTCTTATGTGTTAATTCACCCAATGGGTTATTCTGATCCATAAACTGAGAAAGCTGTGAACTACCAAAGAATTCCTTGATAGCTGCTGTTACAGGCTTGATATTGATTAATGACTGTGGAGAAACTCCTTCAAGATCCTGAGTTGTCATACGTTCACGAACAACTCTTTCCATTCTTGAAAGACCGATTCTATACTGATTCTGAAGTAATTCACCAACTGCACGGATACGTCTGTTTCCTAAGTGGTCAATATCATCTTCTGAACCGATTCCATATTCAATATTCATACAATAGTTGATTGTAGCGAAAATATCTTCCTTAGTAATATGCTTTGGAATTAATTCGTGTACGTTTCTCTTAATTGCATCTTTTAATTCTTCTTCTGTTTCATTTTCAGCAAGAATTTCAGCAAGAACAGGGTAATAAACCTCTTCATTAATTCCCAATTCTTTACAATCAAAGTCAACATATGCATTAATATCTACAGCAAGGTTTGAAAGAACTTTTTCATTCTTAATATCTGTCTGAATCATTACTGATGGAACAGCTGCATTCTGAAT
>VOFH01002301.1_pt1 | contig 49810 bp, 98 predicted proteins | sample 5384091 | NCBI WGS metagenome assembly VOFH01 (sample SAMN12384727, study PRJNA508395) | human gut metagenome | isolation source: healthy gut G | host: Homo sapiens
TTTCCAAAACGCCCGTAAAAACGCATGACCGTCTGATAGGGTCAGCGCGCAATCTCGAGGAATCAGACGATAACCTGCATTCCTTCGCTTATGACTCTGGAAATCATCTCCATATAGACCTCAGTCTTGCCGCTTCCGGTAATGCCGAGGATCAGATATGTCTCCGCTTTCCCGCTTCATAATCCTCACAGAATGCGCTTACCACCGCCTGCTGCTCCTTATTTAATTCCACAGCCTTTACTCTGCTGCCGCGTCCTTTACGGGGTTCGGAAAATTTCCTCCGATTCCAGCCATAGCCTTTTTCAATCACCGGCTTTAAGGTGGCCGCCGATAAGTTCATCTGGCCTGACGCCACCTCATACGGGATCACATGGTTTTCCTTCAGTGCCTTGAAGAGCCGCACTCTCGCCTTATAGCTCTTTTTCCTTCCGCCTCCGCTGTCACTGCCTCCAGCTGTTCGTCCGGGATCAGAAGGCGCAGGACCTTCTTCTCCTTCGGTTTTACCTTCTGCTTCACCGGGAGCACCGTCTTTAATGCCTGGTTCATTGTGGAACCGTACTGTTCCTTCAGCCACCACGCCAGCATAATCAGCTGCGACTCCGCTGAAACACCGCCTTCCACGATTTCTGCGATCTCTTTTATCTTATCCGCATCATAATCCGCGTGGTCCGTGATGCCGACCACATAGCCCTTCCTCAGAGAATTTCCCTTTCCAAACGGAATCTTCACCAAAACGCCTACGGAAATCCGGTCCTCAAGCTGAGGCGGAATTCTGTAATCAAAGGTGCGGTCCACTTTCTCATGAGAAATATCGATGATGATCTGGGCAAATCGTTTTGTCATTGCGTCAACTTCCTGTCTTCTTAATTTTTATAACCATTCAGCTGTGCGGCAGTCTGCACATCCGAATCGCTGTCATTTTGAAATGAAATGACCCGACTTTGGCGCATCATATCGAAGCAAGTCGGGTTTGTACGTTACTAATTATAGGATTCGAAGGAAGAAAAGTCAACGCCGGTTACCCTTCTGTCTCCCCCATAGAAGTCAGAGCGGATAAATCCAGGTGTCAAGGACGGAAAAATGGTACCCTGCGCCTTCCGCCTTCTCCGTATTTATGGAAAAATCCCGGGAATCCATTGTATGGGGCCTTACCCCTCCGTGACAGGACTGCCTTCTTTCCTGTCTTTTCTTCTATATAGCGGATTATCTCTCCGATGGTGATCGTCCCCGATGCGGCCGCATTCACAGGGCCTTCCAAGGAGGAATCGGCCAGAAACGCCAGGAAACGGCCGCATTCCTCCGCGGAAATGAAGCTTACAGGACAGTTTTCATTTTCCACCTGCATAGCAATCCCCCTTCGCCGTATGGGCAGCGTAAAACCGGAGTCGTTCCGTGTAATCATCCCTTCCAAGAACCACGGGGAAACGTACCATCACGGACTCCTGTTCCGGAAATGCCTGCACCAGGGCCGCTTCCGCCTGCCTCCCATTCCATTCCGTAATCGAATGCGCTCCGTTTACCCCAGATAAGAGTTTCCCGGTACGGATCATAATCCGTCTCTCTCGTATTTTCCTTCAGTTCATAAACCGAGATGGAGGATACCATGATATATCGCCTGCACCGGACTGTTTCAAGCGCATTTTTCACATCATTGGAGCAGTAGGCCAGATCATCATATACCACATCGAATTCTCTGCCGGAAAATACGGCGCGCATAGATTCCTCCTGGATGCGGTCCACCCGGATTGCTTCCACCGGGGCAATAAAACGCGGTTTTGCATTTCCCCGGGTAGCCACGGCAACCTCATGCCCCTGTAGAAGCAGTGTATTCACCAGATGAACTCCGAAAAAACGTGTACCTCCAAGAACCAGTATCTTCATAATTTCATGTTTCCCTTCTCAGCCGCTGATATCTTCATAAAGATTATCGTAACGGCGGTGAACCGGCAGCTTTTCTCCAATATTCCACAGAAATCTGCCTTCCAGCGAATAGGCATCTATGTTGTCTTCTCCTCCCGGTCCATAAGGACAAGGACTTTCTCATCCAGCCGCCGCATATCCAGCGCCTCCCCGTCTATGTCAAACTGGAAGGTCCCGGCAGCGCCTCCGTCTTCCAAAAACTGCGGCTCCAGCCTGATCCTGGAACGTCCTGGCTCTTTTGCCGGTTCTATGCGGTAAAGTATGGGAACCGAATACTCCCTGGAATCGCTGATCTCGATGATCCGGCTGATCTGATAGTCGTATTCCCAGTGCGGCCGCGCAAACCAGCGGTTCAGCAGTCCGATGTACCGGTCGGCGCACTGCGCGAAAAATGCCCAGTCCACAGCCGGAGCCAGCCACTCCAGAGCCTTACCGAACCACAGCCGGCGGTAATCGTACCGACAGTGATACGGCCACGAGGCCTCCTCACGGTCTTTGATGTCCAGTACCCACTGATACGCCTGTTTATCGATGATTAACGCCAGAAAACGGTTGACTGCAGTCTCCGCCTCTGCCTCCAGAATTGTGACGGACTTAGTTCCCCGGTCGCCGCAGGAAACCATAAAGTATCCGTAGTCTCGGTGGTATCCACAGGCCTGCCGGTACGGCTCAGACTCAGTGTAAGTCTCCGCCTTTGCCCCGCATCCGGATGCGTCCAGTCCCTGATTCAGCTGATCTAAGAAGGAGTTCCAGATCTTCCGCTCCTCCGAACAACTCCTTTCCCTGTTTTTTACGGGAAATAGCAAAGATACAGCAGTTCTGCAAGTGTCTGTTCTTCCATCTTTTCTTCCATCCTGTCATTTTTATTCCCGCAGTCAGCGTGCCAGCAGCTCAAGCACCTCTTCCACAGACATCAGATCGGCAAAACGGCCATCCCAAATCTTCGTTTCATAAAATTTCACAGTCGCTTCTCCTGACATAAACTCATTGTCATACGTAGTCGTGGCCCCTTCCGGTATCACCACGCCGTATCCCAGTTCAAAGGCAGCTTTGCAGGTGGAATCCATGCAGTATTCCGTCTGCATGCCCATCAGGATCAGATCGGTGATCTGTTTTTCCTTTAGATACTCCTCCAGATCAGTCTCCAGAAACGCACTGTTGTAATTCTTATCATCCGCTCTCCCGGTTTCGGCTCCACCGCACCGTGAATGTTCCAGCCTTCTGTACCGCTCTCCAGCTCGTCCCCGGCATCGCCGTCATGCCGGACATAGATAATCTCGGCACCGGCCTTCCGTGCCCCGTCTGCCACTCGCTTAAGTTCCTGTAAAAACTCCTCTTCTCTGTATGGATGTGCCTCCACCAGCGCTTTCTGTACATCAACAATCAATACGGCTATTTTCCCCATATTCATTTCTCCTTTCCGTGTCTCAGTTTTTATTCCCGCAAAAGCTCCATCTCATCCCGCATCGCAGTAAATCCGAAGGCTTCATAAAGCGGCCGTCCCGCAGCAGTGGCTTCCAGCGTGACAGCATCGACATGTCTCATCTCTGCTTCCGCCGTCAGCAGCTCCAGCACCCTGGTACGCGATTCCCTCCGCCTGTAAATCAGGGCGGGTATACATGTTCATAATATATGCCTTTTTACCGGAAGGATTGTGGTACGCAGGCATCACCCGGTAAAAGCTTACTGCCCCTGTTCCAACCACTTCCCTGTCGTCAAAAACCAGCCATGCAGCATGACTGTCGTCCAGGAAACACGTCCCGTAATAACTGCGGGACTCTGATTCTGCCCTTGACATATCCGCGTCCTCATCAAGACCGTTGGCCGCACGCAATACCTGAATCCCAGACGGTCGAAGCCACGGTCACAGATTCCCGCTCTTCTGTCCTGGTCTTTTCCGCACAGATCATCTGATTCCCGCAGAACACTTTCCCGTTTTTCCTGCACATGACCATCGTTTTCCCAGCGGCCTTCCTGGTTCAGACGCTTAAGAAACACCGGCTGAATCTCCGGATAGGTCCAGTTGTCCGGAGGCGTTTCAAAATACCCTGTCTTTTCCATCTCAAACTCAGAAGGCAGTGGGTCAAAACGGGTGATTTCCGCATAAAACAGCATTCCAAAAGATTCGCTCCGCTTCTCTTCTGGCTCTGCCTCGTCAGTCACGGAATATACGCCGACCGGAGCCATCCGGTATTCCGCCGCTCCCGTTTCCTCGTAGAGTTCCCGCACTGCTGCAGCTTCAATCGTCTCTCCCGTTTCCCGATGGCCGCCCGGAAATTCCCATGTACTGCGCGCCTTATGCCTGCACAGAACCCATTGTCCCTGATATTTTGCCGCAATTACCGCAAAACGGAGAAGTTCGTCATCTGCTTTTTCATAAAATACCACTCTTTTCATATTCTTCCGGCCTCTCTCACGGTCTCTCACCGATCGGACGGCCCAGCTTCATCTCCAGGCGCCATTGGGGTGCCGGTCCGTCGTCTCCCCAGTACTCATCCAGAGACACAATTGTATCTCCATCAAACCGGTAAAAGGAAACTACATGGTTTGAAATACCGGCTTCCTCACACCAGACTCTGGCGGCAGTGACCGCAGTATCCTTCCCCTGTTCCACACGTTCTATGGTTCCATTCCAGCGGCCCGGATATTCACAGTTCGCCCGGATATATTCCTCAGCAGAAAACTGCTCGTTGGTACAGTGCCACCGGATCACGGCATCTTCTCTGAACCACCGGCCCAACCCGGCCTCATTCTGACTGATCACATCCTGAAAAAAAAGTTTCTGATCACTGCCTCTCTGTCCATATCTGATCTCCGTATCTGCTTTTCGTATTTTCCATTTAATCTGCATCTTTTACTTTTCCAGAAATACCAGCTGCCACTTTTCCCAGTTCCATGCTGTTAGAGCCCTTAAAGAGCACCGCATCGCCTTCTCTGAGCTCCGTTTTCAGCCATTCGACTAAGGGCTCCCGGTCCATAAACTCATAGACAAGAATATGGGGCGCCTGTTCCCTCACGCCGCGGGCGATCTCTTTTGCCAGTTCTCCGAGAACGGCTACCTTATCAACCGGATGCGCCGCAATGTAGGTGCCGATTTCATAGTGGTACCGCGGGGAATCGGGTCCCAGCTCTTTCATATCCGCCAGAACAGCTACCCGGCGTCTGGAATGTTCTATGGAATTTAACACCTCCAGACCGGCCTTCATGGATACCGGACTGGCATTATAGGTATCATCAATAATTGTCATTCCGCCTGTATGGTAAATCTGCTGCCGGTTCTGAAAGCCTGTAAATTCTGCCAGCTGTTTTGCGGCCGCCTCCATCGGTATCCCGCAGACGGAGGCTACGGCCAGCGATACCATGGCGTTTGCCACATTATGGGTTCCCATAACCTTCAGCCGCACCGGCACCTGTTCGTCTCCGCATACCGCTGTAAATACCGGATACCCATTCTCCAGACGGACATCGACCGCACGGTAATGGCAGTTTTCTCCGGTTCCATAATAGATCGTTTCAAAACCGTCTCTCGCCGTCGTCTTCTTCAGCAGTTCATCGTCTCCGTTCAGGAACAGAATTCCATGCTCCGTCAGGCCATCCTGTATGAAAGCTTTTCTCTGAATATATTCTCCTGGGACCCCAGCTGTTCAATATGGGTAATTCCGATATTGGTAATGACCGCCATCTGAATCTGGGCTATGCCGGCGATGACCGTCAGCTCTCCCGGTTCGCTCATCCCCAGTTCGATCACACCGATCTCATCCTGCCCGGATATCTCCGTCATGGTGATCGGAACGCCGACCTGGCTGTTGTGATTGGCGGGTGTCTTGTAGACGCGGTATCTGGCAGACAGGGCACAGGCCACCATCTCCCTTGTCGTCGTCTTTCCCCGCTTCCGGTGATTCCAACCAGCGGCAGCTTTAAACGCCGCCGGTACCATGCGCCCAGAGCCTGAAGCGCCCGTTTCGTGTCAGACACACGGATCCATGGCCGGTTATCCTCCATCACGTCGTGTTCACTCGTAAATGTCGCCGCCGCACCGTTATCAAACGCCTGCCCGATAAAGCGGTGAGCATCCACCTTTTTCCCCAACCAGGGGAACGAATAAATCATTCCCCTTCATCGTCCGGGAATCAATGCTTACATGGTCCAGCGGCGTATCCGGGCTGCCGCAGAGCAGCCTCCCTCCCGTGGCCTCCAGAATTTCCTTAACCGTGATCTGTTCCATCTTCCTGTCTTCCTCCTGCCAGAGTGTAGTTAAAATCCAGCAGCCGCGCATGTTTTTACCCCGGGCAGCGAGCCGAATGCCGGAAGGGATTACCACTTCCGGCATCTTTTTCTTATCACGCTATTCATTTTTTTCCAGTTCGGCAAAGCAATCTCCAGCACCACTTCCCGGTCGGAAAAATGGTGGCGGACGCCGTTCACTTCCTGATAATCCTCGTGTCCCTTGCCGATAACCGCAATCATATCTCCCTGTCTGGCGTGGATCATGCTGTAGGCGATCGCTTCACGCCGGTCCGGAATCTCAATAAAGTCACCGCCGGTCTTTTCGATCGAGGAGCGGATATCCGCGATGATATCCTCAGTCTTCTCAAATCTGGAATTGTCGGCCGTCAATATGGTAAAATCAGCCAGTCTCCCGGCGCTGTCGCCCATGGAATACCGTCTGTCCTTCGAGCGGTTTCCCCCGCATCCGAACACGCAGACAAGTCTTTCCGGGTGATACTCACGCAGCGTTTCCAAAAGGCTTTCCATACTGACTGCATTGTGGGCGTAGTCCACAATTACCGTGCATTTCTCCGATGAATACACGATCGCCATACGCCCGTTGACGCTTAAATGCTCCAGCGCATGGCGTACCTTCTCCTTCGGAAGGTCCAAAAAGCTGCATACGCTGATGGCCGCCAGCGCGTTGTATACATTAAATTTTTCCAGGTATATTCACCCGGGCTTCCAGCTTATACCGCCCTGTCACATCGAATTCAAGTCCCACAAATTCAGGTTCGCTCACGTAGTGAATCTGTCCTGCCATGAAGTCCGCCTCTTGTTCGAGGCTATAGGAGGCCAGTTCACAGGCGGTATCTTTTATGATCTCGCGGTAATGCTCATCGTCACGATTCACGATTCCGATCCTGCAGCGGCTTAAGAGCTGGGAGTTAGAATATAAATATTCATTAAAATCTGCGTGCTCATCCGGTCCGATATGATCCGGAGAAATGTTGGTAAAACAGGCCGTAATCAAAACGGATGCCATCCACACGGTGCATCTTGAACGCCTGGGATGATACCTCCATCACCATGTATTCACATCCGGCCTGCGCCATGCGTTCAAAGCTCTCAAAAAGCTGGTAGGATTCCGGCGTCGTGTTCATGGTAGGCGTCACCTCACTGCCGATCACAATACCGGTCGTGCCGATCATCCCCACCTTTTTACCGCAGCTCTCCAGAATCGCCTTTATCATATGGGTCGTCGTCGTCTTCCCCTTCGTCCCTGTCACCCCGATGGTGATCATCTTCTCCTGCGGCCGGCCGAACCGGGCGGCAGACAGAAGCGCCAGCGCCTCCCTGGAACTATGTACACGGATCGCGGTCACACCGGCAGGAATATCGGCCTGGCGTTCCACCACCAGGCCTTCACCCCGGCCTTCACCACATCCGGGAATAAATTCGTGGGAATCGATCTTCGTCCCCTTTGTGCACACGAACACCACATTCTCCTGGCTTTCCTGGAATCATAGATGACATCCGCCACTTCGATGTCCAAATTCCCGGAAATTACGTCATATTCCAGCTCTTCAAGCCACTCTCTGAATTTCATGAAAACCTCCATCAGAATAATCCGGTGATTACTCCGTCGTTATTTACGTCAATATTATTAGCCGCCGGAACCTTCGGAAGACCCGGCATGGTCATGATCGCTCCGGTCAGCACTACCACGAAACCGGCGCCTGCCGATACATAGGCGTCTCTCACGTTGATCTGGAAACCGCTTGGACGGCCCAGTTTTGTCTGATCATCCGACAGGGGAATACTGGGTCTTTGCCATACAGACAGGAAGGCGCCGAATCCCATGTCTTCAATCTTTTTAACGCCTTCGAAGCCGCCGGTGCATAGGATACGCCGTCCGCTCCGTAGATTTCTTTCGCTACGGCTGCGATCTTTTCCTTTAATCCGGCTTCATCCGGATACAGCGGTTTGTAGCGGCTCTCCTTGTTTTCCAGTGTATAGAGCACCTTTTCCGCAAGAGCAGTACCGCCCTCCCCTCCTTTTTTCCCATACCTCGGAGAGTGCAAACTCACAGCCTCTGTCCTCGCAGAACTTCTTTACAAACTGGTATTCCGCTTCGGTATCCGTGATGAAGGAATTGAGGGTCACGATAACCGGCACATCGTACTTCTGCATGTTTTCGATGTGCTTCTCCAGGTTCACGATTCCTTTGCAAGAGCCTCTAAATTCTCTTCCTTCAGCTGATCCTTCGGAACGCCTCCGTTATACTTGAGAGCCCTGACCGTAGCCACCAGCACGATGGCATCCGGCTTTAAGCCCGCCATACGGCATTTGATATCCAGGAATTTCTCTGCGCCCAAATCCGCGCCGAAGCCCGCCTCCGTCACGACGATATCGGCCAGCTTTTAAGGCCGTCTTCGTGGCGCGCACGCTGTTGGCCGTGAGCAATATTGGCAAATGGCCCGCCGTGAACAATCGCTCCCGTGTGTTCCAGCGTCTGGATCAGATTCGGCTTTAAGGCGTCCTTTAGCAGGGCGGCCATGGCGCCCACCGCGTTTAACTGGGCGGCCGTCACCGGCTCTCCCTGCATAATTATATGCGACAATAATTCTTCCTAACCGTTCTTTTACATCATTCATATCATCGGCCAGACATAAGATCGCCATGATCTCGGAGGCCACAGTTATGACAAAGTGGTCTTCTCTCACAAATCCGTCTGCTTTGGCACCCAGACCCACCACCACGTTTCTTAAGGCGCGGTCATTCATGTCGAGGCATCGTTTCCACAGAATCTGACGCGTATCGATTCCCAGCGCGTTGCCCTGATGGATGTGATTGTCCAGAAGCGCTGCCAGTAAATTGTTGGCTGAGGTGATAGCATGAAAATCTCCGGTAAAATGAAGATTTAAGTCCTCCATCGGTACAACCTGGGCATATCCGCCGCCTGCGGCACCGCCCTTGATCCCGAAGCAGGGGCCTAAAGACGGTTCCCTGAGCGCGATGATGGCTTTTTGTCCATCCTGCCAAACGCCTCTCCCAGACCGACGGTCGTCGTGGTCTTCCTTCTCCGGCCGGAGTCGGGTTGATGGCCGTAACCAGAACCAGCTTTCCGTCCGGTCTGTCATTCACCTCTTCCCAGAGTTCATCGGTCAGTTTGGCCTTATACTTCCCGTAGAGTTCCAGATCATCTTCGCTGATTCCATAAGAAGCCGCTACCTCCTTAATCGGAATCATCTTTGCCTCCTGCGCAATCTCAATATCTGTTTTCATCTGTGAATATTCCTCCTTCTATGTAATTAATAACCCTGTTCCAGCAATTCCTCAAATTCTTCTGCACTCATCAGCACTTTTCTGGGCTTCGTGCCCTCCTCTTCACCGACCACGCCGGCCTCCGCCAGCTGGTCCATAATGCGGGCCGCCCTGTTGAACCCAATCTTAAACATTCTCTGAAGCATTCCGATGGAGGCCTTATCCTTTTCGATAATAAATTTGCCTGCCTGAACGAAATATTCATCCCGGTCGTTTCCACCGCCCTTTGCATCGCCGGCCGCCGGTGTCTGGACAATCTGATTCTCCACTTCCGGGTTGTAATTCGCTGTCATTCCCTGTTCCGTTAAGAAATCCACAACAGCGGAAACCTCTGTATCCGATACAAAGGCGCCCTGCACACGCACAGGCTTCGGACAGCCGGATGGATAGAACAGCATATCGCCCTTTCCAAGAAGTCTTCTCCGCTCCGTTCATATCGATAATGGTTCTGGAATCACACCGGAAGAAACGGCAAATGCAATTCTCGAAGGTACATTGGCCTTGATTAAGCCCGTAATAACATTGACCGACGGACGCTGGGTCGCAATGACCAGATGTATCCCTGCAGCACGCGCAAGCTGGGCCAGACGGCAGACAGAATCCTCCACCTCGCCCGGTGCAACCATCATCAGATCCGCAAGCTCGTCGATGATGATGATGATCTGCGGCATCTTCTTCGGTTTGTTTTCATCCTCTATATCTTTAATATTCTCAACCTTCGCATTATATCCCTTTAAATCCCTGACATTATACTGGGCAAATTTCTTATAGCGGTCATCCATCTCGGCCACCGCCCAGTTAAGCGCTCCTGAGGCCTTCTTCGGATCCGTGACCACAGGGAGAAGGAGGTGCGGAATACCGTTGTAGACGCTTAACTCCACCACCTTCGGATCCACCATGATCAGCTTGACGTCCTCGGGGTCCGCCTTTGTAGATAATACTCATGATCAGGGTATTAATACAGACGGATTTACCGGAACCGGTTGCACCCGCGATCAGTAAATGCGGCATCTTTCCGATATCGGTTACCACTACCTGACCGCCGATATCCTTGCCCACCGCAAAAGCGATTCTGGATGCATGCTTCTGAAACTCGTCCGCCTCCAGAATATCCCTTAAGTATACCATGTTGTTTTCTTTGTTCGGCACCTTCGATGCCGACTGCCGATTTACCCGGAATCGAGCTCGATACGGATATCCGCGGCCGCCAGACTGAGCTTGATATCATCAGCCAGTCCCACGATCCGGCTCACCTTACGCCCTGCCCGGATGGAGCTCATACCGTGTGACCGAGGGGACCGCAGCTGATATTGGTCACAGTTACGCCCACACCAAAATTCTGCAGTGTCTGCTGCAGCTTAATGGCGGTCTCCCGGTATTCCTTTATCAGAGAACGGGCCGAGCTCTTTCCTTTCTTCAGAAGTGTGACAGGGGGAAGACGTACTCCTTCTTCACCACTTCCTCCTTCTGTTTGATCTCCTGGCTCACACTGGAGTTCTCCGGCCTGCTCTTTCTCCGCCTTCTCAGCTTTCTTCTTTCCAGTTTCTTCTGAAGCGCTTCCGTATCGGTCTCGATCACCTTGCCGGGAAGCGGTAACGACGCGCTTCGGTTCCTCCGGTATGGAGAAGGTATCGCTGTAATTAACGCCCTTGTCGTCCTCGTCGGTGGGATACAGCTCTTCCCGGGCGACTTCCATCTCTTCCAGCGTCTTCATCTTTTTTAACAAAAAGCGTCCCTGAAGTTCCGTAATCGTCAGACTCTGCGAACCCTCCTGCGTCACTTTCTGCCGAACGCAGGTCAGCGGTACTCTCCCAAAGGTCTTCCGTCACAAACGGAACGGCGTCATCGGCATCGAACGGAACATCATCCTGGCACTGCAGCAGTAAACACGAGGCAGATCTTCCTCCTCGCCCGGCTTTCCGGGAAAATGCTGCCGCGGAAAATATCCGCCGGATTCGGCCGTACCTCCGAACCGCCTGTTTCGCACTCTCCGGCACTTCCACGGCGGATACAGCGGCAAGACGTCCTGCGTGAACATCGATGTCGTCCTCCGCTTCCGCGCTGTTTACTGCCTCATCTTCCATCTCATACGCTTCCCGGCGCCTCCAGCTGGTCACGTCTAAATTGACGCCCTTGCAGCTTCTGCTCCTCGCGGATTCTCCGCCGTTCCTCCTGCGTTCCGCATGGATCTCTCTCTGATGTCCATGTTTTTCCCTGGCATGGTGGTAAGCCTTTCCGTCGCCGCTCTTTATCAGGTTCAAAAGATTTCTCCGTAATGCATACCGCGGAGATAATGATAAGCACCAAAATCACGAGATAGGCGCCCACGGTTCCGATAATGGAGATCAGTCTTCGGCCAGAAGGCCGCCGATCAGCCGCCGCCCTTACCGCTGGCCGCCGCCGTCACATAGATATCCATCAGCCCGCCGGCTCCCAGCCTCGTCCCAAACAGGAGCTCGCAGAATCCGCAGAGAGAGAGATTAACGCCAGAATCACCGCTGCCAGCTTAAAAGTTGCTCTGGGATTGCCCCGGTTGGAGATATAAAAACATGTTCCGGCAAACATCAGAACCGGCGCCACATATCCGATTCCTCCGAATATCCCAATTGCGCAGACTGCGAAGGAAATCACCTACCACTCCGCACAGATGGAAATTGCTCAAAAAAAAGAATGTGCGCCGCAAATGATATGATGATGATAACTTTGACCGGATAAATTCTGGTTCTGGTTCCCCGCTTTCCGCCTGCTTGTCGTATTTTTCGGTCTTCCGACCTTCCCGTTAGTACCTTTTTTGCTGTCGTCTTGGATGTTGTCTTCTTCTTTGTTGTCTCAGGCACAATACTTCCCCTTTTATCCATTGGTAACAGTATACAAAAAATCGGAGAATTGCAACGGCTAACCTTCTACTTCATCCATCATCTCATACAATTTTCTGAGGCGTCCTTAATTCCGCCCACCTCGTCGATCAGCCCCCTTCTTTCACCGTTTCCTCGCCTACAAGCACGGTTCCCCAAGTCTCTTTGTCAGCATCTCCGTGTTTAACATCAGGCGCTTTAACTGGTCGTAGCGATCGTCGCGTGGCCGAGACAAAAGCTTAAGATCGGTCCTGAATCATCTCAAAATATTCATACGTCTGGAGAGGCTCCGATGACCATGCCAGTCATACGAACCGGATGAACCATCATGGTTCCGGTCGGCACGATAAAAGGTAGTCCGTGCTGACTGCCAGCAGGATCGCCAATCGAATGGCTGCCGCCCAGCACGAGGGACACGGTGTGAATACTTAAAAGCGATCATCTCCGCAATAGCCAGACCGGCGTCCACGTCACCGCCCGAGGTATTGAGTATCACCAGGGAGACCTTCCACGGAATCATCATCCTCAATTTCTGCCAGCTTTGGAAGGATATGGTCATATTTCGTCGTCTTGCTGTTTCCCGACAGGTTCTCGTGGCCCTCCACTTCCCCGATGATGGAGAGCAGATGAATTTTTCTTTTTGGAATTGTCATCCAGGGTCATCTGACCGTACTCTTCCAGCTTTTCGTCCTCTTTCTGTTCGATGTCCTTCTCCGTCTTCTTCTCATCGAGACGGTCTTTTTCTCGTATCTCCGGAAGAGGTGTTGTTCTCGTCTGATCTGCCGTTTCCGTTCTGGTTTTCTGCTCTGTTATCCGTTTCGCAGTTCATTTTCACTGTCTTTTTATATTCTCTCATTCTGATTTCCTCCTGCATGGCTGTATTTTCTATACTCGTATTTTAGTCGTTTTTCTTATGATGTGAAAGAAACCATTATTTTTATGCTTTGTACCTGCAAAAAGAAGCACAGGAAGCTGACCGCATCATTGCGCTCCTCTTCCTGTGCTTCTTTTATCCATTCTTTTCATTTTTTTATAACAGAAGAAACAGCTCAAACTTCCGAGAATGCCGGTACAGAGAAACATTACCGCCATCCGGAGCCGGCTCCATACCCGGTCAGCCGGTGAAGAACCGTCTGAATGCCCCCGTCTGCGCACATAAACGGTTCAAACACGTAGTCCGCCAGAAACCTCCCAGGAGAATCCCGGTCGGAATCGTCCAGTACTGGATGGCATTTCGCACGGCAAAGATACGCCCCTGCATATTCTGCGGAATCGTCCGGTAGAGAATCACATTCTGCCCGCCATAATAAAAGGAATGGGAGGCTGGCCGCTATGCCGGCAATGCTCCATACGAGAACATTCTGTCCTGCTCCCATCAGAAAATCACCCAGCAAAAAGGAGATGCCTCCCGATAAAAAGATCACCCGGACGCTGTCCTTTGGAAGCTTTACGAAGGAGACGATCAGACCTCCCGCCATGCCTCCGATCCCCAGAATCCCACCTGACAATGCCGAGCGCGCGATCTGGTTCTGCCGCTCCGCGCCAGTATCATGGGAGAAAGAATATTTTCATAGGTCAGCCGTGAAAAAAAGTTCATAAGCGCCATGCTGATCATCAGATACCAGAGCTGTTTGTGTCCGCGAAGAAAATTGAAGCCCCTCCCTCCACGATTCCTGAACCGAGATCTTTCTCTTTCTCTTTCTTTTTCCCCTGTCTCCGTCCCTCCCGCGTTCTCCGGTATCTTGATCCGAAACAACAGGACAGAAAAGGCAAACAAAAGGTCGCCAGATCAAAGACGATGACACCCTTAACCCTGCAAAGGAGGATAAGGATGCGGCCATTACCGGGGTCACCACAGTGAGTAAGTGATGATGTAAAGGAATTTAAGCCGCTGGCCTGGCTGTACTTTTCCTTCGGAACCAGCATCCCCACCGCCACCGTCTCCGCCGGAAACTGAAATGCGTTCATGAAGCCGGTGATTCCATTGACGATAAAAATGCCAGACCGCCAGATTCCCGGAGACCGCAAACGCCGCCACGGTCAGAGAGCAGACCGCCGCAAGGAGGTCCGCGAGAAGCATGATCGTTTTCTTATGGTAACGGTCGATTACCGGCCCGGCAACGATGCTGGCCGCAATATAGGGAAGCCATGTACAAAATGTCATAAGCGACACGGACATGGCGGAACCGGTTCTGCCGTAAGACCAGATGATTAAGGCAAAGGGAAGTCATGGAACTCCCAGCTGGGATACGGACTGGCTGAACCAGAAAATGATAAAGTTACGGTACTGTCTGTCTTTCATAGATTCTCTCCTTATAAATTAAATAAAAGTAACTCATTCCATTTATAAGTGCAGAATCCACTCAGGCGACATCTGTTTCATAAAATCAAGCGGTATTTCTGCCGCTTATAATTTTTTACGCTCTGTGCCAGATTCGCCTGTCATGAAACTCTGCACAGAGCCGCTGATTCATTCTGATCACTGGTGCCATGGTTTTCCCTCCCTTCAGGTTTTGCCCAGCACGCGGCCGATGTTCTTACTATATTAATATGTATCCTTTCGATCCGCTCCATGAAACGGATGGCTTCCAGGAATATGAAGGAAACCCGCTGATCACTGCCAAAAAAGCTCCGGCTGCGTCCATGTCTCCATGGCGTCGTGAAGCGTCTCTAAAAACTCATCTGTATAACCGGGGCCGATATAGCACACCGATGCTACCTTCTGTCCGTCCGAGACGAAGAGATAATGCATGCTGTCGTTTATCACAGCTACACAGGCAGTGTCAAACAGCCCGGAGGATACCGCCTCCCGGCTCAGCGCTGCTCCACTTCAGCTGATCCTTCATCATATCTCTTAAAGACCGGCTTCACCAGCCTGGGAAAGCGGAGTTCCATATAATCCATACGGAGCATCTGGGCATCCGGTCCATCCTGAACGATCTGAAACTGTACCGGTGCGACGATGGAAGAATGATAGGTGACCGTTCCTCTTATTGACTGCTCTCCGGCGAAATCGCCGTAATGGGCGGAACCGGAAGACTGGTATGTACCGCACTCAGTTCCCTTATGCCAGGACTTCTGCTCTCCCGCCCACATAAACACGAGGCAGATGCAGGTGACCGCGACTGCTGAACAGATCGATCTGGCCCGTCCTCTGCCAGGGCGTGTTTGACCATTGTGTTCTGGCAGATGTACGTTACATTTTGTCCCCTTTAAATATCTCCGGATCTGTATGTAATCGGACATTCTCCAGAAGATATTTATTCGAAAATAGAAAGACCATTAAGGCGCAGAAAAGGAAAGGCGTCGCCATGGTGGTCGTATACCAGAAACCAAATCGGCCCAGGATCATCCAGCACCAGAGAGCCGTCAGTACGGCATCCGCAGCGCATGTCATAAGGCAGCCATGGCCCGTTTTCTTTAGGGATGACTCACCGGCGCTTCGTATTTCCCCGGAAATCTCCGGACTTACAGCCATCTCCTGACAGCCGCAAATATTATAAACTTCCGCCACACATCACCGGCCGCTTCCCAGCCTGCCAGACGGTACTGCCCCGTCAACTCCTTTTCATACTCATCCCGGTACTGGTCACAAGGCTCCAGCTTATAGACCAGGCTTCCCGGCTCTTTCCTTTTGAAAATTTGCAAAAATAATACCCGGTCTTCCTGACAAAACAGCCCCTGGCCGGCCAGCTCCGAAAACCAGGCCTCCAGTCCGGCGCTGTCGTAAGGACTGACCGGCATTAATTTTCTGATTGTTCTTTTTACGTTTTTCCATCTCTCATCCTCCTGCCCGCTCTGGCGTGAGTCCGATCATTCTCCTAAGTCAAAGAACCCGCCGCCAGCGGGAATAAATCCTCTCTATGACTCCAGAGGTCCCCTCTCAAAACTGAGATACCTCGTTCCCTGAAAGGTCAGCCTGCCCATATCGCCTTCTGCCAGCATCCCATACTCTGTTCCTGACACGCCCAGTTCCATGCGGTCTCCGCTCTCCACCTGAAACGTTGCATAATAAGACGTAAAATTTGTATAAGTATCCATCGTGTCCTGATTGCTGTGCCGATGTGAAACCTCCTGACGCTTAGATGTCACCATCGCTTCCACAGTCAATACCGGAGAGTGGTTATTGGAATTCCACTGTGAAATCCCCGAATCAGAGTAACTACAATCATTACTGCCGCAATCAAAAATATAACTCCGAATAATATCGGAAATAACTGCGTAAATCCTCCGTAAAGCCAAAATCACTGTACATGGCGCGCTCCCTTTCCCTGTGGCTGTTACCACTCTTTTTCTTTTTATTATAGTATATTGTCAGAATCTTTTCCTTTCTTTTTCCTTAATATTATTGATTCATTTTTATTTCTAAAAATTAAGGCCGTATAACACACATTTGTATGGTTAATACAGAACATACCTTGTTATAATCACAATATTTTAGTTGTGATTATAACAAGGTATTGACTTTGATACTTTTCCATGGTAAACTACTGAACAATATAAAACGGTCACTTCAGTCATGCCAAGGAAGGCAGCGTGAGATCACTTCGCGCTGCTTTTTGTAAAATTAGGCAGACTGTGACTGAATCGACAGGAAAAGGAGAGAATATCGCATGAACAACTTCTTCATCGCACAGACATTTGGTAAATCCTCAAACTATACGGATATTCCAAATTACTTATTCAAGGAACACAACGTAAAAAAAGGTCTCCGCAACGAGGATGGCACCGGAGTCAGGGTCGGCTTGACGCGTGTATCCGACGTTGTCGGCTATGAGATTCAGGATGGAAAAAAGGTCAATGTACCCGGAAAGCTTTTTCTACCGCGGTATTGAAATCGGCGATCTGGTGAAGGGAAAAGGAAACGCGCGGTACGGATTTGAAGAAACCGCATTCCTTCTGTTATTCGGATACCTCCCTCGAAAAAGGAGCTGAATGAATTTGCCGGAATTCTTCGCCACTTCTATCCGCTTCCCGATGAGTTTCTGGAGAAGAATCTGCTTCGTTCCCCCTCCCGCAATTTAATGAACAGTCTGCAGCAGAGTATCCTTTCTCTCTATAATTACGATGAAGATCCCGACAACGTGGATCCTTACCAGACAATGTTAAAGGGAGTAAGCATTCTGGCAAAACTTCCCTCCATGGCCGCTTACGCCTATCAGAGCAAGATTCACTATTACGACCGGGAAAGCCTGATTATCCACTATCCGAAGGAAGAATACTCCATTGCCGAGAACATCCTCTACATGCTTCGCCGCGACGGCGTCTTCACCGAGCAGGAGGCAGACTTACTCGACGTCATGCTGATGATTCACGCCGATCACGGCGGCGGAAACAACTCTACCTTTACAAATGTCGTCATCTCCTCCACAGGAACCGATATCTACTCTTCGATCTCCGCATCCATCGGATCCTTAAAAGGACCGAAAACACGGCGGTGCCAATATCCGTTGCAGTGAAATGATCTCCGCCATTGAAAAAGAAATCGGTTTAAAGGCCTCCGACGCACAGATCAAGCAGGTAATCAAGAGAATTCTCGACAAAGACTTCTATGATCATACCGGTCTCGTATACGGGCTCGGCCATGCCGTCTACACAGTTTCCGACCCGCGAGCCGACTTATTAAAAACCTGCTGCGAGAAGCTGGCAAAGCAGAAAAACGTGAGGATGAATACGAATTCCTGACAAGATTTGAAAAAGTTGCCAAAGAAACTCTCGCCGGAAACGGAAAACTCTCTCAAACAATGTGGACTTCTACAGCGGATTCGCTTATAATATGTTACAGATACCGGAAGATATGTACACGCCGCTCTTCGTCTGCGCACGTATGGCAGGCTGGCTAGCGCACAATATCGAAAACAAAATGTATGATGGAAAAATCATGCGTCCGGCGTTCAAATACGTTGGTGAAGCAACACCCTACAAGAAGAGAGAGGAAAGATAGCATATGGTAAAATTGTATGATGGCGGCGCTTTCCTGATTCACGGTACCGAACTGGTTCCGGAACAGGAAGCGGAAAAGCTTGTCGCTCTGACAGGAAAGAACATAACAAAAGAAGAGGCGAAAAAGGGCACGATTGCCTATTCCATCCTGAAGGAACATAACACTGCGGACAATATGGAGCATTTAAAGCTGCGCTTCGACTCCATGGCCTCCCATGACATTACATTTGTCGGGATTATTCAGACGGCAAGGGCGTCAGGTCTCACCGAGTTTCCGATTCCCTATGTCATGACGAACTGCCACAACTCCCTGTGTGCGGTAGGCGGTACCATCAATGAAGACGACCACATTTTCGGACTGTCAGCTGCAAAAAAATATGGCGGGATTTTCGTGCCGCCCCACATCGCGGTTATTCACCAGTATATGCGTGAAATGATGGCGGGCTGCGGTCGCATGATTCTCGGTTCCGACAGCCATACCCGTTACGGAGCCCTCGGTACCATGGCGGTAGGCGAAGGCGGCGGCGAGCTGGTGAAGCAGCTGCTTCGCGATACATATGACGTCACCTATCCGGGCGTCGTAGCGATATATCTGACGGGAAAACCGCGTCCGGGCGTCGGCCCTCACGACGTGGCACTGGCCATCGTAGGCGCCGTATTTAAAAACGGTTACGTGAAAAACAAAGTTATGGAATTCGTAGGCCCTGGTATCTCCTCCATGGATACCGATTATCGGAACGGAGTCGATGTCATGACTACAGAGACCACATGTCTCTCCTCCATCTGGAAAACAGACGAGGACACGAGGGACTACTTAAAGCTGCATGGCAGAGAGGATGCTTATAAAGAGCTGACCCCGGCGGATGTCGCCTATTATGACGGCGTCGTATCCATCGATTTAAGCACCGTTAAGCCGATGATCGCTCTTCCGTTCCATCCGAGCAACACCTACGAGATCGACGAACTGAATGCAAACCTGGACGATATTTTAAGAACCGTAGAAAAGGAAGCAGACCATATCCTGGGCAATCCGAATATCCATCTGTCCCTGACGGATAAGATCGTGGACGGAAAGCTCCTGGTCCAGCAGGGTGTCATCGCAGGCTGTGCCGGCGGTAATTATTCCAATGTTATGACCGCTGCTCATATCCTGTCCGGCAGAAACTGCGGAAACGATATCTTTAATCTGTCTGTATATCCGTCCTCACAGCCGGTATATATGGATCTGGTGAAGAAAGGAGCTGTTACAGAACTGATGGCGGCCGGTGCTACCATCCGGACAGCATTCTGCGGCCCGTGCTTCGGCGCCGGCGACACACCGGCAAACAACACGCTGAGTATTCGCCACACCACAAGGAACTTCCCTGAGCCGTGAAGGTTCCAAGCCGGGTAATGGCCAGATTTCCAGTGTTGCCCTGATGGATGCCCGCTCGATCGCTCGCCACCGCTGCAAACGGCGGTATCCTCACATCTGCTGAGGCAATTGTGACGATTATGAAGTACCGGCTTACGAATTTGACAGCACTTCCTATGAGAGAAGAGTTTACCAGGGATATGGAAAGGCCGACCCGGATGCGGAGCTGATCTATGGCCCGAATATCAAAGACTGGCCGTCCATGAGCGCTCTAACCGATAATATTATCCTGAGAGTCTGCTCCAAGATCATGGACCCGGTCACCACAACGGATGAACTGATTCCTTCCGGTGAAACCTCCTCCTATCGCTCCAATCCGCTGGGTCTGGCAGAATTTACGCTTTCCAGACGTGATCCGGAGTATGTCGGACGTTCCAAAAAGGTCAATGAGCTGGAAGAAATCCGCAAAACCGGCGCATGCCCGTTAAAACCGGATCCAGAGATGGAAGCCGCATTCAAAGCGCTTCGCATTTATTAGACCAGCCCGGAATTGAGAGCCAGAGAGACGGAGATCGGCAGTATGATTTACGCAGTAAAACCTGGCGACGGCTCCGCACGTGCGCAGGCTGCCAGCTGCCAGAGAGTTCTCGGCGGTCTTGCCAATATCGCAAACGAATACGCTACCAAGCGCTACCGCTCCAATGTCATCAACTGGGGCATGCTTCCGTTCCTGTTGGATGAAGAGCCTTCCTTTGAGATCGGTGATTTCATCTATATTCCAGGTGTACGGAAAGCCTTAGAGGGCGACATGCAGCACATTCCTGCTTATGTCATCAAAAATGAGGAAGGCAATCCCATCCACGAGATCAACCTTCACATAGCCGAGATGACGGATGAGGAAAAAGAGATTGTAAAAAGCCGGTTGTCTGATTAACTATAACAGAAACCGCCACCAAGTAAAGAAGATATACTAAAAAGCTTTTTATTAACACGGGGCTGTGAAAAAAATGGAGTTGATCTAATTCCATTTTTTCACAGCCCTTCCATTTTGTGTCTTCTGATCCATCAAGATACATATAACGAAGGTTAACTTTGCACCAGTCTTCTAATTCCCAAGGAAGCATATCCCGTGTCCATAAAGCTGAACAAGATCGTCTTTAGCATGTTGACTCGATTATATCCGGGCCGTCCCAGCTTGTGTAAGGGCTCCGGCTTAAGATACTTTTCTATTTGTTATAATATTTTTTTCGGTATTATTATTCATAGTAGCTTAATTTTTTACCAATCAAAAAGAAGAACGCCTCCAGGTTTCATATCTGAAAGCATCTTCCGTTCTTTTTACTTTAGGGGACTTTTTTCACAGCCCCTTTTATTTTGTATTCCGGACAACATCTGTCTGCTAAGCCATAGCAAGTTTGTCTTTGATTTTCCTGACATCCATTCTAAGATTCAAGATATTAAGCTCCATCCATCTGCACTCCTTATCCTTCTCAACCCTGAGCGCGTCATCCAGATTTCGTTTCAGATAATCGCCATCTGACCTTCGCCATTAGCATCAAGTTGTTTTTTTTACTTATTTCGTTCTCCAGCATCAGCCCCCATTGATTCCAACGTCTGTTCATACACGGTTGAAAAACGCAGATCTGTTGCTGCTTCTGACTGTGTCAAAACGATCTTCTAATCCCACAAGAAACGGCCTTCCAATCCCACAAAGCGATCTTCCAATCCTACGAAACGGCCTTCCAATCCCACAAAGCGATCTTCCAATCCTACGAAACGGCCTTCCAATCCTGCAAAACGATCTTCTAATCCCACAAAGCGATCTTCCAATCCTACAAAACGATCTTCCAATCCCACAAAGCGATCTTCCAATCCCGCAAAACGATCTTCCAATCCCACAAAACGATCTTCCATCTTCATGAAACGCTCATTCGTGCTCTCTTCCAGTCTTTAAAAGGTGTTCATGAGTATTGTCCACCTCACGCCCCCCTTCAATTCCCGCAAGGCTGTGATTCATGGTTTCCAGTTTTTCCAAAATTAACATCATTTCATCTGACATGTAATCGCCCCAGTCCAGGTTATCTTCTTTGCAGGTATATTATACTACGTTCAGCGGTATATGTCCAGATTTTTCCTCTTGTTTTAAAACTTTAATTGCAGTTTAATCTCCGAGTATATTCCTGATTCTCACAGGAGTTCTGTAATTCCAGGTAGAGATCTTGATGCCGCTTCTTCGGCTGGCCGCATTAACAATCTGTCCATTTCCGATGTAGATTCCAACATGATTGATAGTACCTTTACTGTTTGCATAGAACACCAGATCGCCCGGCCGCATCTCACTGGATTTCACTGCTTTTCCCATATTCGCCTGTGATCCTGAATAATGGGGAAGGCTGATTCCAAAATGGCCGAATACGGAAAGGGTAAATCCAGAACAGTCTGCTCCTTTTGTTAAGCTGGTGCCGCCCCCCCCATACGTAGGGATTTCCCAAAAACTGGAGTGCGTAATTAACAATCTGGGTTCTGAGAGAAGTGGCAGCATTCGCCTTTTCCTCCAGCGGTGAAAACTTAATTGCTTCAGGAAGCGCATATCGAACATCCACGTAATCCAGAAGCAACGTAAGCGTTGCTGTCCTCCTCCAGCTCAATCTCCACCCAGCCGTCAATCTGCTTTAACACCGGATATTTCTCATTATTGGAAATCTGGGTCCATATCTTAGAATCCGTAGACGGTTCGGAACGGCATTCAGCATATCCGTGTTCACAATCGCCATCAGTTCTGCAACCTTCAGCGCCTCATCCTTCGCCGGCTGACCAGTCAAAATGTAATCCGATTTTACGTAACCGGTGATCTTGCCGGACTGGATCTTGTACCAGCCGTTGTCCGTAGTCTCAAGAATATTGCCGGCCGCCTTGCTGGGCATCTTGGCGATAATCTTGCCATTCTCGCTGGGCTCTTCTCTCACGTTGAGATAGTTGTCCACATCCGAAATTCCTATGTTCTTGTACATATTAAAGATCATGGCCTTCAGATCCAGTTTCCTGGCCTCGTTTAACGCATACTCCAGCTTGACGTAATCAGCCGACATATAGCCGGAGGGAATCTGAACCCAGCCATCCAACTGATCGATCACCTCATACCGCTCGTTTAACAGCCCCTGACCCACAACATCTGATGTGGTATTGGCCTCTTTTCTGATATTTAAATTATCTACCTGCACGATCGCGCGCAGTGAAACAAGGTCATAAGCCTTCGTCTTCGCTTCGTCACCTGTCAGGACATACTGGGAATCAATGTATCCTTCGATACCGCCGGAGGAGATCTTGTACCAGCCCTCCTGGGTACTGTCTAATATCTCACAGGCACTGTCTCCCCATCAGCTTTCCGACAATATCCGCCGAGGTATTCGGTTCTTTTCTCACATTCAAATATCCGGAAACCTGCACAATTCCCAAGATTCTGGTAGGAATCGACAACCGCCTTTTTTTCCTCCTTCCGTCTTCTTTGCCTGTGCTTCGGCCTCAGACTCCTCTGCTTCCTTGGCATCAATCGTCAGCTGGTCAGACTCTTCCCCCTGACTTCCTGTCTCTTCTGTCGTCTGCAGTCTTTTCCGCCCCTGCCGAGACGCGCTTCGCTATGGCCTTCCCGGCAAATATGATGATTACCACCACCACGATCGCAATCGCCGCCAGAATGATATATCTTTCGTAATCATTCTTATTACGCTTCTTTCTGGCTTTGTTCAAATGAACGACGTAATCTTTTTTTCACTTTTATCGCTTTTGTTTTCCATTCTGTAATATTCACTCCATCATCGTTTTTGGCTTTTAAAACTGTCAAGTCAGACTACGAGCCTATCCGCCTTAGTATAGCATAATTTGTCGGTAATTGCGATATAGAAAGAATAAATAATTATTAAGATTATGTAACAATTATGTAACACAAAGATGTACCCGGTGCAGAACCGCATTTACACTTTGCACCGCAACGGCAAAAGCGGCAGAATCCAGCCGGACTGTTCCGGTCAATTCCTGCTCATTTTGGCGAGCCACACTGATAGCTGCTACTTCGCCAGAATCATACGGTCGCCGCTTGCTTCCTCGAATTTCTTTAAGAGGTCTTCCACCTCCAGGTTTTTCTTTTCGTCTCCGGAACGTCATCATAGATAATCCTGCCTTCATGCATCATGACAAGGCGGTTACCAATGGAGATGGCATCCTTCATGTTGTGTGTAATCATTCAGAGTCGTTAAGTTCTGCTCCTCCACGATCTCCTGTGTGATCTCCAGCACTTTTTTCGCCGTCTTCGGATCCAGTGCCGCGGTGTGTTCGTCAAGCAGAAGCAGCTTCGGTTTCTGAAGCGTCGCCATCAGAAGCGTCAGCGCCTGCCTCTGGCCGCCGGATAAAAGGCCCACCTTATTCGTCATACGGGTCTGCAGCCCCAGACCCAGCTTCATCAATGCATCGTGGTAGAAGTCCTTTTCATTGGCCTTGATCCCCAGCCCAGACCGCGCCTCTGGCCGCGCCGGAATGCGAGAGCCATATTTTCCTGAATCTCCATCCCCGCAGCCGTGCCCATCATAGGGTCCTGGAAGACTCTGCCGATGTAGCGGGCGCGCTTATACTCCGGTTCCCTGGAAATGTTGACGCCGTCGATCTCGATCTTGCCGGAGTCGATAGGGTATACCCCCGCAATCATGTTGAGCATCGTGGATTTCCCCGCGCCGTTGCCGCCGATAACCGTCACAAAATCCCCCTCATCCAGATGAAGGTTAATTCCGTTTAACGCTTTTTTCTCGTTGATCGTATTCTTGTTGAAAGTCTTTCGACATTTTTGAATATCCAGCATAATTATTCTCCCCCTTCCGTGTAAGCTTCTTCTTAAGCCGCCATTTTCTTACCACGACAGGAACACAGAGAGCAACTGCAACGATCACTGCGGAAAGCAGCTTCATATCGTTGGCATTCATGCCCATTCTCAGTACCACTGCGCGGATTACAAAATAAATGACAGAACCTACGACAGCCGAGGTCAGCTTGTCGCCAAAGGAACGAAGCCGTCCCATCAATACATCACCGATGACAATGGCGGCCAGACCGATCACGATCGCGCCGGGTCCCATGCCGATGTCCGCATACTCTGGCTCCTGGCATACAAAGAGCGCCGGATAAGCCTACGAGGCCGTTGCTGATGGTCAGCGCCAGCAGCTTGGTCCAGTTCGTGTTCACCCCCTGGGCCCGGACGCTTCATTATTACCGGTAGCCCGCATGGCGCTTCGATCTCGCGTACCAAAGAACCAGTACACAGAAAAGCGATCATCAATACAGCGACCCAATTCCCAGCAAAGGGACGCAAGCTGCTTGTTGATTCCTGTCCAGCCTATTTTTGGAGAAGATCGTATCGGTCTTTAACAGAGGCACATTGCTCTTGCCGCCCATGATCCGCAGATTGATGGACCTACAGCCCGATGCGCGTCAGAATTCCCTGCAAGGATCGCAGGTATCTCAAACACCGTATGTAAGAATCCCGTCACCGCTCCTGCCGCCATACCGCTGCCGCTATAATCAGAGCGATCCAGGGATCCACCCCTTTGTTTAACACCATAACGGCACAGACACAGCCGCCCAGGGCAAAGCTTCCATCCACCGTTAAATCGGCGATATCCAAAAGCTTGTAAGTAATGTAACCCCCAGTACCATAATTCCCCATAAAACTCCCTGCACTACCGCGTCCTGAAGGGATACCAGTAAACCGTTCATTCAACCATTCCTCCGCATCTTTATCTTTCCGGCATAATCAGTCTTAAGCGCTCATGATTGGCAACTCATAAATGCCTTACATAAAGAATACACTTCCCGCATTCTTTATGTAAAGCATTTATTAGAAACAGACAGATGCCTGCCGCCGCTGGCATCTGCCTGCTTAAAAATATTCTCTTATTTGAGACCGGATACGTCGATGTTGCCGCCGCCGTATCTTCGTTGACAGCTTCAGATTGCACTTATCTGCCGGCAGATATTCGATCGGCATCTGAGAGATATCAGCTCCCTCTGTCAGAACTCGACTGCCTGCTGGCCGGTTAAGTAACCAAGCTGGAAGTAGTCGATTCCGTATGTAGCCAGGCCGCCTGCGTTCACCATGCCCTCTTCCTCCGCAGATAACCGGGATTCCGTTATCAATCGCTACCATGCCGACAGTCGCCATGCCAGTTGCGAATGGTGTTGTCTGTAGGAGCGTAGATCGCATCCACATTTCCTACCATGGAGGTAACTACAGTCTGAAGTTCATTGGAATTCGAAACCGTGTAGTCAACCGCTTTCATTCCCTTCGCTTCGATCGCTTCTCTGGCCATCTTGGCCTGGATCTCAGAGTTGGATTCCGCTGAACAGTAAAAAGGACGCCAACCGTCTGCGCGCATCCGGAAGAATCTGCTTTAATAAACGACTGCTCCTTTACGGGAGTCAAATCGAAGTACCGCTGACATTACCACCCGGAACATCGTTGCTTGCAAACCAGATCAGATTCCGCAGGATCCGTTACCGCAGTAATCAGAACCGGAATATCCGTTGTCGCACCTGCCACTGCCTGTGCAGCCGGAGTCGCGATCGCAAGGATTAAGATCGTCGCCGTCATTCACCAGCTTGCTGGCGATGGTCTGGCAGGTCGGCTGATCGCCGGAGGCGTTCTGCTGGTCTACCGTATAATTAAGTCCGGCGTCATCAGCGCCTGAATAAATCCCTTGTTTGCCGCGTCAGCGCGGAATGCTGCACCAGCTGAAGAACACCGATCTTAAACTGCTTGCCGTCGTTCGTCCCGGCCGCTTCTGCAGTTGTCTCTTCTGCCTCCGTGTCAGCCGCGGAGGAAGCCGCTTCTGCTGTCGTTGTCTCAGGCGCCTTCGTTGTCTCTGCCGGCTTCTGCCGCATGCCGTTAAGGACATCATCATGGCTCCTACCAGGATAAGTGATGCCACTTTTTGCTGTTTTTCATAACCAATCTCTCTCTTCTTCACAAATCTCGTTCGATCTGAACTTAATTGGTATCATACTACAAAAAAAATCCACCCCGTCAATTTCATTGCATTAATTTTATGTGTGTTTAACGCATTAAAGTGTATTTTTGTTAAAAATGCCGAAAACAGAGAAATGGTTTTATCACTTTTTACCCGGCCAGAAATCCGTTTCCTATAATCTCGCTGGAATTGGAAATCAGAATAAAGGCGCTGGGTTCCACTCGCCCTGATATAGTTTCTGAGTTTTAATGCCTGGGAACGCTTCATGGTGGTCAGAACCACCGTCTTCCGGTGATGGGTAAATGCTCCCTGCGCCTCGTATACCGTCGCGCTCCGGTTCAGACCATTAATAATATAATCACAGATCGGTCCCGGATCGTCACAAATGATGCTGAAGCATTTACAAAGATTGATATTCTCGATCACATCGTCAATGACCAGTGATTTTGCCATAAGTCCGAGGAAAACAATCCGTCTCCGGTCGAATACAAAGAACGCCATAATCACTGCAGCCATATCCACAACAAGCAGCACCGTGCCAATGTTGCAGCCTCGTATACTTTTTTCAGAATCATCGCAAGAATATCGGTTCCGCCGCTGGAGGCCCAATATGAAACAGGAGCGCCGAGCCGACTCCCGGAAGCAGAATCGCAAAGATCAGTTCCCAGAGGCTCTCTGGTCAGCGGGCGGACCATCGGGGCCACATCCGTTCTAAAATGAGAGGGTAAATGACATCAGGATGCTGGCGTAAACCGTCTTCACGCCAAATCCGCGCCCTAAAAAAATAAAACCGGCCACTAAAAGCGCCATATTGACAATCGTCGTAAACTGGACTTGCCGACCAGTGAGTCACCGCACTTACTACCGTGGCAAAACCCGTGACACCTCCGAAAGCAAAATTATTCGGGAATTTGAAGAAATAAATTCCGATGACCATAATCCAGATACTTCCTGTTATGATCCCATACTCCGCCAGTGTTCTGAGTGTTTTGTTTTCAATCTGTTTCATGACTTTTGTCTGTCATCCCGGCCTTTTCTTCCAGCCGGTCCCCCTTTTATCACGCTTTAGTAAATGAGAGGCATACTCATTCCCAATAGAATATATAGCGCAATCAGATTACATTACAAACACGCGCAAACAGGCTGACCCGGCCACAACAGTATGTCTGTGGCCGGATCACGCCTGCAAAAGTCAGTTTATATCACTTCAGGCTTCCACAAAGCCTGTACTGTGAAGAAACGCCCAAACGCGGCTCTTCCCTTCTCGTCACACTTATAGACGCCCGCATCCTCAAGGACGCGCTCGAATACAAGGCCTACTTCCTTCTGAAGAATCTCGTCGATGGTTTCCTTCGTGATCTCCGGATAATTTGGCAGGAATTCCTCCACCCAGTCCGCATGTTTTTCAATATCATTTCATTCTGCGGATATCCTTCTTTTCCATGAATATACCCGGCCAGAAGGCTCAGCTCATCTTCAGTCTGGAAGGAAGGACCGCCAGTCCCATAACCTCGATTAAACCGATATTCTCCTTCTTGATATGGTGAAGCTCCTGATGCGGATGGTAAACGCCCAGCGGATACTCTTCCGTCGTAATATTGTTCCGGAGCACCAGGTCCAGTTCGTACATATCCCCGTTTTTTCCTGGCGATGGGGGTGATTGTGTTATGCGGTTCCCCTCTGTTTCTGCATACACGAAATGGCTGCCTCATCGGTGTAGCCTCTCCACGCTTTTAACACCTTATCTCCCAGATCGATCAGGGAATTTCGTCACAGGACTTAGAGCGCAAACGCAGTACGGACATTGGCCAGTAAACAATACCTGCTTCTACATCCTCGTATCCTCCTGCCTTATAATACTTCTCAATCGGCGCTTTCGCCATGGCAAAGGTATAATTGCCGCCCTGGAAATGATCATGGCTTAAAATAGATCCCCCTACGATCGGAAGGTCTGCGTTTGATCCCAAGAAATAATGCGGGAACTGGCTGATAAAATCAAACAGCTTGTCTAAATGTGTCCCGCTCAATCTTCATCGGAATATGCTGGCCATTGAACACAATACAGTGCTCATTATAGTAAACATAAGGTGAGTACTGAAAGCCCCACTTGCTGTCGTTAATGGTGATCGGTATGACACGATGGTTATTTCTTGCCGGGTGGTTGACTCTGCCCGCGTAACCCATCGTTCTCCATGCACAGCTGGCACTTTGGGGTAACCGCTCTGCTTTGCCAGTTTGCTGCCGCAATAGCCTTTGGATCCCTTTTTCCGGTTTGGATAAGTTGACTGTTATCCAGTGTACCGTATTTGGTATCTGTGGTCCATTTCATATCCTTGCTTACACGGTATCTGTCGGATATAGTCGGAATTCCGACTCAGGTTATAATAGTAATCCGTGGCAGTCTCCGGCGAAACCTGTTATAGATGTCCCAAGAATTTCTTCTCGATCTCACCCGGTCTGGGCATCAGGCAGTTCATCAGTTTTGTATCAGAATAAATCCCGGTATGTAATGCTGTCCTCCGGCATAACTCCCGTCTCATGGGCATAATCCAGCAATTCCTTTAAAACGGATTCCAAATCGGTCTCCTTAACTCACCCTCCCGGTTCCTCATACTCGTCCATCCGCATCACGTCAAGAATCTGGTTCGTGGCATAGATCTTATCAACCTCCGTAATCAGTCCTGTATCCAACCCGTACTGCACCAGTTTCTTTATTGCCTCATAAATCATCCCAATCCCTCCTGTTTTCTTCATGACTGTGTTCCCTCTATTATAACTTGAGGGAACACGTAAAACAATACGATATCCTTTGTTTTTTCCTATAATTTTTTATAAAGCGCGGAAGGCGTTCCACAATCATCCCTCCGACGAAGCCAATCACAAGACCGGCTGCCGTTCCCGCAATCAGGAGCACAGGCAAATAAATAAATACCCCCGCCTGTTTCACCACCAGAGCTGCCACGCAGAGCTGGCCGATATTGTGGCCCACTCCGCCGATGACGCTGATTCCCACAGAGCTGAACCATTCCCGCTTTTTGCACAGGATCATCAAAAGAATACTCAGCCCCAGCCGCCGAGGCTGTACAGCATACTAAAGACATTTCCAAAGGTAAACGCCACCAGCACGATCCTGATCATGGAAACGGCTACGGTTCCGTAAATTCCAACTGTAGAGGCCCACGACCGTCACCAGATTGGCAAGTCCCAGCTTTACGCCCGGAACCCCAAGGGAAATGGGGATCAGCGTCTCGACAAAGCTCAGTACTTAAAAGCGAGTGCAATCAGCATGCCGTAGAGCGCCGTCTTATGAGCGGGGCTTTGCTCCGTCTTTCCTGTCATCATCTTACCTCCTGCTTCCAAGCACGTAAGCAGCCGTCTTATACCGCTTACGCGCCGTATCTGTCTACCACCATCTTACCATACTTCCTGTATAAAATACAATTGCCAGACTTCGAAAAGTCCGGCAATTGTTTTAAATTCATCAATCCTACTGCTTATCTGGAAGCCTGCTTCAAAACAGTCTTCCACACCGCCTGTAAATCCGTATAAATTGATGCTTACGGAGGCTATGGCATCCGTATAGCCATCTTCATTGATCAGACCGTCCAGAGACTGATTCTCCAGAACATAGGCTACCACAGACTCCGCCTGCTCATGCCACTTCGGGCCGTCCTTCTGTCATCACATACTCGCCGTTCATGGACAGATTGCTCTTTTTCTTTCCGTCTTTATCGACGCAGTCCCAGGTGAGCGCTGTGATCTTACCATCTTTGATCGTCATGGAAACCTGATCCTTATAGCCATTGCCGTCAAATTCCGGAGACTCGTAGGAGTAGCTTCGTCCTTCACCGCACTTGCGGAAGCCGCCGTGGCACTGCCTTCTGACGACTGGCGGAGACAGTCCTCCACGCCGCCGACAAAGCCGTATAAATTGATGCTCACGGAAGCCACGGTATCCGTATAGCCGTCCTCATTGATCAGGCCGTCGAGAGACTGGTTCTCCAGCACGTATTTTACTACGGCATCCGCCTGTTCATGCCACTTCGGGCCGTCTTCCGTCATCACATACTCGCCATCCATGGAGAGGTTGCTCTTTTTCTTTCCGTCCTTATCACGCAGTCCCAGGTGAGAGCCGTCATCTTTCCGTCTTTCACAGTCATGGAAACCTGATCCTTGTATCCATTGCTGTCGAATTCCGGAGCCTCATAGGAAAAGGATCCGTCCTCCAGCTGCTCTTAGCCGCGGTCCCTCAGACGCCTGACGCAGACAGTCCTTCACTCCGTTTACAAATCCGTACAGGTTAATGCTTACAGAAGCTACCGTATCGGTATAGCCATCCGCGTCGATTAAATTATCGAGAGACTGATTATCCAGCACGTATTTCACGACCGCATCTGCCTGCTCGTGCCACTTCGGTCCATCTCCGTCATCACATACTCGCCGTTCATGGACAGGTTGCTCTTCAGTTTGCCGTCCTTATCCACAGTCCCAGGTAAGTGCCGTAATCCTGCCGCCCTCAATGGTCATGGCTACCTGATCTTTGTATCCATTGCTGTCAAATTCCGGCGCTTCATAAGAATAAGATCCGTCATTCCAGCCGGCTCTGTGCTTTTGGCTTCACCGGCTGCCTGCTTCAGACAGTCCTTCACACCGTTCACAAATCCGTATAAGTTAATGCTTACGGAGGCTACCGTGTCGGTATACATCCGCGTTGATCAGGCCGTCCAGAGACTGGTTCGCCAGCACGTACTTCACTACGGCGTCCGCCTGCTCATGCCACTTCGGTCCATCCTCCGTCATCACATACTCGCCGTTCATGGACAGATTGCTCTTCAGTTTGCCGTCCTTATCCACGCAGTCCCAGGTAAGCGCCGTAATCCTGCCGCCTTTACAGTCATGGACACCTGGTCCTTGTATCCCATTGCTGTCAAACCCGGTGCTTCATAAAGAGTAAGATCCGTCGTTCCAGCCAGCCTGTGTTTTGCCTTCTCCGGCCGCCTGCTTCAGACAGTCCTTTCACACCGTTTACGAAACCGTATAAATTGATGCTTACAGAAGCTACCGTATCGGTATAGCCTTCTTCATTGATCAGGCCGTCCAGAGACTGATGATCCAGCACGTATTGCACGACTGCATCCGCCTGCTCATACCACTTCGGGCCGTCTTCTGTCATAACGTACTGCGGCTCATCCATGGAGAGCTTGCTCTTCAGTTTTCCGTCTTTATCAACACAGTCCCAGGAAAGCGCGGTGATCTTGCCGTCTTTGATGGTCATATTCACCAGATCCTTGTATCCGTTGTCATCGAATTCAGGAGCTTCATAGGAATATGTACCGTCATTCCAGCCTGTCGCTGCGGATTCCTCCGCCTTTGTCGTCTCTTCCTCCACGGCTTCGCCTCTGGCTTCGGCAAGAGCCTTCTCCACTGCTTTTATAATTGCGTTCTTTGCTGAGTGTGGCGCCGGAAACCGCATCCATATCCAGCGTCTGCTTGCCGATAATTGCATCCGGAAGGGAAGGTACTACCTGATCCAAAAGTGTCTCTCTCTCCCACTACATCGATCGACTCGATCGCCTTTGTGGAAACCTTAACAGTTACTGTTACAGGTCCGCCGTATCCGCGTGCAGACGCTGTATACGTTCCCGCCGTATAGATCGCAGGACGCGCCATGTCATCAATTGCCTTGTAAAGCGGATCGGATCCCAGTATTGTTGCTCCCGCCAGAACCACCAGCGCACCCAGCCCGATCAGTCCCTTTTTCTTCGTATCCAAACTGCCTTTATTCATGATTTCCTCCTGAAATGTACGATTTGCTACTTTGTTCTTATTTTAACATATTCTTAATCTTCAAGCAATGGTTTTTTTTAATGATTTTTGATTATTTTATAAAATTTTATAACTTCATGTATAATTCTGGAAATTGTGTTATACTATGAAGGGCAATTGTCGAAGAATTGGAAAATATGCAAGTAAAACACGCTTTATTATGCTAATTCATCACAGCAGCGCTTAAAAGTACATAGAACAGGAAGCGGATTATGAGTACAGAGAATAAAAATAGAAAAATGAAGAAAAAAGAACTGGTTATGATCCTGGTTATTTTGGCGGTTTCCGCAGTCCTCTATGCAGGATCACGGATTCTATTTTCAAAACCGCCTGCAAAAAGTAGAAATATCAGTCGATGGAACCGTAATAGAAACACTTGATTTAAATAAAGACACCGAGCTTACCGTTGAAGGCTGGAACGGGGGGACGAACCACGTCGTCATCAAGGACGGAACGGTTCACGTCACCGAGGCCAGCTGCCCGGATAAGGTCTGTGTCAATCAGGGAACGATCCGGCGGACCGGGGAAGCCATTATCTGCCTCCCCAACCGAATGATCGCGCGTATTACCGGCGGAGAGTAAATCTCCGCCTATTTTTTTGCCGCAATCTGGCGTTTTAAATATCCAAAGGCCCGGAACGGCAAAGAACACCGATCAGAACCGCAGCGATTGCAGTTCCGCACAGCGTACTCATCAAAAACGGCACTACATAGAAAAACAGGGCAACCTCTTTTTCCCATAAGAACAGCGGCAACCGGATAACAGAGCGCTGCTCCCAGGAAGCCGGTGCCGATGATCTCAGCCGCACAGGCAGCGGTCAGTTTTCCAGTGCAGCGGTAGGCCAGCCCGCAAAGCAGCGCCCCCACCATGCTTCCGGGAATGCAAGAAGGCTTCCCGTTCAAGCAGATTTCTGATGAGGGAAGTACAAAATGCGATGGCCACTGTAAACCGGCCCCAAAAAACACTCCCGCCATGACGTTCACCATATGCTGAACCGGGAAACACCTCGACGCCCCGATCGGTACGGAAAAGGTGGACAGTGCCACCGCTACAGCGGTCAGCATACCGCTGACCACCAGTTTCTTTACATCAAACTTCATCTTCCGTTCCTCCAGTGTCAGGTCAAAGTACCGGCTGCAGTTGTCCGCGTCTCTTCACGAACCAGCCCGTTTAGTTTTTCATTTCCGGCACGATAAAGCACGCCACAATCACAGCGGAACCGACGTCCGCCACCGGTCCGGCATACAGGATTCCATCTAGGCCGAAAACAGCGGAAGTATTAAAAGCAGTGGAATTAATAAAGATCAGCTGACGCATCATAGACAGAATTGACGCCTTCAAAGGCTGACCGTCGCCTGGAAATAGTTAGTGGATACGATCTGGAAACCGGAACAGAAGACTCCGCCCAGATAAATCCGCATACATTTTACGGCAAACTGTGTAAACTGGGCGTTGCCGCTTCCAAACAATCTTAAAATCATGTGAGGCATCGTCTGGCATATAAGCCAGCCTATGGAGATGGACACGGTAGCAGAAACCACTGCCTTACCGTATGCAGACCGGATTCTGTCGTATTTTCCTGCTCCGTAATTGAAGCCCAGAATCGGCTGGGAACCGACTCCGATTCAATACAGAAGGAGCCCAGAATCATGACGATCTTCATAACGATCCCCATGGCGCTGAGGGCCAAATCGCCAGTCACTTCGCTTAAGTTTTCCATAATGAACCAGCGAATTATTCATCACCACCTGCATCACACAGGCCACCAGCTGGGTAATTCCCGAGGAAGCCCCCAGAGTCATGGCTCTGCCGCACACCGAGGAACAGGCTTCATCAGCTTGAATTTAAAACGCATATTCCCTTTTTTCCAGAAATAGAGGCAGAGAATCAGCGGATAATATCTGCGAAAGTGATGGTGGCTACTGCCGCCCCTTTGACGCCCAGTGAAAACGAAGATATAGATCGGATCCAGAATCGTGTTTAACACTGCACCGATTAAAATTCCATACATGGACAGACGGGGATTTCCGTCGGTTCTCGCCATGTTGGACATGGTAATTCCCAGCACGCTGAACGGAACGCCCATCAGCACGGTCGAAGCGTAATCCCTGGCATACGGCAGGACCGTATCCGTAGCAACGAACATACGGAGCATCGGATCCAAAAATATCAGTCCCAGCAGGGCCACTATAATTCCCACTCCGACAGAGAGGGAAAATAAATTATTCAGCGTCAGATTCGCTTCTTTTTCATCTCTTTCGCCCAGCTTAATGGCGGTGTAAGCGCTGCCTCGGACCCTAACAGAGTTGCAAATGCCATGACAATCGTCATCATGGGAAACGACACCGTTGTGGCATTTCCCCAGATAGCCGACTCCCTGGCCAATAAAAATCTGGTCTACGATTTATAAATCGGAATTGACCAGACATGCAGAGATAATCGAAGGGACAGAAAATGCCAGCAGCAGCTTTTCCTACCGGCTCTGTCCCCAATGGGTTTTCTTTCTTTAATCCTGTTTTTTTCATTCATTCTAATCTGCTCCTTTCATTCATGCACTTCCCGCATTTTCAGCCATCTTACTAATCAATTGTTCTGCCTGTGCACTCTCTTCCGCCGTCAGCCCTTCTGTCAGAATCTGATTCCACTCTCTTCTGATTTCATAAAGCCGTTTTCCAGGATGAGCCGCTTTTTCTGTTGTGTACAGATGCCGGATTCGTTTGTCCGCCTCATCAGCCTGCATACGGATAGCCCTGCTCTTCCAGTTTTGAATCCCTTTTGTCACAGTCCCCTTGTCGAAATGCCCCAGCTGAGCCAGTTCATACATATTAATGCCCTGATGGCTCATAAATACAGGTCAGAAAATAATTCTGCCCGCTTCCAATATGGTACTCTGCCAGCTTCCTGTCACAAAAACGGTTTCCCTGCCGGTATATCATGGATACGCCTCTGCTGATATAATTTTTCGTCCCCATCCTTCACCTCCTTAAATGGTTGGATATCCAACGATTTACTATATCACAAAATAGTTGGATAGTCAACTATTTTTGATTATCCCAAAAACGTGTTACTGTGATAATCAAAAAAGCGCCCATACCAGATACCCGGTATGGGCGGTAAAAACTGCCAGATAATGCCTCTGTCACAGTCTGCTCTTTTCAATCCTTTTCTCTCATCACCGAAAAAAAGAACAGAGCCACGGTTCCCGGCCCCGTATGGGCACCGATCACGGTTCCAATGCTGTTGATCAGCACGCTTCCGTCCAGCTCCGGGAAGCGCGCCTCCACAAGATCTGCCACGGCCCTTGCGTCGCCGCCGCAGGCGGAACAGGAGATAAAACATTTCCCTTTGTATGCCGGTCTTTCCCTCCGCGTGCAGTTCCATCATCTGACCGCTTCCCTGCATCGCCTTTTCTTCGTTCTGATCTTCTGGCGCGGAATTAAATGTCCCTCGTGATCCATGTTCATCAGCGGGCATATGTTTAGTACGGTTCCCAGCATGGCCGAGGTTGCCGAAATACGGCCGCCCTCTTGAAACTGGTAAGATCCGTGGTGAAAAGAACCAGTGATGTACGTGAAGTCTCCGTTTCATCGTGATCCGGTAGACCTCTTCCAGCGAAAGGCCCTGATCACGCAGATCCGCTGCTGCATCCACCAGCAGTCCGTAGCCGGAAGACGCTCCCAGCGAGTCCACAACCAGAATCTTCCGGTCCGGATACTCTTCTCTCAGTTCTTCCACCGCGCTTTGCAGGCGGAATTATAGGTTCCTGAAATACCGGAGGAAAGGCTGATATGGAGAATATCCTTTCCCTCCTCTAATATAGCTCCAAAAAAAAAATCATGGAACTCAGCCACGTTGACCTGTGATGTAGTCGGCATGGCACCTTTTGAAATCCTGTTGTAAAACTCATCAAACGGCATGCTCTGTCCCAAATCGTCGGGTAGGACACCCCGTCCATTAAGTAGTGGAAGCAGACATAGGGAATCTGACGCTCGTCAAAATATTCTTTCTTCATATCTGCCGTGGAACAGCATGTTAATACAAATTGATTCATACTCCGCACACCTCCTTTGTGATTAGCCTTTTTCATTTTATCACAAAATTCGTCAAATTGGAATCTTTACCGTAAATTCTGTCCCCGCCTCCAGTTCAGACTGTACTGCAATGGTTCCATGATAGAAGCTTACGATGTGCTTTACAATGGATAATCCAAGGCCGGTTCCTCCCTGCTTGCGGCTTCTCCCCTTGTCCACCCGGTAGAACCGTTCGAAGATGCGTCCCAGGGGATTCTTTGGGAATTCCCATACCGTTATCCCTCACGCGTATGATCATTTCCCTGTTTTCTTCCGTAATCGTCACCCAGACCTCACCGCCGGGTTTGTTGTATTTGATGGCGTTGCTGAGCAGATTGCCCAGAAGCTCCGTCATCTGGCGCGCGTTTGCGTAGATGCAGAGCGGCTTGCATTCCGCGTGGACCAGAACTTCGTGGAAGGCGGCCAGCGGCTTCAGCGATTCCAGGACGTCATCAGAACGATGGCCATTCGAACGTCCTGGCATACCATCTCTGCCTCCTTCGTCTCCAGCCTGGAGATCATCAGAATATCGTTAATCAAGATGGTCATGTGGCCCGCCTCTTCTTGATCCGCCGGATGAAGTCCTTTTTCTGATCCTCATCCTGGATAATTCCGCTCTCCAGAAGCTCTGCGTACCCCTGTACCGACGTGATCGGCGTCTTAAGCTCGTGGGAGGCGTTGCTGAAGAATTCCTGCCGGATCTGCCGCTCCAGTTCGATCTGGTTTAAATACTCCTTGACGTTTTTTGACATTTCCGTTGTCGTCTCCGCGATAATGTTGATTTCGGATACTGGTACGTCTCAAAGGTCAGCTCCGTGTAGTCCCCGTTGACCTTAAGCATCTCCTGCGATATTTCCTTAAGCGGCTTCGCGACAGAGGCCGCAAAACTTCGGCCGAGCAGGCAGAATACATAATCGCCACCAGAAAGCTGAGCCAGATTGCAGGAAGGAGAAGCACCAGATACTCCTTAAATCCGGTAAAGGAACCGCCATGCGCAGAATATAATCGGAGTGATCGGATACGCAGGCCACATACAGCATATTTTTCTTCAGCGTATCAGAATACCGCCGGGATGAACCGCTTCCCGATTCCAGCGCTTCCTTTAATCTCCTCCCGGTCCAGGTGATTGTCCATGGAGGAGGTATCCACCATGCGCGGTATCGGCCGCGACGCTTCCATTTTCTGATCACAGTAAAACGGCTGCTGTTGTCGCTGACCGTTTCCTCAGCTGCTTCACCTCTCCCTCCAGATCACCGGAATAGTCGCGTACACTGTCGATGGCGCCGCAGCGCATAGGTCATATCCGTTCTGGAGTTTTTTTAAGAGTGCGCTGCTGTTTGCAATATAAAAAGATGGCGCTGCTTAAAACCAGCGCCGCCAGGATTACCTGAATAAATTTTACAAATATGGCCTTTCGCATATCAGCCTTCCTCCGTCTTCACAAGCGGTAGCCCACACCGCGCACCGTGCGGATGCAGAAGCCGCCCTCCTCGCCAAGCTTCTGGCGCAGTGTGCGGATGTGCATGTCAAGCGTCCTCGTCTCTCCGTCGTAATCGTAGCCCCAGATGTGGTTTTAAAAGTTCATCGGGTCGCCACCCTGCTGTGATTTTCCATGAGATATAAGAGCAGCTCATATTCTTTTAAAGTCAGCTCCACCTTTTCCCACGGCTCGTAACTTCTCTTGTCTTCTTATTTAAACTGATTCCGTACTTCTCTAAAAATCTCCTCATCAGCCTGGTTCCTCGCCCTGCGGCGAGCAGACTTCTGATTCTGGCCGCCAGCTCCATGACGCCGAAAGGCTTTTCGTCATATAATCGTCGGCCCGCCATCAGTCCTGCGCCACCTTATCGAACTCTCTGTCTTTAGCAGTCAGAATGATGATGGGCATGTCTGCCAGCGAGTCATTTTTCCGTATTTTTTTAATGGCGCTCAAGCCATCCATACCCGGAAGCATCAGGTCAAACACCGCCAGGTCCGGCTGATCTGCCTCGATATTTTTAAGGGCGTCTTCCGCCATCTCAAAAGGCGGAAACACGTAACCGAAGCCTTCCAGGGCAATCCGGATCAGATCCCTGATATTGTCGTCATCTTCTACTACATAGATTCTTTCCATACGCCTCCTACATCTCATCTCTCACAAACCCGCTATGTTATGGGCGTGATCGAAATACGTTCCAGGTTGCTCAATGCCTCCAAAAATACGATGCCGTTTTCCGGCGTACACTTATGGCTGGACAGACGCTCAATATAGCGTTCTCTCAGTTCTTCCTCCAGCATGTCCACGCTCTCCTCACTCTGTACCACGGCCCGTACCTCAGACATTCCGGCGCCGCCTCTGGCGTTGATGGCGTGCTCCAGAGCGGAGCGCGGACGGTCTTTATCATCTCTTTCATCTCTTCTGCCGCATCCTCTGAGAATTCGATATTCTTGTCCGCCTTCTCCACCGCCAGCTCCGACAGGTTCTCACAGTGGTCGCTGACGCGTTCAAAGTTGCTGACCGTATAAATAAATTCTTCACCAGCAGATGCTGTTCCTCGTTTAACGACTGGTTATTAATTTTTGACCAGATACGATAAGCAGCTTTTCATACTGGTTGATCTTTGCTTCCAGCTTCTCCACCTGTTCCGCTTCCGCCCTGCTGTTATCCAGCAAAGCCGCCTGCTGCAATATCAAAATTTTCCGCGCTTTCCCATATTAATAACTTCCTGTGTGGCATTTTCAATGGCGAAAAGGACGGCGTCTCAAAATTCTCTCATCGAGATGGCGCTGCATCTGGGGAGCGCTCCGTCTGCCTTCCCGCTTTTACCGTCTCTGACCAGCAGGCTTGAGGCCTTAACCAGAAAGCCCGCAAACGGGAACAGCAGTATCATGTGCTTACATTAAACACCGTATGGAATATGGAATTTCCCACACTGCTGATCGTCGATGACGCAAACACCGATTCAGTTTAAAAACGATATACATGACGATTCCGAAAAAATGGCTCCCACCGTATTAAACATGAGATGAATTGCTGCCTGCTTCGCCGTCTTATTGGCTCCACGCTGGACAGAAGCGCCGTCACACGTACCGATATTCTGTCCCAGCGTAATAAAGATGGGACTGCCAGTTCTACGATTCCATTTAACGCCAGCGTCTGCAAAATCCCACGGAGGCGGAAGAGCTCTGGATAATTCCCGTTACTGCCACCAGCCAGAATGCCAAGAAACGGATTTCGTCCCAGAACCGCAAATGCCTGCGCAAAAATCCGGAGCATTGCGGTATGGAGTGATGGAAGCCGACATAAACGTGAGACCGATAAACAGCACGCCGAAGCCCACCAGAATCTCTCCCACCTGCTTTTTTCTGCTGTTCTTACAAAACAGCGTACTGGACCGCACCCCGGGCCCACGAAGAATTACAAAAAAAAGTTTCAGCATCTCGCCCCACTCGCTCATGGATACGATCCAGCTGGTCACCGTGGTTTTTCCGATATTGGCGCCCTTGATAATATGCCGACCGCCTGGCCCAGAGTTCATAATCCCGGCGTTTAAAGCCGACGACCATGATCCGTGGTGGCGGAACTGCTCTGGATAATGGCGGTAATATTCCCGCTCCCAGAATCACGCCCCATCAGGCGGTTCTTCGTTAATGCTCCCAACAGCTGCTGCATGCGGTGTCCCGCAGATTTCTGCAGTCCGTCCGCCATGGCGTTCATGCCATAGAGAAACATTCCCAGTCCCCCTGACAAATTGAAACAGCATCTGGCAAATCATTCGGTGACATAGTCCCCTCTCCGGATTTCATGAAATGATTTGATTGATTATGTAAGTACTATATCAAATCTATGTAAAGTATGATGCACGGGAATGTAAAATCTATGTAAAATTTTGTCTTACTTTAGAATATCCTTGTATACACGAAGTACATTCCGAAAGAACACGGCTTCAATCTCTGATTCCGTAAAGCCGGCCCTTCTCATGGCCTGCTCCAGCACCGGTAAGTCTTCCGGGGATTTCAGCTCCAGTTCCCCGCCGATTCCGTCGAAATCCGATCCCAGCCCGATACACTGAATTCCGCCGATCTTCTTCATATGCTTCATATGTAAAATCATGTCATCGACCCGGCTCACCGCATGTTCCCTTTCTGCCAGTCATGCAGAAAATCCGCAGTAATTGATACCGGCCACCCCTCCCCGCTCCGAAAGCGTTTTAAGCATCTCATCGGTTAAGTTTCTTGGATTGGAGGAAACCGTTCCCTCGCATGGAATGGCTTGCCACAAACGGCTTCTTCGTATACCGGAACACATCCAGGATCCCCGCATCCGACAGATGGGGTTATCCATAATCATCCCCAGCCGTTCCATCTCCAACAAATTAATCCTTCTCCGTCACCCATGCTCCGTATCCGGTTCAAAGTACGCCTCGTCCCCTTCAATCCGGATTATATTCGGCCAGCCCAGCTCATTCTTAAAATTCCACGTAAGCGTCATCATCCGCACGCCTACCCGGTAGAAATCCCTTAAAAAAGCAGTCTCCCCCTGGCATACGCCGCCTTCCTCAATCGTCAGCATGGCCGACATTTTCCTTCCCAGCCTCTGATTCTCCAGAATATCCTCGTACGCCTCACAATCCCAATCCGTTCCCATGCTGTTCTTCCATCTCCGGTAAAACAGATCCACCAGCTTCATGCAGTACTCAAACGGCTTCATGCTTACCTGTCCAGCGACGTAAACATCGCAAAATTCTGGAGACAGTAATCCCCCTTCTCCATTCTCTCCTAGATCCACATGGCAGTCATTCTTCCAAACTGAATGCTCCTTCCCTTCCTCCATGCGGTAAAATAAGCTCCGAAATCGTATCACTAAGTGCATATCCACAACCTTCATATCCTCTAAGCTCCTCTATGTCATCATTCTCAAAACCTCCTCCCGTCTTTCCCAGGAGCAACTCCCGAAAACGAGCTACTCCTTCTGCATCTGATAACTATGCAAAATTAGTATCACTATTATTCAATTTTGCAACCTTCCTACTCACTTCGAAGTGCATCAATCGGATTTAAATTCGCCGCCCGATTCGCCGGCATATACCCAAACAGCAGTCCAATGCCCACAGACACGCTGAAGGACACCACCACCGCGCTGGGCGTCGGCGTCGCGTTCATTCCCATGGCCGTGCCGATGACCGTAGTCGCCGCTGATCCGATCACAATTCCGATCACACCGCCGATGGAGCTGGTCACGGCCGCCTCGATGACGAACTGCTGCATGATCGTCCGCTTCTTCGCCCCCAGGGCCTTGCGGATACCGATCTCTCTGGTCCGCTCGGTTACCGATACCAGCATGATATTCATGACTCCCACACCCGCTACCAGCAGGGAAATGCCGGCGATTCCGCCGAGAAGCATGGACATCATGGCAATCATGGAATTCAGGGAATCCAGAAGCTCGCTCATCGCCGTGATCCGGTATAAGTCGTCATCCTTAAAGATTTCCATGAGGAAGTCATCGATTGCCGTTTTGGCCTCCTCCGTATGATTCATATCTGCCGTGGCAAACGTATAGCTGCTGATATTGGCATTCCTCGTCATCTTCGCGGCACAGCTGTAGGGCATCCAGACGAAATCGTCGCTTCCGCCGATTCCAGCTCATCGTCATCCTGTCGCGCCACCACGCCAACGATCCGGAACGCGTTCCCGCCGATCTTGATGGTCTGATCGATCGCTTTCTCCACGCCGCCGTATAATCCCACGCCACGTAGTATCCGACCACACATACCTTCTGCCGCGATACGATATCGGAATACTGGATAAAGCGGCCTGGACTCCAAGTTCCATATCCTTCATCTCCAGGTACTCCTCGCTGACTCCGGACACCGTTGTCGAGGTCGATGACTCCGTCCCGTTTCTTCACGGTCGTGGATACGGTCACATTCGGTGTCATCTGGGCAAATAAATCCCTGTTGTCCTCGTAAAACTCCATACATCTCATCCACAGAGACCGAACGGGTGGAAAGGTTGGTCACATTCACCGTGATCTGATTCGTCCCCATGCTTGCGAAGCTTTTCCGTCATATAAGACATCTGGCCGTTCACCAGGCTCACCAGGATAATGACGGAGGCCACGCCGATGATGATGCCCAGCATGGTTAAAAAGGACCGCATCTTATTACCCATGATACTTTTCATTGCCATTTTAAAGGATTGCAGAATATTCATTTACGTCTCCATCAAAGTTGATCTTTCCGTCATGGACCCTCACCACACGCCGCGCCTCCATTGCGATGGAGCTGTCATGCGGGTAATCATGACGATGGTATTGCCTTCGTCGTTTAACTGCTTTAAGAAATCCAGAACGCTGCGGCTCGTGTTCGAATCCAGTGCTCCGGTCGGCTCATCGGCCAGGATCAGGGACGGGTCCCCTGCCAGAGCCCTGGCGATAGACACTCTCTGCTGCTGCCCGCCGGAAAGCTGGTTCGGAAGGTTCCTCCATTTTTCCGCCAGGCCCACACGCTCCAGCGAAGCCATGGCCCGCATGCGGCGGACCGTATTGCCGGCCCCCGCGTAGAGAAGCGGCAGCTCTACATTTTCCAGGAGATTCAGCTTGGGAAGCAGATTGTACTGCTGGAATATGAAGCCGATCATCCGGTTTCTGATATCCGCCAGCTGATTGTCCGTCATACTCCCCACATCTTTTCCACCCAGTAAGTATTCGCCGGAGCTGGGCACATCCAAAGCCCCGATGATATTCATCAGCGTCGATTTTCCGCTTCCCGATTTTCCTACGATAGCCACAAATTCGCCGCGGTTGATCGTCAGGGAGATCCCGTCGTTGGCTCTCACCTCTTCATCGCCCATCTCATAGACCTTATAGATATCCTTCAGTTCAATTAATGTTTCTTCCAAGTCTACCTCCAGCCTTTACCTGGGCGCGCCGCCGTTATTTTCCGCCGCTTCTGCCTCCGGTTTCCGCCTGGAGCGCCGCCGCCCGGATTACCGCCCATGCCTCCCGGACCTCCCTGCATGCCACCCATCATATTGAAGGACGAGTTCACCGTGGACTCTGCCACATAGACCACATCGCCTTCGGAAAGGCCCTCTGTGATTTCCACGTAATCATCGCTGATCAGTCCTGTCTTTACGTCGACAGCCCGGAAGCCTGCCGGTATATTTCCCTGTGCCTCCGTTACCGTACCATCCTTTACATAGACCTTGTTGCCGCGCATCAGTGCATCAGCCGGGACTGTAAGTCACATCCGACGCCTGATCGAGGATAATGACGCCGTCCACATTCATGCCCGGCAGAAGTTCATCCATGCCGTCATTTAGCGTTACCGTAACCGGATAGTTGGTCACGCCGTTGGAGTAGGAACTCTGCAGACTCACATTCGTCACTGTGCCGGAAAACGTCTTCCCGCTCACCGCATCCGCAGTAATCACCACACTCTGTCCCACGGCTACTTCCTTTACATCCAGCTCATCCACCGACATTTCAAAGGTATAGCCTGACATATCGTAGATCACGGCAAGCGTCGTACTGCCGCTGTTGCTCTTCGCCACCTTGTCGCCTGCCTTGACATTTTTCGTAATCACCTGACCGGAGATCGGCGCGGTAATCGTGTAATTATCGTAATTATCCTGTGTGCTGTCCACCTTGTTCCTGGCGGATTCCAGCGTTTCCTCCGCTTTTTCCACGGAATCCTTATAGGTTCTGAGCAGCTTTTCCGCCGATTTCGATTCCATGGAGAACACAGGGGTTCCCCTGCCCACGTAATCGCCTTCGTTGACCAGCAGCTTTCCCACCTCCACACTGGATGAGATGTCTGCATTCATCACCGTCTCCAGCGTCGGCTCAAACGTTCCCTCGGAGCTGCAGATAAAGTCCCCGATCGTGGCGGTAGCGGCCATATCCGTAGTCAGGCCGCCTGGATTTGCAGCCCTCGATAGTGACATACCGGACGATCCGGCCGCCGGTCAGCGTCACATCCATATTGCTCTCACCGCCGTGACCGTTCCCGTAAGCTGTTCTCCCGTGTCGGTCAGCGTCAGCACCGCGTCGTTCCCCGCACCGATTAACGCCGCTTCCCCGGCCAGGAAGGGGCGGCAATCTTCATGACCTTGTCATCGTAAATATCAGCAATTTTCGTATTGGAGCTTACTTTATCGCCTTCCTTGATATATAGTGTCCTGATGTATCCCGTCTCGGTTGACTTATACGTATTGCCGCTGTAATCGCTCAGTGCCGTGTTATAATCGTCCAGAGCCACCTCGCATAATTTTCCTGTGCCCTTGACAGAGAATTGTTGACGCTGGTCAGCTCCGATTCCATGGAAGAGGTGTCAATCTGGTACAGGATGTCCCGCCTCTACCTGGTCCCCCTCTTCAAAATCGGCGGCAATCACCTCTCCCTCCACGAGAGAGGTGATATCGTATGTATTCTTCGGGGAGATCGTACCTGAAGACGACAGCTCCGAGGTGATGTCACGCTTCTCCACCACCGCAGTTTTAACCTCCTTCGTGTTTGCACTGGCCGCCTTCTCCGCCTTCATCCGGACCGCCGCGTATAGTCCCAGTATAACAGCAAGCAGGATCAGCAGAAGCAGAAGAAGCTTTTTCCCCTTTTTTCCCGTTTTTTTTCCATTTTTTGACCTGTTTCCAAAACTTATTTTCTTCATTTCAGGCTCTCCTGTCAGTCTTCAATATAATCGAGCACGGTGCGCGTTTCGTCGCCGTTATTATCCGTTGTCCGGAATAGACCAGAGTGACCGTATCCCACCCGCATATCGCCATATGTGGAAAATGCAAACTTCATCTCGTGCTGTCCAGTTCATACGTATTGCCGTCATCCAGTGATGATGGCGTCCGGCGTCATAAGATCGGCCGAATTATATATGACATTTGTGATCTCGCCGAATACCGCGGACCGGCCGTTCTCATTTTCGCTTCCCACGGTATACAGCCATACGGTCTTCGATACCGGATGGTAATAAACCAGCACTCCGTTATCATTCTCCAGCGCTGCTGCGATCGCATCGCTGCTGTTGGAGATCGGAGACCCATCGAGGTATACGCTGGCAGCGCTCAGCTTAAACGGCAGATAATCGGAAAGGCGGCTCTTGCTCCTTACGATCTTCGGTCCCTTCAGGCTGTTGTCCACCATGGTAAGCGGATTGATCTCTCCATCCGAGGTCAGTTCACAGCCCAGGCTCTTTCCGAACATGGTTCCCGCCTTTGTGTCGGTCTTTAACAGATTATAAAACAGATTGATGCAGTCCTCTTTGATCAGGACCTCCTCCGGACTCTTATTCATATTTTCATCGAGCTCCAGGAAATGGTATTTGGACTGCCTGGCCCGGTCTGGTCTCCGGTAAAATCCGTATTTTCATATCCCAGCAGCGCCAGCACCCCTTTGATGGCTTCCTGAAGCGTCACCGATTCATCCGGTTTGAAATTACCGCCTAAATATCCCGTCATCCACCCCTGTTCCGCCGCAATCCTGATCGACGCCGCATACGCATGATCTCGCGGCACATCGGCAAATACTGAAGTGTTGCTCACACTGCTCACCGTGCTTCTGTAGGAAGACGCGTTCACCAGCATGCTGGCAAACTCGCCTCTCGTAATTGTGGAATCCATGTTGGATACACTCATGATCCCTGATATTCCAATCACTTTTTTTCTCAGGTCAATATTAGTCGAAGCCTCTGCCGTTATGGGCATCACAGCCATGGCCGCTGTCACCACCGCCATGGAAGCGGCTATTTTTCTTCCATTCATCCGATTTGCTCCTCTCTTCACTCTGTCTGTTGTTCTGCTTCAGTTTATCAGGTCCCTATGTTCATTTTGTGTCAGTAACCTGAAATTAACCTGAAACTCCTTTTCAGTCATTTTCATTCGTCCCATTCTATCACAGGTACCTGAAATTAACCTGAAAGGCGGTTTCAGGCTATTTTCAGCTTTCTTTACTATAATAGTTTATAACCGTTCAGACTATTTAAAATGCGGTTACTGGAAATGGAATGGGATTGCCAAACGCGGAACCCCATTTTATAATATAGGTAAGGATATGGCCCGTCGGCTTTCATAGCCCGGTCATGCCGGAAAAGGAAGGAAATGATTCATGAATATACTGATTGTAGAAGATGAAGTGAGACTGGCCGATGCACTGGGACAGATTATGGAGGAGCAGCATTACCACACAGACATTGTGTATACCGGTACCGACGGCCTCTACTGCGGACTGTCGGGCGAATATGACGTCATCGTTCTGGATGTGATGCTTCCGGGTGAAAATGGGTTCGATGTGGTCAGAGGTCTGCGAAAGGCCCACGTCCAGACGCCGGTACTGATGCTGACTGCCAGAGACGATATCAGCGACAAGGTTACCGGTCTGGACCGCGGGGCTGACGACTATATGACAAAGCCATTTGTTCCAGAAGAGCTGCTGGCACGGGTACGCGCGCTTTCCCGCAGACAGGGCGAGGTAGTCGTAGAAGAGCTTCATTTTGGAGATCTGGTCCTGAATCTTTCGACCAACGACCTTTGCGCGGCCGAAAGTCAATCCACTTAGGCTATAAAGAATTCGAGGTATTAAACTGCTATGAACAATGCCGGAAAAATCATTTCCAAAGATACGCTGATTTCCAGGGTCTGGGGCAATGATTCTGATGCGGAGGACAATAATGTGGAAGCCTATATTTCCTTTCTTCGGAAAAAGCTTTTCTTTTTAAACTCCAGGGTGGAAATCGTAACAGTCCGGAAAGTAGGGTACCGTCTGGAGGAACCGTCATGCTGAAAAAGCTTCGCGGAAAATTTATTATCATCAATATGTCCCTGGTTATCACGATTCTCATCATCGTGCTGGGGAATTTTTACCATGTCAATATCTGGCGGCTGGAGCGCCAGACCGAGATGGCCCTGATGCAGGCCCAGGATTCGGCCCGCCAAAACGGAAAGCCGAACAAGGTGGAACCGGGCCGCCGGACTGACGATGCACCGCCGCCCTTCGTCCCCAATGCAGTCATAATCCTTAAAAAGGACGGAAAGACAGTGACCGATATCAAGTCAACAATCTCTCCATATCCGCTGACATGGCCGCCACCTGACGGACCTGGTCATGGAAAAAGGAGGAACCGCGAGGTGTCTTAAACGACTATTCTCTGCGCTATCCGCGCTGAGACACCGGACAGCATCACCATCGCATTTGCGGATCAAAGCTTTGAGCTGAACAACATCAGGGCCCTGCGCTTCAACTGCCTCCTGCTGTTTTTCATCGCCTCCCTCCTGTTTCTGCTGCTCAGCATCTTCCTGTCCCGTTGGGCCTTAAAGCCCGTGGAACAGGCGTGGAAGCAGCAAAACCAGTTTATTGCCGACGCCTCCCACGAGCTGAAGACACCGCTGACCGTCATTCTGGCTAATTTACAGATTCTTTCTCCCCATCAGGATTCGACGATCAGAAACCAGCTCAAATGGGTTGACAACACCCGGGAGGAGGCGTCCCGCATGAAGCAGCTGGTGGAGGAGCTTCTCTTTCTGGCCCGCTCCGATGCAGGCACAGTGGAAGTTTCACACGCTGCATAACGGAATTCGATTACAGCGACAGTTGCTGAACTGCGCCCCTGCTGTTTGAAGCGGTCGCATTTGAAAACAAGGTCATCTTAAACAACGACATCGTTCCCGGCATCCACGTCTGCGGCAGTGAAACTCAGATGAAACAGGTGGTTACCATTCTTCTGGACAATGCCTGCAAATACGCCGGTTTACATGGAACGGTCTCCGTCTCTTTAAAATCCTTCCCATCATGCGGTGCTGACCGTCAACAATACGGGAGAACCGATCCCGTCCTCCGATCAGAAGCATATCTTTGAGCGGTTTTCACCGCACAGACAAATCGCGTGTGAGAAAAGAAGGCGGGTATGGCCTGGGCTTTCCATTGCCAGAACCATTGTAGAACAGCATAAAGGGAAAATCACAGTATCCAGCAGCCAGGAAGAGGGAACAACTTTTACAGTTGTGGAAGGATGGAAGCCGGCCCGGGGCGGTTCCTGATGACAGGAGCTGACCCAGGCCGGCTGATTGTTGTTTGATTGTTGTTTGATTGTTGTTTGAACCTTGTTCGACTGGCTGTCAGAACCTGATTTGATATCAGATGCTGCTGTCCTGTCTTTTCATCTCCATCGCATGTACCATATTCACGACAAATTCATGACTCGGTACTGGATACGCCGCACCTCTTTGCCGCTGTCACTACAGCTCCGCTGATGGTATTCACCTCAGTCCTTCTGCCGTCGCGTAAGTCGGCGCGTATGGATGTACAGCCGGCAGGATTTCCGATGGAAGTCTGACGAACCCGTTCCGTAACCGTTTCCTCGTCAAAGGAAAGGCCAAGTGAACCGGCGACCGCTGTCGCTTCGTGAATCAGGGCTTTCGTTAAATTCCACGCGTATTCGTTCCGGCTATATGAATCCCATATCGACCTGCAGGATACCGGTCACCGCGCTTAAGGATACATTGGTAAACAGCTTGTCCCAGATGAGATACTGAATGTTTTCATGGATTTTCACATGAAATCCACAGCTGTCAAACGCCTCCTTCAGACGCGGAAGAAATCCTTCACGGTCCTCCGTCAGCATCCCGACGTTCGTATTCCCAACTCCGCCTCTTCTTACATGCCCCGGCGCAAGCACTGCGCCGTTGTCCTCTGTTGTGCCTATGATGACTCGCTCTTTCAGGAACAAATTCTTTTCAGAATATCTTCGTGCCCCGCACCGTTCTGCAGTGTCAGAAGGCGGGTCTTCCCAATCACGCCCTGATTCCCCGCCAGCGGGCCCTGGAATAAATAGACTTCACGAACAGAATGACCAGGTCCATCTCCCCCAGCCCTTCCGTGCCGGTTACTGCCGTCGGATGCCAGATATTTCACGCCATCCTCGTCGATCTTCAGTCCTTCCCGGTTGATCTGCGTTACAATATCCGGATTCGTGTCTACCAGATATACCTGATGCTTCCTTGATAAATGGCCGCCGTAGAGAGCCCATGGCTCCTGCGCCAATCACTGCTATTTTTTCATAGGGAAAACCTGCCTTTTCTAAAATCCTTCCAGTCCCTCATTGCATAGCGCGGACCGACAGGAGTCCAGACCGTGGATCGGGAGGGGGAATAACTCATGAAGAACACATCCTGCTCCAGCTTCTCAAGGTTTTTCAGTACTCCTCCAAAAAGACGATGTTCTTCTGCCATCAGTATATCGTGTGGGAAATGGCTTGACGTCCTCGTTGCAGTTTTCTATATGCGACGCCAGTCTCCAAAGCCGACACATCT
>VOFH01002071.1_pt1 | contig 49802 bp, 84 predicted proteins | sample 5384091 | NCBI WGS metagenome assembly VOFH01 (sample SAMN12384727, study PRJNA508395) | human gut metagenome | isolation source: healthy gut G | host: Homo sapiens
CCGCTCTAACAGCTCCAGCTGAAGTTTTGGCACAAATCCTTTTGGATAGATCCATGCGCTGTTCCAATTGCAATTGCAAGGCAGTCAACCCCTGTTTTGGTTACAAAATCAATGACATCTTCCGGATTTGTATATATGTAACATTTTCTACTCCACCTTCATCTGAGTTACTCATAACTCCTGATGGTTCCAATCTCACCTTCCACTGATACTCCTACCATATGTGCCAAGTCTGTTACTTCTTTTGTGAGGCGGACATTTTCCTCATAAGGCAGTTCTGAACCATCACATAACTGATGTGAAACCTGCCTGATCGCTTTCATACACTGTTGAATGGTTTTTCCATGATCCAGATGAAGAACAAAGGAACTTTACTGTTAGATAATCTTGCCTTTACATACTGATAAAATCTCTTGTGGCAAAATCAAATTCACCTGGTGCTACCTGTACAATGGCCGCATTCTGCGCTTCTGCCTCTTCTACCACTGCACGAAACAGTGAACTCTCCGTTGCATTAAATGCAACCTACTGCAAACTGATTTTTGTCTGCTACTTTTAACATTTCCTCCATATTGATCAGCATATTTATTTTCCTCCTTAAATATTATTTATTCTCCCATTCATTTCCCTTTAAAATGTTTCTATTTTGATCTCCCCATCATCTGAAGCTGCACCAGTCTCTGTTCCTAAATCTTCAAAGCTTTCATCTTCCTCGGTTACAGGTTTTTAAGCAATGATAAGATGACTCCTGTTATCACACTGCCGATAGCAAGTGCCAGACAGAACTTTGCCGGATTAGTAAACAACGGTACAGAAAGCATTCCGCCATGAGGTACTGGTGAGCCGCATCCCCACATCATAGATAAACCACCTGCAACTGCGGAACCACATACACAGGAGAAACCACACGAACTAAATCTCTTGCTGCGATTGGAATAACGCCTTCTGTGATCATGCAAAATCCCATAGGAACAGCTGCTTTTAAAGCTTCCTTTTCTGCCTTTGTATATTTATTTCTGGTAAGGAGACAGGAAATAGCAATTCCAAAAGGAGGAATCATGGAACCTACAAATTTAACTGCTTCTGGTTCTAAAACTCCATCCACCATAAGTCCATTTACAAAAGTTGACATTGTCTTATTAACAGGACCACCAAAATCAAAACATGCCATTCCACCTAAAACTGCACCAAATACAAATTTAGAACCATTTGAAGACCACTGATTGCTGCTGTCATGTTACCTGAAGCCATGCAAACGGCTGCCCTACTACTGTAAACATAAGAACAGATGCTACTGCCGTTACAAGTACAGGAATCACCATAACCGGCATCAATCCCTGCATTGCGCTTGGAAGCTTTACATATTTTTTACAGCCAATACCAGATAGCCAACTAAAAATCCGGCTACGATACCACCGATAAAAACCAGCTTTAATTTCCGTACAGATAAAGCCAAGAATCAAGCCAGGTGCAATACCAGGTCTGTCTGCTATAGAATAAGCAACACCCGCCGTAATAACAGGAACTACTGCCGACATTCCAAAGCCACCGGCTTTATACAGATACCAGCCAATACCTGATGTAGAATTACGAACATCTCCGTCAATAAACTGTCCTAAAGCCATACACAATCCAGCAGCTACTACTAAAGGAATCATATAACCAATTGCTGTCAATACATGTTTCTTAATAATTGCGATCACTCCATGTTCTTTCATAGTCCTTCTCCTTTTAATTTTTGTTTTCTAACGCTTTTTCTACTTTTTTCAATAAAACCGATGGCATTTTTGATCACTGCTGCCGTCCCCACTCGGATCACCGGTTTTCCCTTAAAGCGTTCTTTCTCCTGAGATCTTTACATCTACCGCCAGGATTACTACATCAGCTTCTGCAATCTGCTCTGATGTCAATTTATGTTCCGTCCCGATCGTTCCCTGGGTTTCCACAACACATTCATGGCCTCTGGCTTTTGCTCCCTTTATCAACTTTTCCCTTGCCATATAGGTATGTGCTATTCCTGCGGTACATGCTGCTACTCCTACGATCTTCATTCACTGCTCCCCTTTCTGTTAAATAAAGTGAATATTTCTGCTTCACTCTCTGTGTTTAATAATGTTTTATTACCTTCTCATCACAAAGCGCTATAGCTACCTGTGATAATAATGAAAACCAGCTCTGATGTATCTTTTATCATTTACAGCAAACATAACAAAAGCTCTTGTTGTTCCTTTCTCCCAGCGTCTCCCATTCAATTCCCTTATCCAGTCTTCCTACTGCCATAGCAGTCTTGCCTACAGCAGCCGTCTTTCCATGAGGGATCGCAACCTGATCTCCAATTCCAGTAGGACCTTCACTCTCTCTTTCATACACAGCTTTAATATATCCAGCTTTGTCCACCAAAACTCCGGCCCGATCAAACATCTCCGCCATTTCTTCAATTACTTCTTTCTTATCCCTTCCTTCATGTGAAGGTTAATACATGACCTGTTAATCACATTTTCAATAGTCATTTCTCCTGTCATTTTCCTTCCTCTTTTTTTCTCTGCTACTGTTTACTGCAGCCTGAATCCTTCGATTCATTTCTACTGCCAACCAATGCCCATCCTGCATATTCCGGATTGCTTCCACTTCTGCTTCTTCATCCCACAGATCCAGAAAAACACTGTAAAACTTTACAGTTTCCTCCTTCATTCCCATAGAATCATCCAGATTAAATGCAAGAAGAAATATAACATCTGCATCTTCGTCTTCCTGCCATTTCACTGGTCGTTTCAATGTGGCAACCATAACCGCAGGCCTTATAACACATTTGGCATTTCCGTGAGGGATCGCAACTCCTTTTCCAAGAGCTGTAGGTGCTGTTACCTCATGTTCCAATACAGACTTTTCAAATTCTGCTGTAACGTAACCACTGTCCTCTAATTGTTTGCACAGCATATGAAGCAGTTCGTTTTTATCATTTATTTCAAGATTCAGATGCACAAATTCTTCACAAAAAAGATTTTTCTGGATATGCAACTGATTACAGGGCTGTTTTGTTTTCAATTTTCGTCTTCTTACCTGCTTCATACGATTTTCAATATTTCGTATGTCATACTGGGTCATCAGGCAATCTACAACCACTACTTCTTTTCCATAATAAGGCGTATCAATTGCATTGTGGTGATCACCAGATCACAGGAAACTGATTTCAATTTTCTTATTTCCCTTATAGAAAGAACTTCTGTAATACAGAGATCACTTATATTACGCTCTAACTGTTCCCGCAGGATCTGCGACATTCAATTCCGTAATCACAGATCACACAGGCTGAAACTCGGGAAAGGCTGGGCTCTATAGCACCTCCTAAAAGTAATGCAAGACTGCACATTTCATGCTCATTTAATTCCAATCCCAATTCTTTCTCAAAATATACGCCTGCCCCATAAACTGCTGCAAAAACATTTGGATATTTTTGCTTTACCTGTTTTAAAAGCGGATTTACAATTTTATATTGTACTGTAACCTTACGATCATGGAACGCAGCTGTAAAAACAAAGTTTTTGAAAAAAAACAGATCCTGTCTGAGATTAACATTTACAATATCACTTAACAGTGAGATCAAACGTACTGAAATAGCAAAGTTCTATATCATCTGCTTCCACATTTTGCAGCATCAGTTTTCATCCTGAAAGATCTGGATATCAGAAATCCCAACTGCGAATTCAATAAATTGTTTCTCTGTATCCTGCAAAGATAAGCTATAATTTCTTTCCAGTTCTTTGATCAACGTTTCGTAATATGTTTTGTATATCTTTCTTTTTACCTTTATAGGTGAAACATCCGGTAATTGAACATTTTTATTATTTCTTGCCGGACAATGGATAAGGATAATAAGAAAAACATTTGTATATGAGCTTCATATCCAAAAGAAAAACTGTACTGCCGTTCTAAAAAGCAAATTGCTTTGTTGATTCCATTGGTATCAAACCCTTTAAAAAAATCTTCTATCAGCAAATACTCCCCTTTTTGCCTGCATGTATATTTTTTCCTTTTTATCCTTAGGGAAAGATTCCACATCGCAATCCGCCAGGAAAATTCATCACAAAGAATCCAAAAATCCTTTTCCCGTCCCTTTTCCAGGGTAATCTTTCGGTTTTTTCAGCCATTTTTCCACCTCAGGTATAAGTCTTTTTCTGCTGCCGAACGACCCATATATAGATATTTTTGGATCTCTGTATAATTAATCTGTCCTTTTGTAAGAAGATAATAGATCAACAGGCTTTTTTCTCATCCGCTTCTTCTGGTGGTTAACCCTTTACTTTCCAGCTGTCTTGTATATCTCTCCCAGACCTCAGCTTCAATTACCAGCTTTATTCCCAGTCTGGGCTTTTTCTCCAATGTTCCCAGGCTTTTCCTTTTGATCACCTCCTGTATGATCAGTAATTCATTTCTTATGGTTTTCACAGATACCTGCAAGGCCACTGGAAATATCTGATACAGGAACAAAATCATCCTGCGCATGAAGGTAATACAGAATATCCATCTGTCTTTCTGTCATGCTTCTTCATTCCCCTTCCTTTTGATTTCTGTGAATCTTTAACTTTGTGCCTTTATTATAACAGAACATTTTTTCCCGCTCCTTTTTTGTTTTTGACACATTTCGGTTTTTACTTTATTTTTTTGACACATTTAAAAGCATTAATGTATTTTTAAATTTCAGTTTTTCCCAATTATTAGTTAGAAAAAGACCGCACTTCTTATCTGTGCAGTCTTTTTTTTACTCCTGTTACTTATTTTAATATGATAATCTATATTCCTTATACCTGGTCGTACTGATGAACTTTTCATCTGTATGCTTGAGGGTCCCATCAGCAGATTTGATCAGTTGATCCCAGATCTGGGGCATATCCAAGTCCTCTTGCGGTGGTGATATTTCCATCTGTGATCACGCCCTGACGGGTGTAGGAAACGCCCTCTAACTTGTCCTCAAAACCTGGATAGCAGGTGGCTGTTCTTCCCTTTAACAGTCCCATTTCCCCCAAGGATGCTTGGAGCTGCGCAAGATGGCTGCAATGCGCCGTCCCTGCTTGCTTGCCTTGCAAATAGCATTCTTTAAGCCTTCATGGGCCTTTAATGTATTGGTTCCGGCATACCTCCTGGGAGGAATAATACATCTGCATCTTCTGCTGCTGTTTCATCAAAAAGGCATCTGCCTGAAAATGAATATGATGAGAGCCTGTGATCTCACGGCTTCCTGTTACTGATACAAGTGTTACCTCTGCTCCGGCACGGCGAAGAACATCTACTACTGCAAGACATTCCACTTCTTCCAGCCCATCTGCAAGAAACGCAAAACTTTTGACATTTTTTTATTCTCCCTTTATACATATAATGTGTAACCGATCTGAAACTTTATTTATTTTACCATTTTTCCTTTTTTCTGAAAAGAGATAAATGCTATGATAGTGTATACTAAAAAGTGCAAAATATTGTTAAAAAGCACACAACCGGAAGGAGAATTTACATGGAAATCGAAAGAAAATTTCTTGTTAAACAAATCCCTGAGGTGTACATCATTTTTCCCTGCAGACAGATCGAACAGGCCTACTTAAATACAGATCCTGTTGTCCGCATCCGCCGGGATAATGATGACTACTATCTCACCTACAAGGAAAAGGCCTCTTATCCAGGGAAGAATACAATCTTGCACTGAATAAAGAAGCCTATGAACATCTGCTGACCAAGGCAGACGGTATTATCCTTACAAAAAGAGATATATGATCCCGGTTCCGGGAAATGATCACCTTACCATCGAATTAGACGTCTTTGAAGGCCACTACCACGGCCTTATCCTTGCAGAGGTAGAATTTGCCAGTGAAGAAGAAGCAAAGGCATTTAATCCGCCTGCATGGTTTGGAGAGGACGTTACCTTCTCCGGTGAATATCACAACAGCCGCCTGTCAAAGGGTTAAGCTAATATCTTTTTATAATGCTCCAGCTGGTCTGCCATCTCTTCGCCTACTTTGTAGCTGAGAAGGATGGCATCCGGCACCAGCTTCTCCGGCATAGCAAGAAGATAATGCTGGATCTCATAGGTAAAAGCCCTTTTATAATCTGCCTTTGCCAGAGCTTTTAAAATCATATCCCAGTCTGTATTTCCTGTATAAGGAAGCACATGAACATTTCCCCGGTCTGTCTGGTCGGAAATGTGGGTAGCCCGAAGATAGGGACCTACTTTGGCGATCTCCTTATCCTGGTCCAGGTTTTCGATGGCGCCGTGTTCTGTATCCCAGCAGATACCCAGATTGTCGGAGCCAATGGCTTTTAACAGATCCAGTAATTCCTCCGGCTGGATACAGTAGCGCTTCACCCCTTCTTTTGTCTCACCCCACATGTTTTCCACGTGAACTACCCATTCCCTTACGGACAGTTTTTTGTTTCTGTATTTTGGTATCCGCAAAACGGCACACAGCTGACTGCTGGCATAAAATTTATTTATCTTCCGAAACTATCACTTGGTTTTCGCTGATAATCTCATGTGACATCTTGTGCAGATAATCTTTTCTGGTATTTGTTATTTTCTCGTAGCATAATGCTATCTTTTTCTTTATTTTGTAGTAGTTTTGTCTTCTTTTTTTCTTTTTGTGCTCTCCCAGCAGACCTCGAAAGATCGAAAGACCAATACGCTCTTCTGCCTTCGAATCCTTATAGATTCCATTTGTGTTTTTACGTTTTCAAGATATAATAGTTGAACAAAATCGGAACTTTCTGTATAATAAAAACCTGGATGTTGAAAATTGAAAATACCTCAGAGTACAATAAGACTATTGACTGACAGGTTAGTAAAAATCTTATTGAACAGAGAGAGGTATCTACAATGAAGTCTTACACACAGAACGCAAAACGACAATAATACAACTAAAAATGACCGTAAGGATCCGAATGCTATAGTAGGATTAGTTAGAGATTATGCGATGCAGACTAAACGTGTGGATTATGATCCTGGTGGATATAGGAGGTTAGCTGCCATAGAGGGAAGGGTATACCATTCAACCGCTATTTCAGTACCTGACACTGATACATCGAAATGCTTATAGATGTGGCTTATTCACTGAGATATGAAAGGTTGAAAAACCTTGAATTTTCAATAGAAAACACTTGATTATATGAGGAGGTGAAGTGCTATGAAAAAGAAAAACGATGGATTCACGCTGGCAGAGCTCTTGGTCGTTGTCGCTATTATTGGAGTTCTTGTGGCGATCTCCGTTCCGATCTTCAGTCAGCAGCTTCATAAAGCCAGAGTTGCGACAGACTGGGCCAATGTAAGAAACTACTATTCGCAGCTCCAGTATGATTTTATGGAAACAGAAACAGTCAAGGATGAATACTTGAATGAATGGCAAAAGCCAGGGATCACTTCTTTTCAATTAACAGGACAGACTGTGAAACTAAAAACCGGATGTCTATGGGTTGCACCAGAAAACAATAATGGTGGATACAACCTGCTGTATATTTGCAATGACTATCATAAAAAGTGTAAATTAATGCTTCCAGAAGACTAAGAATATAGTTCCATGGGCCTATGGGAACGGAGTACCGTCCTATAGGCCTTTTTCTTATTTTACCCTGGCCTTCCACGCAACGTAAAGGTCAAACCACTCGCCTTTCACTAAATTTACGCTTACCGCAGATAGCTTATCGAATTTCCAAAAGAAGTTCAGCATAATGCGTTGTTATGTCCTTTTTAAGATATATTCCAACAGGCAGTAATTCGACATAATATTCTATCCATGATATAATTTAAATAATAACATATGAACGAAATACAGTGAGTATATCTGCAATTATGAAAATTATCAGTTAACTTCTCTGTATTTTAATTATACAAGGATTTTTCAAACGCAATTTCTGTCTTTTTATTCCTATAAATCTTCGTGGAGTTTTATATCCCTATTATCTGCCATACATTGTTTTAAAGCAACAATCATTTTTCCGCATCCAACGGCTTTGCAAGATGGGCATTCATTCCTGCCAGCCGACTGTTAATTATGTCTTCTGCAAAGGCATTTGCGGACATTGCAATGATCGGAACCCTCATGGCATCTCTTCTTTTCATTTCCCTGATTATCCTTGCCGCATCCAGTCCATTCATCCTCGGCATCATAACATCCATATAAATCACCCCGAAATAATCCAGTGCGGATTTCCCGAAGATTTCAACTGCTTCCTGTCCGTCCGCTGCACAGGTAACCTCCATACCACTGTCTTCCAGTATACATCTGGCAATTTCCATGTTCAGCTCATTGTCTTCCACAACCAATGCCCGCATACCTTCCACTGAATAATCCTCAAGGCTTACCGAATTGTTTTCTGGTGAATTACTGATTTTATCCTGTACTCCAATTTTGAACGGTATTTTTACAACAACTGTAGTACCAACACCAATTTTGCTCTTCAGTTCAATTCTTCCATCCATCCTGTCCACAAGCTGTTTCGTAATCGCTAGCCCCAGTCCGGTGCCTTCATATCTGGATCTGCTTGTCTGGCTTTCCTGGGAGAACATATCAAAAGCATGGGCAATAAAATCTTCACTCATACCCACGCCTTGATCTTTGCAATAGAAAGTGAAAAATGCTCTGCCATCATCCAGCGCTTCTTCCTTAACCCAGACCGTGATCACACTACCCACCTGACTGAATTTTATAGCATTGTCCAAAATATTCGATAGAATCCTGCCAAGATATACCGGATTTCCAACCAGAGCGATGTGACTATATGTACCATTTTTCCAGTCAATCTCATACTGAATGCCTTTCTTTGCAGCCCGCTCATCATAAATTTGGTTCAATTCCCTCAGTACCGTTGTCAGATCAAACAAAAGCTGATAATCCTTTAAATCTCCGCTCTGAAGTTTATTCATATCCAGCACATCATTTACCAGAGACACAAGATATTTCAGGGATTCCATTGCCTTTTCTCTGATCTTCTGCTGCATCTGTGGATCATCTGCATACTGATTTCCCATATTTACCATACCGATAATACCGTTCAATGGTGTACGGATATCATGACTCATGGTTGCCAGAAACCTTGTTTTCATTTCGGCTTCCCTCTTTGCTGCTTCCGCTGCAAAGTTAAGATTCTTCACGTCTCTTGGAATCACTGATACTGCGGACCGTACATAAGACATGGGTCACATTTCCAGATTCATCCCGTTTTTTTACAGTAAAAAGCATCCGATGCCAGCTGCCATCACACATCCTGTATTCTGTAGAAATACATTCTTCCGTCTTCAATCTTGCGGAAAGTGTAGAAACATCCAGAAACGGACGTATCAGCGGACGGTATTCCGGTGCAACCATTGTATCACAAAGCTGATACAGTTTCTCCAATGCACATCCTCTGTTTCCTGTCAGTTTGTGTATTTCGCTGTCATTTGATACCTCTTCAAAAAAATCTTTCTGCACATCAATCCTGTAGATAGAACAGTAACTCTTAGCAATTGCCGAAATTATTTCATTACTCAGCCGTGTCTCGTCCAGTGCCTGCCTTAACTGATTCTGGATCGTAGTTTCTTTTTCCATGATATCATCAATATGTCGGAAACCCACCAGTGCGAAAAAATGTTTCTCGTCCTGGTATATTTTGATTGCCTGCGCCTCAAAAAAATTCATGCTGATTCGGATTTGGTTTGCTTCTGTAATGGTAGGTAATGCGCTCCCTCCGGGAAAGCTGTTCCTTCAGATACCTCGTCGAAATCCAGTCTTTAAATTCTTTTCTCTCTCTTTCATACAGATACTGAACCGCATATTGGTCAGCAGCATAATTGAAATTATCACACTGTTTCAGATTCATTTTTTTGCATTGGTTCCGTCATTCATATGCAGAATCTCAAAGAAACCGGTATTTAATTCAACATAATAGACAGCCGTAAAATCTGCACATATTTTGTCCAAAAGCCGTCTTTCCGCTATCTGTTCTTCCAGCGTACTTTTCAGTTTTCTGTTCCTCATATGTACCATTACAGTCAGGATAAGAAGCAGAACGATCAGCACGGCTATAAAAACCAAAGCGGCTACAGACTGCATTTGCTTTGGAAATATGTATTTAGTTTCTGTCATAGCAAAATCCTCTCTCTGTTTCCTGCCTGCTTTTTCCATGCACCCAGAAAGCTCCTGATTGCTGCGGTTGCCTCATAATCATTCATGACAGGCATTTGGCCTTCTCAACTCTTCGCTTATGGTCTGCTTAATTTTTTTATCATCCAACGGCTTTGCAAGATGTGCGTTCATTCCTGCTTCCAAGCACCTTTCGGCATCTTCCCTAAATGCATTTGCAGTCATAGCAATGATAGGGATAGTTTTTGCATCTTGCCGATCCAGGAATCTTATTGTTCTTGTAGCAGTAAGACCATCCATCACACGCATCATAACATCCATTAAAATAACATCGTATGTTCCCGGTTCGGAAGCTTCAAAGTGCTGAACCGCTTCTAACCCATTGTTTACCGTTTCTACTTCAGCCCCATTTTCCGTCAGCATGAATTCTGCTATTTCCGCATTCAACTCATTATCTTCAACCAGCAATATCCGGATGCCTGATATATCTGCATGAAAATCTTCTTTTTTCTTCTGGTCGTGCATTCGTATCAATTTTAAATGGAAGTACTACAGTAAAACAGCTCCCTTCACCCAGCTTACTTTCAACTGTTATGGTTCCGCCCATCTTTTCTACAAGTTGTTTCACAATAGGCATTCCAAGACCTGTCCCATTATAATCAGAACGTGCAGAATTGTCCGCCTGTACAAATGGAGTAAATAATTCATTTTTATGAATTCTTCTGACATTCCAATTCCATTATCTCTTATTTTAAATTCACATACCATATGATCTTCTGATCTTTCAATCGTTCTCATACTCATATAAATAAAACCATTCACCTTATTGTACTTCATACTGTTTGTAAACAGATTCATCAATATTTTTTCAGGTGAACTGAATTGCTCCAGACATATATACCGCTGTAATCATCATGTTCCCCTACAACATGAAGTCCTTTTTTCTTCTGCCTGAAAAGATAACGATTCCGCGATTTCCTGACATACCTCATCCAGATTGATGGATTCATCATTAAAAACCACTGTATCTGATTCTAACTTTGCCATATCTAAAACATCATTTACCAATGATAATAACAGTTTCGAAGACTCCTTTATTTTATTCAGGCAATCTTTTGCCCGCTCACCATCATTTCCGCTTTTTTCAAGAATCATAAGCATACCAATAATGCCATTGATCGGTGTCCTGATGTCATGAGACATGTTATTTAAAAAGGAAGTCTTAGCCTTATTGGCACTCTGTGCTTCTACAAGTGCATTTTGTAATTCCTGCTGTTTTTCTTCAAGCTCCTGATTCAGCTTCAATGCCTGCTCAGCAGACTTCTTGGATTTTTCTTCCGCACGTTTTGACTTCTTCAAAGAACGAAGAATTATATACAGAACAACCAAAAAGAAATTCCAACGATAAGTGAGACTGTCAGTAAATTATCCTGAATAAAATCCTTCGCTGTAACTTTTCGTGAGGAAGCATTATACGAAACTACTGCACCTGAAAATTGAGTTGTAGGCATAGATGTCAGTGTTTTATTCAGAATGGACAAAAGAACCGGTTCTCCCTGCTGAATAGCAAATGAAACATCAGCTTCTTTTGTCAGGAAAACACTATGAAGCTTATTATTTTTCAAATAGTCTGAAACAGTACCTGAATTGCTTACAATACAATCCGTCTCCCCTTTCTGCATTGCTTTTACTGCTGCATCTGATGTTTCATATTCCACAACCTTCCATTGCGGATAATTGTATGAAAGATATGCTTTCAATGCAAAATCATCTTTTTCAACGGCAACTATATTCTCTTTATTTTCATCAAAGAATCCTTTGCCGTAATTGCTGCCATATTGAGAGTCAATAGCGTATCCGACAAAGCAAATCCATTTGTTTCTGCAAAGTATGGATTCTGGTTTGCATGAAAAATCAGGTCTATTTTTCCATCCTGCAATGCCTGAAGCAGTTCACTTCTTGTATTATATCCATTTAATTCAAATTCCAGAGTCTGACCTTGCAGACAATTTTCTGCAAGATCCACATAATCTGTAATAACACCTGTCAGTTTACCTGTTGATGGATCTACACTGCTGATACCTCCATCCTGATTCAGATACCCTATCCGGATTGCACCATGCTGCCCGATCCACTCACTTTCTTCTTTTGAAAGAAAGGAGCTGCTCTGTGCAGAAAGATAACGCCTGTAGAGATCATCTGTGTAAAATGGGTTGTCATCCTTGATTCTGCGCATAGCACTATCCAGTGCTTCTTTGATATCTGGACGTTTGGGATTTATGGCAAAATAGGTTTCTGTCTCTCCAATACTTGTAATAGGCGAAATCTCAGATTCTTCCCAACGGGGTTCTTCTACCGAAACAAAGCAGTCAATTTCATGTTTCGACAGTTTGTCCATAACTTCTGCGGTATTAGAAGCATTGACATGCTGCGTATGCAGACCATACTTTAACTCCCATTCATTAAGCACATACTCCTCTATATTATCTTTAGACACACCAATATTTTTTCCCTCAAAAGAATCCAAATTTCCTGCTGTAAGATCCATATTGGATGCATCCGTATAGATGTAATATTTCTCTTCCCCATAGGCATATCGGAAAAAAGCATATTTTCAGCACGTTCGTCTGTATAGGAAATGTCACCAAGAATATCAATCTCTCCATTTTCCAACTGTGTAAAGCAGTTTTTCCAATCACTTGTTATGTATTTATATGTCCATCCTGCATAACCTGCAATATCTTGAAGATACTCATAACCATAGCCGCTTCTTTCTCCATTTTCATTGACTACATTATAAGTTTCCTCAAAAGATCCTACCCGGATAACATTGTCAGAGTTTTCTTTGGCAGATGCAGGAACGGATAAAACAATAAAACATATAATTGTGCAAAATATAAAGTAGCAAAATTTGAAATTCCTTATATTCTGTACTAATTTGTACTTTTTCATCTTTCTCCCACCCTCCAGGCTACAGTTGCTTGCTTGTTAAATTCCCCATCATCTATAATGAGTATTTTTTGTCTTTTATCCATATTTTTAATTTCCTTTATATATGCGGTTTTTATGATTTTGCCAGCATTTTTATGATTGCGCTTTTTAATAACGGAATATCAATCGGCTTTCCAATATGTTCATTCATCCCGGCCTCCAGACATGCTTTCCGATCTTCCTCAAAAAGCATTTGCCGTCATGGCAATGATTGGAATCTTTTGGCATCTTCACGTTCCAACTCACGGATTGCTTTTGTTGCTTCCAGCCCATCCATGACCGGCATCATCACATCCATGATGATGACATCATACTCACCCGTCTTAGAATTTCGGAATATTTCAAGTGCTTTTTTCCGTTTCTTGCTTCAGCAATATCCAGGTGCTCTTCTTCCAGTATTGCATGGGCGATCTCCATATTAATGACATTATCTTCAACAAGAAGCACCCGTTTTCCTGACAGATTCATGCTCTGTGGACAATTATCCTTCTGCGGATCATTCTTTTCAGCCAGATGCTCTATCTCAAATGGAACCGTAAACGTGCTTCCAATATTTTCTTCGCTTTCCAGTTCTATTGTTCCACCCATCAGTTCAACTATATCTCTCACGATTGAAAGCCCCAGACCGGAGCCACTGAATGTCGTAGTTGACCGTTTGCCTTCCTGCGCAAAAGCATCAAACGCATGTTTTTGAAATTCTTCACTCATACCAAGACCGGTATCTGAACATACAAACTGAAAACCGCCGTATCCCCATCATCCGATAATTCTTCGCAATGAACATTCACTGTTCCATGAAAATGATTGTATTTAATCGCATTAGAAGAAAGATTCATTAAAATCCTGCTCAGATGTACCGGACTTCCAATCAGATGTCTGTGGCGGATTGTGCTTGCGTCCACGCCGCCTTCAAATCTTACACCATTCTCATAAGCACTCATTGCAACAACCGTCAGATTATTCCTTAACAATTCTGCCAGATCAAAAGATTTATGTTCCAACACAAGGGAACCGGATTCCAGTTTGCTGATATCCAGGACATTGTTGATCAGATTTTGCAGATAATCGGCGGACTGAAGTACCTTCTTCCTGCATTCCCTTAACTTGACCACATCATTGTTATGTTTTTCAGCGATATGGATCATCCCCACGATTCCGTTTAGCGGTGTACGGATATCGTGGCTCATACGCTGGAGAAAGGCTGTTTTTGAAAGATTGCACGATGAGCATCTTCCATGCTTGCCTTAAGCCGTTTCTGATACATGAGTTCCCGTGATTTTTCTTCCGTAATATCCCGAGCGACATAAAGCACATCCACAGCGTTTCCATGCGCATCTCTGCTCTTTACAATAAATCTGGACTGCCTCCATTTTCCATTTGCTCCCATAAATTCAATTGAAACAGAATTCGTATTCCGGAGTCTCGGTCAATGTATCAAATTCAAGAAACTTTCGGTATTTTTTTCTCTCTTCAAGACCAGCAAATGCCGTTGGAAGCTGTTCCATAACATCATCAATTTTTCCCTTTTGACCAAGTATTTTTCGCACAAAGTCATAGCCCTCCAGAAGCTCATATGTCCGCTCCTTAATATTGGCATACACAATCGTTACATACAATGTGGCAATTGCAGAAATAATCTCTGTCCTCTTTGTTGCCTCATCAAAAGCCTTTTTCAACTGTACTGTACTTTTCAGATTTTCCTCACACATCCAAGATGCCCACCGACATCAGACAGCAGCGTGATGGAAATTTCATTCTGACTCAAATCAGGATTATCCACTCCGATGAATCCATTCATTTGATGATTAGCGTAAATCGGCACTGCAATCAAGGAACATATTTCCTGTGTTTTTAATAATTCATATTCCTCCGGCTCAGAACATTTTGTTGATTCCCAGATCATGGATCACGATTGTTTCCTTTGTTTTCAAAGCGTTTCATCCAGCTTGGCATCAAACTGACTGGGATTGCCTGAAGATTATCTATCTCTGGTATCACTCCATCGGCATACCATTCAAATGTATTGCTCAGGCTGTCCTTCTGATCGGTTTCCCAGTCAAAAACATATACTCGGTCTGCCCCTGTATAGTTTCCAATTGCCTGCAGCAAAGAGTGAATGATTTCTGACAACTCCTGCTCATTTTCCACCTGATCCATAAGCGAAATCTGATGCAGAATCGTATCCATGCTATGTAATTTTATTTTATAAAGTTCCTGAATATCTTTTGTTTTCATTTCCCATCCCCCTACATTCCCAAGTATTCCACTAATTCATGAAATACCTCTGCTAATATTTTTATCTGCTCCATTTTTATATTTTAGCAGCCACCAATTATTACTTGCCTGTTTTAGTTTCTTTTGATCTCCAAAAATGAAAAAGCATTGTCATTGCAAACAATGCATCTTTAACGTGGCAACTGGCTGCCATTTTACAGGCCCTATAGCTTTGCGTCCCAGACTTTCATCTGTTTTGCCGTTTTTCTTATTATAGCTTTTAAACATATGCAAAAAACTGATTTTATTATACTCTAATGCTCGACTATGTACAAGAAAAACCTTACCGCTTTAACGCTAGAAATAAAAAAGAACAGCCGATATATACATTCGAACTATTCTCCTACTTCCGAAGTCCATGTAGCATTGACATTACTGTTTCCTGCTCATTTGTACTCAAATCGTGCCATATCCTTAAAACTTCTTTCTGATCTTCTGTCAGGTTCTCTGAATTACCTTCCTGAAAAAAAGTTTGTCATATAAAATTTTTAACGTCAAACAAAAAATTGGAAGCCACAGTGTTATCCATGACCTCCGACTCGTTATACTTATTCTACACTGTCCTTACACCCAAATCAGCCCCCTCTCCATCTTATCTTGTCCCTGCTTTTCCTGGATAATTCTCTTATTGATTTCTAAGCGTTCATGGATTGACGGTTTCTTCTCTTTTCCTGGCATTGCTCTTTTTCTGTGCTACTGACTTTCTTTCAGCTTTCCCTGCATACTCAACTGCTGTATTTACTTCAACGCCGGCTTGACACACGCAGACCCGGACACGGGCTGCATGGAGTTTGAAATTCGCAAGGGGCGGTTCTCCTTTCGGCCGACCGCCCCATACAGAGAGGAACGCCGCTGGGCGGCAAGCGAAGCAACGAAAAAACGAATAAAAGGGGTTTTATATTGCCATTCGTAAAATTTGTTGTATATGACTTATGATTATCGTGTTTGCTCTTAAATTTCGGATAACCTGCATGTTCCTTGTTCCCATGCCACAAGTATATAACAATTTTTCCACTTTTATTACCTTAACCCACCGTCTAAAGCCAGTGGAATTGCGGTAGCTTACTTTCAAAAAATGCAAGTGCCAGCTCACAGAACCTGTCACCGGCAGCATTTTTCCATACATGACAGAAATATGGGCACCAGATCCGGTCAATCACAGATACCCTGTGCAATGTACTGGTAGTTTGTATCAACACCCAGATACTGTAAGCAGGTCTTTAAGAACTCGAATACGAGTACACCGATGATAACACCGGAGATACGTCCGATACCACCGTTTACAGATACACCGCCGATGGTGCAGGCTGCGATTGCTTCCAGCTCCCAGCCGTAACCCATATTTACAGAGGAACCACCGGATTTAGCACCTACCAGGAAACCGCCCAGTGCGTAGCATGCTGCTGCTGTGATATAGATGATGAGCTTGGTTTTCTTTGTATTTACGCCGGAAACTTCTGCTGCCTGCTCATTTCCACCGATAGCGTACATATATTTGCCGTGAGGCATCTTGTTATATACAAAACCACATTACAATACCAACTGCTAAAGCGATCAGGAACAGATAAGGGATAAAACCAAATAACTGTCCTTTTGCAACCTCTGTGTAAGCAGCACGATAACCACCAATAGGAGTTGCGTTGGTATAAACCAGGCAGACACCGTATACGATTAGCTGCATACCTAAGGTTCCGATGAATGCAGGAACCTGCAGATAAGAAACTACGATACCGTTGATAGCGCCAAAGATAGCACATACAGCTACACAGATAAGAAGTACAACTGCTACCCACCATACACCATAGAATGGCATGTTAGGGAAGAACTTGCCGCTGTAATCCGGCTTCTGAAGCAAGGTACCTGCTAAGCAGGCAGAAAGACCAACCATACGTCCTGCGGAAAGGTCTGTACCTTTGGTGATCAGACACCCGGATACGCCGCAGGCGATGATAAAACGTGGTGCTACGTTAAGAGCAATATTCTTTAAGTTGGAGCCGGATACGAATGTCGGCTGCATGATACCGGTGTAGATTGCTAATAACACCAGAACGACTATAATTCCGTTATTGATAAGGAAATCCTTTTTAAATTAAATTTTTTCGCTGTCATGGCTTAATCCTCCTGCTTGGACTCTGTGGTTGATTTACCCTGAAGATCAAACTGTGTCGCAAAGGACATAATTCTCTCCTGGGTTGCTTCTTCCCTTCTACTTCGCCGGTGATATGTCCGTTACACATTACGATAATACGGTTGGACATACCGATCAGTTCCGGCATTTCTGAGGAGATCATAATAATGGATTTGCCCTGTTTTACGAGATCGATCATGATCTGATAGATCTCATACTTCGCACCGACGTCGATACCTCGTGTCGGTTCATCCATGATCAGGATATCCGGGTTGTTTGCCAGCCAGCGGGCGATGATAACCTTCTGCTGATTACCACCGGAGAGAGACTGGATCAGCGTCTTTCCACTAGGAGTCTTGATGTTTCAGCTTCTGGATGCTGTCTTTTACAACTGCATCTACTTTCTTCTGATCGATCACACCGCTGTTTGTATAATTCTTATAAGAGGCAATAGCGGTGTTATCATTGATACTCAGGCAGCCTAAGATACCGGTTCCACGACGGTCCTCTGTGATCATACCAATAGAATTGGCAATGGCATCTTCCGGCTTTTTAATATTTACCTTCTTTGCCAAGGACTTCTACTGTACCGCTGGCAATATGTCTCATGCCGAAGATTGCTTCCATCATCTCTGTTCTCTGTGCGCCTACCAGACCGCCGAATCCAAGGATCTCGCCCTCTTTAACTCAAAGGAACAATCCTGGAAGGAACGTTCATGGAATGCTGCACAGGTGCTCTACCTTCAGAACTCGTCTCATCTGTTCTGTAATCTTCCTTTGGAGGATATACATTGGTCAGCTCACGTCCAACCATCTGTTTTACGATCTCATCATCGGAAATATCCTTTACTTCCCAGGATCCTACATATGTACCATCTCGCATAATAGTAATATCGTCTGCGATCTGACGGATCTCAGCCATCTTATGGCTGATATATATCATAGAAACGCCTCTGGACTTTAAGTCCCTGATAATGCGGAACAGCGCTTCTACTTCATTATCAGTCAGGAGAGGATGTAGGCTCATCCAGGATCACGATCTTCGCGTGCTGGCTGACTGCCTTTGCGATCTCTACTGACTGCATCTGTCCAATTGACAATGTTCCTAGTTTTGCCTTAGGATCAAAATTCATCTTTACATCTTTTAACCATTTCTCAGCTTCACTGTTCATGGTCTTGTGATCCACCATTTTAAGAGGACCAACACTCTTCATGGGATATCTTCCCAGATACATATTCTCTGCAATGGAACGATCCGGTATCGGCTGCAGTTCCTGATGAACCATTGCCAGACCCTTGTGAAGGGCGTCATCCGGGTTCGTTATCATTGTTTTTTCACCATCTATGATGATCTGTCCCTCATCCATCTTATAAATGCCGAAAAGACATTTCATAAGGGTGGATTTTCCGGCGCCGTTTTCCCCATCAGCGCATGGACAGTTCCGGGACGTACTTTCAAGTTTATCCCATCCAGTGCCTTTACGCCAGGGAAGCTTTTACTGACCCCTATCATTTCCAGTCTGTACTGCTCTGCCATCCCGTTACTCCTTTCAATTCCTGTGACGCTTTTTCTATGCCCTCCGGGAGCATATTTTCCTTAAAAATCGGGTGTGACGGAATGACCCGCACACCCGATAAATAGTCAGTTAACTGTAACTTATTTTAACTTGTCAAGGATTTCCTGTGCGTTTGCGTTAGTAACCTTGATGTAGTCTACAGGGATCTTAGCGTCAACTTCTTCGCCGCCGATAAACTTAACGGCTGCATCAGCTGCTGCCTTAGCCTGTGAGAAGTGATCGTTAAATACCGTACCGGTCTGCTTGCCATCGATAACGTTCTGAACTGCCTCGGTCAGAGCATCTACACCTACTAAGTAGATATCCTCATTTACCTTACGTCCAGCTGCTTCGATTGCCTGCAGAGCGCCAAGTGCCATTGCATCGTTGTTGCAGAAGATAACTTCGATCTTGTCGCCGTACTGGTTTAAAGCATCCTGTGCGATCTGCTGGCCCTTAGCCTGATCCCAGTCGCCTCTCTGCTTTAACAGTTCTTCTACTTCTACGCCAGCGTCTGTTAATGCCTTAACGGAGAATTCAGTTCTGTACTGAGCATCTTCGTTCTCCGGGTCACCCTGGATCATGATGTAGGAAACTTTGCCGTCGCTGTTGATATCACCCTTGTTTGCAGTCTCAAGGATCTCTTCGCCCTGGTATGTACCGGACTGTCTTGCGTCACAGCCTACATAAGTAGCGTTGATCTTTTCGTCAACCCATCTCTGCTCTTCTGCCTCATCTGGCTCACGGTTGATGTAAACAACCGGGATACCAGCTTCTTTACACATATCTGTAATCTCTGGTGCGGAAGAAGCCTGTACCAGGTTCAGGATCAGAACATCATACTTCTGGGTGATGAAGTTATTAATCTGGTTGGTCTGCTCTGCCTGATCGCCCTTACCATCCTGGATAACTACGTTCTCAGCCTTGAATCCAAATCCTCGGTCAGATAACGCTGCAGTTCCTGTCTGTACAGAGTCATAAAGTTATCATCAAATTTATAAATGCTGATGCCCACTTTCTTGTCTGCAACATCAACGGTTCCAGCTGCTGCAGCTGCAGTTTCTGCTGCTTCCTTAGCTGCCTCAGTAGCTGCTTCGCTTGCTGCTGTAGTTTCCTTTAGCTGCTTCAGTAGGAGCTGCTGTTGTAGCGGTACTTCCGCCGCCGCAGGCTGCCAGTGAAAGTGCCATTGCGGATGCCATAGCTGCTGCTGTAACTTTCTTTAACTAATCTCATAATTGTAATCCTCCCTATACATATGATTTTGTTTTTTATCGCTTTTGGTGTTTTTTCCTTAACGACAAGCACATTATAAATCCGCGTTGTGTATTTTTCTATAAGATTTTTAAGGAGTATTATGAAATTTCTTTGATTTTACATTATTGCTGAAAAAAATTATTATTTTTATGTCATTTATTGTCAGTTTCCTGCAATATCCGTCTGTCAGTCCTTTCTGGCTGCACTAGAAATATTTTCCGTTTTCCAGTTTTATGCTCTCATCAATGGGAAGTCCCCGGCTTAAAGAGGCTGCGATCCCGAAAATAGCGTTTGCATAGCCTTCTTTATCCGCTTCTACAGTTCCAAAAAGCTTTCCTGCCTTCACGCTTCCATCACCGGGAGGCGTTGCATCGATACCTGCTAATTTGATCGTTCCGGGAAGGATCCCCGCCCGCTCAATGGCATCGATCGCGCCTAAGGCCATATCATCATTATTGCAGATGACCAGTTCGATCTGGTCCGGATAGTCGGTAAGCCACTGTTCCATCATGGCAGATGCCTGGCTGCGTTCCCAGCTGGCAATGCCGCCTGTGATTTTTTCCAGAGGAACTCCCCCGTCTTTTAATGTCTGGATAGACCATTCTGTACGGATCAGGGAGTCCTGATGATTGCTTTCCCTTCTAAAACACATAGCTGACGGTTCCATCCCCGTTCCGGTCCAGGCTTGCAGGATCTTCCTGTAGGCATCTACCAGGATCTTTCCTTCCAGAACAGCAGACTCTTTGCGTCTGCCCCTACATAATAAAGCTTCTCCCACCGGTTCATATCCTCTTCCACTGGTTCCCTGTTAAAAAGATCACAGGCACATCTGCTGCCATGGCTTTATCAATGACAACAGAAGCTGCAAAGCGATCTACGATATTCACACACAAGGCATTGCATCCTAACTCCAGCAGCCGGTCCACCTGGTTGTTCTGGGTATTCTGGTTGCTTTTTGCATCCAAAATATCCAGTGTCACCTTGATCCCCTCTGTCCGTTCATATTCTTTCGCCTTTTCTTCGATAAGAACGCAGGGTGCTGATAAAGGTATCATCCCCCTGTAAAGAAGAAGTCCCACACGTATTTCCTGGACGCCGCCTCTTTTTTGCTCCGTTTCCTGCCAGTATAAAACAGGCAGATAATTACGATTATCGCAAACATACCAAAAAGCATTACTCCGGTTCCTTTTGTTTTCTTCATCCTTTTTCCCCCTATTCCATTGGATAGAGCATTTTCTCATATGCACCGGAAGCCAGTTCCTGCTGATCCAGATAGACCGGATCTAATAAAGTCTCCTGCTTTTGTCTGCTTCCATGAATGGCTTCCACTGCTTTTTTTTATGCTTAAATATCCCTGGCTGAACTGGTCATAGGTCACAAGTCCGTCAATAATACCCTGATCCAGGAGATTTAAGATCCCCGTAGTAGAACCAATGCCATAAAGGGCAGATACATGATCCTTGTAAACAGAGCTTTCATTTAAGATAGAAGCTGTCCGGTCCAAAGACTGCACATCCAAAGCCACCACTTCTACCGGACCGGTCCCCGGATAGACTGTATTTTCGATCACCTTGCGAAAAGCCTTTCCTTCTTTTATCTACATATAACTCATAAGAGATCCCTGGTCATTTAAAACAGAGCAGACCCCTTCGTAGGCGTCCTGTACGCCGTTATAAGCCATTCCCTGGGCAAACAAACACACTTTTCACCTGGAAGGTTCTTTTTCTGCTGCTTTTTCTCCCAATATTCTTCCGGCTTCAAAATAATCAATGAGAATAGAGTCTGTCACAAAATCACTGGGGAAGACGCGCTTACAAAAATCACCGGGCATCCTGGATTTAAACTTTCTAACGCCATAACCGCCGCCTTTTCCTCTGCCGGTTCGATCACCACAGCACCTGCCCCGTCCCGGATCTCCCTGGTGGTCAGTTCCACCTGCTGTTCCTGGTCTTTCCGGTCATAAAGAGTGATCAGTCTTACATCACTTCTCAGATCTGTGGCTGCTTTTTCCATTCCTTTTCTGAAATTCTGGTAATAATCGTCTGTGTCTTCACTTAAGATCACAGAAATGGAGTCGATCTGTACAGCCCGTTCTTTTATGATCAGATCCGTAGAAGACAGCAGAAACAACAGGACCAGAAAAACAGCACCTATACATAACAGTATTTTTTTCTCTTCTAGGCATGTTTCTCCTCCTTCTTTGCATTTTTGCTCTTTTAATGCTTCTTCTTTTGCTATTTCTTCATATGAAACAGCCGGCAGATGCATCAGCACTGTCGTTCCTTCATCCGGTTCTGAATTTATGGAAATACCATAGTCTTTTTCCAAAATACAGATGGATCCTCTCATTTACGTTCTTTACGCCAATGCCGGAACCCCGCCTGGAAGGGACATGGCTGGTATCTGTAAACAGGCGCTCTACCTGTTCTTCGGTCATGCCAAGTCCATTGTCCTCTACGCTTAAATACAGATCGTTGTTCTCTTTCCATGCCCGTATTTTGATCTCGCCGTCACCATCCATAAATTCCATTCCATGATAAATAGCATTTTCCACCATAGGCTGTAAAATAAGCTTTCAGACTGGCAAGTCCTAATACCTCGTCCTCTGCCTCAATAGAATAAGAGAATTTATTTTTATAACGCATATGCTGGATCATCAGGTAGTTTCGCACATGCTCCAATTCGTCCCGCACCGGGATAATACTTTTTCCCTTACTTAAACTGATGCGGAAGAAACGCGCCAATGCGGTTACTGCTTTCACTGCTTCTGACTGTTTTTCATTTTCGATCATCCACACAATGATATCCAGGGTATTATAAAGGAAATGGGGATTGATCTGGGACTGTAACGTATCAAACTCGCTTTTTCGCTTGGACTCATGTTCTGCCACAATATCATCCATAAGACGTTTGATCTGCCTTGCCATGTTCTGGATGGATTTTCCCAAATGCTGGATCTCGTAAGATCCCCCTGTGTAAACTTCTGTTTCCAAATTTCCCTCCTCGATCTGATTTACAGATTTTTCCAGTTCCTTAATAGGGTCTGTGATCCTGGAAGAAATATAGGAATTGATGATGGTCAGAATAAACAACACCAGTGCAATAATAAACACGATCAAAATACGTGTCTTAATAGCGTTTAAAGATACTGTGTCAAGAGGCATGACACCTACGATCTTCCAGCCTGTATATCCCTACTGTTTTATAGACACCACCCGGGTCTGTCCCTGCCATTGCTCCTGGTAATTTCCATCCTTTTAAATGGCTGTATTATCATTATTTTCCATTGCAAGGCCGGAGCTGATCAGCTGGCCGTTCGGGTGATAGATCAGGTCCCCGTTGCTGTCTGTAAGATAAACATAGCCTCCTTTTGCCAGGTTCATTCCGTCAAACAGCTGTTCCAGACTGTTATAACGCAGATCGATGAGAAAACGCCCTGATCTGTATAAGGACCGTCTGTGATCTCTACTGCTCTTGCCACAGATACCACCCAACGATACTGGCTGTCTCCTGTATCAAAAATATGCTGTACATGAGGCATGGAAAAATGAAGATTTTCTGTTTTTTCCAATGCCGCCTTAAACCAGTCCTGGTCTGCCACCTGGGCATTGTTTTTTAATCTTGCTGCAGGAACAGACTCTAACAATTCCCTTCTTTTTGAAAACAGGGCGATATTTTCTACATTGTCCTTTGTTATTATCATAAAGAAGGGTGATCTCCCGTTAATAGAACCGTCAGAAAGATCGGCATTTTTGATCACGCCGTAATACAGGGAGTCTGAAAGTTTCATCACCAGACGCAGATGAGAGTCCATTGTCCGGCCTAACTGGTTGATAAGGATGTGGTTTTCCTCCTGAAGTGCAGAGGACATCTGCCCTGACAGCCGTCCGTAAAGGGAAACGCCGATAAAAATACTGGCTGCCAGAGCGGTAATGGTGAAATACATAAAGATAATAGAACGGATACTGGCATTTTGAAGCCGGTGTTTTCGCTGTTTCAAAAACATTATTTTGCTCCTCTGAATTTTGTAGGCGAAATACCAAATCGTTTCTTGAATACGTAGCTGAAATAATTCTGTTCCTGGTAGCCGACCTTTGCCGCGATCACATAGGTCTTGTCATCCGTTTTATTTAAAAGCTCCACAGCTTTGTCTAACCGCACTTCCGTCAGATAAGCCACATAGGTCTTTCCTGTTTCTTTCTTAAACATGGTGAAAAATAAGCCGGGCTCATATGCAGGTGACGGCAGATTTTCTCCACAGACAGCTCCGCATCCTGATAGTTGTCCATAATATACTGCCTGGCTTCCTGGATCACCTGTTTTGTGGTATTATCACGCTCTGTATTTACAGACTGGTTTACTGCTGTGGCCGCCTGAGAAGCCATTTTACAAAATCTTCCTTTTTCTGGGTGCTGGAGATCAGGGACAAAGGCCTCATTTAAGTCAGACTCCCCTGGAAAATGGTCTCCATATCCAGATCATACATCTGCACCAGCTGGATCATACAGTTTAACACACTTAACATATAGGTCTGGCACTGACGCTGATGGACTTTTGCATCACTGATCTTGTCCGCAATTTTATGTACTACTTCCTCGATCTTTTTCCTGAGGGCCGAATTTCACAGCACCCTACCAGCTCTGCCTCGTCTTTGCTGTCAAACTGCAGCTTTCCTCTGCTTACCGGCTCTACATCATTAATATAAATGGTATTTCCAGCCCCTACAATTGCCTTATAGCCTAAGGCATTGACTGCATCTTTATAAGACTCACAGATCATTCCCAAGTCCTGTGTGCTGTGACCGATACCAATGGTGATGGGAACTGCAAGGATCTTTCTGGTCTCTTTGCAGATATCACTTAATACAGCAGTCAGCCCGGTCTGGGAATTTTCCTCATCAATCGCTGCGATCACACCGATCTGGGCATCGCTGCTGCCGGTAGAATTAAAAATTGAAAACGGCAGTATTTTCCCAGCTTTTCCTCTAAGATCTGCATAACAGAAATAGGGATCAGGTCCTGTTCACGGTGGATCGCCAGTTCCCCTTCGCCCTCTTCTTCCGGCCGGTCAACGCCTACCGCTGCTGCGATCCATTTCTGTGCACCTGAAAGAGGAATGCCGTATTCTTTTAAACGTGTTTCAACGGTCTCAGAAGCAATGGGGGCATTTACCAGTTCATTTAAAAACTGTTCCCGGAGGATCGGCAGGCTTTTTATATAATTTTCCCGCAAAAGTTTACATTTCGCTTCTGCTCGATCTCCTGGTCCAGATTTGCCTTTGATCTTTTTTAAAATGGCAGTCAGCTCTTCTACGTTTACCGGCTTTAGTATGTATTCTGTAACATTTAATTTAATTGCCTGCTTCGCATACTCAAAATCATCATAACCGGAAAAAATGACGATCTTCATAGACGGGTATTTCTGGCGCACACGCTCTGCCAGTGTCAGTCCGTCCATATAAGGCATGCGAATGTCGGTTAAGATCAGGTCAGGCTCCAAAGCTTCAATCTTTTCTAAGGCATCTTCCCCTGTTTTCCGCATCCCCTGCTACTAAAAATCCATTTTCCTCCCATTTGATCTTGCGGATAATGCTTTTTCTTACCTCTTCCTCATCATCTACAAGGATAATACGATATAGTTTCATGTATTTTGTCCCCTTTTTTATTTTATCCCAGCCCTTTATAGCAAAGCGTTGCAGATTGCCGCTGCACGTTGCTTCCACCTTTTCTTCCTTCTGCCACGATGTAAGGCGTGTCTTTCAATGAAAGGATCAGTTCTTTGGACTGGATCACATTCACAAAGCCTACAGGCGCACCGATGATCAGGGCCGGTTTTATTTTTCTCTCCTGGATCAGCTCATAAAGGCGTATCAGCGCCGTTGGGGCATTTCCAATGGCAAAGATACAGGGTCTTGTTCCGTCTCCAAACAGATTGGCTGCCTTATCCATACTTGCCACCGCTCTTGTGCTGCCCTTTTCCTTGGCCTCTGCTGCCACATCTTCATCTGCCATAAAGCATAAAGCTTCTCCTCCGTAGCTTTCCAGACGCTTTTTGTTCACACCGGACCAGCCCATTTTCGTATCGGTAATGATCACGCCTCCCTTTTTAATGGCTTCTCTTGTCCTTTTCTACTGCATGCTCGGAAAATTTCAGATGATCTGCATAATCAAAATCCGCTGTTGTGTGGATAGCACGCATGATCACCGGTGCCTGTTCCGGTTCCAGTTCCTTTCCCATTGCTTTTAATTCTTCCCTGATGATCTCAAAGCTTCTGTGTTCTATATCCGCCGGAAGCACCTGTTCTATATGTATTTTTTCTTCCAGTCCCATGATCTCATATATCTTTTCCATATCCAGACTCTCCCGCAATATTTCTGCCAGTTTATCATACTGTTCTTCTTTATATGCTATGTAATCCATCTGTCCTGCCATTTCCAGGGTAATGCCCTTTCTGGCTGCCAGGGCAGTTGCTATGGTTTCGCAGATGCCGGGGGCATCAAATACGCCATGGACATAGGAACCATACAGGTTTTTCCGGTTCCAGCCACAGGGGATACCCCTGGCTTCTCTGCCATTTGCACTTTCTCCTGCATTTAACAGACAGAGCGGCTGTTCCTTTTCCCTGCTCTTTGTACGGCCCATATGGATCTCATAGCCAGTAAGTCTCTTTCCTGAAAGCTCCCTGAAACAGCCGTAAAGTTCCCCGAAACGTCCCTCTGTCTGGGTACGTACTTTTTCTTCTTCAAATTCCGTTTCTACAGGGAAAAGACCCATTCCATGGATCTTTCCTTTATGGGATGACTCAATGGCAAGTTCGTCCACCAGCCATTCTCCCATCATCTGGAAACCGCCGCAAATTCCCCATACAGGAACCTGGCGGGCTGCCAGTCTTAAGGATCGCTGCTTCCAGACCATTCTGGCGCATCCACAGAAGATCATCAATGGTATTTTTCGTTCCCGGAAGGATCACCATGTCTGGCTGTTTTTAATTCAGAGGGCTTTGAAACATAACGGATGGAGACCTCGTCCATACGCTCAAATACATCCATATCTGTAAAGTTGGAAATTTTTGGGAAAACGGATCACCGCAATGTCGATGCAGCCCTTCTGTCTTGTATTTCCCAGTTTGGTGCTTAAGCTGTCTTCATCTTCAATATCTACGTTCATATAGGGGAACGACACCTGCCACCGGTATCCTGCAAAGATCCTCTAACTGGCGAAGTCCCGGCTCCAGGATCGTCTTATCTCCCCGGAATTTATTAATGATAAGCCCTTTTATGCGGTTACGCTCTTCAGGCTCTAAAAGTTCTACTGTGCCGTAAAGCTGGGCGAACACACCGCCCCGGTCAATATCCCCGGCAAGGAGCACCGGCGCATCTACCATGGCAGCCAGACCCATGTTCACAATATCATCTGATTTTAAGTTGATCTCTGCCGGACTTCCTGCGCCTTCAATGACGATCACGTCATAGGCTTCGTCCAGACGTTTGTATGCTTCCATGATCTGTGGGATCAGCTGCTTTTTGTAGGCAAAATAGTCTTTTGCCCGCATATTTCCGATGGAAACACCGTTTACGATCACCTGGGAACCTACATCGGTAGTGGGTTTGAGCAAAATGGGGTTCATATCCGCAGAAGGCTTCACTCCTGCCGCCTCTGCCTGGACCACCTGTGCCCGGCCCATTTCCAGCCGTCTTCTGTAATAAAAGGAGTTTAAGAGCCATGTTCTGGGATTTAAAAGGCGCTGTTTTGTAGCCGTCCTGGGCGAAAATGCGGCACAGGCCCGCTGCGATCAGACTTTTTCCCGCATTGGACATGGTTCCCTGTATCATAATGGATCTTGCCATGGTTTTATTCCTCCTTTTCTGGTTTATGCTTGTGTTGGAAATTGGCATCCATATGGGTATCTGTATGTTTTGTATCTGTACATTTTATATCTGTTTTTACGCAGGTGACTGTACATTGGGAAAGTTTGGTAATTAGAACTCTCTGTTTTCTTCTTCTGTTTTACGCAGATACGGTCAGCAAGGATGCGTCCTTTCCCGGATAATTTTTCTGCTGCGGATGAGGACGCCCTGTTTTTTTCTCCTGTTCAGGCTTTCTGTTGCTTCTTGCAAAATCCTTTCCTTAAAGAAAATATAATTGGCCTGGGACGGATAAACGATATATCCCAGTTTTTTAATGCTGCTTCCATTTTATTTCTCTGCTCATGGATCAGTTTTCTGGTTTTTCAGCACATATTCTGTCTCTTTTAAGGCTGCAATGCCTGCTCTCTGGGCCAGTCCTGAAACAGACCAGGGCTGTCTTACCTGACAGATCTTTGTTAAAACATCTTCGTTGCTGCACAAAGCATATCCTAAACGCAGGCCTGCCATGGCATAGATCTTGGTAAATGCCTTTAAAACAAAGACATGGGAGAGCTTCTCTAAAAACGGAATAACACTGTAAGCCTCCGGCTCATCTAAAAACTCTTCCAAAACACTCATCCACAACCAGAAAGGTATTTGTCCTTTCGCAGGTTTCAGCCAGTTTTAAGACCTGCTCTTTTTTTACGGTAATGCCGGTTGGGTTGTTGGGGTTGCACAGGAATAAAATGTCGTAGCCGTTGTTGGCTTCTGATGTAGATTTCTGTTGGTCAGAACAACCGACTGCGGTAGTATTATAAGTGGCATCAAAGCCCGTTCCATAATTTTACACAGTTCCTCCACATCCAGGCAATACCCATTTTCCTCTTTCAGATAAAAAGACTGATATCACAGCCTGCCGCCTTTAAGGCCTGTTCATATTCCAGAAAAGAAGGGGCTAAAAGCAGGGCTTTTTTTTTTCGGCTTTAAGGCAAATGCAAGTCCAAAGATCAGATCCGCTGCCCCATCACCGCAGAGGATCCAGTCCTGAGTCACCTTATGGTAGTCAGCTAATGCCTTTACCAGATCCCTGCACTGGCTGTCCGGGATAAACGCAGCAGACTGGCTCTTTCTATACAACGGGCCAGCTCTTCTTTTACTCCCTGAGGCAGTCCTAAAGGATTGATATTGGCGGAATAGTCTATAGAAACTTTATTGCTGTAAATGTCACCGCCGTGTTGATATTTGGTATGCATATGAATTCCTTCTTTCCAAAATGAATATCTATACTCTGTTATCTCCCAGCCCGGCTGGGGATGATCTTGAACCAGTTATTTGAATATCTGTATTTGTATTTCCGTGATTATCACCTATCACCTGACTGCTGCCAGGATCATTAACAGCACCACCATCAGTATCCCCTCTGCCAGGAACATTAAAAAGAGGCTTTCCAGATATCCTCCGGGACGATCTCCCTGTCATTATCCCCGATAAACTGCTTTTTGTGAAGAACCCCAAAATACCAGGCATCCCCGGCAAGACGTAAATGAAGGGCTCCGGCACAGGCGGCTTCTCCGTGGGCTGAGTTGGGGCTGGCATGTTTACGCCGGTCTCTTAAAAATATGCGCCAGGCATTTTTTTCCGTCTGCCCCCGGAAGCAGATATGCTGCCAGTGTCAGCAGACAGCCGGAAATGCGGGCCGGGATAAAATTTAACACATCATCCAGCTTTGCAGCTGTCCGACCAAATAAAATGTATTTATCATTGGTATAGCCGATCATGGAGTCCATGGTATTCACTGCCTTGTAAAAGTGCCGCCTACCGGTCCGAAAATGGCCATAAACAGGAACGGGGCGATCACACCATCTGAGGTATTTTTCTGCCACTGTCTCCACCGCCGCTCTGGTGATACCTGCTGTGTCCAGAACACTGGTATCACGGCCTACGATCATGGAAACTGCCTTTCTGGCTCCTTCTGTATCTCCCTTTTTTAGTTCCCTGCATACCTTCATGCTTTCCACACAGAGACTTTTGGCTGCCAGAAGCTGATAACAGAAAAAGCTTTCCAGAAGAAATCTTGCAGTGAGGCCAAGATATCTTCCCGTTATATGAAAAGCAGACCAGGCATAATGATCCAGAAAAGACACATGATCAGGGTAAGACAGATTCCTGCAAACCGTGGCTTTTCAGGAAAAAGTTTACGCAGATCTCTTTTCCAGACTGCTTATCATATTTCCCCATCAGGCGTATCATATGGGGAAAATGATAGGGATCTCCAAAGATCCAGTCCAGAATACTGCCTGTTAAAAGGGCCAGCCCATGAAGCTGCCACAATTGTATCCATTCCATGTTACTATCCTTTCGTTTCTCTTATACCATTTGGCGTTATTACTGTTCATGCATTGCGCGACCAGCAATCAAATTTGCCGTGGTTTCACATTGCTTTACAGCAAATTGCACCTTTTTCTCCCTACTTTAACCGCGTTCCAATCCCACAGCAGACCCGCCAGACTTCCTCTGACTTTTCTGCCAGCAGACAGCAGATGCGGCCTGTTTCTTCCCTGTATTCCCGTTCAAAGGGATCAATTGGGACAATACCGTAACCAATCTCATCTGTAACTAAAATGCGGTCCAGGGTTGGCGTTATAAATGGTTTCTGCCAGATTTTTCCAGTTGTGAAGACCTGCAGATGTTGTTTCAAATAAAGCTGTTTCCTGCTCATCCGGCAATCCCAATGTCTCATCTTTTTTAATATCCGCCGCACCAGCAGGTGAAAATTCCGGCTCCATGCAGAAGCAAGAAACTCTTCCCAGGTGGCTGTTTCCCCATCTGCCCAGTGATCTGCCTTTGGATCTTTCTGATGATCTTCCTGAGTTTTTCATTTTTTTTTTTCCTGTACCCTATTTTCAAAATGTTCTTTTGCAAAGGAAGATTTTCCCTGACATCTTCCTCCAATGACCATGATCATTCGATTTTTCTCCTTCGGTTCTCCTATGCTTATGAACCCTGTTTTCAACTTATTTTTACAAGTTCAGATATTTTCACATTATTCTCAATAAAAATGCCACTACCGTCAGACATATCAGTTCCTCTGTCTGCAAGAAAAATCCGGCCAGATCCCCGGTAATACCTCCGAAGTTCTTTTTTGACCATTTATCATACCAGGCAAAAAGCGCTCCCTGAAAGCACCAGGCATACTCCATAAACTTCCAGTCCCCTGTACGCCCCAGATGCCAAAAAGCCAGCACTGCAAGGAGCACCAATGACAGGAGCAATATTTTTTATCCAGCTTTTTTTTCAGAAGCCTGGGAAAAGGCAGCTGCCAGCCCATTGTTTTTTTCGCTGAACGGAAACATGACTACAGAAAGGCCGCTGAACACCCGTTCACTGGATAAAAACAATACCGGGATAAAATATGGCTTTTTCCCCTGGGCATTTTCACAAAATTCATACATGCTTCCCTGTATATAATAACAGATATACAACCGCACAGATCACTGCAAACGCCCCTAAATGGGGATCTTTTAATATTTCCAGTTTTTTCGTCCTGTCTCCATAGGAATGGACTGCATCCATAGTATCCATAAAGCCATCCATATGGATACCCCCTGTTACAAGAAAGGGAATAGCAGATGCCCAGAGAAATCTTATCCCCACAGACAGATCAAACTGCGCTGCAATAACCAGCCAAAGCCCTAAAAAGGCATCCCTGCACAACACCTACCAGCGGAAAAAAAGCACATGGCATGGTTCATTTTTTCTTTGGTCCACTCTACCTGGGGTACAGGGATCTTTGAATACATGGATATTGCGATCAGACAGGACTCCAACCATTTCAAGTTTCTCGTTCCTTTCATTAATGACAAAACTTTTGAACTTGATTTTGCAGGAAGATTTTGGTCAGTTGTGCCAAGGGTATCTGAAAGACTTTAGTGAGGGCATTTAACTGGTATACCGTATACTACTTCAACTACCTCTGAGGCCATTTTCGCCAGACGGCAGTTAACAAGACCTAAAAAGGCGGATATACTCTAAGGTTTCTCTTTTCATACATTTCCCCATCAGAGCCTACTTCATTGGTGATCACTGCGAAAAATCAGCTGCTTCATCAATTTTGACAATGTCAGCGCAGATCTTTTCCGCCAGCGCTTCTGTGCGTCTGCCAGGTTCTAATTCTGTTCCAAAAGAACTGCCAAACATTTCATTGGCTGTGAGATTGGAAACACATTCCAGCAACACTGCCAGTTTATTATTTCCAGTTTTGTCCATTCTGACCCGTCCCAACATTTTTCCCGGCCCACACTTTCAATGGTAATAAATCCTTTTCCCTGGCGAAGCTTTTTGTGCCGCTCTACTCTTTTTCCTGCCTTCTTCCCCAAATACTTCCATAGTGGCAATATAATACCGGGTCATTTCTCCAGCTTCCAGTATTCTTTTTTTTTCTCCATAGGCAGATTTACCGCTGCCGCTGCCCCGGTGATCAGTATCATAGCTATTCGTTATCCTCGTTTTTATCTTCCTCAAAATGACAGTAAGGCTTTTTACCTTTATATCCTGGAAGGTATCCATTTTGCTGTAAACAGTAAGGGCCATATCAAGCATAGGAAAAACGCAGCTGCTCCTGTTCCTTCCCCCAGGCACATTCCAGCCTGAATCGCAGCCTTTAAGCCCAAGACAGGATAAACTGCCTGTCCTGCCGGTTCCGCGAGATACGTGGGATGCCAGCAGATAACCGGCTACCTCCGGACATATCTTTCACTGCTGCCAGTGCCGCCGCACCGGTAATAAGACCGTCTAAAACCACCGGGATCCGCCAATAGGCACAGCCAAGATAAAAACCTGCCAGTGCTGCCAGATCCAGTCCGCCTACTTTTGATAAAACATCGATCCCATCTGACGGATCCGGTTTGTGGATACGGATTCCTCTTTAATAACCTCTATTTTCCGCTTAAGACCAGCATGATCAAGACCTGCGCCTCTGCCTGTTACCACCTCTGGGTCCAGATCTGTAAGTACAGAGATCACAGCACTGGATGTAGTGGTATTTCCAATACCCATTTCTCCTGTTCCTGCCAGATCACAACCCTTTTCATATAAAATCCCGGCTGCTTCGATCCCCACTTCCAATGCTTTCACAGTATCTTCCCTGGTCATGGCTGGTTCTTTTAAGAAATCTTTGGTTCCCCCAGGCGATCTTACGGTCTAAAATACCGGTTCCTGTCATATCCGCCGCGATTCCCACATCTACAGGAAGGACTTCTGCCCCTGCACAAGCCTGCCATCAGGCAGACGCAGGATCTTCTGGCTGCCATATTTTTGGCAACTGCTGCTGTTACGTCCTGTCCTGTCTGGGTCACGCCTTCTTCTACAATTCCATTATCTGCGCACATGATCACAATGCACTTTTTATCCAGAGAAAACTCTTTCCGCTGCTTTACACCTGCAACACGGCAGATATCTTCTTCTAACACGCCTAAACTGTTTAATGGCTTTGCCACCCGGTCCCAGTGGGCTTTTGCTGACTTTACTGCTTCTTTATCAATCGGTTTTATCCCCTTTAACACAGTTTCCGGGGAAACAGTCTGTTTCTGGTTCATCTTACTGCTGCCTCTTTCTTTTTCATTCTGTATCTGTCACAGGCCTGTACAAACCGTTCCCCAAAACCTTCCAGGGAAGGATAATACAAATGGGGAAAACCTGCCATTACCTGATTTTTACAGTGACGCAGGGCCAGCTGCGCTTTCCTGTTGGCTTTTTTGCCTGCATTTTGAGTTCATTTTCATCCTGGGTACTTTCCCAGTAATGGAATTCATGGCCTTTGATGGTCTCGCCTGCTTTTAAATACAGACTGTCCTTTTCTGTCCGTACCGTAATATAGCCGAAATGAGAATTTTTCCCTTTTTTGAAACCTTTTCCTGAAAATACACCTGCCATCTCATAGCCGGTTCCATTTTCATCTTCCAGTTCTTTTAAAAGATAGAGATAACCGCCGCACTCTGCCAGAATGGTCATATCTTCCTCTGCTTTCCGGCGGATCTCATTTCGTATGGTCTCATTTTCTTCCAGAGCTTTTTGCATAAAGCTCCGGATAACCGCCGCCAAGGAAAAGACCATCCAGATCATCTGGCAGATGCTTATCATGGACAGGGCTGAACCGGACGATCTGAACGCCCTGTTTTTCCAAAAATTCCAGGTTATCCCTGTACTAAAAGCAGAAAGCCTCATCCCAGGCAACGCCAAGACGGATGCGGATAATGAATGTGAGATTTTTTCTCCTGCAAATTGGTTTTGCAAAACCAAATCAGCATTTTTCTGAGCTTCACACTTCTGGCTGGAACCATCTGCTGTCACAGTCACAGACCCTAGCACATCTATATTGCTTTTTTCTCCCAGCTTAAGTAATACATCCACATCCAATGTCTTTCCAGACAGTCACCTAACTGCCTCATCTGCTCCTGAAGGTTTTCGATCTCCCCAGGAAGCACAAGTCCTAAATGACGGCTTCCCACCTGCCAGAAATCCAGTTCCGGTACATATCCTGCTACCAGCACACCTGTTTCTTTTTCGATCACTGCCTTCATCCGCGGATATAACATAGGAGAGATCCTGTTTAATATCACTGCCTGAATATGATTTCCATTTTTATTTGCCTGAGAAAGCTGTGACTCTCCCTGAAAGACCTGAAAGCCCTTGATCAGCGCCGCCAGGAAAGGCTGGCTCCTTTTGCATCCACTACCAGCACCACCGGCAGATCTAAAATATCCGCTACCTCCCAGGAACTGGTAGCTGTTGTATCTCCGCCCAAGCCGTCAAAATATCCCATTACGCCTTCTACTACTGGAAAATGCGTTTCAGACACTGCTGCATATTTTTCCCTCATGTCCTGTGGCTGTTCAAAGAAACTGTCCAGGTTTCCTCCCTCAATGCCAAGGACTTTCCGATGAAACAGCCCGTCAATATAGTCCGGTCCACATTTATAGGAAAATGGATTTTTCTGTTTTCGTTTTAAAAGTTCCAGGATGCCGCAGGTGACCATAGTCTTTCCGCTGCCGCTTCTTGAGCTGCGATCATGAATCCAGCCACTCTATTTCCTCCACATCATCTTTTGCCGGGTGCTGCATCACTGCAATATATACCGGATTCTGTGCCATTGGCATATGGTAGCTGCCAAGCTGCTTTACAGGAGAAACCTGAACCTGCAGAAGTTCACCGTCTTCAAAACCATATTCCTTCATACATGCAAGGATCTCTGATACAGTTTCCAAAGTAATGGCATTTGCCACGATCCGCACCGCCGGATTTAAGTTTAACAGGGTACCAATGATCTCCTTCATCTTTCCGCCGCTGCCGCCGATAAAAGCATGGGTAGGTGCCGGAAGTCCCTCAAAGGCCTCTGGCGCCTCTCCTTCTACAATGTGGATATCTTCCCAGCTGCCATGGAACTTTTGCACATTGGCCCGGATCAATTCCAAAGCTTCCTGTTCCCGTTCAATAGCATACACACTGCCTTCATTACAGCTTCTTCGGATCGCCAGACCCATCTCCACGGATACAGAGCCCTGTTCCCGCGCCAATATCATAACAGACACTGTGATTACCGATATAAAGTTTCTCTATAGACAGCCGGCGAATGGTTTCCTTGGTCATCGGAACCTTTCCCCGGATGAAATCTTCGTCTTTCGGGTGTTTTTGTGAGATAAATTCTCGTCTCTTCTGCGTGAGGATTTTTTCACAATAACGCAGGCAAGACTTCCAAAGGGCCTCTTCTCCTCTTCCATCAGCAATTCTGCAGGGGTAGCCTCACAGAGAATACGTTCTGTTTCATATGAGAAATTTTCCCCAGCCCATATTTTCACATTTCCAAGTCCATTACTTACCAGTTCCCTGCAAAGAGCAGAAACACTGCCCTTTCCTCCTCAGTAAGATAAACAGTCTTCATAATGACGGATATGGGAAACTACATCGCAGCTGCGGCCATGGCTGCTGATACTGTGAACATTCTGCCAGCTTCTGCCGAGCCTGGCGCAGAAATAAGAAAGACTGGACACTCCCGGGATATATTCTACCTCCCAGCCTTCCTGTAGGAAAGCTTTGGAAGCCGCTTCTGCCCCGCTGTAAAGCCGGTATCCCCGGAGAGCACCACACTGCCTCATCCCATTCAAAAGAAGAAAGCCAGTTTCACCATTTCACTGGGCTTATAAGCTGCCAGCACTGCTTTTTCCTTCTGTATAAGGTGCAGCTGCATCTAACATCCTTCTGGCTCCCATTACAGCATCTGCCCGGTCTAAACAGTCTAAGACCTCACCGGTCAGCTGGTCATCCTGCCCCATTCCGATCCCTGCAAGATAAATAATGGGTTTTTCTCTTCATATTCATTCTGAGACATCTTCCATCCACTCCTTTACCGCTTCCTTTATCTGCTCCAGGGACATTCCCCTATCTTTTGGCCTGTCGATCATAACTGCTGTTGCACCCGCTTTTTTGCAGCCTGCATCTTTTCTTTAAAGCCGCCTGTATCTCCCCGTCCTTTGTTACCATATAAGAACATTGAAATTCCTTCAATTGTATATAATTCATTTCCGCTGAAAACGGTCCCTGCATGGCAATGATATGTCTTCCGCTGTAGCCCAGTTCCCTGCAGATATGAACAGAAGCTTCCACAGGAAGGACTCTTGCAAAAATCCGTTCTAAATGTCCCGGAAGTCCTGCCACAGAACCAGTTCCTTGCTTCCTGTAGTAAGGAAGATATTTCCTTCTTTTTCCCAAAGATACCTGACTGCTTCTTCTGTATCTTTCACATGGATAATGCCATTGTTTTTATCGCCTTTCTATCATTTTCCGTCATGTTTCACTTTCTTTTCGCAGGCAGCGCAGCAGGCAGATATCCGGATATTTTTCACAGGCTTTCCGGATATTGGCAGTCACCACCTGGGCATAGGGATGGGTGGCATCGATCACAAGATGTGTTCCTTTTTTTCAAAAGGCTTCCATTTCGTCTTCATCCAGGCGACCGCAGTGTACCGTTAAATGCTTTAAATGACATTTCTTCTTCCAAAGCTCTGCACCGTATTCCTGTTGCCACGCAGACAGATTCCGGTAACACCTGACTGTTCGTCCAGCCAGTTAGCCAGTATCCGCCCTTCTGTTGTTCCCGCAAAGAGGATCACATTTTTTTGCCATGTTATTTCTCCTTTTTTGCAGATAGCCTCTTGGTGTCACCATCCATTTGCCGATCTTTACAGTGCTGGTTTTTCCAATGAATACAGTCGTAAACATATCCGCCGGATAATCAGCCAGTTCTTTTAAAGATATCACCTTCATCTCTTCCCCATCTCTTCCAATGCTGGAAGCTACACCGCAGACTGTTTCCGGTGAACGGTATTTCATGATCCGCTCACAGGCCTTCTTTTAAATAGTCCGGTCTGCCTTTACTGCGGGGGTTGTACAGGCAGATGACAAAGTCTGCCTGAGCCGCCTTTTCTATGCGCTCCCATATCATTTCTATAGGGGTTAAACGGTCACTTGCTGACCACTGCAAAATCATGACTCAACGGTGCTCCAAGACCTGCAGCACCGGCACAGGCAGCTGTAACCCCGGGTATGATTTTGATCTCTACTCCCGGATACTGCGCAGACAGCTCCAGGATCAGACCTGCCATACCGTAAACACCGCTGTCCCCACTGCAGATCATGGCTGTATCTTTGCCCTTCATACAGCATTCAAAAGGCCATACGGCACCGTGCCTCCTCTTTTGTCATAGGAGTGGTAAGATACTCTTTATCTGGAAAATATGGCTTTACAAGATCTGCATATACCGTATAACCGGCGATCACCTGGCAGTCTCCAATGGCTTTAAACGCTTCTTTTGTCATTCCATCTAAGGAACCCGGTCCCATACTACTACGTAGAGTTTTTTTTTCCTGATGCTGCTTTATTTGACAGGCATGCTTGTTTCCGGCACAGCCGAAACTATTTTCCCGCTGTGGGAGCTTTCTGCCATACGGAATTCTGTTGTAAATCCCGGATCATACAGCTTTGACCTGTCGTAACCATTTTGTGCCACTGCATTTCCTACTACGATCAGGGCTGTTTTTGTAATATGTTCACGCTCCGCTGCCTCTGCCAGCTCTGCCACAGTGGTACGCACGGTTTTTCTTCCGGCCAGGTTGCCTTGTATACAATAGCAGCTGGTGTATCGGGCTGTACCCCCTGCCATTAATTCCTTTGACAGTTCTTTTAACATTCCCGTACTTAAAAAGATCACCATGGTTGCCTGATGAGAAGCAAACTGGCGGATGCTCTCTCTTTCCGGCACCGGTGTCCTTGCCTGCCATTCTGGTAATAATTACGCTCTGGGATATTCCCGGAAGAGTGTACTCCATCTGTAAAGCTGCTGCCGTGCCGCAAAAAGAACTGACTCCCGGACAGATATCATACTTGATCCCGGACTTGTCCATTGCATCCATCTGCTCTCTGATGGCACCGTAGAGACAGGGATCTCCTGTATGCAGGCGGACCACCTCTTTTTGCTCCTTCCATGCCTGTTCTATAACTTCCATAACCTGCTCTAGGGTCATTTTTGCGCTGTCGTAGATCACAGCCCCCTGTTTTGTCTCTTTTAACAGACCCGGATTAACCAGGGAACCTGCATAAATAACAATGTCCGCCTGTTTTAAAAATTTCAGTCCCCTTACTGTGATCAGATCCTCTGCACCCGGACCAGCTCCTACAATGTGTACCATATTTCTCTTCCTTTCCGGAATTTATTTTCGTTTATTTTCAGTCCAGTTTCGTCATATCCTGGGCCAGTATCCTTTTTAACATATCCATGGCACCGGGAGACATTCCCAGAATCCCTCTTTCATTGGTAAACAGGATACATTCTACCTTCATGGACTCTCCTGCCCGCAATGTCAGATGCTCCCAGGCCCGTCTTACCACCTGTTCCATAACCTTTTCACGAAGCCTCGGCACTGTCTCTAAAAGTTTTAATCCCTGATCTACAGTAACGGACTCTAAAATCTCCCGGATCAGCTCGGTCCTGCACCGCAGGCACCGCCCCAGGCTGCCAGGGTTTCCATTCTTCCATCCGCTACAGAAGAATGGGTGTTCATCACACCGGCTGCCAGCTTGATCAGCTTCCCTCCATGTCCGACTAACAGTACCTCCTCAATATTTTCCTGCACTGCCATGTCCAGAGAGTCACCAATAAAATTACTGCACTTTACAGCGTAATCCAGATTTACATTCAACTCATCCCGTAAAAAGCTTTCCCCATAATTCCCCGGTGTCAGGATCATGCTTTTAAGTCCGGCCACATGTTTCTGATGCAATTCTAACTGTATGGTATCTGTCAGTGCTTTCTCACTCATAGGCTCTACCATACCGCTGGTCCCCAAAAGGGAGATACCGCCTTTGATACCCATACGGGGATTAAAGGTCTTTTTGCTGATTTCTATTCCCTGAGGAATAAATATTTCAATATGCAGACTTCCCTGAAATCCATATTGTCTGCATACTCTTTCCACATGAGTAAATATCATTTCCCTCGGTACAGGATTAATGGCAGGTTTCCCTACCTCACAGGCCAGTCCCGGCTTTGTAACGATACCCACGCCCTCTCCTGCTGTAAGATGAAGAAGGATAACCTCCATTTTCCCAGATATAACCTTCTGTCTCCGGTTTATCATTTCCCTGAAATGATACTCTGGAATAGATGCGATCCCATTGGTCACATCCGGATCATCTCCGGAGTCCTTTCGCACAGCGCAGACTGCCTGCTCCTTTGTAAAACGGATCTCCTCGATCTCCAGATCCAGGTCTAGCCCCTTAGGTGTAGAGACTTTCACCTGACCCACCCGTTTCTGTCCAAGAGCATAAGAGCCGCTGCCATAGAAGCCGCCGTCCCGCAGGTACCGGTGGTATATGCCCCATCTTAACTTTTTCTGATTTTTTATATACATACATTTCTTCAAATACCCACAGACCCTTTATGATCTTAAAAAATCCTCTTGTGGTATCATACCATACCCATTTTGCAAAAAATGTCTGTCTGCATATAGCGGCTTTTATACTGCATCGTATATTTTTTTGTAAATACTCTACATCCTGATGATACCGCTCTTTTGTGGAATTTTCCAGAAGCATTGTAATATAAGGCTTGTCTTTTTTCAGGTTTTTCATTAAAGGTTCATAATGGAACAGACCTTCCCCTACATGGGCAAATTGTTTTCCTTCTTTCATCACGAAATCCTTTACATGAACAACCGAAATACGATCTCCGTAAAGACGAAATGCTTTATTGATCTCTTCATCCTGATCTGCAACATGCTCTGCACTGATCAGGTTTACCGGATCCAAAATTGCTTCCACATTTGGAGAATCAATGTCTTCTAAAAATCTCCTCATGATCTCCGGGCAGTAAAAGTATGATCATGAACCGCCTCTACTCCCACGATTTTTCTCCGCCAGATACAATTTCCCTCATGCTCTTTAATAACAACTGATAGCAGCCTTCTGTATAGGTATAGGGAACTACCTTAAAACCTGCATCATAACGTCCGGTTTCCGTTCCCACCATGTCGGCGCCTATAACCTTCGCATATTTTAAATGTTCAATAAACTTTGCTACTGCTTTCTGGCGTTCTTTCTCATCTGGATTTACAGGATTGATATAGCAGTACAGCCACATGAATATCATTTTCATCCAGTTTTTTTGATCATCCGGAAAATCCAGGCGAATAATGACCATGAAAAATTATATCCGGCGATGGAAATCGCCAGCTGGATCTGATCTACGTGATTGGCAGCAATTGTGTTTACCAGTGTATCAATATCCGTCTTTGGGCAGAGGTCATGGCATCTCATTCCATAATTCATAGTTTTCCCCAACAATTTATAAATCTACAGTAATAAAGATATCATAAATCGCCTTGATAGCAGTCTCAAAATCAGCGTTCTTAACACCGATAATGATATTCCATTCACTGGATCCCTGATCGATCATCTTTACATTGACTCTTGCATGTGCCAGTGCGGAAAAGATACGGCCTGCAGTGCCTCTGTTGGAAGCGCATACCTCTGCCTACCACTGCGATCAGTGCCAGATCTGACTCTAATTCAATGGTATCCGGCTCTGCCACTCTGTGGATACCTGCTACTACAGACTGCTCATAAGCCTCAAATTCTGACTGATGAACGAATACAGTCATGGTATCGATGCCGGACGGCATATGTTCAAAGTTGATGCCGTATTTTTCAAATACGCTTAAAACTTTTCTCCCAAAACCAACCTCAGAATTCATCATTGCCTTTTCAATGTTGATAGAGCAGAAGCCCTTCTTACCTGCAATACCGGTAATGGTATGACGCGGCTTTCGGCAGGTGCTCTCCACGATCAGCGTGCCCTTGTCCTCGGGGCGGTTGGTGTTGCGGATATTGATCGGGATACCTTCCTTACGTACCGGGAAAATAGCATCTTCGTGAAGAACACTTGCACCCATGTAAGCCAGTTCACGAAGTTCTTTATAAGTGATGGTTTCAATAACCTCAGGATCCTTGATGATCCTTGGGTCAGCTACTAAAAATCCGGAAACATCTGTCCAGTTCTCATACATATCTGCATGGATCGCTTTTGCAACGATAGAACCGGTTACATCAGAACCACCTCTGGAGAAGGTCTTTACAGTACCGTCATGACGGGAACCGTAAAATCCAGGGATAACTGCTCTCTCTACATGCTCTAATCGCTCAGAAAGCTCTTTATCGGTAGTGTCTGCTTCAAAGTTTCCATTATCATCAAAGAAAATAACCTCTGCAGCGTCAATAAACTCATATCCCAGATAATTTGCCATAACGATACCATTTAAGTATTCGCCTCTGGAAGCAGCGTAATCTCTTCCTGCTTTTGCAAGAAAGTTTTCTTCAATTTTATCAAATTCATGATCCAGGTTCAGGTTCAGATCCAGTCCGTCAATGATCTCATTGTATCTTTCTTTGATCTTGTCAAGGATCTTCTTGTAAGAACGTCCCTCTGCTACTGCATCATAACATGCATACAGCATATCGGTTACCTTCTCATCCTTATCATTGCGCTTGCCTGGTGCAGACGGAACTACATATCTTCTGGATTTATCCGCTTTAATAATGTCAGCCACTTTTTTAAACTGCTTTGCATTTGCAAGTGAACTGCCTCGAACTTAACCACTTTCTTCATGATCTTTATCTCCCTTAAATCGTAGTAAAACACACCTTTTGATCAGTCTCTGATTTAGTGCGTTACAAGTGCAAATGATACCGTACTTTTCCCATCATGTCAATAGTTTTGGACTAAAAAATTTGCCGTGCAAGGACAAATGTCTTTGCACGGCATACTTTAAAATGGTTCTGTCTTTTATTTAACGTTTTATTTAAGCTTCTGCTCTTAGCCTATTAACGCAGCATTTTAATTTTCCATTTCCTTGTTTACAGACTCTTCACAGGAACGCATGGCAAGAATGGTCTTTTCCATTAATTCTTCCAGCGTCCAGCCAAGGGTTTCTGCACCTTCACGGATCACGTCCCTGGAACATCCGGCAGCAAACTTTTTATCTTTAAATTTCTTTTTAAGGCTGGAAACTTCCATATCCATTACGCTTCGGGAAGGACGCATTCTGGCTGCTGCTCCTACAAGACCTGTAAGTTCATCTACTGCAAACAGCACCTTTTCCATCTCATGTTCCGGCTTTACATCACAGGCAATGCCGTAACCATGGCTGCAGATGGCGTGGATCAGCTCTTCTTCTGCTCCTGCTTCTCTTAACAGCTCTGGCGCCTTGATACAGTGCTGTTCCGGATACATTTCAAAATCAATATCGTGAAGAAGTCCTGCCATTGCCCAGAAATCCGCATCTTCACTATATCCCAGTTCATTTGCAAACCATCTCATGGTTCCCTCTACTGTAAGACCATGTAAAATATGAAATGGCTCCTTATCCTTAAGACAGGGATTATATCAGATTTTTCAGTAATTCCAGTCCCTGTTCCCTTGTAATGAAAAATCATTAAAAAAACAAACGGAGGCACCATATGTTAAAATACAGAACCGCTGATCTGTCGATCTGCCTGCCATGATGAAAATGGTGGAGGAAGCAAAAGAAGGAGGGCAAGAAACATTGACCAGTTTTGCTTTCCACAGAGTCTGCGTATCCGAGGCACACAAAGGCGGTGGAAAAGGGCTGGCTGGAAGCCTTTTCTCTCATTCTGAGATCTTTGCAAAGGAAAAGGGTGTCAGAAACATTCGTATCGACACCCATCCGGACAACCTTTCCATGCAGAAAGCATTAACCAAAAATGGCTATACTTTCTGCGGAAAGATCACATTATGTTCCGGAAGCGAAGCCGGAGATCCCCGGTTCGCCTACCAGAAGATTTTAAACTGACGCACATAGCGTTGGTTTAACCAGATTGGTCATAAAAACAATTATACCCCACTGAAAGCGCTGTAACCGCCATCTACAGGCAGTACGATGCCATTTACAAAGCCGGCTGCATCATCACTTGCCAAAAACAGGGCTGCACCGATCAGCTCCTCCGGATTTCCAAAACGTCCCATAGGAGTTCCGGCAATGATATCTCCGGCTCTGTCTGTGTAGGAACCGTCTTTGTTAAATAACAGATCATGGTTCTGCTCTGCTGCATAAAATCCTGGTACAATGGCATTGCAGCGGATACCGCTCTGTCCAAAATGGATCGCCAGCCACTGAGTCAGGCTCTGGACAGCGCTTTTTGCATTGGAATAAGCCATGACCTTGGAAAGAGGAAGGATGGAAGAAACAGAAGCGATATTGATAATGCTTCCCTTTCTCTTTTCAACCATATCTCTGGTAAATACCTGGATAGGCAGTAAGGTTCCCATGTAATTCAGATCCATTACATTTCTGATATTCTCTTCCTTCAGATCCCAGAAAGAATAATCGTCCTCCTGTTTTTCCTTCTTTAACATTTTTACAGATGCAATGGCTCCCGGCTGGTTTCCCCCGCGCCGTTAATCAGGATATCGCAGCTTCCCAGCGCTGCTTTGATCTGCTCATAAGTCTTTACCAGTTCTTCTTTATCCAGTACATTGCAGCTGTAGCCTTTTACTGTTGCTTCTTTGCTGTATTCATTTTTGGCATTTTCTGTAAGGGTCTCAGACATTTTCGCCAGTTTTTCCTTATTGCGCCCGATAATGGCAACTTTCGCCCCGTTCACAGCCAGACCATATACCATAGCAGATCAAAGCACACCGCTTCCTCCTGTTACAATGGCTGTTTTTCCTGTAAGATCCACACTAAAAGGTACTTTCATCGCTTCTCCTCTTTCCGCGCCCTTTAGGGCACTGTTTTATATTTACTGATACATGAAACATATGAGGTAACATGTATGATCATCCGCATCGGCATACCGGTATACCGGACATATATATCAATATATAATATAAAATATGCTTCCCGTCAACTGGTATTCTAAACTTTATTTTATTAAATTTTCCCCTTTTCATCAATACAAAAATCCCGGAAGATAATCCGAATTTCTCAAGACCGTCTTCCGGGACATTTTACAATATTACACTACCTGTGTCATTTACTCTTTTAAAGTACTTCACACCAGACTCAAAGATCTTCATATCCTGCTCACCGTAAATATTCATGGCAACCGCCTCGCCTCTTCTCTCAGAGTGAGCCATCTTGCCAAGGATACGTCCATCCGGGCTTGTGATGCCTTCGATGGCCATGTAGGAACCGTTTGGATTCCAGTATTCGTCCATGGTCACATTACCCTTGTCGTCTACGTACTGGGTAGCTACCTGACCATTTGCAATAAGTCTGTGGAGCCATGCTTCATCTGCTACAAAACGTCCTTCACCATGGGACATCGGGTTGCAGTATACGCCGCCCAGTTTTGCTTCTGCCAGCCATGGGGACTTATTTGTCATAACCTTGGTGTAAACCATCTTGGAAATATGGCGTCCAATGGTGTTCATAGCCAGTGTAGGAGAATTTGGCTTCTGCTCTGTGATCTTTCCTTCCGGAACAAGGCCGAGTTTAATCAGAGCCTGGAAGCCGTTGCATATGCCAAGCATAAGTCCGTCACGTTCATTTAACAGCTTTTCTACCTCTTCCTTGATCACTGCATTGCGGAATACTGTTGCAAAGAATTTAGCTGAACCGTCCGGCTCATCACCAGCAGAGAAACCGCCGGGGAACATGATGATCTGTGCCTTTGCGATCTCCTTTTTGTATTCTTCTGCGGACTCACGGATGTCCTGGGCGCTTAAGTTCTTAAATACCTTTGTTACTACCTTTGCGCCTGCACGTTCAAAGGCTTTTGTGCTGTCGTATTCGCAGTTGGTACCTGGGAATACAGGGATAAATACTTCCGGCTGTGCCAGCTTGTGGTCGCAGATGTAAATAGTATCTGTATCGTAAAGCTTTTCTTCTATCTTTGCAGCTTCGCCTGTCTTTTTCTTTGCCTGTAACAGTTGGGAATACGTCCTCTAAGGTCTTCATCCAGCTTGCTAAGGCTTCATCCATGGTAATGGTGGTATTTCCATATTCAAATACACCCTTGTCTGTTACTTCGCCAAGTAAAGTATATGGGATGGAAAGTTCTCCCACTTTTCCTTCTGCTACTTCGCATACGATATTGCCCCAGCCTGCGCCGAAGAAATCTCTTGGATCTACATTATGCTCGATCTTAACGCCCATCTTGTTGCCGAATGCCATCTTGCTCACAGCCTTCAGCAGCGCCTCTGCCTTCTACTGCATATGCAGAAAGGATCTTTCCAGCCTTGATATCTTCAAACAGCTTTCCGTAGCCATCCATGATCTGGGCATAATCCGGCAGATCATAGTTATCACGATTAATCTTAAATTCTACGATCTTGCTTCCTGCTTTCTTAAATTCAGGAGTGATGATGTTCTTGCAGCTGTTTACATCTACTGCAAAGGAAACAAGTGTAGGAGGTACATTGATCTCACCGTGTTCATCATCAAAAGTACCGGACATACTGTCCTTACCGCCGATAGAAGGAAGTCCAAAGCCCATCTGCGCATTGTAAGCACCAAGGAGTGCTGCAAACGGCTGGCTCCATCTGGTTGGATCGCTGCTCATTCTGCGGAAGTATTCCTGGAAGGTAAAAGCGGATCTTTCTGTAATCACCACCTGCTGCCACGATCTTTGCCACAGAAGAGATAACTGCGTAAACAGCACCATGGTATGGGCTCCAGCTGGAAAGATATGGATCAAAGCCATAGCTCATCATGGTAACGGTATCGGTATGTCCTTCTAATACAGGAAGCTTTGCTACCATGGACTGTGTTTCTGTCAGCTGATATTTGCCGCCAAATGGCATAAATACAGAGCCTGCACCGATAGAACCGTCAAAACGCTCTACCAGCCCCTTCTGTGAGCATACATTTAAGTCAGACAGCATGTTCAGCCATTTTCTTTTACATTTCCTACTTCTTTCTTATCAAAAAGATTTCCCTCATGTGCAGGAACCTCTAAGGTAACATCTGCTTCCTGATGAGCGCCGTTTGTATCAAGGAAAGCACGGCTGATATCTACAATGGTCTTTCCTCTCCAGTTCATCACCAGTCTTGGATCTTCAGTTACAACTGCAACGGTAACTGCTTCCAGGTTTTCTTCTGCTGCATAGCCTAAGAATTTCTCTACGTCTGCCGGATCAACAACCACTGCCATACGTTCCTGTGACTCGGAAATCGCGATCTCAGTACCGTCAAGTCCTGCATATTTTTAGGAACCTTGTCAAGGTCGATCTGAAGACCTGCTGCCAGCTCACCGATTGCAACAGATACACCGCCTGCACCAAAGTCATTACATTTTTTAATAATAGAGCTTACTTCCGGGCGGCGGAACATTCTCTGGATCTTACGCTCGGTAGGTGCATTTCACCTTCTGTACCTCTGCACCACACACCTCAATAGAAGCAGTGGTGTGTACCTTGGAAGAACCGGTAGCACCTGCCAATACCGTCACGGCCGGTACGTCCGCCTAAAAGGATAATGATATCTCCTGGATCAGAGGTTAAACGCTTTACATATTTTCTTGGAGCAGCGCCCATAACAGCACCGATCTCCATTCTCTTAGCTACATAACCTGGATGATATAATTCTTTTACATAACCGGTTGCCAGACCGATCTGGTTTCCATAAGAAGAATATCCGGCAGCTGCGCTGGTAACGATCTTTCTCTGAGGCAATTTACCCTTTAATGTCTCATTTAATGGCTTTGTAGGATCTGCTGCACCGGTAACACGCATTGCCTGATATACATAAGTGCGGCCGGATAACGGGTCGCGGATCGCACCGCCAAGACAGGTAGCGCACCACCGAAAGGCTCGATCTCAGTTGGATGGTTGTGGGTCTCATTTTTAAAGTTTACCAGCCACTCTTCTGTCTTTCCGTCGATTCTACAGGAACTACGATGCTGCAGGCATTGATCTCGTCAGACTCTTCCTGATCTTCTCCAACTTGCCTTCGCTGCGCAGCTTTTTCATTGCCATAAGAGCCAGGTCCATCAGGCATACATATTTGTCCTTGCGGTCCTTGTAGATTACTGCACGGTCAGCCAGGTATTTCTTATAAGTATCTTCAATGGGCTTCCTGTATTCGCCTTCTGTGAAAGCCACATTTTTAAGCTCTGTAGAGAAGGTGGTATGACGGCAGTGGTCAGACCAGTAAGTATCTAACACACGGATCTCTGTTACAGTTGGATCTCTGTGTTCTTCTCCTGCATAATATTTCTGTATATATAAGAAGTCTTTGAATGTCATTGCAAGATTTAAGGTATCATATAATGCCTTTAATTCTTCTTCTGAAGCCTTTGCAAAGCCTTCAAAGCTCTTAATATCTTCCGGAACATCAAATTCAGTTACCAGAGTCTTTGGCTTGTCCTCTTCTGCCTGACGGCTGTCTACCGGGTTGATACAGAAATGACGGATGGCATCTTCCTGTGCCAGAGTCAGCGGTGCTGTGATCACATAGGTAGTTGCTGTACGGATCACCGGTTCCTCATCTTCTTTTAACAGCTTGACACACTGCATGGCAGAGTCTGCTCTCTGATCAAACTGTCCCGGCAGATACTCGACGGAAACACCAGATCTCCCGGATTCTTTGGAAATTCTTCCTCATAGACTTCATCTACAGGCGGCTCTGAGAAAATGGTTCCCAGTGCCTTCTTATAAGTATCTTCTGAAAGATTTTCAATATCATAACGGATCAGTACCCGTACACTCTTCACTCCGGTAATGCCAAGATAACTTACTAATTCTTCTCTTAACTCTCCTGCTTTTACCGCATAATCAGGCTTTTTCTCTACAAAAATTCGTCTTACGCTCATTACAGACCTCCTGTTTTTCATAGCTTTTAGCTTCTTCTGTGCCGGACCATTATATAAATGGCCTTCGTTTGCCTGTTTTACTTTAACTTTTGTCTCTATCATAGCACATGATTATATAAATTAGTAAAATTAATATATTTAATTATTATTATATTTGTTACTTATAAGTGTTCTGTGAATGTTTTACAATTTCTTTCAGACTTATATTTATAAAAACCTTTCAAACTACAACTTTTAAAAGTTCTGGTATGGCATGTAAAATTATGCTATACTAAAGTAAATGCGCAAATGTACGTGTTTAAATAAGAGAAATCATAGCAGGAGATACAAGAACATGAAAATCGGATTCGACAACGACAAATACCTTTCCATGCAGTCAGAGCATATTAAAGAGCGGATCGGACAGTTCGGTGACAAACTGTACCTGGAGTTCGGCGGCAAGCTTTTTGATGATTACCACGCCTCCAGAGTCCTCCCCGGCTTCGCTCCGGACAGCAAGCTACGTATGCTGCTTCAGTTAGCTGACCAGGCAGAAGTAGTCATCGTTATCAGCGCTGCTGATATTGAAAAAAGCAAGGTACGCCACGACCTGGGTATCACCTATGACGTAGATGTGCTCCGTCTGATCCAGGAATTCCAGGGAAAAGGCCTTTATGTGGGAAGCGTAGTCATCACCCCAGTACAGCGGCCAAGTGGCGCTGACCAGTTTAAGGTGAAGCTGGAGCACATGGGCATCCGTGTATACCGCCACTACTGTATTGAAGGATATCCAAGCAATATCCCGCTGATCGTAAGCGATGAAGGTTACGGCAAAAATGACTATATTGAAACCTCCAGACCATTAGTTGTCATTACCGCTCCAGGACCAGGAAGCGGCAAAATGGCTACCTGCTTATCCCAGCTTTACCATGAAAACAAACGCGGAATCAAAGCCGGCTACGCCAAAGTTTGAGACTTTCCCTATCTGGAATCTTCCTTTAAAGCATCCGGTGAACCTGGCCTACGAGGCTGCTACTGCCGACTTAAATGACGTAAATATGATCGACCCGTTCCACCTGGAAGCTTATGGAAAGACTACTGTCAACTACAACCGTGATGTGGATATTTTTCCTGTATTAAATGCTATTTTGAAGGCATCTATGGATCCAGCCCTTACAAGTCTCCTACTGACATGGGCGTAAATATGGCCGGTTTCTGTATCTGTGATGATGAGGTATGCTGCGAGGCTTTCAAACAGGAGATCATCCGCCGCTACTATCAGGCATTAAACCGC
>VOFH01001430.1_pt1 | contig 49775 bp, 37 predicted proteins | sample 5384091 | NCBI WGS metagenome assembly VOFH01 (sample SAMN12384727, study PRJNA508395) | human gut metagenome | isolation source: healthy gut G | host: Homo sapiens
TTCTATGGCTGGGCATCCATGTGTTCCGCAAGTACAGCGCCAAGTTCGCGGAGGTGCTCTAAAGCCATGAGCGAGGTTTCGATGACTGACAACAACACTGTTGATGAACGTCGGTCGTACTCAGGTCGACCATGTGGCCAAGTCCTTCCGTCTGCTGCCCACCGAACAGGCCACCGGCCTGAAGATGGCTTTCCTGAACTGGACGAAGGGCATCAAGGGCTACACTGAGCAGCATGTGCTGCGCGATATCAATTTCGAAGTCCATCAAGGTGATTTCTTCGGTATCGTCGGACGCAACGGTTCCGGCAAATCCACGTTGCTGAAGATCATTTCACAGATTTACGTGCCGGAACAGGGTTCCGTGATGGTGAAAGGGCAGAAGCTGGTGCCGTTCATCGAGCTGGGCGTCGGCTTCAACCCGGAACTGACCGGGCGTGAGAACGTATACCTCAACGGCGCTCTCCTGGGGATTCACCATGAGGAAATCGACGCGATGTACGACGACATCGTGGAGTTCGCCGAGCTTGAGGACTTCATGGACCAGAAGCTCAAGAACTATTCCTCCGGCATGCAGGTGCGTCTCGCCTTCTCCGTGGCTATCAAGGCCCAAGGGAGACATTCTGGTGCTCGACGAGGTGCTCGCCGTAGGCGACGAGGCGTTCCAGCGCAAGTGCGACAACTTCTTCGCCGAGATCAAGAAGGATCCGACCAAGACGGTCATCCTAGTCACCCATTCCATGGATGCCGTGAAGAAATACTGCAACAAAGGCCATTCTTATCAAGGATGGCGAGATTATCGCATCTGGCGACAAGAACGATGTCGCGGATCGCTACACGCTTGAGAATCTCAAACAAACAGATTCTCAAGACACTAAAGAAGTCGTAGAGGAAAGCAACAAGCCTTGGCTCAAGGTTCTCACAGCTTCTAAGCCTGTTTGCGGCAAAGATGATGTTTTTTGAATTCGATATCGAATATTTCTTCGATCAGGACGTTGATTTCTACTTCACTATGACCTTGATTGATATGAAACGAGGGGACTGACTTTTGATCAGGCCTAGTTCATATAAGTTCCACAGGCCAGGACACCACAAAATACGTTTTGCTTTGCCTGTCAGTATTTTCAACAATGGCGATTTTCAGATTGTGGCATCATTGCGCGTTGATGATCCTGATAATCCCAAAAAACCCAAGGCTATCGCTTTCGCGAACGGAGAAGACGCCTGCGTCTTCGCTATTCGCGATTCACGAAACGGAGATTATGCGCTACTCAACAATGACATCCTTTCGATTAAATGCAAAGGATTAGTTGACTAGCTCTTCATTGTTGTGCTGAGCGACCTATTCTTGGTAACTCAGCACAACAGTGGAATACTCCCTCTTCCTGCCCGTCATTAAGCACAGTACGGAGAAGAAAAAAGATGAACGATCGATTGTCAAAGGACTCTTCGGCCCTTTTTTCTCAATCATCATCCCTTCCTACAACAATGGTAGCTATCTTCAAAAGTGCATTCAGTCGCTTTCAAAAGCAATCCTTTGAAGCTTGGGAAGCAATCATTGTCATTGATGCAAGTCCCGATGACGCATTTCACATTGCTAAACAGCTGTCCGACAAAGATGGCAGAATTCAAATTATCAATAAAACTCAGAACGAAGGGACCCATCTCGCGCGGAAAAGTGGCGTAAAAACGCGCACAAGGGGAATACGCCCTTTTTCTAGATGCAGATGATGAACTCGCAGATAATGCACTGTCGTCTCTAGCAGCACTCACTTCGCAGCAAACATTTGATGTGCTTCATTTTGGGACTGAGCTTTTGGAGAAAACATGCCTGAAACGGTATGTTCCGACATTCTCAACAACAGCAATCGGAATTTGCCCACATTACATGGTCAGGGGAAATCGCTTTCTCCTCTTTCACTGATTCCGAAAAGAATCGTCAAGACTGGCGTATCTTGCAACGTTTGTATCGTACCGAACTTTTGAAGAATGCCTTTAGCTGTATGTCCGACTCCGCCTTGGCAGAGGTCAAGATAGCTATGAATGGCTTGTCATCGCGAGTCTTGCGGATACAGAAGTCTTCCATAATGAAATCATTGGATACCGTTATTACTTAGGGCGGGGCATCACTACTTTTGAACCGATGTCAGATCAAAAGTTCGTTTCGCTCTCTTCAAATTATGGGACTCTGATACGTACAGCTTCTGAGTATGCAAGTACTTTTTCTAATTTTGATTTGTCCCCGTGCATTGCAGAGCTTCGCCGAAGATTATTGGAAATGCTGTTCGGCGATTGGTACGTGAGATTATCCGATAAAGACAAGCTATCCGTCCTTGCTGAGATGCAAAAAGATTTTACCCGGATAGAAATCGCCACAGAATTAATGCGTCTTACACGCGACGACGCGTACTCCCGTTGGGTTGCGGGGGATTCTTTTAATAAGAACGCTCGCTATGTCCATTGGAAAGAAATAGCAGAAACAATTGCAGGGGGACGATTTGACTCCCCAATACGAAGAATACCGAAACCAAGCACTCAGACACTTCTCTGACTTGCGAACACGGCTTCCCAAGCCAGAGCAGGCGCCAGACCCTTCTTTTCGGAATCTCGCCCATCTCTTCTCACGAATTAAAACCCTTTTCCCCTCTACCCGAAGGAATAAATAACAGATGTCTAGTAATAATCCTTTCTTTAGCGTTATCATTCCTTGTTACAACTGCGCAAAAATATCTGCCAGAATGTCTGAACAGCCTGATTACCCAAGATTACACTCAATGGGAAGCTATCGTAGTCAACGATGCGAGCACCGACAATTCCTATGACGTTGCTTCCCGCTTTGCTACTCAAGATAATAGAATTCGTCTTCTCAACAAAAGAGAAAAACGGGGCCTCCATCTTGCAAGAAAAAGCGGAACAGCCCTGAGCGCCGGCAAATATGTTCTTTTCTTGGACTCAGATGACGCCTTTGCAAAGGGAACTCTTAACAAAATTCATTCGACAATTCAAAAGAATTACCTGACATTCTGCGTTTTGGCTTAATTTGCAGAGAACAAAAGGTATGAGCAGCCGGGCCGCCCGTGATTTCGAAGCTTGGGCAAATGTAGATTCTCCCGTTTCGGATCAAAGAGCAACTACTTTCAGACGTTTTATTTCAGCAAATGAATATGGAAGAGACTGGCATGTGACCCATAAAAAGCTTTCCAAGGCGATATTTGTCGCAAGGCTTTTAATGTCATGACAGATTCACGTCTCGAGCGTGCTGAAGATAGCTACGAATTTCTTGTACTCGCAAAGCATGTCGGATCTGGAATTAACCGATACCAGCATTCATGGATATATATACAATATTGGGCGTGGTGTAACTACGAATAGTGCGCTTGCCCCTTAATCAATTTCTTATCTCGGCAAAACAAATGAAATCCTGTTGGATGGAAGCTGAGCATTTTGCAGTTCCACAGATTCAATGCTCGTGAAGAAATCGGCAGTTCGATTAAAAGAGCGACTTACGTTCGCATTGATGAATGAATGGAAAGATCGCGTATCCGAAAATGAAAAAGTTGAAGCCGCGAAATCCATTGCTTCAATTATCGGAAAAGACAGAAGCAGCAACCGCGTTAATGAGATTTGCACACGAGATGACGCGTATGCTTCACTCGAATATCTCAATCCGAAGACATCATCTTTCTTAGCTTGGGCCGATTTGGCAGAAGAACTAACCAGCGGAATCGATACATTACCGGTTTTCTTACACTCAGATGAGAGATGCCGCACTTCGGCATATTCAAGAATTCAAGGGAACACAGACTTTGCATAAGCAACAAGGAAGAACAACGCATTAAAATTTTTGTCTCCACACATAAGAGGACTTCCACTTTCTCAAGCGACATTCTGCAACCAGTTCATGTTGGATCAGCAAAAAAAGTTCCACGCGCTTCCCTTACTGCTGGAGTGATGATGAAGGCGAAAACATTTCCAACCGCAATCCACGCTACTGCGATTAACCACGCTATTGGGCGTGGAAGAACGTTGACGCAGACTACTATGGATTCTGTCATTACCGTCGTTACTTCGATTTCTCTGAGACCCCACACGAAGAAAAACGCATTCGGTGAAGTCATTGATGATTACATTGATGCCGATGCGGCAAAGAAGTATAGACTGGATGACGAGCATTGCCAAAAGTGGTGAAGCAGTATGACGTCATCACCGCCATTCGGTAATCTCGAAAAAATCATCGATAAGCACGGCACTCCACGCGCGCTGTGGGAAGCCGCTCCCCTGCTGCATGACGATGATCTGAAGCGTTGCTACCAGATCCTGTGCAGCATGTATCCCCGACTACAAGCAGGATGCAGGCGTTCTTCAACGGCGACAAAGCCTGCTTCTGCAACATGTTCATCATGAAGGAGATCTTCTTCGACTATTGCAAATGGATGTTCCCCCATTCTTGAGGAGTTCGATAAAAACACCGACTACAGCACATACAGCAAGGAGGCCCTGCGTACGCCGGGTCATCTGTCGAACGTCTGCTCAACATCTACCTGCTGCATCACAAGCGTATCGGTTCCAACTGGAAGTTCAAGGAACTACAGTGCGTCCACTTCACCAATCCGGGCCAGCGGAGCAGCTCAAGCCGCTTGACATTACCGACAAGCCAATCGTTCCGGTGGTGTTCGCAGCGGATGACAATTATGTTCCTCAATTGACCACCACCGTGTATTCAGCCATGAAGAACGCCGATCCGCATTACTTCTACGATGTGACGGTGCTGCAGCGCAACATCGCATGGGACAAGCAGGAACGTCTGCGTGGCTTCTTCAAGCAGTTCCCGAATATGAATCTGAGGTTCACCAACGTGGACCGCGAACTTGCTGGCTACGATCTTTCCACCAATAACGCCCATATCAGTGTGGGACACGTATTACCGCTTCCTGATTCAGAAGGTTCTGCCGTTCTACGACAAGGTGCTGTATCTCGATTCCGACATCATCATCAACGGCGATATCGCGAAGCTTTACAACATCGATTTGCAGGGCAAGATGCTCGGCGCGATTCGAGACATCGACTTCCTCGCCAATCTCAACGTGAAGCACGGCAAACGCATGGGCTACGCGCAAACCGTGCTGAAGATGAAGAATCCATACGATTACTTCAAGCTGGCGTGCTGGTGCTCAACACCAAGGCGATGCGTGAGCATTACACCATCGAGCAGTGGCTTACCTACGCCTCGAATCCCAATTTCATCTACAACGACCAGGACGTGCTCAACGCGCACTGCGAAGGAACGTGATGTATCTGCCGTGGGAATGGAATGTGGTGCATGACTGCGGCGGTCGTGTCGGCAACCTCTTCGTGCAGGCGCCGAACGACATTTACGACGCGTATATGAAGTCGCGCAACGATCCACAGATTGTCCACTATGCCGGCTTCCAGAAGCCATGGACCGACCCGGATTGCGATTTCGCTTCCATGTACTGGAAGTACGCACGCGAGACCCCCGTTCTATGAGCGTCTGCTTAAACGTGTAGTAAAGGCAAACGAATCAGAGATTCCAGCCGGCGTGCTCCGTCCGAAGCACGAGCGCGCAGTCGGGGAGGACAACCCGATTCGCAAGATTGTCGATCCGCTAATGCCAATCGGTTCCCGTCGCCGTGATGCGGTGAAGGCGATCGGCCGAGCAGTTCGCGGTCGTCACTGACAGAAATGGGTGTTGTATTTTACGACACCCATTTCTGTATTATTTATGCCATCGTTTTTAATCAGAGGTTCTTTCGTTTTACCAATCGATTCACTCATGAACGCTAAGAACAATGGCGCGATGCAAATCAGTTGCAACACATATCGGGTTGGCTCTCCACCCATGCCGGACACTGGTACCAGCAACAGATACACAAACGACATATCCACCGGAAGCATCGAAGCCACGCGACTCCATTTTGCCTTTGCCGGGACGCAAAGCCAAGTACAGCATGAAGCAGGGCAGGATGGATGACCACAATGCCCTTGAAAACAGTGCATTCAATACGGGCACGCTCTGTTCCATGTCATATACAGAACGTGCAGTATCACTTCTGCTTGCCTTCAACGGCCACTGCGGGACATATTCTAAAATCGGATCGTAATACCATGCAGATTCAGTGCAAACCACCATATCGCTTGGAGAACCATCGTTGTTAGAAAAGCTGAACCAGCCGCGAACCAATCCCATCCACGATTCCAAATGACCGATCGGGTGCTCCACTGTCTTCTTGAGCCACAGCTTCATAAAATCGCTGAACAGATCAGGGTCTTTCAAACTGGTCCCTTTTACCGGATCTGCGATCTGCGGGTCGTAAGCTTTGGGAATCTTTTTATAGTCAATGGTCAGGAAGTCAGAAATCAGTTTCTTCTCCTGCTGAGTCATGTCCTCACTGTTGTATTTGACGTCATGGGCAACCTGCTGAATGGCAAACGGGATGCTTTCCTGCTTACCACCAGGGGCAACGCCAAGCGCCGGCATAACGGCTTTCGGAATGATGACCATCATGACAATGGCAATTACTGCGCCGATGGCAAACGCGGTAGCTTTCGCTTTTTTCGACAATCCGACAATCAGAAACATCAGCAGCAATGAGGGCACCACCGCATACACGCCCGCTTTCTTCGTCAGGCACGTCAGTAAGCCACACAGCAATAATGTAATAATGATTCCTGGTTTAGACAGTGATGAACCTTTGGTGCGAATACCGTCAACGAACAATATGCAGAAAGGGATGAAAAACAGAACGGAAATCGTATCCTTCGCTAACGAAGAAAACATCACCGGAAAAAGCGGGAACAATGCCAAAAATGCCAATTCCCATGACACAACCATTGCGGAACGCCCATCTTCCCTCGTGTACAAAAGCATCCAAGAGAAAAGCAGCGGCGCTGCAATAAGTTGCACGACAATCAGCAGATACAAACCATAAATGGAATTATGGAAAGCCCATTGTCCAAAATCAGCGAACCAACCAAACAAATACGTTAAAGCAAAGGATGATGGTCCGTGAATCGTTCCACACCATAATGAATGAGCAACTGTTTGGAGGTATCCGACCAATACACGCCAGGGAACAACCAAAATTCATACGGAAGCCAGCACACGGCAATCACCGCCGCGTTCTTCAACCACGGTTTTATCGCATACCCATATTCGAAAAAGCCATAATGCTCTACTTGGTCTTCCCTCTTCGCTCCCCTGCACTTCGGCAATCAGCCAATCAGCGAAGCGAAAAAATACACAGAAAAGCACACAGAAAAGCAGCACCTTCACGCATAACGCGCTTTTAATTTGCATGATATGACCTTCAGGATTGGAAGCCTCATCTCCCAAAAGCGAACATCATGCCAGAACCAGCGGAACCACAATTCGTGGTTCAATTTTCTTTAGCATATTCAATCCGTTCATTTTCATTTCTTCTTTATCGGTTCGACTAATTCATAATGCTTACAACGCGAACAAACGATTAATATACGGGATTTTTCGGAACAGCACGGATACTGCAAGACATATGGCGAACACGCAACCGCACAACACCACATTCAGCAAAGTCACTGCAACGGAATTCAAGTTTCCCATGAACTGGAGCCATGGTAGAGCCTGTAATCTGCTCAACAGCACCAATCCGACCAAATGCAGCATGTACACGCCGAACGTGTTCATGCCGATCACCTGGAATACTTTGGCCCAAATGCCTTGGATATTCACCCGCCCCAATACCAACAGAATCAGTATCGTTGCAACGAATGACGGTAGCAGCCAATAGCCGTTCTCCACAGTCAAATTAGTGCCGTGGGTGGCATGCTGGTATCGCTGGATCAGTAACGTCAACGCATAGCAGACAACGATGCCAGCGCTGGCTTCACCCCAAGAGATATCGAACAGGGGATGATGGACGTCGGCATCGAGTTCCCCGGTCTGCTTCTGCTTTAGATAGCGCCCAATCATCCCTCAATCAGGAAATACAACAAAACGTATCCGTACGAGCCGAAAATGTAGAATTCATCAAGTGCATTCAGAATCGAGGCGAAATCATGGTTCGTTGCGGTTCCCAGCATCTGCAGAACAAGTTTCAGGAATCCTTGCCCACAGTAAAACCAGCCAAAACAGCCAGCAGCGCGTTGAATGCAAGCTTTCGTTCCGAATCGAACGCCATTTTCATCACAGGCAAAACAAGGTACACTGCGATCAAGGCGTTCATGAACCAAAAATAACCGGTCGGATAATCTCCAAAGCCACCGCCAAGCAGGAACAGCACAAGATCCTTCAACGTCACCGGATGGGAACCGTCCACGAAAACGAAGAACGCCGCGGCAAGCAGCCTCCAGATGGTGACCACAATGACGATGTTCAGCGTCTTCCGATAATGCTTCGCCTCATCCATCTTCCGAGGAAGAAGCAGCGCGCCGTTCACAGCGAAGAACAATGGCACGCACACCACGCACAATACGGTGACCGCCGTTCCAGCAAGCCCGCTGGAATAGAATCTCGTGTAAAATGAGTAGTGGAGCATCACTACAAAGAACATCGCCATCGATTTGATAATGTCATACCCAACCACGCGTTTTCATTCGCTTATATCGTTTCCCTAGCAATTATATTTATAAAACATCCGCACAATCCCATTCCTCGTGCTGTATCCCACGCAGAAACCTGTAGCATGATGAACTCGTGCAAAATCGAAAAACGGCCAGTACAAAAGCTATAGTAGAACGTATGCCTGAGAATTCAAACGTTTCCGTTGCGGTGCTGCTTCCTTTGCTATAACGAGGAAGTCACCATCGGCAAGGTGGTACGCGACTTCAAAGCAGCACTGCCGCATGCCGACATCTATGTGTATGACAACAACTCCACTGATCGCACTGCCGAAATCGCTATGGCCGAAGGTGCGATTGTACGAAAAAGGAACCGCGCCAAGGCAAAGGCAACGTGATTCGCGCCATGTTCGAAGACATTGATGCCGACGTATATGTCATGGCAGACGGCGATGATACTTACCCTGCTGATGCGGCGCCAGCCATGGTTGATAAAGTGCTTGAAGGCTATGACATGGTAATCGGTGACCGCCTGAGCTCCACATATTTCCAAAGAGAACAAAGAGACCATTCCACAACTTTGGCAACCGCTTGGTACGCGGTTCCATCAACGGCCTGTTCCATGCGGACGTCACCGATATCATGACCGGATACCGCGCGTTCAACTTCACCTTCGTCAAGACCTATCCCGTGCTCTCGCGAGGCTTCGAGGTCGAGACCGAGATGACCATCCACTCGCTGAACAACAACCTGCGACTCTACGAGATGCCAATCCAGTACCGTGACCGCCCCGAAGGCTCAGTGTCCAAGCTGGACACCGTAGGTGACGGCATCAAGGTCATGAGCACCATCTTCCGCATGATTCGCGAATACAAGCCGCTGCCGTTCTTTGGAGGGCTCGGGCCATTATCGGCATCATCGGCATCATACTGTGCGGTAGCATAACAGTAGACTTCTGGCATACCGGCATGGTGGCGCGCTTCCCCCACACTCATCGGAGCAGTTATGCTCGTTATCGCGGGAATCCTGCTGTTCATAGCGGGAATAATCCTCGACGTCATGGCCAAGAACGATCGTAAGGCGTTCATCATCGACGCCAACCAATTTGCCATGATGAGACGCAAAAAATAACGCAACTTTCAAATGTGGCCTGAGAACAAGCAGTTTTGTTCTCAGGCCACATTTGAAATATCTACTGCTTGACTACTTCACCCACTTTTGAGCGTTCGTGCCATTCGCACTATACAACTGTACGTTAGCGCCATTGGCAGTAGAAGCACCCGAAACATCCAGAACCTTGTTCTCCGCGAGCGCGGACTGGAAGGTATACGATCCGTCTGAGTTCTTGATGGCGATCCACTTTTGGGCATACGTGTTGTTTTGATACATACTGCTGAACATTGGCTCCATTTGCAGTGCTTGCACCGTAAACGTCTAATACTTTGCCGGAATTCACGCTAATCAACGTCACATAGCCATTGCCGTCATGCGTTACTTTCCATTTCTGTGCGTTTGTACCATTACCGCCCCACAATCGCACATTGGCGCTATCGCTCTTGGAAGCACCGGCAACATCGACTTTCATGGAAGTCTTCAGCTTTGATCCGAACGCATAGGTGCCGTCAGGAAGATCCTTCTATGTGAATCAGCTGTGGCATCCATACGTTCTCTTGGGTAGATACCTTGCTTATTGTCCACTGCTGGGCTGCCGTTCCATTGGGCGTGTACATCTGCAGTTTGGTCTGCTGCGTGGCGTTGCCGCCAGGAATATCCACGGCTTTGTTCGCGTTCACTGATATTAATGTCACCTTGCCGCTACTGTAGTTACGTACGGTCCATTGTTGGGCGCTGGTACCGTTGCTGTCATATTGTTGAAACGCTGCACCATTGGCCGTCGAGCCTCCATACACATCCAATGCTTTACCGGAATTCACATTGGTAATGCGGTAGGTCGCATTTCCTACCGATGTAAAACGATACTTTTTGCGCGTTGGAACCGTTGCTTGTATACAACTGGATTTGCGTGCTATTGGCAGTTGATGCACCAGGAACGTCGAATACCAATCCAGTGTTTTCCGTTGATCGAATCGTTGCTGGCGCATCTGTCGGAATATTGACTTCGCTAGAGGAAAGAGTGAAGAGTTGCGCGACCGTTCCGTTAGGCGTATACAGATGAATCGCGGTACCGTTGGCCGTGCTGCCACCACTTAGATCCAGAACCCAATTGCCTAATGCGGATTGCAAGTAATAACCGGCTCCCGAATCACGGATGAACCAACGCTGGGCGTTCGTACCATTCGCCGAATACTGCTGCACCACCGCATTATTACCCGCAGCGCCATTACGAACGTCAAGGCCTTACCGGAATTCACATTAACAATCACATAGCTGCCATCAGACTGTTTAGTGAAAGTAAACTGCTGAGCTTTGGACCCATTGCCGGAGTACAGCTGAATAGCTGTGGAATCCGCTCCACTGGCTCCAGGGATATCAACACTAGAAGCCACTTTGGAACGTACATTGATGTAATAATTCCCATTAGGAATGCTCACAGCACTCATCTTGCGCACATCAAGGGAAGGCTGAGAATCGTCATTCCCTCCATTCTGCACAGAAGTCTTATTGCCAAAGGCACTCATATCCACGGAGCCACTGATACCGTTGATATGACCGCTTTCGGTGTACTGCCAGCCACGATCGTTGGTCCCGAACGCCGTGAATTCCATCTGCGGACCATATTGCGCCACCCAGCGTGTCTTCGCATAGATGTTCGCATTGTTCAACGGCCCCTGCAAGTAGCTCGTGTAGGAGTACACGCCGAGATTCTGGTAACCGCCGGACTGCAACGCGCCATACCAAGCATTGACGATGCCGTTATACACGTTCGGATCGTTCGGCGGCGTGTGCCCGGTCCACGTCCAACTCTCAAGGTCGGAGTACACGGGGTATTTCAAGTCGTTCGGTCTCACGCCAAACTGGCGGAGCTTGGACACCACATCGTTGCCCTCCTGCCTGGAACCGCTCGCATCCTCCGCATACGAGTACCAGTAGATGCCGAACGGAATACCCAGCCGCTTGCATTCATTAATGTTGCGTTGCGCTTTGGCATCGGCGTCATTGCCCCATCCAAAGCCAAGACGGATGATCGCGCCTTCCACGCCGCCGGCTTTCGCCTTAGCCCAATCGATATCCCCCTGCCATGAAGAGACGTCGATCACGCCTTTGGCCTGCTGGGCGAACAGGTTGTTTCTATAGTCGAAGAAGGCTTTCGTATTGTTGTAGGTTCCCCAATGCGCGCCGTAATCGTTGCCATCGAATTTGGCAAGCTTCACGGTGGCTCCGTTTTTGAGGACGATTGCTCCACGGATTGTTTCACAGATTGTTCCACGGCATCTTTCACGTCCGATGCACTCACCGGAATGAATGATTCGCCATCCGTTTTGGCCAGTGGATCAGGTTGCTGCGATTGCGTGCCGACCAGCTGAGCGTCCGTCACGGTTTCGCCGGTCTCAATGTTCTGTACATCACCTTCCGGCGTAACCGCAAGGTTCTCCGAAACCACAGTGGAATCGTCGAAATGTTTTCGCTTACCGTTTCCGGCAGCGTCGCGTTCGGATTGTCCGGCATGCTGTTTGACGAATCCTGCACATCATCCACAATCGCGGCAAAAGAACTTGGCGCATCCTCAATCGCAATATCCTGCATGGCGTAAGCCGGTACCACGGCAACGGAAACCGTTATTGCAGCCACGGAAGCGGTGACCGCAATCTTCATTAAGCTTTTCGGCGATATCATCGTCAGCCTCTCTCACAAAACGCATTTCACGCGTTGACGCAATTGCACACGCAAAACTTAAGTGTATTCTGAGATGTCCCCACTCAAAATAAAGCAGATGGATTCCAAACCAAACTTCACATTTACCGAATATGCCACAACATGAAGTGCTGGCATTCGGAAGTGGAACGGTAACATACCTTATGTATTGTCATTTGGGAACAGAGGACCTTGTCGGACCACCTCCAATAGACAACATCAGAACGGTATCACGGACTCCTGGAGGAAGCATGGCACGGCACGAAAGGCAGCCAAATAAAGCTGACAGTCAAGCAAGTAACGTCCGCAAGCCCCGGACTTTCAGCAGTACCGCGACCGTCGGGACCAGCAAATCAACAATTCCGTCAATGCCACCAATCGTGACGAAAAGCTTAGAACAAAAGCACCTGGGACTTCCTACCGAACAGCTCCCGAAGATCCGTTCCAAATCGCCATATCGCAAGGCGTGCAAGATGGCGACACTTGGGTGCATAACCATGTCAAGAACTTGATTCGCCGTTCCATCATCGTAGCCGTTATCGTCGTTGCGGTATGCATTGTGGTCTTCGGCGTCATGGGCGTGAGAACATCGCAGAAAATGCGCGAACTGAATGCCATTAACGACTGCAGAGACGCGGTTGCCGCCATGAACGCTTCATATTCCAAGGATTTCCAGCTCAAGGGAAAGATTGTCGACGCATTTTCCAGCATGGATTCCTCATATGATCTGGAAAAGCTCAGCACCTTGTATCAGGAAGAAGTCAAATCGCCGAAGGCGCTTGACTGCAAAGCCGACCCGTCCGGGACCACCAGCAAGGCCAACACCGAACGAGCCGCATATGACAAACAGGCCAGAACCTTCGAGCGGGCGTTGACAAAGAACGAGGCAAATCAGAATTGAATACGAAACGATTGGCAAGAACGGCACTTGCAGTTATCGTAACCGTAGGAATAGTCGTTGCCATCATCGTCGGGTGCGGCCCCAAATGGGGCAACGGTTCAGCATTGCACCAAAACGAAGAAACCGCACAGTCCTCAAATTCGCAGGTTTCCGTGACTTTGCCCTCCTACTACATGGAAAATATGGTCTTCCAGCGCAACCAGCCGTTAGTGGTCAAAGGAACCGTCAAATCCGCACACGCCAGCGAACAGATCGATGCATCGAAACTGTCCGCGACCCTTACCCAAGGCAAGATGACTGCGAGCGCCACTGCGAAAATCGCCAAAAAATGGTTCGTTTACTTGCACGTTGAACGCACAGAAAGCAAGCCTCAAGCCGTATTCGTTACAGGTGAGGTATGACAGCAAAATCGTAACGGAACTGGCGAAAGTGTATGTGGGCGACGTGTTCGTGGCGGCCGGTCAATCGAACATGGAACTCAACTATGCGCAGTACTATGAGGGGAATAACAATGCCTACAACTTTGGGAAGGGTCTAGTTAAGAAAACACACCTACCGAAACCACTCGTCGATAAGAACGTGAAATTCGTCATTGCGGATCATGATGCGAAGAACACTGATTTTCCGCTGGCCAACGTCAATCTGAACGCTGGCGCGTGGCTGAATGCGGATTCCACGAATTCACTGCATCTGAGCTACTTGACACAGCAGTTCGCCCTTCAGTTGCGCGCGAAGCATCCTAACGTACCAGTCGGCATCATCCAGACCGCGTGGGGCGGCACGCCTATTCGCAGGCATATACGTGGCGGAGATATCTACGCGAACCATATTGCACCGTTGAAGGATTTTCATGTGGCAGGTGTGCTCTGGTACCAAGGATGCGATGATGCGATGAACTTTTCGACCGCTACGGGTATGAGTCGCAGATGACCGCGCTGATCAACCAGTACCGTAGCGTGTTCGAACGGAAGGATCTGCCGTTCCTGTACGTGCAACTTGCGCGATGGCCGAACTATCAGTACACGCAGAACGTGCGCGAGGCGCAACGGACCACGCTTGACAACGCGAATCTGCAAGACCGTTCCAATGTGGCGATGACGGTTTCCCTTGACACCGATAAAGGCACATCCGCGCTAATCCATCCGCTTGGTAAGGATATTCTCGGGGGCGCGCATGGCCGCGCAGTATCTCGCCATGGAAGACGGCACCACCGTACCCAACGGACCGCTTATCGAACATGCCCGGCACACTGTGAACGGCGCAATCGCCTTGTCTTTCCGGAACGGCACCGCAAGCGGGCTGAAAGCCATGCAGCCGAACTATTCGAAGACCGCGAGCGCAATCGCACCAAACTATAAGAGCGCTCCGAAAGCGACCCCGTTAAGCGGTATCAGCAATATCGCCGCTCCCACCACTACGGCATTGCAGGGGTTTGAGGTCACCAATTATTCCGGTCAATGGCAGGCGGTCAATGCCACCATCAGGGGCAATCAGGTGTTGCTCACCGCAGCCGATGGTTCAACACTGAACGATCTCAACGCCATGAGCCAGGTACGTTACCTGTTCAGTGGCAATCCGAAGTGCGCGAGCATGCTGTACAACGGCTTTAATCTGCCGGCTAGCCCATTCATCACTATTGTCGAGTGATCTTTGTTGGGGGCCGCCGCTAGATAAACCAATACGGGCGGGATAAGTACGGGCGGTCTAAGCCGTTACTTGGCCTGCTTGGCCATGTCTTGAGCAGGCTGTTCCGGCTTCTGGTTTGGATTCTGGTTTCCCGCTTAAACTATGAAGACTGCTGCAGCATCGCAGAAACTAGACAAATGTCATTTTTCCACCGGTTTATTTAGGCACATTCCTCCTACTATGGCATACGGAACGAACGCGAGCGCACAATCACAGATCGAATGCAAACGTGCGCAGGAGAGGAACCACCATGAGGAATCGTATTGCAGCAGCTGCAGCGGCGGGAATATTAACCATCGGCATGGCCGCCTTGCCTTCCGCAGCTTCGGCCAGTGAAGTCGCACCGTCTACGGACGGACTGGCCGGCAGCACCACCATCAGCGGGCAGATCGACCAGGATATGGCCGTGTGCACCGACAAAACGTGCGATGCCGTACAGCATGTGCGCAAAACCAACCAGCAGATCAAGTCGGACATCGATACCGCCAAGCAGCACGCCGAGCAGCTGCATCAGAACGCGCACGAGGACGCCGACGCGCTTCGCCAGTACGGCGAGCAGGCCTGGAAGAACTACCAGGAGGACCGCGAGGATATAAAGAATGCGATTGACGGCGCGGTCAAGCGCGGTCAGGAGCGTCACGACGCTCTGCATCAGGATATGCAGGACACGCAGGCCCACCTCAACCAGATGCATGCCGATATGAAGGAGACCCACGACGAACTCAAGACGAGGCATGACGCGTTCGCGGCGAGCAGCCACCAGTGGCATCAGTCGTTCATCGCAGCGTTGAAGGACGCGAACTCCAAGACGGGTCAGCAGGGCGGCTCATCCGTTGCTACCGGCACGCATGGCATCACGGCTGGAACGAATGCCGGTACGACCGTTACTGGAGCCAACGGCACCACTGGCACTGTGCGCACGGCTGCCGACACTGGCACGAATGGTGCCGCAACTGGATCCGTCGCAGCGTCCGGCGATCAAACCGCCGCATCCACCGGCGCGCTGACCAAGTCGGAATATGGGCAGCTTGCGCAGACCGGCATCGGCATTTCCCTTGCCTGCGCAGCCATTCTGCTGCTTGCCGGCCTTGCCTACGCCATGAAGACGTTCGTGCAGTATAAGCGCGAAACCAGCGAAGACTGAGCCGGTTCGCTGCCGGACAGCGTTTGCTTCATCGACTCATGAAAAACGGTCTCGAATATATCGGGACCTTTTTTTCATGCGCGTTTTTCGTATGTGCTTTTCATCTGCTATACGCATTGTTGCGATTCAATTGGAATGACGTAGTACAGCGACGTACAATGCAGCGCGAAGCGCGCGTACCGTGCGTGAACCGCGTGTATGTCCAGTATTTCCACTGATTTGTTACGTTGGCCGTTCTGATCAGTCCACTGGTCAATTCGCATAATGGGGAGCACTGCTGGCGATTCGCGGCGACGGCGTATCGCCATTCCCGCCGTCCGTCCGGTACTACCCGCGCTCCCCCATCGCCGGCCTTTTTCAGCATTGCCGATGTTGGTTCTACGCAACGACCCCGCGGCCAACGAGCGGATGGATCGCCTGCGCTGCGCCTGTTCCGTCTGCGAAGCGGACTGAATTGCGGGAAAAGCGCCCGTTACGGGACGAATACGACCGGTTGCGGTCGGAATAAAGCTTGGTGGCAAAACCTGCGTTGTGATGGCGCTTATGGATGCCATTTGCGGCTGCTGCGTATTATCAGGACCATCCGCAGCGTCTTTTTCTTTCACGGTTTGCGATTCTTCCGCACGATTCGCGTCATCATTCGCATCCTCGCCCGTTTGCAAAGGCAGACCCAGCTTCGCTCTGCTTTTCTTGCTTTTCCTTCTTTTTCCTGCGGAGCGGCCTGCACATCACTCTGCAATACGATTGGCGATGAATTCGAACGGCGTCGGGCAAGCGCCGCCAGAGAGTCACGAGTATCAGCATCGCGTTGGTCAGTCTGCTGGCTGCCGGCAGCCGTCTTGTCAACCATCGTCGTGCTTCTTTCTCTCAACGTCACGATTTCGAGCGTAACGTAGCGCAGCGCAAAAGTGCGCGTAAAACGACGATGTACGCAACTCCCCCACCGAATCGCAATCAAATATCGACATATGAGGGCAAACAATCCCATTATTGAGACCACAGACTGGCACCAATAAGCCGCAGCATGGCAATCAGGGACTTTCCTGGATGCCGGCCCGTACACGCGAGACTTGCGATACGGGACGATTCAAAAACCGAGGCCAACGAAAGAAGCATTCGGAGGGAATCTGGAAGGAACCGGGAAACGGAGTGGAAAAGAAGGAACCCCAGAAACCGAATGATTCCAACGGTTTCCGGGGTTCCAATCCGGGCGGAGAATACGAGATTCGAACTCGTGAGGCTGTTACACCAACACGCTTTCAAGCGTGCGCCATAGACCACTAGGCGAATTCTCCAATTATTCAACGCTTCCCGGTGTCTATCCGTGAAACGCAACTTGACTAGAATACAACAGGAGCAGCAAAAAGCCAAATCGGCGTGTCGCACTGCTGGTTTGCAGAGTTGGGCATACGTGTCAAGGTTGTGCAACAGGTATGAGCGATCGGCTGCCTTTACTACAGATACTTCTTATTTCGCACACTGTAGATGCTATATTGCCGCCGATGGAATCAATAGGCAACAGGATTCGGTAAGCATGGGAAAAGATACGAAAAAGGGTTCCCGGGCGACGCCCGCCGGGAAGCCCGGAAAGAGCATGAAAAAGGGACCTCCCGGGAGCCAAAGGCTCGACCGGGAGGCCCGAAACCCCATTTGAAGCGGCGGCGTGCTACTCTCCCACCCTCTCGAGTGCAGTACCATCGCCGCGCCTGGCCTTAGCTACCGGGTTCGGAATGGGACCGGGCGTCTCAACAGGGCTATGACCACCGCAAAACCGCGATCACGGAACGACAGCCAAAACATGGCGGCCATTCCGGCCATTATGTTATGAACCGTGGCGGTTTGGGAACCGGCTAGCGGACGCGAGGCAAACGCCTATCGTTTGAATCGTATTCGTGACCATCCCAACGCATATTGCCGTCCAGGACGATCCAGCACAGGAAAGACGCGGAACCAACCCTCCACAAGAGGATCGGAATGTTATGTCGCCGTCGCCCGTTAGTACCGGTCGGCTCCACCCCTCACAGGGCTTCCACCTCCGGCCTATCAAACACGTGTTCAACATGCGGGCTACAGGATCTCGAAGATCCATGGAATCCTAATCTTGGAGCAGGCTTCCCGCTTAGATGCTTTCAGCGGTTATCCCTCCCGAACGTAGCCAACCGGCCGTGCCGCTGGCGCGACAACCGGCATACCAGAGGTTCGTCCACCCCAGGTCCTCTCGTACTATGGGCAGGCCTCCTCAGGATTCCAACGAGCGCAGAGGATAGAGACCAAACTGTCTCACGACGTTCTGAACCCAGCTCGCGTGCCGCTTTAATCGGCGAACAGCCGAACCCTTGGGACCTGCTCCAGCCCCAGGATGCGACGAGCCGACATCGAGGTGCCAAACCATCCCGTCGATATGGACTCTTGGGAATGATCAGCCTGTTATCCCCGGGGTACCTTTTATCCGTTGAGCGATGCCGCGCCCGTGCGCCGGCACCGGATCATCTCCGACTTTCGTCCCTGCTCGGACCGTCGTCCTCGCAGTCAAGCCCGCTTGTGCGATTACACTCGACACCCGATTGCCAACCGGGCTGAGCGGACCTTTGAGCGCCTCCGTTACTCTTTGGGAGGCAGCCGCCCCGGATTGAACTACCGCCAGGCACTGTCCCTGACAAGGATGACTTGTCGAGGTGAGACGTCAAACGAGAACAGGCGGTATTTCACCTTGCGGCTCCACGAATGCTGGCGCACCCGCTTCGAAGCCTCCCGCCTATGCTACACAATCCGCGCCTAACGCCAATACCAAGGTATAGTAAAGGTCCGGGGTCTTTTCGTCCTTCTGCGCTTAACGAGCATCTTTACTCGTACTGCAATTTCGCCGAGCTCCTGGTCGAGACAGTGGGAAGTCGTTACGCCATTCGTGCAGGTCGGAACTTACCCGACAAGGAATTTCGCTACCTTAGGATGGTTATAGTTACCACCGCCGTTTACCGGGGCTTGAATTCACCGCTTCGTCCCCGAAGGGATTGACGGATCCTCTTAACCTTCCGGCACCGGGCAGGCGTCAGTGCATATACAGCGGCTTTCGCCTTCGCATGCACCTGTGTTTTTGGTAAACAGTCGCTACCCCTGGTCTGTGCCACCCCAAAGCCCCCGGGCTAGCCGGTTCACCCCAGCGGGTCTCCCTTATACCGAAGGCACGGGAGTGATTTGCCGAGTTCCTTGACCAGGATTCGCTCGATCGCCTTGGTATTCTCTACCTGACCACCAGTGTCGGTTTGGGGTACGGGCGGCCATGGCCCCTCACGCCGAGGCTTTTCTCGACGGCCTGGACAACCGGATATCGAGCCCAAAAGGCTCCCATCATCACACCTCGCCATGCGCGCCATGCGGATTTGCCTACATGACTGGCTGCGTGCTTGACCACGGAAAACCACCTCCGCGGCCGGCTCCCATTCCGTGTCACCCTGCGCTGACCTACTACGGCTACAGTCCCAACACCACGCGGCGACACCAACCCGAAGGAAGGAACCACCACGAGGCGGAGGTTAGTACTCACCGTCTCGGTTTTGCCGGTCCATGGTCGGTACGGAATATCCACCCGTTCATCCATTCGACTACGCCTGTCGGCCTCGCCTTAGGACCCGACTCACCCGGGGACGACGAACGTGGCCCCGGAACCCTTGGTCATCCGGCGGACGGGATCCTCACCCGTCTCGCTACTCATGTCTGCATTCTCACTCCCACGAAGTCCACGGCACGGTTACCCGGCCGCTTCGCCCCTCGCAGGACGCTCTCCTACCCAGCAACCATGAAGATTGCTGCCGCGTCTTCGGTGGGTGTGCTTGAGCCCCGCTACATTGTCGGCGCGGAACCACTAGACCAGTGAGCTGTTACGCACTCTTTCAAGGATGGCTGCTTCTGAGCCAACCTCCTGGCTGTCTATGCGACTCCACATCCTTTCCCACTTAGCACACGCTTGGGGACCTTAGACGACGGTCTGGGCTGTCTCCCTCTCGACGACGGACTTATCCCCCGCCGACTCACTGCCGGAATACACGTCAACGGTATTCGGAGTTCGGCTGCTGTTGGTACCAACAAGGGCCCGCAAGCATCCGGTAGCTCTACCCCCGCGACGCAATCGACCGACGCTGCACCTAAATGCATTTCGGAGAGAACCAGCTATCACGGAATTTGATTGGCCTTTCACTAGCCCCCAGGTCATCCCCGGTTTTCAACCCAGGTGGGTTCGGTCCTCCCACGCGGTCTTACCCGCGCTTCAACCTGCCCAGGGCTAGATCATCCCGCTTCGGGTCCAGGACAAGCGACTAAAAACGCCTTTAAGACTCGCTTTCGCTACGCATACGCCACACGGCTTATGCTCGCCACCCGCCACTGACTCGCAGACTCATTTTTCGATAGGCACGCCGTCACCCCACAAGGAGGCTCCGACGGTTTGTGGGCGCACGGTTTCAGGAACTGTTTTCACTCCCTCCGGGGGTGCTTTTCACCTTTCCCTCACGGTACTGGTACGCTATCGGTCGACAGGTATGCTTAGACTTACCCAACGGTCTGGGCTGATTCACGCGAGTTCCACGAAGGCCCGCGCTACTTGGGACAACACGATCGGAAGACGGCTCACGTCCAGGTACGGGGCTGGCACCCTCTGCGGCCAGGCCTTCAAGCCTGTTCCCCTGGCAAGCCGTTTTATGACTCCCGCCCGGCCCGTCGGAACCGGGACACGTGATCCCTCGACACCGGCAACGCAACCCCGACGGTATCACGCGCAACCGGTTTGGTCTGATCGCTTTCGCTCGCCACTACTCACGGTATCCCCTTCCTGCAGGTACTGAGATGTTTCACTTCCCTGCGTACCCCCGCAACAACCTGCGGTGCCGGCCCATGACGGCCGGCGGGTTCCCATTCGGAGACCCTAGGATCAAAGCCATGTTGGAGGCTCCCCTAGGATTATCGCATCCTCAAACGTCCTTCATCGGTACTGTCTGCCAAGGCATCCACCATACGCCCTCGCAAGCGGCACAACAGCAAAACAAATTGTCATTGCCCCACCCGCGGGTTTCCTGATAGCAAGATCGCCAGACGACAAAATCTTAACTGTTAAAATGATCACAAAACGATCGATCTCGAAACCAAACTCAATGAAGAGTTTGGCGAAATCGCGATAAGCAAAAAGAAACGTTCTTTCAGTTTCTCTTGCTCGCGTCCACTATCCAGTTCTCAAGCCGCCACGCGCCACCACCCCATCGAAACCAACGGAAACCAGGCTGACGATGATGGGCATCGGAACCGCACCACAACAGACGTTGTGGGGTGGCGATCCGGGAGCCCAAAAGCGCATCCATACCACTCCCCGGACATCCGGGACAGGACATCAAGCCCATGATCTCTTCCACACCAGCATCCCCATGCGAGACCGTGGAACCATTCCACGAGTTGGGGCTCACACCGGACACGAACCGCGTCCTGAAATTCTCCGTAGAAAAGGAGGTGATCCAGCCGCACCTTCCGGTACGGCTACCTTGTTACGACTTAGTCCCAATCACGAGCCTCACCTTAGACGGCTCCATCCCTCAAGGGGTTAGGCCACCGGCTTCGGGTGCTGCCCACTTTCATGACTTGACGGGCGGTGTACAAGGCCCGGGAACGCATTCACCGCGGCGTTGCTGATCCGCGATTACTAGCGACTCCGCCTTCATGGAGTCGGGTTGCAGACTCCAATCCGAACTGAGACCGGTTTTCAGGGATCCGCTCCATGTCGCCATGTCGCATCCCGCTGTACCGGCCATTGTAGCATGCGTGAAGCCCTGGACGTAAGGGGCATGATGATCTGACGTCATCCCCACCTTCCTCCGAGTTGACCCCGGCGGTCCCCCGTGAGTTCCCACCATAATCCGTGCTGGCAACACGGGGCGAGGGGTTGCGCTCGTTGCGGGACTTAACCCAACATCTCACGACACGAGCTGACGACGACCATGCACCACCTGTGAACCCGCCCGAAGGGAGCCGTATCTCTACGACCGTCGGGAACATGTCAAGCCCAGGTAAGGTTATTCGCGTTGCATCGAATTAATCCGCATGCTCCGCCGCTTGTGCGGGCCCCGTCAATTTCTTTGAGTTTTAGCCTTGCGGCCGTACTCCCCAGGCGGGATGCTTAACGCGTTAGCTCCGACACGGAACCCGTGGAACGGGCCCCACATCCAGCATCCACCGTTTACGGCGTGGACTACCAGGGTATCTAATCCTGTTCGCTCCCCACGCTTTCGCTCCTCAGCGTCAGTAACGGCCCAGAGACCTGCCTTCGCCATTGGTGTTCTTCCCGATATCTACACATTCCACCGTTACACCGGGAATTCCAGTCTCCCCTACCGCACTCAAGCCCGCCCGTACCCGGCGCGGATCCACCGTTAAGCGATGGACTTTCACACCGGACGCGACGAACCGCCTACGAGCCCTTTACGCCCAATAATTCCGGATAACGCTTGCACCCTACGTATTACCGCGGCTGCTGGCACGTAGTTAGCCGGTGCTTATTCAAGGGTAAACTCACTCTGAAGCGCTTGCTCCCCGATCAAAAGAGGTTTACAACCCGAAGGCCTCCATCCCTCACGCGGCGTCGCTGCATCAGGCTTGCGCCCATTGTGCAATATTCCCCACTGCTGCCTCCCGTAGGAGTCTGGGCCGTATCTCAGTCCCAATGTGGCCGGTCGCCCTCTCAGGCCGGCTACCCGTCGAAGCCACGGTGGGCCGTTACCCCGCCGTCAAGCTGATAGGACGCGACCCCATCCCATACCGCGAAAGCTTTCCCAGAAGACCATGCATCAACTGGAGCATCCGGCATTACCACCCGTTTCCAGGAGCTATTCCGGTGTATGGGGCAGGTCGGTCACGCATTACTCACCCGTTCGCCACTCTCACCCCAAGCAAGCCTGATGGGATCCCGTTCGACTTGCATGTGTTAAGCACGCCGCCAGCGTTCATCCTGAGCCAGAATCGAACCCTCCACAAAAAACTTTTTTCATGAAAAGACATCCGAATACGATGACTCTCAAAACAAAAATTGACGAACGTCCTTATAAGGAAGGACGCCTCAAAAACCTCACCCCTCATCAAACCCTCCCGGCACCCACGCGTCAGGCAATCAGGCGAGCAATGAACTGGCAATCATTGACTATAAAGAAGTAGTACAAATACGCTCTTGAGTTCTCAAACCACCACCACTCACCCACCTCGCAATCCGGAGTGAACCGGACCACTCGCTGAGCGGCAGCAAGAGATAAACTTACAGCACGATCGCGATCCGCGCAACCCGGGCCGCATGAACAACGCGTGAACCGTTGGAAATCAACGTTCCATCGGCGTGTCGAAACTTGACAAATCAGAGCCTCTTGTTCTCCCAATCGCCTATTTCGACGCCACGCAGCCACGCAACACACGTGATCACTGGCAGTTGAACTGGTACAACGCCCAGCCCTTCGCATATGAAGCCATATTCGAATAATCCTGAACCTTGCGCATCGTGCCATCTTTGGCGTACTGGTCGATCAGCTTTTGATCGTGGAACGTATCGTACTGCTGCTTGAACGTGAACATCTGCAGGCTCGGCGCCTGGCCGCCCATGCTCAGGAAGTATGCATCGCCATCCGCGCTCAGCGGGCAGACGGTATTCGTCAGCGCCTTGCCGTCGCCCGACGCGAACGCATTCTCCGTCTGTCCGAAAATCGCACCATTCTTCTCGGCCTTCGCGTTGTAAATCGGGAACAGCATATCCGCGCCGTACATCGCCGTCGCATACATGGAACCGTTCAGCGGATCGGAAACCACCACCGAATCGGTACCAGTCTCCTTCACCACCTTCTTGAGAATCTTCTCCTTCGTGGCAGTGAGCTGCTCGTCCGGCCGCGCATCGTCAATCGTCATATTCGCATAGACGGCATCCGACAGGGCGGAACGAACAGTATTGCCGAATTGGCAGGAAATGGCGAGCGCCGCAAGCAGAACAATCGCAATGATTTTCGTGACGTTCGGCAGACAGCCGGCACGCAACAATACGACGGCGGCGAAGACGATCAGCGGCAGCACGCCGAACGGAATCATGGTAAGCGGTCGGGTTTCGGCGCGATACCAGGCGGCGGCCACGATGTTGGGGAACCAGCCGGTCAGCGCGGTCGAGCAGACGTAGACGAGACCGACCAGGAAGAAGGCCAGCAGAATGGCGATCGCGTCGCGGCGGAGTTGCGAGGCGTCGGAACGTGGAGTGCGGTAGCTGACGGAAGTCTTGCGATTCCTACGATCGGCAGGCATAGCCGCAAAATCGGCAACCTGTTCGTGCGGTTGCGCTGACGTGCTATCGGATGCACGGTCAATCGCAGAAGCGCCGGGCACAGTAGCGGAATCGGCGCGATTGGCGGCGAACCATTGCGGGCGGATGATGGCTGCGACGGTGACGGCAAACGCGATCAGCACGATTGCGGCCATGAACCAGCCTTGCACGCCGCCGATATTGTCGGTGACGTAGATTTTGAGCGCTTCGGGCACCGTGCGGTTCGGAACGAAGGTGTGGAACCAGCTGGCGGGATTGAAGTAGCGGTCCGATTTGTAGCTGGACATCATGTATACGAGGAACACGGCGGCGCCGAGAACCACTACGCCAGCAAGGCCTGCGATGGCTTTCCATGGCAGTCGCGTCAGCACGAAGGGGGCCATGAGCAGGAGCCAGGTGAACACGATGCGCGGATGGGCGAACATGCAGACGCCGGCAGTGACGAAGAACCATATGATCCATTTGACGAGGTGTTCGCGGGTGGCGAGCGCGTCGAGCAGGCGAAGTGTGGCGTACAGCCAGAACGGCAGAAGCGTGGCGGCCAGGCCGAAGGCGATCAGCGGACCGGAAGCCAGCATTTGGAAGGGGTGCGAGGCGGAAGCGACGGCGAGCGGGGGGATGATGAGCGCGAGTATCGCGGGGAATAGCGGAACTACGACAGACGCGACATTGCGGGCCGAGGACTTTCGTGCGTTCGCAAATCGGGGGGAGCATACGGATTGTGCCGAATGCGACAGGCGACGCGTGAAATAGGAAGCGTACAGCTGAATCGCAATCGGCCAAACCAAGCCGGATGATGCCAGCCAGACCGTGTTGAACGCGGCGTAAATCGACAGATTGACGCCGAACAAGCTGGCGAGCTTAATCATGCCGGCTGCAAGCAGATGGAACAACGGCGGATAGTATTCGTCGTTCGGCCACAGGTGGGTGGCCGCGCCGACGCCTTCGCCGAGGATCTTGCGGATGAAGTAATAGTGCGCGGGCGCGTCGATTTCGTGCAATGGGTTCGTCCAAGCGGCGGAACCGTGCGGAAACCAGGCCCATACGACCGCGGCGGCGAGCGCGACGCCGATGGCGGAACAGACCGGCAGTGCGATGCGGGATAAGCGGGGAACGGCGGAATCGCAAGGCAAAGGCAAAGTATCGTTCGTTGTCTTGCTTGATATCTTGTCCGTCGTTTTAGCCGTCGTTTCGTCTGTCGTCTTGCTTGCGGCGACTGCGCTGTCGGCTTCATCGACTGCGTCGTCGGCCGCTGTGGGAATCGTATTGTCTGTGCTGTGCTGCTTCATCGCCATCCATCGTAGCCGAAGCCGCGAAAGCAAGCCACAAATCGCAATCGCACCTGCATTTTGTAATCCAAAACTGGACCGTGCGGCAACAAAAGCTGGAAAGGCATCTAAAAACGGATGGAACATGCGCGGGATGGGCGCAAGACGGACGCGGAACGCGGGAAGAATAGGCGGACGTAGAGCGGAGACGAGCGCGAGCAGGAACAAAATCGCCGCTTATCCAACCTTCGATTTTCAGGAAGTATTCAGACTTCACACAGAGGTATAACAGTGTTGCGCAAGAAAACAATCACGTTGGATGGGCAGGATGATTGCACGGGGCGCATTGCGCTGTGAGCGTACTCGCTGTCGTTGCTTGACTGTGTGCGTCCCGGCCAACGCTGGCGTCGGCATGCGTCGACGCGTAACTACAGAGAACTGGAGAAGTACCGCATGTTCGTTCTCAAGAACGCATGGGCTGCGCTCGGTCGCGTCAAATGGCGTACCGCGCTGACGGCTTTGCTTGCACTGCTGGTGTCGTTCTCAGCCGCCGTGGATCTGGCGGTGCTGAGGGCAGACGACAAGGCGAATAACGAAACATACCAATCGCAGAAAGCTTCGGCGGTAATTCGGCCGAGCGCGAAAGTCACTGCGAAACGCGACGGTGCGGACTCCAATTACACCGCCAATTACATGACGTGGGACATGTACACCAAGTACGCGGAAGCGGTGCAGAAGAACAACTTGACGTTCGAATACACGCTCGCCACGTCGGTGCCGGTGCGCGCCAGCAAGTCGCTGCAGGCGATCGCGGCGAAAAGCGACACGAGCGAGGACAAGACCGGCGGCAACCTGACGTTGCAAGCCTTCTACACGAACGATGCGGCGAAAATCAACGACTACGGCACGTTCAAAGTGGTCAAGGGCAAGCAGCTGAACTACAAGACGGCCAACGACGGCGTGCTGGTCTCTCAGGCAGTGGCCAAGAAGAACAATCTCAAAGTGGGCGACAAGGTGACCGTCGGCAATCCGACGAAGGCTTCCGAAACCTACAAATTCACCGTGCGCGGCATCTACGAGTACACCGGCGAGGCGCCGGCCGGATACGGTTCCGACGCGAAATACGCGAAAGACAACCGCGAGAACGTGGTGTACACGTCGTACATCAACTTCGCGCAAAGCGGTCTGGATGTGGCCGGCACCAAGGGCTGGGCCATCCCGAACCTCAACATCATCTTCACGCTGACCGATCCGGCCACATACAACAAGTTCGTGCGACTGGTGACAAAGGCCAAGCTGGACACGTCGAAGTTCACAATCTCCTCGCCGTCGCTTGATGCGTACAAGAAGCGCATCGCACCGCTGGACGCCGCCGCCAAGGCCGCGCGCACGGCGTTGTTGGCGACCCTGATCGTCGGCGGGCTCGCGCTGCTGGCATTGGTGCTGTGGGCCGCGATCGGTGGACGCCGTGACGAAATCGGCATGGCGATGGTTTCCGGCGTCACCAAGGGACGTTTGGGATGGCAATTCATGCTGGAAACGTTCATGATGACCGTTCCAGGCTGGGCAATCGGATTGATTGCCGGCGCGCTGCTGGCCAAGCCGCTTGGCACCGCATGGGCCGGTGGACAGGCTGTGGCCATCACATCCGCATCCGTGTGGAACATGATCTGGTACGGACTGGGCGCCTGCCTGGTTCTGGGCATCATCGCGTTCATGCGCGTGGGATTCTTCGATTTGGGTCAGCTGTTCGCAGGCCGTTCTGACGATTCGAACGAATCTGCCGAAGCGAAGAACGCAGACGAGCCGGAGGAAACAGTCGAGTCGACGGAACGTACGGAGGTGAACGCATGAGCGAGAAAGACGTGAAAGACAACGAAACCGAAGCATTGAACAACGATGCTGCGGAAAACGCGGACATCGAGGCGGGCGAAACCGATATGGCCACGTCGATCGAATCGGTCGATTTCGCGGTGGTGTATGACGATGGAGGCGATTCCATCGCAACCGAATCGGCAGAAAACGCGGAAAATACGGAAGGCATCGCCACGGAAGACAGCGTTGCCAGCGACAACGCGAATCGCGTGAACGAAACGCTCGCATTGGGCGCGACCGACGACGAACAGTCGCTCGACCAGCACGAAACCGTACAGGCGGACTCCGCAACCAGCGTGTCATCGCAAATCGACCGCGAAATCAAACATCATCGCAAGAAGGACGCATTCTTCTTCAAGGCGAACCCGACATTCGCGCTCGACCATGTGACGGTGCACAACCGCAAAACCGGACGTGACGTGCTCGACGACGTTTCCCTGGCGTTCCATGCCGGCGCGACCCACGCGGTGCTGGTGGATGCCGAAGATGTCGAACAGCATCAGGCGCTGGTGGCCACCATGGTCGGCATGATGCGGACGACCAGCGGCAACGTGATGCACAAAAGCACGAACCTCGCCGACGCGACACCGGTCGACGTGCTTGGACACCGCATCGGTTTCATTCCGCAGCGGTTCGCCGTGCGCGGCGACCTTGACGCGGAAGGCAACGTGCTGTACGCCATGGACGCGTCGAACCGCAATTTCCTGCAGCCCAAGCCGGTGATTGCGCGCGAGCTGCTCAAGCGCGTGGGATTCGAGGAAGTGACTTCCGGTCTGCCGGTGGGCAAGATGAGTGCGTTGGACCAGCGTCGTGTGGCAATCGCGCGTGCGCTGAGCTGCGAGGCGGAGGTGATTATTGCCGACGAGCCGACCGCTGGATTGAACCGTGACGACGCCGCCGTGGTGCTGGGGCTGCTGAAGAAGGCCAAGCGCGATGAGGATCGTAAGCGTGCGATTATTGTGGTGACCGATAATCCGGAGGTCGCCGATCAGATGGAGCATTGCGCGGAGCTTGAGTAGCGAGCGGCGTTCTGCGAGGCGAAAGCCTTGCGGACTGGTGTTGCATGCCAGTCCGCAAGGCTTTTTTCGTGCTGGTTCTGGTTCGTGCCGATTCGCGCTGGTTCGCGGTGACACACCGCTAAAAACATGTCATATGCGCTATGTGTGGCAGACTCTTTCATCTTTGGAATCTCAAACCGCTATGTGTGGCAGGTTGTTTGACGCATCGTGAGTTAGAGAGGCGGTTTTATGCCCCCTAATGTATGGCGGGAAAAGAGAAGTGCCACAGATAGCGGTTTTCAGTGCGCAAAACTCGGGCGGCGGCCAGGCTTCGAGGAATTTTCGGGTGTATCTCGCTTATGAATGGCGGATTTTTCCGCTCGACGCGTGCTATCTCGCTTATAGATGGCGGATGGTTTTGCCGCATGAGACTTAGAGGGGATTGAACTTACCCCCTAACACCTAGTCTTCCTGAGACACCCGCCATTCATAAGCGAGATAGCATCCGGCAGACACCGAAATCCGCCATTCATAAGCGAGATAAGTAGGTTCGCTACTCGGCGATGCGCATGTGGTACTGCTCGGCGAGCGGTTTGACGTCGAGGACGCCGTAGCGTTCCAGAAGGCGCAGCCATTCGCGCTTGTTGCTTTCGCCGAAACGGGCGGCCTTGCGCGTGTAGGCTTCGGCGGTCAGGAACTTCGGCGGAATCGACTTGCTGTTGTACTTGTCCGCCACCATGACGACCTCCTGCTCGAGGTTCATTGGCACGTAGTCGGCCGGGGGCAACGGCAATCCCTGCGATTCCACGGTTTCGCGGGTGAGGCCCACACCTGTGTGGTTGCGTGCGAACTGGGCGATCGATTCGTCAACGTCCTCGTTCAGCAAGTATTCGTAGCCTTTGAGCCCGTGCTGAACATAGTGCGGACCGTCGAATTTGAGCGGTTCGCCGTCGGAACCGTCCTGCTTGAGCAGGAAATACGTGCCGATGTCGTGCAGCAAACCGCCAATGACCACCAGATGCTCGTCGATGAGCCGCGGCGGAACGGTACCTCCGGTCAGCCCTTCCGTGGACGGCACCGCAGGCATGTGCAACATGCCGAGCGATTCTCGCCGGTATTGTCTTTCGTCAGTTCCAGCCCGAAGTCGCCGGTCTTTTCGGGAACGTCCGTCGGCAGGGTGCAGCGGCGGGTGAACAGCGCGTTCTGCCGGCGGGCCATGCGGCGGGGCGATGTCGGCCACGACCACGCAATGGCCGTGGATAAGGTCGTATGCGGCTTGCGATTGCGCGATTTTGCGATGTAGCTCATCCACTTGCGCAAGAGTGGGGATATAGCCGGTCGTCGGCTTGTTCGATTCGGTTGTTTCGTTCGATTCGTTCGTCATACGCCCATCTTAGGCACGTTCCATCACGCCCAGCATACGGTTCCTGACGCAGTTTCCAGAACGGTTCCCAACAGCCGAAGGGATTCATACACCACGCCAGATAAATCCCGGAACGGACACGGATTCAACGGTTTCCCCGTCTTGTCAACGATGTTCCAAGGAATGCCGCCTTAAAACGAGCATTCATCAGCTGCCCGCAGCGGACGGCACGATACGCGGGGACGTTATGTGCGGAAAATCAGATGGAACGGACGCGGAATTCGCCGGTGCGGTTGGAAGCCACGATCATCTGGTCGTTTTCGAGGCGGGTCCAGCCGTCTTCGGCACGCTGGTCGAAGCCGGAGCTGGCCACGACCACGCCCTTCGGCTGGGCATCGTCGTTTCCACCGAGCGCACGGTAGCGCAGCACGCGGTAGTCGCGCGCCTGCTCGCCACGACCGTACTGGTCGTAGATTTCGACGATGCGCTTGGAAGTGACCTCACGGCCGGCCGCGCACAGGGCGATGAACTGGTCCTGGCTTTGGATCATGCAGTTGTAGCTGGACTTCGGATAGCTTTTGCGCAGTTCGCGCACGGCCTGCGCCACCGCCTCGTCGAGTGCGAAGCCAAAGCCGATGTATTGCAGGATGACGGCGAAGAAAATGGCGGAATCGGAACGGCCGCCAGTGGACTGCACGATGCTCGGATCGACCGGGAATGCGCGGTTCGTAATGATGTTGCGGCCCTGGTCGTCAGAAATGTCGCCATTGTGGATGAAGCTCAGGCCGTTCGCATAGAAGGGCTGCTGGTTCTCAAGAATCAGCGGCAGGTTGGAGCTGGCCAGGCGCAGGTGCCACAGGCCGCCGCGCGCCGGAGTGTTGGCGAGCTCGTCGAAAATCGGATCATGACGGGCGGCGATGGTGTTTTTGTAGATCGCGGTGCCGGTTTCCGGAGTCGGCGCACCGCCGTCGCGACGGTATGGCGATTCGTCTGGCACGGTGATCAGCGCGGCGCCCCAGCCGTCGTTGTGGATCTCGCTCAGATTTCGGAAATCGCGCACGTTCTGCATGCCGAGCACGCCATTGAGGTTGGTGTTGCTGCCTGCCGTCGCGAATCCAAGTAATCTGCACATGGTTGATTACTTTAGCGACGGCAGGTTTCGACGCGCGCGTGCCGTTATCGGAGTTGGTTATAGCCTGCGATTCAGCCGCCGATTCATACGCATCGCACGTCGCAAAACGCACGTCACGAACGTAAGTTGTCCCGCAAACGAGCAGGAGGACCGACATATCCTGTTGCAGACCGTAAAAACTCGGCCTGAGCGGCCCGGAGCGTGTCGGTAATAGGATATGCCGGTCCTCCTGCGGACTTGGCGGTATTCAGCAAAAGGAAAAGGGCTGGGGGCATCTTGTTCGTGACACACTCAAGGCCGTTCGGCCAAGCCTACGGTCACAAACGAAATGTCCCAGCCCTCCTTGCGTAGATAAGCCGTGCTCGCAGAGCGGATTCACACGCGCTTCAGACGCGGCGGACGCTCGGTGGCGAGGAACAGCGGCTGAATCTCAATCAGCGGATTGTAGGGAGCGAGTCCGAACCATTTGACCGGAGAGCCGGCCAAATGACGAATCGCGTACTTGATCTGCAGTGAGATCGCGCCCTTCTGGGACACCTTCGACTCGGGCATCAACGCCTTGTGAATCAGCACGTAGCGGATAGGTCCGATGTTCGGATCGGCATCCAGCTTCGGGTAGCGGGTGGTCTGCTTGGGCAGATCGCCGGACTTCGACAGATCGTTCATGATCTGGTGGATGTATGCAGGAATCGACTGCGACACCTTGAAGCCCAAGCGAATACGCACGCGGAACAGGAAGTCCGTGCCGAAATTCTCCACCGAATACTCGCGCGTGAACGGGTTGTCGGATGTTTCCACCGACACCGCCCACCATGCGCGGGCGCGCTTCGGATGGTCCGCGAAAATCGAGAAGAAGATGTCGGTATCGACACGCTTCATTTCCGGATCGGACGTCAGATAGACGATGTTGTCCGTGAAATACGGAATCGAATCGTCCTCATGAAGCTGCTTCAGAACCGGCACGCAATCGGCGGGCTGCATATGCCGGCGTTGCGCGCGTTCCAGCTTCGTGCCTTCGTTCCACGTGTACATAATCAGCAGAATCGCCAATGTCAGCAGCATGGTGAACCAGCCACCGTGCAGGAACTTCGCCATCGAAGCGAAGAAGAACAGGAACTGGATGGCCAGGAACACCACTGTGAACACGACCGCGCCGACGCGCTTGCCATCGTGCCAAATGTAGACGGCCAGCAGAATCGTCGTGGTGATCATCGTGACGGTCAATGCCAGGCCGTACGCGGCGGAAATATGCTCCGAATCGCGGAACATCGCCAAAACCAGCAGGGTGGAGACGCACAGCACGGCGTTGACCACCGGAATGTACAGCTGGCCGCGGGTACGAGCCGGATAGCGCACCTGCAGGTGGGGCATCCAGTTGAGTCGCGTCGCTTCGGAAACCATGGTGTAGGCGCCGGTGATCAACGCCTGCGAAGCGATCACGCCGGCGCACACGGACAGCAGCACCGCCACGTAGCGTACGGACGGGGTCATCATTTCGAAGAACGGATTGAGGCCGTGCATGTGGTTGTACGCGGTGTCGTCCCAATGGTTGAGCATCCACGCGCCCTGGCCGAAATAGCAGAGCACAAGGGCGATCTTGATGAACGGCCACGTGAAGTAGATGTTGCCGCGGCCGACGTGGCCCATGTCGGAATACAGCGCTTCGGCGCCGGTGGTGGACAGGAACACGGTGCCCATGACGGCGAGGCCTGCCGCATTGTGGTGGCTGAAGAGGAACTCCACGCCGTACACCGGATTCAGCGCTTCAAGCACGCTCCAATCGGAGCTCAGGTTCACCAAGCCGACGACGGCGAGGAACGAGAACCAGATCATGACCACCGTGCCGAACGTGCGGCCGATGCGTTCGGTACCGCGCGACTGCACTGCGAACAGGCAGACGATGATCACAATGGTGATCATCAGCGTCAGTTCTTGTTTTCGCTCATGATCGGTTCCAGCAGCGGCAGTGTTTCCAAGCCTTCCACTGCCGAGCTGATCGAGACGGCCGGCGTAAGCACGGAATCGGCGAGGAACGCGGCGCCGCCCAGCATGGCCGGAATCGCAAGCCATGCCCCATATTTGCGGATCAGCGAATACAATGCGAAGATGCCGCCTTCGCCGTTGTTGTCGATGCGCATGGCGATGAACACGTATTTGACGGTGGTGATCAGCGTGATCGACCAGAAGACCAGCGACAGGATGCCCAGCACCGCGGCGCGATCCGTATGCGCCAAACCGCCTTGGCCGTTGAGGAACGTCTGCATGGTGTACAGCGGCGAGGTACCGATGTCGCCGTATACCACGCCAAGCGCCACGATGGCCATGGCCGGCGTGATTTTGTCCGGGCCGGACTGGAGACGGCTCCACCAGCGGCCGATGCGGCCCTTGCTGGCGGCCTCGTCAAGTTTCGCGGCTTCCTGCTGCTGCGCCTCGTGCTCCTTGATGAGCGTCTGGCGCTCCTCCTTGGTCAGGACCTTGTGCGAGACCTTTGGCGCCTGCGTGTACGTCGCTGCGTGAAGCAGCGGCTGTTCTTCTTCGTTCGGCTCGTTAGCCATAACGCTTCCTCCAAGTGGCGGGCCTTCCAACCCGCTCCCCAAAATAAAACGCAAGGTGTGACACTAGGAGCTTGGCAAACCATTGTCAAATCTTCACACGTGATTCGGCACGTCACGCATGAAATTCACATATGCTTAATCGTTTGTATTTTGCTTATTTTCTGGCGATTACGCAACTGTTACGTTGAGGCCCATGCGACCGTCACGGAACCGCCACGGGATTACCGCGAAATCGCCATTCTTTTTAGATGCCGTACACTTCGCGCGTCGTTTCACGCGTGGCTTTGGCGATTTCAGCCAACGGTCTGTCAAGATAGTCGGCGAGCGCCTGCAGGGTGTACGGGATCATATACGGCGCGTTGGTGCGGCCGCGGTAGGGCATCGGACTTAAGTAGGGGGCATCGGTTTCGACCATGACGTGGCTCATGCCGACGAGTTTCGCCGATTCGCGGATTCCGTCGTTGCCTTTGTAGCTGGATGTGCCGGAAAGGCTGAGATACCAACCGTTTTCGCGGGCGATTTCGCCCATTTCGGCGTCTCCCGAATAGCTATGGAACACGGTGCGTTCGGGGGCTCCATCGGCGAGCAACGTTTCGATGACTTCCTTGTGCGAGTCGCGGTCATGGATTTGCATGGGCAGGTTGAGTTCCTTGGCGAGCGCGACGTGGGCGCGGAACGCCTCGCGTTGCAGTTCCTTGGCGGATTCGCCGGTACGAAACAGGTCCATGCCGGTTTCGCCGATGGCGACGACCTGGTTGGGGTAGGTGGTGGCGAGGCGATGCACTTCGGCCATGGCTTCGTCGAAGGGGATGTCGTGCCAAGGCTTGTATTTGATGGGCAGGCCGTCGGGGCCGGGCGCGCCGCGGTGGCCGTGCAGCACGGCTTCGTTGGGGTGTATGGCGATTGCGGCGTGCACGGTTCCGGGATGCTCGCGGGCCATGTCGATGGCGGTCATGAGGTTGGGCAGCTCGCAACCACAGTCGATTACGCCTTCGACGCCGACTTTCTGGGCTTGTTCCAGCAGTTCGTCGACGCTGTAGACGGGTACTTCGCCTTGGCCTTTTTCCATGGCTTCGTGACTCATGGCTTGGGAGAAGGGCACGACGGATGCGACGTGGGTGTGGTTGTCGATGACGTGCGCGTCTTCGGGCAGCGGCTGCGGGGCCGGGGCCCAATTGCGATTGCGGTGGTGCTTGCTCATGTTTTCCAGATTAGTCCCGATTGGCCCTGCACTGCGGACGAACTCTCGTTCGAGGGTTCAAACGAGGGTCCGCCCGTTTCGCGGCATACACGTCACTTAATCGTGATGGTGGTGAACGACCATGCCGGTGCCGTGTAGTCGCCGTCTGTCAGATCAATCGCGGTCTGCCGCGGCCTGGTCGGCGATTCCTCACCGACCTGTCCCGCATACGGATTGTCTCCGGCTAGGACGGTGGCCGTGGCGGATACCGCCGATGCTGTGGAAATATTCAACTCGGCAAGAATCTGACGTAGGTCGACGCTTATTGGCGCGTCCATGGCATTGACCACGCGCACGTAGGTTTCCCCTGCCTTGGCGTTGCGCGATACGGTGACGGTGCGCCTTGGCTCGTCCTTGACCTCCGTACCGTCTGCGATCAGCGTTCCATCGATGTACAGCTTCATGGCTTGGCCGCGGTCGGTGATGTCGGCGTGCACCTGCCACGTGGTGCCCGGCCGCACTTCATTCATGGAGACTTCGGTGCCGGCGAGCGCATAGGCGGTGCTGTCGCGGACGACGCGCACGCTGTGCCCGCGACCGAGCGAGACGATGTTGTGGTTCTTGCCGTCGATATCGCCACAGATGAGGTCCATGCCCCATCGTCCCTCGTAATAGACGACGGTAGTGTCGATACTGTAGGAATCAGCGTGCAGATCGAGGGCGGTGTCGATGGTTCTGCCATCGTAGGCCACGTTGCCGAGATTAATCGTCTCCCCGGATGCGGTGGTGATGACAAGATTGTTGAGGTCGGCTTTGGCGTTGCCCGCGATGCGTAGTCTCACGGTGTCCGGCAGGGTGCGGCGCAGCGTGGACGGGCCTTCGACGGTGACGGGCCACGCGGTGTCGGCCGTGGTGGTGGCGTACATCTGCTGCACCCAATAGCTGTAGGGATGGTAGGCGCGTTCGTTGTCGAAGTAGATGAGGTCCGGATTCCAGCTATGGTGCCCATTCTTGGCGAACAGCGGGGCGTAGGAGGCCATGGCCACCACATCGCCGTTGAGTTCCATGCGTCCCATGAAGGCCGCTTCGGACAGGCCGTTGATCAGTTGGGTGTTCCAGGAGCCGTATTCGCCGAGGTAGACCTTCGGCCCCTTGCGGTCCGTGTGGTCGTAGTGGTCGAGGTTGTGGAACCACCAGCTGGACGACTGGTAGGAATGTTCGTCGACGATCGGCAGACCCGCTTCGCGCGCGTACTTCCAGCCTTCCTCATAATCCTGACCGCTGGGGGCGGGACCGACGGTGCCGACGACGACGATGTCCGGATATGCGGCTTTGACGGCGTCGAAAATCTGCTGGAAGCGGTTTTTGAACACGTCGTCGATGAGATCCTCGTTGCCGATGCCGAGGTATTCGAGGCCGAACGGCTCCGGATGGCCCATGGCGGCGCGCTTGGCACCCCATTCGGTGGCGGTGCTGCCGTTGCAGAATTCGATGAGGTGGAGCACTTCATCGATGTAAGCGGGCATATCCTCCTGCGCCACCGGCACCGGGCCTTGGCTGGTGTTTTGGCAGCTCACGCCGGCGGGCAGCACCGGCAGCGGCTTGGCGCCGATAGTTTCGCACAGGCACAGGTATTCGTAGTAGCCGATGCGGAATGACTGGTGGTAGCCCCAGAGGTTGAAGTTGTGCGGACGGTGCTCGACCGGTCCGATGGTGCGGTCCCAGTGGTACATGTTGTCCATGCCGAGGCCGTGGGTGATGCAGCCGCCGGGGAATCGCATGAATCGTGGTTTGAGGTCGGCGAGCGCCTCCACCAAATCCGGGCGGAAGTGCTTGAGGCCGCGGTAGATGGTGCGTGGCTCCAAGGTGACGAAGTCGAGGTCGATGACGCCTTCGCCGTCGAAGGTCAGGCGCAATGTGCCCTGTGTGGCCACGCTCGAGCCGGCATCGCCGTGCTCAGGAACGGTCAGCGAGGCTTGGTATGTCGTCCATGCCGAGGCTGAGACGGTGATGGTGTTTTCGGCGATGATGCTGCCGTCGTCTCCGCGCAGCGAGACCGTCACCGGCATCGCGCTTTCCGATCGCACGCGCATCCAGGCGGTGAAATCGTAGGTTTCTCCGGCGCGGAACACCATGCCGTCCCAGCCGGTGTTGTCCAGCGCGGCAGGGGCGTGTTCGACTTCCACCGTCGCGTAATGCGGGTTTTCGGTGGCGACCGGGTCGTTGTCATGGATGCAGAACGCGGCGAACGAGCCTTCCGGCACGATTTTGCGCCAGAAGCTGTAGTTGCTCCAATCGATGGAGTCGGCGCGGTTGTATTCGAAGGCGCCGTTCTGCACGAGGTCGGCGTTGAGGCCGCCGTCGCCGGAGTAGCTAATGTCTTCGAAGAAGATGCCCCACAGGTCGGTGCTGATGGCGCGCACGCCCGCTTTGTCGAGTGTGGCGGTGAGTTTGTCGGTCATGGTGTGGCCGTCAGCCGGATATTCGTCAGCCGGGGCGACGGAAACGGTGGTTGGGATCGTCATCGAACCTCTCTTTTCGTTCGGGATCGCTATGGGGGCTGTGTCGCGGAAAGCAGGACGCCGTCATGCGAACCGTATATGTATCGTTACATATACTAGCGCAAATCCAATCATCCGCAATGGAGGCAATATATCGGTGAGTCTTTGTATTTGCAACGATTTTACAGAATCAAGAGAATATAATATCGTTACATATCAATCATAAGTTTTCAAGGAGCGGCATATGACCAGCAGCACACCGACGCTACGCGACGTGGCCGCGGAAGCGGGCGTCTCCCCCATGACCGCGTCGAACGCGCTGCGCGGCAAGCCAGGCGTCAAGGAATCGACCCGCGCCAAAGTGATCGCCGCAGCGAAGAAACTCAATTACCGCATCAATCTGACGGCCAGCATGCTCAAATCGGGCCGCAGCAACATCATCCACGTCATCGTCAACGAATTCGATTCGCCGTTCTATTCAAAGCTCACGCAGGCGTTGAGCAACGAAATCGTGTCCCGCGGACTTATTCCATTCATCGAGCAGACGCAGTATTCGCCGGACGCTGCCGAGCACGCGCTGAGCAGCAATCCGTTCTCCGGGCAGCTGTTCGATGGCGAGATCCTGCACGCCACAGGCTTGGGCACGAATGTGCCGCTGTCCAAACTCAATGGCGGCAGACCATTCGTGCTGCTGGACGCCTGCGAGGAGACGCCGACCGTCGATGCTGTGAACTTCCCCAACGAGGAGGCCGAACGCGCGGCGATGCAGCATCTCATCGACCGCGGATGCCGCAATATCGCGATCGTCGGCCACCGGTTCGCCCCCCGCGCCGATCTGGCGCATGCCCAGAACGCGTTCGCTCTGCGATTGCGCGGCGCATGCGGAGCGCTGTCCGACGCCGGACTGCCCTATGACGAGTCGATGGTGTTCGAAGCCGGGGATGTGGCCAATGGCATCATCGCCGGGCATGCGATTGCGGAACGTATTCTCGCCGCACGGAGCGGACATGGTGGCACCGAGTTCGACGGCGCGTGCTGCGCCAACGATTTCGCGGCGTTCGGCGTGATACGCGGGCTCGCGGACCGCGGACTGCGCGTGCCGCAGGACGTGAAGGTGATCGGTTTCGACGGCGTGACCTCCGGCTCGTACACGACGCCGGCGTTGAGCACCATCCAGGTCGATTTCACGCAGCTTGCGAAATTCTCGGTCGATATGCTGTCCGAGCGTATCGATCATGGAGCAGACGAGGCGTTGCCGCCAAGACGGGCCATCATCGGCTACCAGCTGGTGGACCGGGAATCGACCGCGGTCTGAGGATGACGCCCCGATGGCAGGCAATCCGCCATAGGCAGCAGCCTTCGCGGCCAATCCCACTCAATCGGAATCACTCAATCGGAATCAATCGCCATCATTCATCAAGGAATCTCTAGGAGCATCATGAGCATCGACACCCAGGCCTATCTGTTCGTGCATTTCATCGGCGAGGAACGCAATCCCACCGACGAACAGCTGTACTTCGCGCTGAGCCGCGACGGCGTGCATTGGAGGGATCTGCGCCCGGCCGGCAGTCCGGCGTTGACGTGGCTAGGCGGCGAGAAGGGCGTGCGCGACCCGCATATTGTGCGCGACCCACGTGGTGGATTCCACATTGTGGCCACCGATTTGAGCATCTATTACCGTGGCGGCTGGGGGCCGAACGATGGCGCCACCACGAATGGATCGACCGGACTGGTGATCTGGGACTCCCCTGACCTGGTCCATTGGAGCGAGCCGCGCCTGGTGGACGTGGCCTCGAAGATTCCGGACGCTGGCATGGCTTGGGCTCCGGAGGCGAATTGGGATCCGGATCGCGGGCAGTGGATTGTGTTCTGGTCCACGAAGAGCAACGCCGAAAGCTCCGCGGATCCGTTGGCCAACGAGCTCGGCGATCCGACGAATGTGTATTATGCGACGACCGTTGATTTCAGGGTGTTCTCCGATCCGGTCAAGTGGATCGATCGTAAGAATGTGATCATCGATTCGACCATGCTGCGCGACGATGACGGCTGGTGGTACCGCGTGTCCAAGGACTCGGAAATCACCATCGAACGCACCCGTAACCCGTATGCGACGACCTACGAGGTGCTGCGCACCGACGACCCGAATGAGTGGTCGTATGTGGGCACGCTCACCGACATCTTCGGCAATGGCCGGTATTCCATGCACTACTTGGAAGGGCCGGAACTGTTCCGTTACAACGACGAAGACGTGAAGGTGGTCAACGGCAGGACCATGCCGTTCGGCCTGATGTGCGACCAGTACGCGGAGTCCAAGGGCTACCTGTCGTTCCGCGCCGCCTCGCTCGCCTCGCATGATCCGGCCGATTGGCAGCGCGCAGACGATATCGATTTCGGCGCGCTGAAGAAGCGTCACGGCGCGATTCTGCCGATCACGGCCGCCGAATACGACGCCATCGAAACCGCCTTCGCCCTGTAGGCGGCGCGATTGTCCATCCGTCGCAACCGCTCAGGCGCGGCGGATGGCGAAGATGCGGGCGGACGGCTGCTTGGAGGTGGCCGCGTTGAGCCGGACCGTCTCGGGGTCCATGCGCTCGACGGTCCACGGCTTGGCGTCGGGCGCATGCTCGGGAACGGCCGGATTCGGGAAGATCTGCTCGATATGGCAGTCCTCGGACAGCGGCACGTTCACGGAAGGCGTGCCGCCGCGACGCCAGACGATGATGTAATCGCACGGATCGTCGTCCTCCGACGGGAGGAATGACGGATGGCGCAGACCGACGACGAGCCAATCGCCATCGAAATCAGGCAGACGGGCCGGCCAGAACGGCACCAATTCCTGCTGCTCGGTCAGCACACGGCGGTGCAAGGCCACCGCATCCCGCACCAAGGCAAGCCGATGCTCATCCATGCGGTCAATGAATCCGGACAGGTACAACCTGCCGAGTATGCCCGTGGCCAGCGTGAAGACGGCGGTCTCATCGTCCATCTCCTGCTGGGCGTAACCCCAGTTGCCTTGCTGTTCCGGCAGGATCGTCAGTCCGGCGCCGGCGGCGATCGCGGCGTAAATCAGCGGATCACACTGGTCGGAGGTGGATTGCAGGTCCAATCGTTGCAACTGCGCGTAATCGGCGCGCATCGCACCGGAACCGCAGTTTTCGATCATAACGTCCGGATGGCGGCGGCGCAGGTCGTCCAGCCAATCCAAATAGGCACGGCAGTGGCCGAGCAGGCCAGCGCCGGCGGATTCGGCGTCGAGATCAGTGCCGACGCCGGGGACGGTGTTGTAGTCGAATTTGAAGAAGACCGCGCCGAAATCGTCAATCAGCCGGTCGACGGTGCGAGTGACGTGCTCGCGTGCGGCGGGCGAGCGGAAGTCAAGCAGGTACCGGCCCGAATCGCACACGCGCACACCGTGGCGCTGGAAGAACGCGTCATCGGGCAGACTTTGGGCGAGCGGCGATTTCACACCGATCACCTCAGGCTCGAGCCACAATCCCAAGCCCATGCCATGCGCGCGGATGGTGTCGGCCAAACCCTTGAGTCCAGCTTCGCCGAAACGGTTCGTGGAGGCCTGCCATTCTCCGACCATGTCCCACCAACCGCCGTCCGTGCTGTCGTACCAGCCGGCGTCGATGCAGAAGATGTCCGCGCCGACGCGTGCCGCGCCCTCGACGAGCGGCAGCTCCTTCTCCAAGCGCGGGTCGCCGAACAGGGTGTTCATGTAATCGTTGTAGATGACGAGTCCCTGCGTGCGTTCGAGCTGCTCGGAACGACCCAATTCGCGAGCCTTGGCGGCACGCAACGCACGGCGCTGCAATGTCATTTCGGCGACGGACTGCTGCCAATCGCCGGCCGAGATCGCGAAGGAGACCGGCACCGATTCGAAATCGTGGCCTTCACCCAGCTCCGTATACCAATGGTGGTCCTGATATTCCGGTCCGAACGCGCTGATGTGCAAACCGGGATCATCCTCGCCGATCTCCCATTCCCATGGGCCGTTGTGCTCGATCTGCCACATTACGGAGAAGTCGCGCGATTGGCGGCGCGAGCCCTCGACCTGTACGATGCCGGCCGGCTCATGCACGCCGGTGCTCCATGTGGAGGCGGAGCTCATGGCGAATCGCGAGCTGGATTGGCCGGGATTGATGACTTGATTGCGATTGCGCACCGATACGTCGCGCAGTGGACGGCTGCGCCAATCGTTTTCCACCGCCCACGCGGAGTCTCCCCAGAATACGCGGGAATGGTCGATTTTGCCGCAGTTGACGCGCATCGGCACCGTCAGATTCAACGACGACACCGCTTCGATGGGCAGCGGGCGCGCGGAGCTCAACCGCGTGCAGGTGCGCACTGCGGACAGACCCGGGAACGCTTCGAATACGGAAGTGACTACCAGCCCAGCCGTGGCGTCGGCATGGCGGACGGTTTCCGGCGAGGGCTGCGCGGCGGCTTCGGACCGTTCGGCGGCGGCCGGTTCGAACACACGCCCGTGCGGTTCCAGATCCGCATACGAAGCGAATTGGACGATCTCCAAACGATATGGTTCGGCGGACCCTTCCTCCGGCTCGGAGGCGGCGGCCGAGACGAATCGCAATACGCTGCCCGCCACCGTGGCGATCAAGGTGAGGCGATTGTCCTGCGATCCGGTGTTGGCGGCACGCACTTCGACGATCGGACGCGGATCATGTTCCAGCACGGTTCTTCCATCGTCGGCAACACGGCCGCCGATGGGCCCCATGCCGCGGCCTGCAACGTTGCACAATCGGACGGGGGAATCGCCTGCCGTGTCGAACAGCATGGAAACCACGCCATTGCCCCATTCGAGACGCCCGTCCTCACGGGGACATACGGGGTTCATTGCACCGGCACCGCTTATCATCTTCGACTCCTCAACCGTGTTCAGATACCGCCTGATCATTGACATGCATCGATTGACGTACCTGGTACTAGCTTAAGCGGTAAATGGGGCAAATCGCACGTGCGTGTCTACCCGAAGCGGAGATATGCGATGAACTCGACTGGCGCATCCTTGGTTTTGGCGATGTTGCCGAAACCAAGGACAGCCCCTTTGTCGGGCAGTCCCTTCGTCACTCGTCATGCTCACCCGCGTAGGAACACCGTCATCTCGTTCTCGCCACGGTTGGCCCATGCGAAGTATGGAATCAGCGTGGCCGTCGTCGTCTTGCGTTCGGCGGGACGCCAATCATGGTACAACGCGGAGGTTTGCGCGGAGTCTTCCACTTCACGCCAAGCGGGAATCGCCAGCGTGGTCATCGGCATATCGACGGCGTCCACCTCGCCGAGCCCCTGCTCGTCCTGCGCGACGGCGCCGGCATGGAAGACGATGCGATCAACGGACACGCAGGATGGATCGGATGCGATGCGCGCGGTATCGGCGTGCAGCAGATGCAGGTTCGCGCCATTATCGACACCTTCCGCGCAGTAGGCCAGCGGTCCGCGCACGAACGCCACCTTTCCGGCGTCCTCGCGCACGAGCGGATTCGCGGCGACCATGTGGACCGGCATCGGGAAATCGAAATCGACGACGTCGCCGTCATGCCATGCGCCGGTCAGATACAGGTATCCGTCTCTGATGACGCGGGAGATGTCGTCGCGGCCGCGCACGGTGACCGCATCGGAAGCGGTTTCGCCACCGGCCCAGGCGGGCAGACGGAGGGCGATCGTGAAAACCGCGTCCTTGGATGCATCGGAAGCAGAATCGCCTGCATCAAAGCCCACCGCGACGGATCCCTTGCCGGACCAGGGCATATCGGACATGACGTCAAGGCGCACATCGGTGCCGGAAAGCCTGGCATGGACGCCGCCGCCCATATACAGATGCACATACAGGGTGGATGAGTCGTCTCCGATCGTGTAGGCGTACTGCTGCACGTCCTCCACGATGCGTGCGATGTTCGGCGGGCAGCAGGCGCATCCGAACCACTTCTGGCGCACCGGCTTGACGTGCGCCTTGCGTTCATCGCGATGGCATGCCTCGGGCACCACTTCGAGCGGGTTCACGTAGAAGAAGCTTTTGCCATCGAGTGCCATGCCGGCGAGCGTGGTGTTGTACAGCGCCGATTCCATGACGTCCGCATATTCGGATTTCGGCTGGATTTCCAGCATGCGGCGGGCGAAGAACGCGAGCGCGATGGCGGCGCAGCTTTCCGAATAGGCGGTGTCGTTCGGCAGATCATAGTCGAAGGAGAAGGCCTCCCCCATGTGTGTGGCGCCGATACCGCCGGTGATGTAGATCTTCCGGTCGACGATGTTGCGCCATAGTCGTTCGCAGGATGCCAGCAGGTCGGAGTCGCCGGTCAGGCGTGCCACGTCGGCGGCTCCGGCGTAGAAGTAGGCGGCGCGGACGGCGTGGCCGAGGGCTTCCGTTTGTTCCGTGATCGGCTTGTCGGCCTGGTAGTAGGCGTAGTTCTGCTCGCGCGGCGCGTAGTTGCGGCCGTCCTCCCGGGCGCGGCGGCGATCTTCGAGCTCGAAATAGAGCGGCTGCCGGCCGCGTTGGCGCACGAAGTATTCGGCGAGGTCGGCATAGCGCTGTTCGCCGGTGGTCTCGGCGAGTTTGACGAGTGCCATTTCGGCGATTTCGTGCCCGGGATAGCCGTGCAGCTTGCCGTCGGCGGTGCCGAATCGGGAATCGATGTAATCAGCGAAACGGCAGGCCGCGTCAAGCAGCTTGCGTTTGCCGGTGGCTTGATAGTAGGCGATAGCGCCTTCGGTCAGGTGGCCGAAGCAGTACAGCTCATGGTGGTCCTTCAGGTTGGTGAAGTGCCGGTCCATGCCGTTGAGGATGTAGTAGGTGTCCAGGTAGCCGTTGTCGAGCTGCGCCGCGCAGACGATATCGATGGCGGTGTCGGCGGTCGCTTCAAGGTCAGCGTCCGGGTGGTGGGTCAGCGAGTAGCCGACCGCTTCGATCCATTTGGAGAAATCAGTGTCTTGGAACACGAAGCCGTAGAACTTGTCGGGATCGGGGTGCGCCGGGTCGTCCGGCAGGGCTTCGAAGCCGCGGAACGTGTATTTCGGCGGCACAAAGGCCTTGCCTTCCTTGTGGTGTTCGGCGTTTTGCGCGGCGGCAGCCTTGAAGTTGTGCATGCAATAGCTGGGCGCGGCGCCGGGAACGTTGTCGTTCAGCGCATTCCACTGGTAGGGAATCACCTGGGTGCGCACGAGTTCCTGCCGCGATGCCCAGAACGGGTCGGTGACGGTGGCGTCGCGCAATGCGATTGGATGGCTGGTGCGATTGGTGGTAGTCATGAGTGCAAGCGCTCCTTAGTGCATCGTTGTCTTGTTAACGCTCACAATCCATTATTCCACGGGTTGCCCCAAAGCACATTCCGCATGGCGGCATGTCCGACGGGAATCCCACCACGGCAGCCGGCCCAAGATGGCCGCGCATTGGCTGCGCGACCGTTGGGCAGGCATTTCGGATTGCGGATATACGGGCTAAGGGGCAGAGCAGCTAGCCGCCGGGGCTGGCGGCCGGCTGCTCAGACCTTGATCATGGCGTACTGCGATTCGTAAAGCCGATAGTAGGCGCCATGACGGGCGAGCAGCTCGGCATGGTTGCCCTGTTCCACGATCTGACCGTGGTCGATGAAGCAGATCTCATCCGCATTCTCGATGGTGGAAAGCCGGTGCGCGATGATGAAGCTCGTGCGTCCCTTGAGCAGATGGTTCAGACCGGCCTGCAACGCCTCCTCGGTACGCGTATCGATGTTCGACGTGGCTTCGTCAAGAATCAGGATGCGCGGGTCGGCAAGCAGCACGCGTGCGAACGCTATCAGCTGGCGTTGGCCGGCGGAAAGCGTGGAACCACGCTCCTCCACCACCGTGTCGTAACCGTCAGGCAAGTCCATGATGAAATCGTGCGCATGCACTGCTTTGGCCGCGGCCACGATCTCCTCGTCGGTGGCGTCCAGCTTGCCGTAACGAATGTTCTCACGCACGTTGCCGGAGAAAATGAACGTGTCCTGCAACATGACGCCCATCTGCCGGCGCAGGCTTTCCAACGTCACGGAACGCACGTCGTGGCCGTCGATCGTCACCGAGCCTTCGGCGACGTCGTAGAACGCGACAGCAGGTTGATGATCGTGGTTTTGCCGGCACCCGTAGGACCGACCAGCGCAATCGTCTTGCCTGGCTCGACATGCAGGTCGACCAGGTTCAGGATGTTGCGGCCGTCCGGCTCGTAGCGGAAAACGACGTCGTTGAAGTCGACGCGGCCCTCGATCTGCGGCAGATCGACGGCGTCCGGCGCGTTGCGGATCTCCGGCTGCACATCCAGCGTTTCGAAGATGCGCTCGAGATACGCGGAGCAGGTGATGAGCTGGTTGTAGAAGTTGCCGATGCTGATCACCGGGTTCCAGAAGTTGTTCGCATAGCCGACGAAGGCGATGAGCACACCTGTGCTCACCTCCACCCCGCCGAAGCCGGTGACGCCGACGAAGTAGATGAACGCGATGGTCATGACGGAAATCGTCTGGATGCCCGGCCACATGAGGAATTGGATGTGCACGGCCTTCATCCACGAGGTACGCACATCGTTCTGCTGTTCCTGGAACGTCTTGAACTGCGCGGCCTCCTGGGCGAAGGTCTGCGTGGTCTTCACGCCGGCGATCGACTCGTGGATGTACGCGTTGAGGTTGCTCTGCTTGTTGGACAGCACCTGGTAGGCGCGACGCTGGAAATGCTGCAGCAGCAGCACCCACGCGATGAGGAACGGGAACAGCGCGAGGCTGAACAGTGCCAATCGCCAGTCGATGACGAACATGACCACCAGCGTGATGAGGAACGTGAACACATCGGAGATCACGTTGATCAGGCCGGAGCTCAACGTATCGGACAGCGTGTTCACATAGTTGACCACACGGATCAGGATCTTGCCGTGCGGGCGCGAATCGAAATAGCTGAACGGCAGCGTCTGGATATGCGTGAAGATGTCGCGACGCATGTCTTTGAGCATGAGCTGGCCGACGCGTGTGATCTCCACGGTGCGGTAGCGCAATCCCAGCTCGAAGATCACGATCAGCGCCGCGAGCAGGGCGGTCAGCTCGCCAAGCAGCGTGAGATTCTTCGACGGAATCGCACTGTCGATCATGACCTTCGTCAGATACGGCACCACGACCGAGATACAGCTCATCATCACCACAACCGCGAGGATGCGGATCACGCGAGCCTTGTACGGCTTGAGATAGACGCCGATGCGGAGGATGTCATGCAGGTTGATCTGCTCCTCAAGTTCCTCATCCTCGCGGAACGTATTGCGTTTTGCCATGATGATCCTCCTTTCTAGTCGTCAAAACCCTGTGCGCGGCCGGCTTCGAGGCCCAGCTGCTTGCGGTAGATCTCCCAATATCGCCCATGCGCGGCCACCAGGTCGTCGTGGGTGCCGCGTTCCACCATGCGGCCATGTTCGAGCACGAGAATCAGGTCGGAATCCTTGATTGACGAGATGCGGTGCGCGATCGTCACAATTGTTTTCTTTTCGTCCAAATCACGCAGATGCTGTTGGATTTCCGCTTCCGTCTCCATGTCCACGGCGCTGGTCGTATCGTCCATGATGAGGATCGACGGGTTGTCGGCGAGCGCGCGTGCCAGGCTCAGTCGCTGTTTCTGCCCGCCGGACAGGCCGACGCCGCGTTCGCCGACGACGGTATCGTAGCCTTCCGGCATGCTGCGGATGAAGTTGTCCGCGCCTGCGATGGCGGCCATGCGGCGGATGTACTTTTCGTCGTATTCGCGCTGTTCGCCGGCACCGAAGCCGATGTTGCCGCCGATGGTGTCGGAGAACAGGAACGTGTCCTGCGCGACGATGCATACCTGCGATCGCAGGGTGGCGAGCGGCCAGTCGCGCGCGTCGATGCCGTCGATGAGCACGCGTCCCGCGGTCGGATCGTAGAATCGCGAAATCAGATTGACGAGCGTTGACTTGCCGGCGCCCGTCTCGCCGAGGATGCCGAGTTTCGAGCCGGCGGGGATGTGGAAGTCGATGTCTTTGAGAATCGGGGTTTCCGGATCGTCGGGGAAGGCGAAGCTGACATGTTGGAAGTCGACGTCGCCGGCGATGCGTGCTGGGCAGTTCGTGGACGTTGCGGTGGCGCTGCCGGCCTCATGGACACCGTTGGTCCGGCCGTTGACTTGGCTGACGATAGCGACTGCCTGTTTGACGCTTTCCTCAGCGCCCGGCTTTTCTTGGATACGCGACTGCGAGGTCAGCAGTTTGCGAATCTTGATGCAGGACGCGTTGAAGCGTTGCCAATCGTTGATCAGCCAGCCGGATTGGCGCACGGGACCATCGATCATCCACAGGTAGGAGTTGAACGCCACCAGGTTGCCGAGGGTCATATGGCCCTTGATGACCAGGAATCCGCCGAGGCCAAGTGTGATGAGCTGCAGGGAGAAGCCGAGACCGTCGAGCCAGGGCATGTATCTGCGGCTGTTGTAGGCCTGGTCCATATTGCGCTGCATGTAATCGTCGTTGCGCTCGTCGAATTTCTTGGTCTCGTACGGCTCGCGGACGAACGCTTTGACCACGCGGTTGCCTTCGATGTTCTCCTCGACCATCGAGTTCATTTCCGCTAGGGAATTGCGGATGGCGAAGAACAGCGGCCGCGCATGCGAGGACAGTCCGCGCGTCAGGATGAAGAGGAATGGCGTGATGCAGGCGAGCGCCAGGGCGAGACGCCAGTCGATGGTGAACATCATGGCGAGCGCGCCGATGAACATGACCACGCAGTCGAGCGCCTGGTAGCTGACCCAGCTCAAGGCGTGGCGGATCGCGTCGGTGTCGGAGGTCATGCGACTCATGATGTCGCCGGTGCGTGTGTGGTTGAAATATGTGAAGTCGAGCTCATGCAGTTTCTCGTACTCGTCGCTCACCAGGCGGAATACGGAGTTTTGTCCGAAACGTTCCATCCACATCTGGTAGCCGTAGCGCGAGGCCACGCGCACGATGGTGAAGACGAGCATCATGACGCATAGTCGGGTCAGTTCGTCCACATGGCCTTGGGTGATGACACGGTCCACGATCAGTCCGGACAGCAGCGGGATGATGAGGGCCATGGTGTTGTTCACGCAGAACAGTACGACCGCGCCGGCCACGCGCGGCAGGTCGGGTTTGCAGTATGGCAGGATCCATGCAAGGTTGCCCGCCTGCTGGTTGCGTTTCGGATCGACATACATACGTAGCGTTCCTTCGAATTGTTTGCTTGGGTCTTGGTTGGGTTGTTGTTGGGTTATTGTTGGGTTGTGGTGTTGCGGCCATTCGTTGCCGCCACGATTCACGTCCGTCGTGTGTCGAGCGTCCCGTCACCGGCATGCCGCCGCCGGCCGAAACCCCTGTTCGGATTCGCAAACTCGACTTATTTTAAACGAACCGTACGCCGATGCAACAGATGCGTTTTCGGCGTGTCGCAATCATAATAAAATCAACATATATACCGTTACATACCACTGGTTTGCGGGTGCTGCGAAAACCGTCATCGGAGCCTGGCTCGCCGGAATCGGAGCATCGCATCGGAACATCGCACGATAATGGAATCAAGCTCGAACTATCGATACGAGCATCGGCGACGCACGTCGAGGAAAGGACAGCAAGGATGACGGACTTGGAGCACATCCGCGCGAAGTTCGCTGCGGAATATGGCCTGTCGGAGGACATGCTCAGGAACGCGGAACGTTGGACGGAGACCACGGGCGACCTCGAAGGGGTTCCCGAGAACCTGCTGCCGGGCATTCTGGGAATGCGATTTGGCGCGATCGCCATCGATACGCCGCGTTCCGAACGCTGGAGCACGCCGGAAGACATCGATGTAATCGCCGACCTCGCCTACCTGCCGGATGGCGGTTACGATACGGAAGCCGGGCAGTGCCGCGGACACTTGCTTGATCTGTATCTGCCGCATGACGCGGTATTGCGCGGTGGGCACACCCTGCCGGTGTACATCGATATCCATGGCGGCGGATTCACTTACGGATACAAGGAGCTGAACCGGAATTTCAACGTGCATCTCGCGGAACAGGGCTTCGCGGTGTTTTCATTGAACTATCGTCCGGCGCCGCAGACCGACTTGCGTGGGCAATTGGCCGATATCCAGGCGGCATTGCGTTGGATCGCAGCCCATATGGCCGATTATCCGGTCAATCCGAACGCGGTGTTCCTCACCGGCGATTCCGCAGGTGGCGCGTTGACGCTACTGACCTTGGCCATTGAAAACAATGCGGAAGCCGCGGCTGCGTTTGGCGCTCATTGCCGTCCGGCATCCGATTCGCGGGTGCCGCTCCGGTGTGCGGCGTACAGTTCGGCGTCGTTGGAGACCATGGCCGCAAGCTGACGGTCGGTATGACCCGAACCGCCGTATCGGTCTTGAGCAGATGTTGGGCGTCGATTTCTTTGGGGCTCGAAGCCGCTGATCCGAAGTTCTCACCGCTGAGGGTCTGGCGTTCAACGTGGACCTGTCTCCACTGCTC
>VOFH01002548.1_pt1 | contig 49773 bp, 88 predicted proteins | sample 5384091 | NCBI WGS metagenome assembly VOFH01 (sample SAMN12384727, study PRJNA508395) | human gut metagenome | isolation source: healthy gut G | host: Homo sapiens
TCTCTATCACCTCTCCGTACTCATGCAGCAGCGCCGCCATGCCTTCCCGGCAGAATTCGTAATTGGAGGGCATCTCCTCCCACAGAATTCCCAGATGATCCGCCAGATACAGAAAAACCGGATCTTCGATTTTCTGATGCTTGCGCACCTCCGTTAAAGCCCATTGCCGGACCAGCTCCAGATCCTTTAAAAAGTGCCTCGCCATCCGGCGGCGTCATGAGGCTGTCCGGCCAGTATCCCTGGTCAAGAACCAGGCGCTGGTACAGCGGAAAGTGGTTAGCAGAACATGATTCCTTTCACTTCAATGGAACGCATGCCAAAATACGTCTCCACCCGGTCACAGACCGCCGTCTCCTCCAGATACTCCATTCCAGATCGTAAAGCTTTGGATTATCCGGGCTCCAGAGGTGTACCGTATTGTCTATGGGGATCCTCCGGCTGAATGGCTATGACAAATTCGGGACGTTTTCCCTTTACTGTCACAGTCCCTGTTCCGATATTCCTGCCTTCAAATTTCAGCTTCCATCGGACCGCCCCGCAGATCTCCGGTTCCGCAAAGCTGATTTTCACCTTCACTTCCCTGATCCGGAAGCGGAGTCAGCCGGACATGTTCCATACGGCGCGGTCCCGTAATCTCCATCCAGACATTCTGCCATATTCCGCTGGTCGCCGTATACCAGCAGCGGTCTGTCTCGATATTCCAGTGCTGTTTTCCCCGGGGCTGGGCTGTATCATAGCTGTCGCGGCACATAACCGTAACTCTGGCAGTTTTCTCCACACGGCTTACAAACGGCGTCATTTCCACAGAAAATGGTGTATGGCCGCCGCTGTGGCTTCCCGCCCATTGTCCATTGATCCAGACTGCCGCCTCATAATCCACAGCCCCGAAATTCAGCCAGAGTCTGGCATCCTCCGCCTGCTCTTCCCACGTAAATTCCCGTTCATACCACAGGCACGTATGGCTTTCCGTCTCCAATTCCGCTTTTTAGGCTCTGGTAACAGAAGGGTACTGTGATTTCCCGTTCATAGAATGGCCATTCTGCCAGCCTTCCCTCATTCCATCATTATTATCATCAAATGCGAATTTCCATGTTCCATTCAGACTCCTAAAGCCCCTCCGGTAAAAATCCGGCCTTGGCTGGCTGCTTTTCTCTGTCAATCATTGTGATTCTCCTCTATCTCATTTTCCCCGTCCAAAAAACATGGGATCACACCCATACCGGCCCATCCGGTTTCCATAGATGATACAGCCGCCATCGTCCGTTTCAATCACCAGTTCCGTATTTTCTTCCAGCTCTACCGGTATATCATACGGAATCCGTAGCCGTACGTCCCGTCCGGCGATAAGAGACACCCTCTTCCATCGCCCGGGCATTGGAAAACAACGCCCCGTTTGTCCCGGCTGATCCGGAAGAAGGAACTCCCCGCACAGTTTCCCTGCACGTAGATCATCGAACTCCGACGGATACCTCTTCTCATCGGTCAGTCTGGTTCCCTCCAGACACTCGCAGGAAGACATCTCAGCCTTAATCTCCGGCTTCGCAGAAATTCTCGGAACCTGAACATGCCAGGTGGCACGCCTGAACCAGACGCCCACCAGACGCGGCGTTTATCCGTGACCATCCTCCCGGTAAAACCGGAAAACACCTCTCTGTCCGGTTTCACCGGATTCCAGTAAAAAGACTTCCGGATCCGTCTCCTCCTCCGCCTCCACTTCAAACTGTACATCGTGCTCACACAGAGTGGCGCCGCGGTCTGTGATCCAGGCAAACAGCCAGGCTCCTTTTATCCCTTCCGGTATTTTCACTTCGATTTGCCCCCGGATCCCCGATTCCAGCCATGGGACTTTCATCGCCACCTCGCCTCCGGCCAGTTCCCGCTTCCAGTGTCCCAGATAATCCACCCCGGCCAGGCTCCAGCATATGCGAAGCTTTTTGCCTTCTGGCTCTCTTCCCCGGATTCCGGCGTAAACCGGCACCTTTATAAGCGTTCCGCCCTCACTTCCGTCAGCCACGGTCTCGCCAAAAGATAAAGTCCGCCTGATTGGCCTGCTCGTATCCCGTCGGCGTCATATCCCGATGCATAGGCCGAAATCTCTTCTGACACGCAGAGAGGTAAACGGACTGGTGTCCTCATTCTCCTGAGATATCAGATTATCCGCACATATCCCGCAAACCGGCAGATACGGACCAGGCGCTCAATCTCATTGGTATGTACAAACTCACTGATCATGACCGGTTGTCCTCTCTGGCAGTCATTTTCCTGTAAATTCCGTCTCTTTCAGCGGATTTCTGCAATTTCTCTGCAGGAGATCAGCTGCCTCTGTCCTTTTCTTCATCAACTGTCTGTTTTCTTCGTTATAACAGTTAAACACCGATCCCGGATAATTCTGTTCCTCCAGTCTTCTAAAAAAGTCCATCGCATCCGCAAACTCTATGGGATAGCTGTGATAATCAAGAATATCCGTCTCCCCGGTCTTCCATACCCGGAGTTATCCACTATCAGAATTCCCGGCGCCATCTTTTTATAAATCCTGTGGAAGCATGAATCCATTCCTGAGCCTCCTGTTGTCCCACGGACTTCGCTCGTGGTCCCCAGAATCCCCCATGACTCATTAAAAAACAGAGCACATCACTGGAATGATAGTTCTGTTTTCTTCGCCATAGCCTTCATCCGCCGCAAATGCAGTCCCCGCCACAACGGATCCTTCCACGTTCCATAGAAGCAGGAAGGAACCTCGTCCCATACCAGAATGCCTTCCCGGTCACAGGCGGCGTACCATTCCGGCTCATTGTCCTTGATGTGCATCCGGATCATGTTGTATCCGCATTCACCGGCCGCCTTTACATCGAAGGAAACACTTCCCGGTCCCTCCCGTCAAAGAAGGATATGTATAGATCCCCCACGGATTATATCCCTGGATCTAAAACTCCAAGCGCAGATAGACCGGTTTTCCATTCACTGTCACATAGGCAGTCCTGTCTTTCACAGTCTTTTGTCCCACCCTGCGGAATGCGGTCCATCGCTCATACGTCCCCTGAAAACCGTCTTTTTCCATAAATGGAGGCTGAGAGCAAATACCGGTTCGGTGCTCTGGGACCCCACCTGCAAGCCCTTTCCAGCGATCTCAAATGCCGCCTCCAGTATACCGCGGCTGTTAATCGTTCAAAGGTTCCAGCATTTTGATGCCATTACGTCTTCCCGTGGAATTTCAAGATTCAGTTCCAGTGTATCAAATCAAAATCAACCGGCCCTGCCGTAACACGAAGAATCTCTAAATATCCTGCCGAATTTTAAGCCGGGCCCGTTCTGACCGCCCAGTGGATCCTCACATAGACAGTCATGCAGTCATCCCCATCGCCGTATGTCGCGTCAAACCCGGAAAGAAGTGAAGTCTCTCCCAATTCCGAGTACTGCCTCCGCGTCCCTTCGGCGCCCGGTAAACGAAATCCAGACGGTATAGAATATCTTTCGGTATCCCACGTAAAATTCCATGACCGCAGTTCTGTATCTGATCCTCTGAAAAATCGCGCACCACGGACATGATCTCCGGATTTACCTCCGCCTTATTCTTCCGCCAGAAACGGATTCCATCGTCCTTCGGTAATCATCCACCAGCGGTCAGCTGATCCAAACCTTCCGTTCTTCTTCCAGCCAGACATTCTGCCAGATCCGGGGCTGTCCGTAAACCAGAATCCCTGTTTTCCAAAAACAGCACTGATCTCCTTCAAACGGATACAGAACCTTAACGGTCAGCGTATAGCTCTGCCTGCCTTGAGCTCGTCCCAGGCCGGAAACGGCAGGGCGAATAAAAGTCCACGGTACAGCCAATTTCCTTTTCCTCCAGCCAGACCTTTGCAATCCCGATACCGCCCCCAGCACCAGCTGAACCCTCGTATCGTTTTTCCACGGAAATCTCCGTCTGCATCCAGGCTGTACTCCCCTGTTTCTCCAGTTACACCGAAGCGCAGACGCCTGATGCAGAGAATTGTCATCGGCCAGAAATTCTTCTCCAAAGGCTCTTAAAGACTGCCAGGAACCGGGAATCCGGATTCTCTGGTCAAAAGGTATGCCTGCCGGGGAAGATACCATTTCTCCTCTTCCCCTGTTTCCAGCGGATCCATGGCGAATTTCCACACGCCGTTTAAGGAAGCTAAGAAACAGTCATTTTTTAATTCTCCCTGCGGAATCATTTCGCGGCTGTCCTGCTGCCAGTACGGCTCCAGACACCATCGGTATTCTGCTGCCGCCATGTTCCACCGGAAATGGCAGAATCCCCCGTCCTTCTGCCCCTCCAATCATCCATAAGCCCCAGGAGGCAGATATCCCAGATCGAAACGTCCCCTTCATCAGTAAGCCCGCTGTGTCCTGGAAATGGGCCACGTGGAGCATATTTGAGACAGCGGCCGGCCCTCTCCGTCTTACGCAGGCTCCGGCTTATCCGCTCCCCATTTTCCTGCCACTCATCCGGTATTTTCCCAGCACAGCCCTTGACTTCGGAGATGCATCGCTGTCATTCACGGCCATCACTGCCAGCCTTGCATACGGCTTTCTCCATGGAACGGCAATCTCCGTGCTGCCGATCAGTATTTCGCCGTCGCAGACCACGGAAAAACCTTTCTCCGCGGCCTGAAATCCCAGCCGGAACGGGCTGTTTCGTAAACGGTACGGACGCTGCCGAATACCACCGCCTGGGCCCGTCATAGCGAAACGTATCTCCCAGCGGCACGCCGTTGGGATCCGCACCTCCAGCCGTCCATTTCACAACGGCCAGAATATAACGGTCAAACAGCTGTCCCCAAAGTAAAGCCCGATTCCTGCTCCATCCTGTATTTCCAGGATCTCTGTCTCAAACCCGCAGGAAGCTATTGTCCACAAAAACGAGGATAGAAGCAGGTGGCCGTTTCTGCATCTGTCATATTCCTCCAGATAAATTGTGCCGTCCTCCAGATAATGGCAGAATAAGTCTGTTGGCTGTTCATATTAATAAAATTCCACTGACATGATTGAAGTATTCTTCCATGCTTCTATCCCTGTTCATTTAATTTTATTTGTCTTAATTCTCCACTTTCGCCATCTCGTCGTTGAATTCCTGTTCCATATTGGCAAGCGCCTCCTCCGGAGTTACCTTTCCCGCCATGGCTTCCTGAATATGGAATTCCATCACATCGTTTAGTTTAGACGAAATATACGGTACATCCACGTCGGCCAGCGTCTTTGCATACTGGAAGGATTCCATCAGCGCGCCGTACAGCTGGCTGGACTGTGCGCCTCCCGGCACCTCATAGGTGGAAGTACGGCATGGATCCATGGTATTTTCAATCTTTAACAATTCCCCATCCTTTGAGGTCATAAATTCAATCAGCTTCCAGGCCAGTTCCTTATTTTGGCTTCCTGCTGATATACCTACTCCCCATCCTCCGAGAACAGGGGTCTTACCGGGAGCAACCGCCACGCCAATCTTATCCTTAACTGCAGAAGTATCCGACTGGCATGTCAGCCACAGGCCGGGCCACTGCTCCATCATTGCGGCATTGCCGTTTGCAAAGAACTGATTGGCCCTCATCCCATCCCATCTGCATCCACTCCTTCGGAGCATATTCCTGAAGCTTCAATACACGGTTCAGTGCATCAATGCCCGCTTCATTGTTCATGTTCGGCTTTAAATTCTCGTCCACATCGTCGCCGCCGCGGTTGATCCACAGCAGTCTGGTACAGCCCTTCAGCATCTTAGTGGAATAGCCATAGTCCACAGGAGATTCCGGATTGATACTCTTTGTAAAAAATTCTGCAACCTGCATCATCTCCTCATTCGTTTCCGGCACTTTTAAGCTCTGTCTGATACTTCTCCTGATAGGCCGTTTTTCAAAGGACTCATCCTCGAACAAATCCTTTCGGTAAAATAAAGCTCTACATCAGGCTTATAAGGAATCGCACAGAGCATGCCGTTATAAGTTTCCATACGTATCATACAGTCCCGGAAGGAAATCTGAAGTATCGTAGGATTCGCCCGCATACTCGCTGATCATGGCGTCAAGCGGCTCGATCTTGTCCGCCTTTGCGAAGCTGTGCAGGAAAGCAATAGGTGCCAGCACCACATCGTAACGCTTTCGTGTTGTTTAAATCCAGCTGCAGCTTATCGGTAAACTGCTCACCCGGGATCGATTCCACCACAACTTTAGCTCCCGACAATTCCTCAAACAACGGAACCACATCACTGACCGCCTTTTCAAAATCGCCCGACATGACCGGAACCGTAAGCGTCTGTCCCTGCATACTGTCCGTGAAGTGTTCCGTCCAGGTCCAGGATTGTCCGAGCGTTTTCCAAACTTTTCGATGGTTTTCTTTTCAGGGACTTCCGTCCCCCAGCCGCTTCCGTAACCGCCGTCGTCTCCGCAGTTGTCTGCATTTCCTCAGATACGGCCACCTTACAGCCCGTCAGGCCCATCGCTACAACTGCCGTACAGGCCGCTGCCGTTGCTACTCGTTTCCATAATCCATTCCTTCTCATCATCACTTTCCTCCTCGATTTTGATATGTCTATTTTTGCTACTCCCTTAACCTTTTACGGCACCTGCCATCGTACCCTTTACAATGTATTTCTGTGTCGTCATGGATAAAATCACAGCCGGAATCATCGCGATCACACCCGCTGCGGCCAGCGAGCCGGAGGAGTATCCTTATGGGTCTGTACCATGCTCGCAATTCCGATGGGCAGCGTCTTCTTCGCATCAGAAGACTGAAGCACCAGTGCAAGGCCGAATTCATTCCATGCGCCGATAAACACCAGAATCGCAATTACCACCAGCCCCGCCTTTACTAACGGCAATGCGATTTTCGTGTACATCCCGTATTCCGTACACCCGTCGATCTCAGCGGCTTCATACAGCTCGTCCGGTATTTCATAAAAGAAGCTGATGGACAGCCAGATCGCCAGCGGCAGTGCAAATGATATGTATGCCATGATGAGTCCTGTCATGGTATCCAGCAGATGGATTTTACTGTAAATAATATAATACGGTATGGTATACACCAGAGCCGGAATCATGCGGACTGCGATCACACTGTTTTTAATCATTTTATTTCCTTTAAAATGATACCGTGACAGTCCGAACCCTGCCATGGTAGCCAGAGCCAGCGAAATAACCGTGGTACTTACCGCCACCAGCATACTGTTGGAGAAGAATGTGGCGACATAGGATTTTCGGAATATCTCAATATAATTATCGAGATAGAGCGTATCAATCCATAAAACAGGCCGTTCCACGAACACCTGCGCCTTTGTCTTAAACGACGTGATGATCGTCCAGTAAACCGGAAAGAAAAACAGCACGCCCAGCAAAAGCAGAATGATGAGAAGTCCCGCAGACTTTAATATTTTTCTTCTTCATGATCATTCCTCTCCTATTCTTCTTTGCCGGTAAGCTTCATAATCAGCAGGGAAAACAGCACAATCAGCACGAAGAAGATAAACGCGCCTGCCGAGTCCCTCGCCCACGTTATAATACCGGAATGCCATTTTGTAAATGGTGGACGCCAGCGTCTCTGTCGATGTCCCTGGCCCGCCATTTGTTAAGTTGTAGACAATATCAAACATACGGATAGCATCCATAAAACGCATGGTCAGCACCAGAACGGTAAAGTTACGAATTAACGGCATGGTCACCTGGAAAAATTTCTGTCTCCAGTTCGCTCCGTCGATGGTCGCGGCCTCTAAAAGTTCCTCTGGAACCGTCTTCAAGTGCAGCCATAAAGATCAGCATGCAAAGCGGTGTCGTAGCCCATACCTCTACAATAATGAAGCGCGATTCTGGCCGGAATCACAGCGGACAGCCACTCCACCCGGTCAAGCCCCATAGAAACCAGCAGTCCATTGAGCACACCGTAAATAGGCGAAAACATCAGCTTCCAGATAGTGGCAATGACGATCGGTGCAATCATCATCGGTATCGTAAACACAGTCTTCATCACTTTCGACAGCCTGGGGAGAAAATCGTCGTCGAGAACCACAGCCAGTGTCATACCAAACAGGAGATTCAGCGCCACGGCGGATACGGTAAATATAAATGTCCAGCAGGCGGAATCCAGAAACTGCTTATTCGTCAGTACGCTCACGTAGTTTTTCAGTCCGATAAACCGTATGGTATCTGCATTCATGGATGTGTTATAGTGGAAAAAACTGATCCCAAACGAATACAGCATTGGTATAACTGAAAATACAACTAAAAATAAAACTGCCGGAGAGATAAATACAAAAGCCGCTGTCCGTTTCGGCTTATTCAGTCTCCTGCCCTTTCCTTCATGCATCTGCAACACCTTCCCTTCATCTGGACTCATTATACTATTTGAGCAGGATAATTAATATACTAACCTTAGTATAAAATAGATTACCTTCTAATTTTTCTCGATATTCGTGGCCTGATTTGGATATTTTTTACAATATACTTGCTTTATTTCTCCAATGTAACTATAATTATGGTATGCAATACCTTTCACCCCTTATCCGTAAAATAGTATACTAGAAGTAAAGGAGTAACCTCTTATGAACAGCATTCCACTCTACAAACAGATCATTGAAGATATTCTATCCAGAATCCATGACGGCAGTCTGCAGCCTGGAGACCGTATCCCTTCAGAGCGGGAACTGGCCGAGCAGTATCTGGTGAGCCACATCACCTCCAAGAATGCGCTGGCCGAACTCGCGGATAAGGGATATATCACCCGGCAGAAGGGCAAGGGTTCCTTTGTAAGCCCCATGGAGCAGTTACAGATGATCGCAGAGTTTAACAGTACCGTCAACCACCGGACCATCCTAAAGGCAAAAACCATCGGTCTGATCATGCCTTCCATGAAGACAAGCATCGACCAGCAGCTTCTCAACTGTATCGAAGAAGAGCTAAATGATACCGATTATATTCTTGGCGGTCACGATCACCAGAGAAAATCAGGAGCTGGAATCTGCTGCCATTCATAAACTGAAGGAACGAGGGGTCAGCGGTCTCATCATCTTTCCGACAGAACACGAAATGTATAACGAGGACATCTTAAAGCTGAATCTCACCGATTTCCCATTTGTGCTCATCGACCGGTATTTAAAAGGAATACGATGCAGCTGCGTCTATACCGATAACGAGGAGATTACAAAACTGCCGTCCGTCATCTCCTCTCCCAGGGTATCGTCCAGCCGGCTTTTTCTGTCCCCGGACAGCCATAATACGGTGACGAGCGACCGGCTGTCCGGCTTTAAGGCGGCGCTGGAGGAGGGCGGTTTACTTCTGCCTCCGGAACATCAGTGTCTGATTCCCCTGTCCGTCACGGACCCCGCCGAAAAAGAGGCACTTTTGGCAAAATATCTCGACAGTCATCCGGAAATCGACGGCCTTTTCTGTGTCAACCGTGAATTCACGAAATACATTTCCCGGATTCTGGACCGCCGCGGCTGGTGGGACCGCTACCGGATTACAGCTTTTGATTATCCCGATGACCGACGCATCTCCCATGTCAGACAGGACATCCCTCTGATCGCCCAGGCGTGCGTAACCAGACTGATCGAACTGATCCAGGGAAAGAAGGAATACGGCCATATCGTTATTCCCGCATCATTTGTTCCCAGGACACGAAAGTTCCGGCCTCCAGCCAAATGAAACGTCCGGCACTCCGGACAAAAAAATCCTTTCCAGCCCGCCGTCTTTCTTGCCGGAACACTGGAAAGGATTTTTTTATGAATTTATTTTATTCCCCCATTACTGCTTTTGCACAGACAGATAGAAACGGGCACCGTTTGATTTGACATTCATACGATACCCGTTTCTACACTATCTCATCCATTGGACTTGATACCTCTTTTCTCTCATGTTTTTTGTACCTGGTACTTTCTCTAACATGATCTATATGAAATTTTTCCCTCTCTCCGTTGCTCTTCTACCTCATCTATGTTTTTCGTTTATTCTCTTACTTTTTCATTCTTTCTATCTGTTCATCTTTTCGTATTTCAAAATTTTCTTTCATTCCTCATTATACTTTCTCGTCATATAACAAAGATGATTATTCTTTTTTGTTCTACTTCTTGAATCAATCATAGTTCTTTAAACATTTCATAGATTTTATCTTATACTTTTGATATCAGCTCTTTGATGTTCCTCTTTTGCTTTTATCTGATAAGATTGGTTTTCCAGCATCGGCAGATCGTTTTTTCCTTTTGCCTAATTTATAATATTAATTATAAATTAAGCTAAATTACTGTTTCTGGTGGACTGTACCTCCTTCTTCTATATTTTTGATTCTTAAGAGTTTGTTTCTTCTCCTTTTTCTTTAGGAGTTTTGTTTTCTTATCTCTTATCTTGGCTTTATTATAGCGTATGAGTTTTGATTTGTCAACACTTTTTTCTTTATTTTTCATTGTTATTTGCTAATTTTCGAATTGTATATAATTATTGCAATTGTTTCTATTTTTATCCCTTTATTTTTCATTTTGCAAGGTTTGTTTTTTGAATATTCTGATTTTATTGTCTTTTTTCTTTTTCACTGCTGAAAAATACCTTTTTCCGCTTTTCATGCCGGGAATCTATCAAGTTTCTTCTATAAATCCGGCTGAATGGACGAATGACCTGCCGTCTGCTATAATACTTATAAAAATCCAAACAGCGGTCATTAAAAGTTTAGAAAATGATGATATGAGGAGGTGACGAAATGGAGAAGAAAGATATCGTAAAATATTTCTACGAGACTGTAGTTTCAGAAAACCTGCTTGATGAAGTTTCCACACTACGTATCGGAAGACTGTGTGGTAAAATCCGGTGAGACCCTCATTCTACCTGTGGGAGTCAGACGGTATGAAGCAGCATCTGGCGGAGGTAAAAAGACTTACCCGGACTATACAATGAAGATTAAAAATTAAACAATACGGATGGAGATTATGTGATATCGGAATTCATAATGGAAGGCACCCATGAAGGAGAATGGATCGGCATAAAACCGACACACAAAAGGCTTTCCTTCACAGGTGTTGATATTGACAAAGTCATAGACGGAAAGATCGTTGAGCACGGAGGCGCGGTAAATACCTTTGACACTCTGTATGAGCATCATCTCATAAAACCGGTATAGCGAAATGGCATACAAAAATGGGTCTGCAGTGTCTCTCACACGCCCTTTTTCTTATCACAGATCACAAATCTCTGCTGATCTTCCACTTTCCCTTCAGATAAAAGCCGAGAGACAGCACCGTGGCAATGGTCCAACCAATGGGCCACGACATCCAGATCCCTTTCGCGCCCAACGGTCCGGCAAGGGCAAAGGAAATCAGGACACGAAGAATCAGATCGGCAAATGTGGCAATCATAAACAGCCCATGGCACCGGAGCCCCTCAGTACGCCATCCGCCATCAGCTTCGTGGCGACCACCACGTAAAACGGAGAGACAATCTTTAAAAATGTAATCCCCGTATTCATGGCCTCTCCGCCGGTCTGTTCCATAAAGATTGTCACTGACGGCGCACCGAAGAAAAAGAACAGGACCGTAAACGGCACGGCCACACAGAACGCCATGAACCAGCCGGCCTTAAACCCGCTCTTCACCCGTTCCTCCTGCCCCGCTCCGATGTTCTGGGCCGTGAAGCTGGAAAGTCCGTTTGCCAGCGTCGTAAACGAGGTAATCGTGAAGGTATTGAGCTTCACTGCCGCGCTGTAGCCCGCAATCACCGGGGAGCCGAAGCTGTTGACCAGTCCCTGGATAAACATATTTCCCACGGAGATAAAGCTTCTGCTGAAGAATGCTGGGGACTGCAACCACACTGATCTTTTTTCAGCATGTTCCAGGAAAACAGCGGAAAACTGCCTTCCGTCTTTACCTCTGCAATTCTTTTATGTACAGTCAGAAGTGCCAGAACACAGGCTGCCCCCTGGGCGATAAAGGTCGCCCACGCCACACCTGCGACACCCCAGTGAAAGACGATGACGAAAATCATATCCAGCAGAATATTCCCCAGGGAAGATCCAATCAGAAAGTAAAGCGGCGTCCTGGAATCCCCCAGCGAAGTAAAGATACCCGTACATACATTGTAGAGATACAGAAACAGAAATCCGCCGATATAAATTCGTAAATACAGCGCTCCGTCCGAGAAAATGTCCTCCGGCGTCTGAATCAGGTTCATCACCGGATGGCAAAAGATAAATCCCAGAGCCATCAGGCCGAGACTCAGCGCGATACAGGCAATCAGCGTCGTATAGATGGCCGTCTTCATCTCTTTCCACCGTTTTGCCCCGAAGAGCTGGGAAATGACGACTGCACAGCCGATGTTGCTGCCTACCGCCACCGCCATAAAGATCATGGTGATGGGATACGACGCCCCAACGGCTGCCAGAGCCGCCTCACCTGCAAATTTACCAGCCACCACGCTGTCCGCAATATTGTACATCTGCTGAAAGATCACGCTGACAAACATGGGGATGGAGAAACGCCAGAGCACTGACGATGGTTTTCCTACCGTTAAATCCTTTACCATTGTTCTACCTCTTTCCTCACTTTTCATACAAGGATAGATTATACTACTACTTTCAGGCGATTTACAATGGATTTTTCATTTTTCTCACTCCAGAACCGTCAGCCCGAACGGCTCTGTCTGAACGGTCCTGCGGCCGGATGGTGTGCAGATCACTGTTTCCTGTTCCTTCCCGCTGTTGTTGATCACCACCAGTTTGCCGGAAGCCGGATACCAGGCACATTCCGTATCGGAACTGTCTGTCAGGTAATTCTGGTTTAACTCCAGGCCCATCCCGCTTATCATCAGGTTTAACAGCATTCTGGTATTCTCCGGCGTCACCTGGAAGCTGCTGAGATAGAACGCAGTACCGCTTCCGAAACGGTGGGATGTGATGACAGGAAGGCCGTCCTCTTCCCGGAGCACCTCCGTGTCGCGCTGGTTAAAAAGATTCCTTTTCTGCCGCGCACGGAAGCACCGGCCGGAATCAGGCCGCATGACTCCGTCAGTTCGTATGTCCGGCGTCCATGACACACTCTGGCCCCCGTATCTTCATCCACTCCCAAAACTGCAGCCATACGGAAATACGCGGCAGCCCCCGGAGCCGCCGACGGCTCGCCCACTCCGAGGAATACGCCGCCCTCATAGACCCAGCGCGAGATTTCCCCGGTAACTTTACTGTCAGCCCAGGCCATCCCGCCGCTCCAGGCGCTCCCTGCAGCTCCGGCGTTAATCAGGACATCCACGCCCTCCAGGCAGCCCGCCTTCACATCCTCGAAATTTATAAATTCCACGGAAACCGGCAGCCCGGACAGAGCCTCGTTGATATGGATCAGATCATGCATATACGTTTCGTGAAAATGGCCGGAAAGCGTCCAGGAACGCAGCTTCCCCCAGGAATGAAGAACCGCAGCCCGGATCGGCAGTGTATACACGCCTCCCTCTTCATGAAAGGACTTGATCAGCCGGAAATCATCCGCGACCGTCTCCATGTAACTGCAAAAGTCCGGAAACTCTTCCACCAGATGGAGATACCCGCCAAGGCCGATCCGGTCAATCTTCTCTCTGAGCAGCGCACGGCGCACGCGGATCCAGTATTCTTTCGCATCACGGACCGGATCTCCCCCTTCACAGAACGTGGGGGCTCCCCCCAGTCCCACCGGGAATAAGTAAGGATGAAGCCTCAGCTCATGCGTTTCCACCTCCACTCCGGCGCAGAGCCTGGCCTCATAGCCGGAAAAGACGCATTTGATCAGACCGTCAAAACCGAACTCCTTAAATGGTCATGATACGGTTCCAGACCCACCCAGCTGTCGTCATAGAATACGTACGCCTTCTTTCCATAGCTGTGCACCAGTTCCACCAGACGCTTCCCGAAATCCACAACAAAACGATTTACAAATGCCATGTAATCCAGCTGGCGCCCGGAAGGCGGCATATGGGTGACATGGAATTTCCCCTGGTTGATGAAGTCCTCCGCAGACAGACTGTAGCCGTACTCCGCCTCAAACGCGCGAGCATCGCAGGACTGACGGTAAAAATCATAGGAGCCCCAGTCCGTAAACAGATTTCTCTTTTTTTCATCACTGCCCCACATCCAGACGAAATTGTAAAACAGTGAGGTAAAGCGGACGACTGTTGTCACCGGATGAGTATCACACCACTCCTTCAGCCATCCGTATAAGTATTCCCTGGTTTCCTCATGAATTGGGTCCACCGGCATCAGATGCTCTTTCTCCCAGTTATTTGTCACATGGTTATACATCGAAATTTCTTCCCAGATGCGATATGCCAGAAAGCTCACCGTATAGTCATGAAACGCACGGGCGCCCTTCAGAACCACGGTTCCGCTTTCTTTCTCATAATGCCAGAAGCCGCGGGGCACCTCCCTGTCTTCCGTTCGGTCGTAGACCTGCCAGCGGGCGAACGCCTCCGGGCTGTCATTGACTTCAAACTGTTCGGCAAAAAAGTCCTCCATCAGGTGAATCTTCAGTTCATCTCCTAACGCCGTCCTGGGTTCTGTCATCAGAAACGTCTGCTGAAGCTGGTCCCTGTGGGCCCTTGCCCAATCATTGTGGTCACGTATCAGACAGATGGTGGAATAGATCCCATATCCCGCACTTGTGATCTCCTCCGACAGCTCCGTACCGTCACTGTCCCTGATCACATCGGCTCCCCAGCGCTCCGCCAGTTTAAGCGTCAGCTCCTCATAACCGGCCTCTCCCGGCAACGTAAAACTTCCCTTTTTCTTCTCCATGGTTCCTCTTCTCCTTCATAGTCTTTCTTTCCTGATTATATAAAAATGGCCGTGCTCATTTCCAGTCAGAGCACGGCAAAAGCTTTGCAATTTCGATCATTTATAGATATAATGGTATTATAAAAAAGGAGGCGCCCCATGCCCAGACATAAGAAACCTTACATCGAATTCCGTGACTACAATCTGCCGGCCCGTTTTCCTGTTCTCCTCTTATCCGGGGAAGAGTGGCGGATCTCTGATATTCCGTCTCCGCGGCTTCATATCCACAACTGCCTGGAGATCGGGCTCTGCCGCTCGGACTGCGGCACCATGGTCTTTGAAGATACGAAACGTCCGTTTAAAGCCGGTGATGTAACTGTGATCTCCTGCGATGTCCCCCACACTACCTACAGCGCACCGGGAGCAGCAAGCAGATGGTCGTACCTGTTTGTCGATTTAACGGGACTCTTAACCCCTTTATCTTCCGGATCAGATCTTCGCATTTTCAATCTTTTAAACACACTGGAGCACCGGATCTGTCTGATTCTGGACGAGCAGGAGTATCCGGGAATCCACGCCTTAACAGCGGAGATTATGAGAGAACTGGAACAGAGGGAGGAATATTATGAAGTTTCCGTGCGCGGTCTCTTCCTGGCCCTGCTGACAGACCTTGTGAGGGCAGTCCTGCAAATCGCAGGTCCCGATGAAAAAAAAGATGACCAGCCGCCTGAAAATGCGCTGGTCATCGCTCCTGCACTGGAGTATATCCGCTGTCACTATATGGAAGATTTTTCTATGGAATACCTGGCCGGACTCTGCAGCTTAAGCCCGGCTCATTTCAGAAGACTTTTCTCCGCTGTCATGGAGACAAGTCCGCTTAAGTTTCTGAATGTCACCCGGATCCGGCAGGCCGCCGCCCTGCTTCGCACGACGGAAGCCTCTGTGCTGTCCATATCGGAGGAGGTAGGCTACCGCTCCGTATCCAGCTTCAACCGCCAGTTCCGTGATACCATGGGGCAGACACCACATGAGTGGCGCCGCCGCATGTCGATCCTGAAAGATCAGTCCGTCATGAAATACCGGGGTTTTCTGGTTCCCGAAACTTTGACGCCGGATGAACCGGAATCCGGATTTAGAGGGACTCATCCTCCCTGCTGAAGATATCCATAAATTCCTCTCCGGTAATCGTCTCCTTCTCCAGTAAATACTCTGCAATCTTATGCAGCTTTCCCTCGTTCTCTTTCAAGATCTGAAGGGCTTTCTGATGCTGTTCCCTGACAATCTTAATCACTTCCTCGTCGATCAGCTTCGCCGTATCCGGAGCACAGGCCAGAGATGTGTCGCCGCCTAAATACTGGTTTGTCACCGTCTCTAAGGCCACCATGTCGAACGTCTCGCTCATGCCGTAGCGCGTCACCATGGCTCTTGCGATTCTGGTTGCCTGCTCGATATCGTTGGAAGCCCCGCTGGTCACGGAATGGAAGATCAGCTCTTCCGCCGCACGGCCGCCGGTAAAGGTGGCGATCTTGTTGAGCGCCTCGTCCTTTGTAAGCAGATACCGCTGTTCCTCATCTACCTGCATGGTATACCCCAGCGCGCCGGAGGTTCTCGGAATGATCGTGATCTTATGCACCGGAGCGGAGTGGCTCTGGCACGCAGCAACCAGCGCGTGTCCCACCTCATGGTAGGCGATGATCTTCCGCTCGTTGACGCTGACACCGGAATCCTTCTTCTGGTATCCGGCGATAACCACTTCCACACTCTCCTCCAAATCTTCCTGGGATACGAGTTTTCTGCCCATACGGACCGCGCGGAGCGCAGCCTCGTTGACGATGTTGGCGAGTTCCGCGCCGCTGGCGCCCGCTGTAGCCAGCGCCACGTCATGGAAATTCACATCGTCGGACAGCTTCACATTCTTTCCATGTACCTTCAGGATCGCCTCGCGGCCGCCGAGGTCAGGCAGTTCCACCGGAATGCGCCGGTCAAAACGGCCCGGACGCAGCAGCGCCTTATCGAGCGAGTCAGGGCGGTTGGTCGCCGCCAGAATTACGACGCCCTTCTTTCCATCGAAGCCGTCCATCTCGGCCAGAAGCTGGTTTAACGTCTGCTCCCGCTCATCGTTGCCGCTGAAGCCGCCGCCGTCACGTTTTTTACCGATCGTATCGATCTCATCGATAAATACGATACAGGGCGCCTTCTCATTCGCCTGCTTAAACAGATCCCTTACCTTGGAAGCGCCCATGCCCACAAACATCTCTACAAATTCCGAACCGGAGATGGAAAAGAACGGTACGTGTGCCTCGCCGGCCACCGCTCTGGCAAGAAGCGTCTTACCGGTACCCGGAGGGCCGACCAGCAGTGCGCCCTTTGGAAGGCTGGCGCCGATATCTGAGTATTTCTGCGGATTATGAAGGAAGTCTACGATCTCCTTTAAGGCGTCCTTCGCCTCTTCCTGGCCCGCCACGTCGGCAAAGGTCTTGCCGGTCTCTGACTCCGCGTAAATCTTGGCATTGGACTTTCCAAACGTCATGGCATTGCCGCCGCCCATACGCTTCTGCATCTGCTTCGCCATCATATTTCCCAGGAAAACAAAAATCAGAATCGGGAGAATCCAGGTCAGGAAAAAGGACAGCAGCGGATTCATCGGCTCCACAATCGCCTCCTGGAAATTGATTTCCTTATGCGCCATGAGCCGTTCTGTCAGCTTCTCATCGGGCCACGGCCCGGTTTTATACGTCGCGTATATCTCTTTCCCATTCTTATCCTTCTCTCCCGTGTCCGCGATAAACTGAATCTCTGAATCCGTCTTGGCGACATCGGTCACCTGTCCGGCTTCCACCTTTTCAAGAAATGTACTGTACGGCACCTCGATGATGGTTCTGGACTGAATCCACGGCACCATCAGTGCATTGAACAGAATCATGACGATCATGACGATTAAATAGTAATAAATAAATGGTTTCCGCGGACTTTTATTGTCGTCCTCGTTCTTTATACCCATGGTTTTTCTCCTTTATCTGCCGGTTACCTTATTTAAAACCTCTTCCACAAATGCTTCCGCGTCCTGGAAATCTTTTTCATCCGGATGAAGCATTCCCTCCTCGTACGCGGCTATCATTGTCCGGATCTGAGGCGAATCATTGATGGCCTGCATCTGTTTATACCTGTCCAGCACCTGCGGCATCATCTTGCCGCCGCAGAGGAAACAGCCGAGATAGTCGTTATCCTCCGGCACAAAAACAGACACCCGGTTCTCCACCTGTTTAAAATACTCACTGCTTCCGCCCATTCCGCAGGTTCCGAAAAGGGCTACCTTCTTCCCGTGGAGCCCGGAAAGGAATTCCATGACACGGCTGCCGCAGGTGCCTCTGTCATTCCAGAATCCTACAAAATATGTGTCCGCTTCCCCATCCCGCAGTTCCTCCAGTCTCTGAATATCCTTTGAACGGCCCGGAATCGAGTCGAATATTTTCATCGCTACTTTTTCCGTATTGCCTGTATTACTCGTATAAACAACCAGATAATCCATGTTCCTGCCTCCTTGCCACTTTTACGCCTGGCTTTCTTCTGTATATAAAATATACCTAAAATTCACAGATATCAAGATCAAATCGGAAATGTTTATCTACTTTATGCTTTTTTTAGATTCTCCGGCTCCAGTCTTCAGAAACAGCCTCCGTCATCCCCTCCACTGTAAACCGGGAAGCAGTCACATCTGCTTTTCTTCCGTGTTCTTCCAGCTTTTTCGCCGTAATATCGCCGATACACACCACACGGATTCCTGCCAGAAGCGCTGTCACGTCCTCTCCTGCGTTTTCAAAGAAAGCATCCACTCCCGAACCGCTGGCGAACGTTAAGTAATCTGCCTTCTTAAGGGCCTCTGACAGTTCCTTCTCTCCCCTGCTTCCGCTCTGCCACATTGTAAAGGACAACATCATCGTAACGGATACCGGCGCCATCCAGAATCCCGTTAAGCTCCGGGGAACCTTTTAAAGACCGCGGAATCAAGAGGCGTTCCCCGTCCTTTACAACCTCCTTAAGCCCCCGGGCAAGAGCGGCCGCACAGAATTCTTCCGGTATATAATCCGTCGTAAATCCATACCGGAGAAGTTCTTTTGCCGTTCCCTTTCCTACGGCTGCAAACTTCACGTGGCCTACGCTGCGGTTATCTCTTCCGCTCTCCAGAAGGCCGAGAAAGAATTCACGCACCGCATTGGCGCTGGTAAATACGATCCAGCCGTAATCCGCCAGCCTCTCATAGGCTGCCTTCATCGCTTCACCGGACCGGCAGGATTCCAGTTCCAGACTGAGAACACACTCTGTGCTGGCCCCTGCCTCTTCCAGACTTTTTCTCAGTTTGGCAGCCAGTAAACCGGTTCCCGTCACAGCCACTCTGGCGCCTTTTAACGGCTCATGGTACGTGGAAGAAAAATTGAGGGCAGCCACTTCTCCTACAACGATGATCGCGGGCGTGCCGATCCCTTCTTCCGCCACCCGCTGCTCAATGGTGTCAGAGTTTCCCCCGCACGACCGCTGGTCCGGCAGCGTGCCTTTTTCAATGACTGCCGCAGGCGTGCTCCCGGACTTTCCGTTCTCCAGAAGCCCTTTTACAATGAGCGGAAGATGGGTCAGTCCCATGAGAAAGATCAGAGTGCCCGAAAGCTTTGCAAACTCCGAGAAATCGAGAGGCAGCTTTCCCGCCTCCGTCATGGTATGGCCGGTCATGATATGAAAGCTCCTGCTGACGGCCCGGTGCGTCACCGGAATCCCCGCCGATGCCAGCGCGGCGACCGCCGATGTGACTCCGGATACCACCTCATAGGGAATCCCTTCCCTGGAAACGGCCATCACCTCTTCTCCGCCGCGTCCAAAGACGAAGGGATCGCCGCCCTTTAACCGGACCACGTTCTTTCCCTCTCTGGCCAGATCCACCAAAAGCTGATTGATCTCCTCCTGCTTCATGTAGTGGCAGCCTGCCTTTTTTCCCCACGTAGATCTTCTTTGGCTCTCTTCCGGCACCTCGTCAAAAAGCGCTCGGACGCCAGATGGTCGTAAACCACCGCATCACACTCCCGGAGTCTCTTTAACCCCTTTTCTGTCATCAGGCCCGGATCTCCGGGTCCCGCTCCGACCAGAAATACTTTACCCGTTTCCTTCATCTCTATCTCAGTCCTTTCGCCGCGCGTTCTGCCAGAAGATCCAGTTCCCCGATTCCGCCTGTCAGATACACCCGTTTCGTTTCTCTGTCCCGCCTGCTGATTCCAAATACTTCGATTTCTTCTCCCCTGATTCTGGAGTACACTCCAACCGGCTCATGACAGCCCGCATCCAGCAGTTTCAGTATCTTCCGTTCCAGCATGAGACACGTCTTCGCGTCCTCATCCTGGATACGGACCGCCATCTCACAGATTCTGTCCTCAATCCGCCCCTCCACGGCCAGAATTCCCTGCCCTCCGGCGGGAATGAACGTTTCACAGTCAAAGTAATGAAAATCATACATCCCAGTTGGTCTCAAAATACTCTTCCAGGCCGTTCTCCGCAGGATTTGCCAGCTTCATTCGTTTTAAACCCGCAGCAGCCAGTATAATCGCGTCATAGAGGCCTTCATCCATCTTTCTGATTCTCGTCTGGATGTTTCCCCGGATATCCTCACACCGCACGGCTGCGCCGGGCCACAGCTTCTTTCCCAGGGTCTCGATCTGGAGCCTTCGCCTTAAGCTGGAGGTGCCGATGACAATCTCCTTTTTCACGCTTAAGTCGGTTCCTGTAGGCGTCATCAGCACGTCTCTCGGGTCCTCTCTCGGAGGCACGGCCACGATCCCCAGTCCATCCTCTAAATCCATGGGGAGATCCTTGGCGCTGTGTACCGCAAAGTCAATCTCGCCCTTTAACAGCGCCTGCTCGAATTCCGTCACAAAGACGCCCTTTCCGCCAAACTCCAGCAGGGGCTTATTTAAGATGCGGTCACCCTCTGTCACCTTTCGTCACGATCTCGGGTCTCAAGCCCCGGCTGTACCTGCTTCAGCGCTTCCGCCACCAGTTCTGTCTGCACCATCGCCAGAGCGCTCTTTCCTCGTCCCGATACGAATCATCTTATTCATGGTCTTTCTCCAATTCCTCTAACTTTCTGTCAATCAACTGCTCCGCCTGTTCCCTGGTAAATGTTCCGCCCTGACGGATTCCTTCCTCAACCATCTCTTTAAAGACCGCGGTTCTGACAGAAAGGATGGGTACCCGCCTTCACCAGCTCCCGGTATGTTCCCCAGCTCTGCGGCTAATCTTCCGAAGCCCTCCGGGATCGCGCGCGAAACTTTCGCCTTTAAAAACTGAGCGATGGTAGGGCTGCTTCCTCCGGTAGAGATTCCCACGGTAATATCCTCATCCTTGATCAGCGCCGGGAAGATAAAACTGCATTCCTCTCTGACATCCACTACATTCACCGGAATCCGCCGTTCTCTGCAGGCCAGGGAGATCCGTCTGTTCAGCTCCCTTCATCCGCCGTAGCTGCCACCACAAAATCCAACACAGTCCAAATCTGCCTCCTGATATTCCCTGCGAAGAAGCGTAACCTTACCGGCCCCGGTCTCTTCGTACGCTTCCATACGCTCTGTCATCTCAGGGGATACGACGACGATCTCCGGTCCATAGTCCAAAAGAACCTCCACCTTCCGGCAGGCAACCACGCCGCCTCCGACAATCAGGCACCGCTGCCTCTATATCCATAAAAAGGGAAATATGCCATTGCTTTTCTCTTCCTTCTGTTTTTTATACCTGTCTATTTTACCATATAATTCTCAGTTAAGAACAGATGTTTGAAATGGAAACCCGGACGAGCCGGCAGGCTTTTCCATGATATAAAAAAAGCGGGAGCTATTGAGGGAAAATTGGACTCACGTTTTGGTTAAGGGATGTGAGGGGATTTTATACCAATTTTCGGGGTACATGCCTTTACGAGGTCCGTGAAGATATCTCTGAGGGAGGCACAGTATACTCAATCTTTCCTGCTTTTTATCGCATCAATACAAAACAGGGGAGGGCGCGGTGGTCTGATATAGATGGCGCGCCTCCCTTTCAATTATTATTTCTGATTAAATGTATAGTTTGCAGTCTCAGCCGGGCCCGCATGCTTATGCTGGGACAGCGGCATGACGATGCATATTGCCTCTCTGCTCGTTCTCAGCCCAGTAGATGTCATCTGCCATCTTGGCTTCGGATTGAATTCAACACCCTCGAAAATGTGCTTCACGAATTCCTTGTATCCCACACGGTCGATTAAATGGCCGCCGTGTAAGTACTCCGGCTTGTAGTCAAGTGCCCCATGCAGAGAATTTCTGCCAGTTTGCGAACATGCCAAAGAACGACATCCTCGGTTCCAGTTTAAGAACAGCTTGCCTGCGAGGATTCTGCTTGCCGGTACGGCCGCCCAGAGTAACCCGGTATAACTGCTTGCCTCTGCTCCATGCGCCGGTCGGGCAGATTAAGGAACATTCCCCACAGCCTACGCGCAGCAGCATGTATCCTTGTCAATCTTGCCGTTGGCATTTAAGGAGAGAACGCCGGTTGCGTGATGCTCACAGGCATCCACACAGGAGCCGCATCCGATACAGCGGTCAATATCATAAACCTGCTTGTTGACACCCATAACACCGAAATCGTTAAAGTTTGCCTTCACACAGTCGTTTGGACATCCGGCGACAGCAACCTTGATATGGTAGTGGGACGGGAAGATCAGCTTCTCAATCTTTCTTGCCAGCTTGTAGGTATTTACATTACCCTTGATACAGTGGGCGTTGCCGATACAGGACATGATGTTACGCGCGCCGATTGTGGGGTAGCCGTAGTCATCGGATTCCATATCCACGTTACACATCTCAATATCAACATCGGAGATGTATTTCTTGATGTATTTGTTTACTTCTTCGATGTTCTCAAATTTGATTCCCGGAATATTTAAGGTCTGTCTTGTACCCATGTGGAAGGTTCCGTTGCCCCATCTCTGGCAGATTTCCTGAACCATGGTTAAGTGCTTCGCTTCGATTAAAGCGCCCGGAACACGGAGCTGAAGCATGAACTCTCCCGCAACTTTAGACTGTCTGAAACAGTTGATTCGTACTTTTTTAATATCAATATCATGATTCATTCCCTATTCGCTCCTTTCCTTAGTCAACCAGATATTTGGCCTGTGTATAGTTGAATACCGGGCCGTCTAAGCAAACGTACACCTCGTCAATGCGGCAGTGTCCGCATTTGCCTACTGCACATGACATCTTCCGCTCAAAGGATACCCAGATCTTCTCTTCCGGCACGCCGCATTTTACAGCTTTAAGCCGGTGAACTTCATCATTGGCGGCGGTCCTACGATAACGACCTCATAATCGCCGTCAAACTCGGAAAATGGAACCTTGGAAACGAACTCGGTAACAAAGCCTGTGTTCCAGCCGTCCTTGTGATCCTTATCCAGTGTATAGAATGGTGGTGAATTTCTCATTCCAGCTTTTCTAAGTCATTCTTGAAAATGATTCCTTCCTCGTTCTTGAAGCCGCAGATTAAGGTTTACGCTCTTCACGTAATCAGGGCTGGTCATAGAACATATTTAACATGCTCTTTACTGGCGCAAGGCCCGTTCCTCCGGTGATCACTACCATGTGCTTGCCCTGGAACTTCTCTACCGGCCAGCCCTTTCCGTAGGCTCCGCGAAGGAACAGGATATCCCCGGGCTGCTTGGTGAAAATCTCGTCGTCACTTTACCAACGGAGCGGATTGTGAAATCCATCCAGCCGTCGCCGTAAGAGCTGACAGAGATTGGCGCCTCTCCTACCTTCGGGATAGAGAGCTGTAAAAACTGTCCGTGCTCCGGTCTTATATCGGTTGCAACTTTAAATGTATACTCGTGCAGGCTCTCACGCTTTACATCCATAATCCTGCATGCAACTGGTTTTACGATATTTTTCATTCTTCATTCCACCTCTTTCTCAATTCTGCTCCGCGGCGATTTCGTCGATAGCCTTGCCATCTTGTCCACCGTGGCGACAATGGAGATAAACTCGGGACAGCGGTCGATACAGCGTCCGCAGCCGACGCACATATGGTAATCCTTGAAGCGCGCCTTGTAGTCGTGGAACTTGTGGAGCACCTTGTAGCGCATCCGCTCGCCGGCGGTGTGACGGAAGCTCATGCCGCCCGCCATCTCATCGGAGAAGCCCTCCACCTGGCAGGAAGCCGTGGTACGCTTGCGCTCGCCCACATTGGCATTTTCGTTGTAAATGATATCTGTGGTGGTGAAGCAGGTGCAGGTGGTGCAGGCCACGGTGCAGGCGCCGCAGGATACGCAGCGCTTATTGTACTCCGTCCACATGGGATGGATTTCAGCTTTGTCACACTTCCTTGTTCCGGAATCTCCGGAACAGTCAGGGACAGCTCGTTCTTCTCGATGTACTCCGGCTTAAAATCCGTCTGCTCCCATGTTCTCAAAGTACGGTGCAAACGCCTCGTCCTTCACGTCCAGGGTCAGCTCGCCCTCGCCGAAAGCGGACTGCCATGGAATAGTCCTCTGCCTTGTTGGTTCCCATGCTTACACAGAAGCAGGTGTCCCAGCCTGTTGTACATTCCATCATGACGATTTTAACCTTCTCGTTCATGCGCTTATAGTACATGTCCTCGAAGCCGCCGTTGTCAAGTAGATCTTTTCCTGATGATGCTGCGCATGGATGTCACACGGGCGCATGAAGATTCAGCAGCTTTTGCTGCCCACCTTGCTCTCGATGAACTCATCCTCTGTGAAATAGAACAGGGATTCTGTAATCGGGCTTAACACCTCTTTTGCAGGGAAATCTGACTTATCCATGTATTCGATCTCTTCTACCGTGTTGATCCTTGTCGTAACGGATCAGATCGGTGTTGGAATATCTTCCTTTTCCCACAAACCGTTTCGGTGCCCAGATCTCATATTCTTCTTGGAGCTTGTCAAAGATCTTGTTCGCTTCTTCAAAGCTTACTTTGTAACCCATTGAATGTAAATCCTCCTTTTTTTCCTTCGGGGGCGGTTCATTTGCAGTTTCGCCCCTCAGGGGCTTCCCGCTTGATAAATATTTAAACGTGCGTTAGAACGTTCACGTAACCCCTGTATCGTATTTCTTTTCATCGATCGGTACCGTCACCTTTATAGGTTCCTTCGATTCCCTCACCGCTGACAGGGAATTCCACGGCTCTCTCATCGTGTTCCAGGAATGTGCCTACGCACATGGCCAGGAACGGACGGCTTCGTGGTTGGAACAAAGTAGTGACGGTCGGGCTCCGTTTTCGCCTTCTAAATTTAGCATGACCAGCGTGCCCTTTTCAAAGCTTGCCTTAAATACAAGGCGGTCCGCTTCCTTTGCGATCTTCGTCTTATAGGAATCCGGGACCATGCCGCCGTCCTCTGCAGGGCGCTTCCGTTAAGAACTCCTCTGTCACTCCGATACTGCCCAGAATTTCGCCGCGGCCGAAGGTCAGGCATCGCCTTCGTCGTACAAATGCAACTTCCGCACGGTAATAGTTTGCCGGAGATGCATCTCGTACAGGACAACGTCGTCCTTAATCTCTACGGTAATGGAACTGAGTTCGGCCGATCCATCGTCGATGGGCTGCCGTCATACCCGCACCCGGCATATTCATCCATTCGCCGTTTAACTTGCCGATACCGCCGGAATGAACGAGATAATGGCCTCTCTCATAGTATTCGCAGTTGCATATGTAACAGGAGAAGAATTCGGCGCCTCTCTCCCTTGCCGTACTGCCATACCTGCTCGATGGTCATGTTCTCCGTATCAATGTGGTAAATGACGCCGCGGGAGAAGTTATCCTTTCGCGTCCACGTAGTGTTCCTTCTCCTTGGAACGCCAGTGGCCGTTGTCGAAGCACATGATATCGCCGTTTGGAAGCACCATGCAGGCATGCTGCTCATACTGCCAGTCGAATTCGTCCCCGATTGGCTTAAAGAAGTATTTCTGCATATCCTCCGGCCATCCGTCGGATCTCCGATGATCCAGTTCAGTTTGCCAGTCTCAAAATCCCGGTTGATGATGGCATCCTGATGGCGTCCGGAAAATGTCAGGAATTCGTCTTTTTATCGTACCATACCGCATTATTATGGAACCAGTCAGTGGGCATCCTGACTTCCGGAACCGCCGGCCGGGTACACAGGAAGCTACATCCTGATGATCCCATTCCTTTAGGATCTCTCCGGTATTTCTGTCTACCATGACACACACATCTTCTACGGTACCACGGGCCAGATACTGGGTCAAGATCAAAATATCTCCATTTTCCATCTCCCACTCATCGTGGTGATAGCCGCCCGGTATGCGGAATTCCTTTATAGATCTTTCCGATCATTCCCATCTCATAGATACCGGTGGTGTGGTAAGGCGGAGCCACCAGACGGTCGGTTCCCCACGAAAAGACGGCCGTTGCGGACACGCTTTTAAATCAAAGGCCAGATTCAGCGTGTTATACCAGCGCGCATCCCCGCATAGTCGTAAGCCGCCGTAAGCCGGCGAGGTCGGGCTTACCATCATGACATTGTCTTCCATATACTCCGGCGTTGTCTCGATGGAAGTCGGCTTCTTTAACTTTTCAGGAAGCCTTCTCTGTCACGATCTTAAGAGTCGCGGTCTCCCCTGTGCTCAGCTCGATGACTACGGTATTATCATAGTCCGCGTACAGGCCGTATATCGGAAGAACCATCTTTCTTGCGTCTGATTTTGGGCGGTACATGTAATCTCCCGCCTCTTTTTCCTTTCACCGTAACCTTGGCGAGAAAGGCCGGTTTTCATTCTCAAACATGACGAGCGCGGTAGAGGCGCAATCAGATATGGGTTGAGCACGACAAAAGGATTCGCGATGGTATGGCTCTCCTTCTTATACTCCTCCAGAAATCTCGATTCCGCCTCATACTGCTGGTCAATGATATGTTTTACTTCTTTGTATAAACTCCCATAAACCCTCCTGAAAGCCTGCGAAGGGGGACGTCTCAACATCGCGGCCCCCTTCTGCAGTCATAATATGTTCTCTGTATCTGTTACAGAGTCCGATCCTCTTAGCAGCTGATCGTAACGCCTGTCTCGTACTTCTTGTCATCGATGATCACATGAAGATCATAGGTACCCTTTAAGCCGTCTTATTAATGTTGGTTCTCGTGTTTCTGTCATCGGAATCGAGGAATGTACCGCAGCACATCGCCAGGAACGGAACCGCCGTAGTGGAGATGAAGTAGTGAACCTCTTTCGCCCTGCTCTAACAGAAGCATAACCAGCTGGCCCTTTCTCGAAACGGGAGAAGAATGTGAAACGGTCAATCTCGTCCTCGATTCTCGCGTTGCAGCTCTCCGGAAGCATCTCGCCTGACGGTTCTAACGGGATCTCGGTATCGAATTCCTTCGTAACACCATCTCGCCTAAAATCTGGCCTTTGCCAAGCTCTAAGTTGATACCGTCGCTGTATAATTTCAGCTTCTCGCCGCGGTAATAGTTACCCGGTACATGTAAATCAAGCATCTTCTTGTTGTCGCAGATCTCAACGGTGATAGACTCCAAACGGCCGCCCTGATCCTTTGCAGCGCCCAGCGCCTCGAAGGATTTCCCTCTTGTCGTATGCGATACCGCCGGAATGAACCATATAGTGGCCTTCATTATAATATTCCACGTTGCAGATGTATGGAGAGAAGAACTTAGCCCCTCTGTCCTTTCCGTACTGCCAGATCTGCTCGATGGTCATATCGTCGGTATTGATTTTATAACGTACGCCTCTGGAGTAGTTGTCCTTTTGCAGCCAGATAGTTCTCTTTCCGGATTCTTGGAACCATAGTGGTGGTTGTCGAAGCACATAACATCTCCGTCAGGAGTGATCACGCAGGCATGCTGCTCATACTGCCACTCCGAAGTTATTGCCGACTGGTTTGAAGAAATACGTTCCATCTCTTCCTGGGGCCAGCCTTCCGGATCACCGATGATCCAGTTTAAGTCCCCGGTCTCATAATCGATGTTCACCATGGCGTCAATGTGGCGTCCGGAGAAGGTAAGAGAGTTGGTGTTCTTATCGTACCAAACCGCATTGTTGTGGAACCAGTCATGGTCAGACCAGCTTCCGGATTGCTTACCGTCTTCGGATCAAGGAACTCTTGTAGTCCCAGGTCTTTAAGATCTCGCCTGTGTTGCGGTCGATCAGAACGCACATGTCTTCTACAGTCTCGCTGGTTAAATCGTCTGTCAGGCTTAAGAGATTGCCGTCTTCCATCTCGAACTCATCGTGATGGTAACCGCCCAGGAGACGGAATTCTTTGTAGATCTTGCCGCATGGGCTGATCTCGTATAAACCGGACATATAGTAAGGCATCTGGATTACCCGGTGGGAACCCATGATTAAGTTGCCGTTTTTCAGTCTCTTCACATCGAATACACATGGAATCGTCATATGCCATCTTGCATCACCCGCATAGTCAAATCCGACTGCCAGATCCTCGCCTGCCGGAGATACCAGGATGATGTTGTCCTGTAAATACTCAGGAGTGGTATCCATAGAATAGATAACTTCCTTGCCGTCAAATACGTCCGGCACATCGATGGTGATAATATTGGATTCACCGCGGTAAGCCCGGATCTCAATTCTGTTCTGATAATCGGAATACAGACCCACGATCGGAAGCACGTGCTTCTTTGCCTTCGGGAATGTGTGGCTGATATTGCCCTGTGGTGTCTTGCCAAGGACTGTTACGGTAACTGCTGTCTCTTTTTCCGTATTGAAGCATACAACTGCGGATAACGGATTCACCAGATAAGCGTTATACGTTACCAGCGGATTGGCGATGGTATAATTACCTGCCTCAAACTTTCAGCATCGCCTGCTCTGCTTCGTACTGTCTGTTAACAATATGATCTTCAAATGAATATTTTACTGACATGATGATACCTCCCCGTATCTGTTCTTATTCGTTAGGTTCTTATTTGTGTTCTTCTACCAGCTTGATGATAACCGGTTTCTGCTGTAAACCCTGAAGACGTCCTACTTCCTCGCCTTCCTTTAAAAAGAACCAGGGTTGGGTATCCCGTTACGCCATATTCTGCCGTCAAATCTTTGTTCTGGTCGAAATCAACCTTTAAAATGGTTAAGTCGTCGCCGAATTCCTTCTCTACATCTTTCAATACAAATCCCAACATCTTACATGGTCCACAGGTGGTAAAAAAAGTCTGCCAGTACCAGGCCCTTTCCGGCCAGTTCTTTGAATTCTTCGCTGTTTACTTCTTTTAACATAATCTTACATCCTTTCTATCTTTTTGTATTAATTCCACACTGTTTTCCCATTCTAAAGCATACTTTCTTATTTTATTGCAAAATAACAATAAAGTAAAATTCTAATTTTTATCTAACAATAAAATTACGTTATCGTTAGTCACAGGAAAACAGGTGGGGCATGAATCGTTGTTTAATCTTCTAAATTCTGTACGTAATGGGAAGCCTCCTGGGCTGCGATTGCACCATCCGCGCAGGCTGTGATTACCTGACGTAAATTCTTCGTCACACAGTCGCCAGCTCCGTAGACGCCTTCCACCTTCGTGTGCATCTTCTCGTCAACTTCCACGTATCCAAACTGGTTTAACACGCCTAAATCCTTTAAGAATTCCGTGGTCGGTGTGAGTCCGATATATTCAAACACGCCGTCACAGGAAACCGTATTTCTCTTCTCCGGTCTTCGTGGATTTGAAGTGAACGCCGGTAAGCTTTGTATCTCCGGTAAAATCCAGGATATCCTGGTATGGATAAACGGTTACGTGATCCATGGCGCGAAGCTTGTCGCAGGCCATGGGATCTGCCGTTAAATCGAACATGGTTACGATGGTCAGTGATTTAACGATACCGGCCAGGAATATGGATTCCTCGACCGCAGAGTTTCCTCCGCCGATTACCACCACGTCTTTATCGCGGTACTGGGCTCCGTCACAGATGGACACCAGCTGATTCCGTTGCCGCGGAACTTATCTTCGCCCGGGATATCGAGACATCTCGGTCTCGTTCCGGTCGCAAGGATAATGGCCTTTGCCGTAAATTCCTTGTCGTCTTCCTCGCAGAGAACCTTCTTTACTTTTTCCCTCATCAAGATCTCTTTTTACCGTGCCGTAATCGAACGCGATATTTTCAAACTGCTGGGTATGTTCAAACATCTGATAGGCCAGCTCCGCCCGTTGATCGTTCCGACCCCGGATAATTCTGAATTTCATTTGTATTAATAATCTGTCCGCCCGGGGCCAGCTTGTCGAGAAGCAGAACATTCATGTCCGCTCGCCGCGTAGATTGCCGCCGTCATACCGGCAGGACCCGCGCCAACAATAATTACATCATACTGTGCCATGATACATAACTCCTTTCTAAACTTACATTAACAGATTTGCTAACAGGGACGCCGACTACAAGGACGATAATCAGCTCCAGGATAACGAATGGAATCGTATACTGGTAAACGTATTGGTCGGAACCCATTCCTTGTTGCTGTGCAGAATCGCCGCGAACGGGGATGCTGCCGGTGTAATAGCCGCCGATAACAGAACAAAGATGATTAACAGCGTTACGATCGGTGCCGGGTTGGCTCCGGTCTGTGTACAATATGTAACGATAACCGGCTGCAGAATCATACCGATTACCAGGCTGTTGCAGAGGTTGGTTAAGAGAACCGCCATCGCCATCTAAAAGAACGGTGAAGACCATCGGTGACATTCCCTGGAAAATCGGGGAAAGTACGACGCTTAAGAAAGCGGAAACACCGGTATTGTCACTGGTCAGCACGCTTCCCAGCAGGATCGCGGCAACGATGATAAAGTATGCGCCCCAGTTAAAGTTGGTGGCCATAACCTGCGGAATCTCCAAAACGCTCTTTCCGTTGAGACGGATCAGCGCCAGAGCGGCTACCATGAAAAGGGCCAGCCCCAGGCTGTTGGAGGAGAGGAACGCCATTCCCGGCAGTGACGGGAAAAGGCTCGGAAGAAGCATGCCCAGAATCAGAATCACAAAGCTTATGCCGATGACCTTCTGTCTCGGTTCCATAGGCGGAAGCGGATTCTTATTCAGCATATCAACATCGTAATTCTTTTAACTTTGTCACATCCGGGCGAATGACAAACTTTGCAAACAGGATATTGGCTACGATCATAATAAGACCAAGTATAATGGCCACGGCCATGTAAGCCGCATTATTAACAACAATCGGACCTCCGGAAGGTTTGCCGTAATGTTGGTAAAGTTTGTAGCGCCAGACCATTCTGGGCGAACGGCGCCATCAGGGGAAGCCGATCAGGGACGCGACAACCACCAGGGTCAGCATGACGCGGGGAAGTGCATCTCCTTCTTATAACCAACTTCCTCAAACACATCATAGAGAACCGGCCAGAATAAGAAGATCGCAGTAAACGGACTGATACAAAACCGCCCAGAAAAAAATAACAGCCTATACAGATTACGAACATCAGCAGCCAGGGCTTGCCATTCGTGAATTTTTCTCGTTTAAAAAGAAACGGCCTATGTAAAGCGTGATCTTATAATATACAAGACCGCCTGCCATGATCAGCAGGAAAAATACCTGAGCCACAACCGGTGCTCCAAATGCTTCGCTTAAGCAGCCCCGCCATCGGCATATAATTGGATAAGCCAACCATAGCGATGGACATCAGGCTCCCCAAAGCGGATCTACGAATGTCCAAAGATAAAGTGTTCCGATAAAGATTCCCAATACTTCCATACCAATGGAAGTAACCTCCAGGAGGATTCGGGAGTGAAACGGAAAAATACCATAATTCCCTGCACCGATCAGAGAATGAATTAAAAACATTTTTTCTCTCTTACGCTCATTTTGATTCATGCATGTCTTGAAACCCTTTTCTACCATATTGTTAAAAAATATAACAATAAGGGCACAATAAGACCCGAAACATCTCTTTTTTATCTTTTCCGGCTCATTTACTCCCCTGCATTGTTGATCTAATTTTATCATATATCTGCTTATAGAAAAATAACACAGGTTATAAATCTGGTTATTTTGACAAAATTATGATATACTAAATCCGATCTTTTATTACTATCGCAGGGAACGGAGAAAACATGAACGAATCACTCTTAAAATCATCTGAACAGACAGCGGAACGCGCATCCAATGCCCAAGGACATTGTTCTTAATAAAAAGTATGACAAGTATATATCAAACTATGTCTATTTGCTGGAAGAAGAATCTGTGCACTCAACAGCATCACGAAGCAGGGGGAAGAAAAAGTATACTTATACTTCCGCCCGTACCGCCTCATCGGCTTTAACCAGTTTGTCGTCAGTGCGGAAAACTCAACGCCAGTACGCCGGAGTTTTCGGTTGTCACAAAAACCACATGCACCCTTTGCCAGATCCCCCCTATTCCGCCTTTCAGGGAGCTGATCGTTAAGAACCCGGAGTTTAACGCATTTTTATAGAGACACTGGCGGACAACTATAACGATGCTTTGATACATTTTCACTTAATGGGAGGAATCGGTTTGTGGTCCGGCTGTGTCATCTGCTGTTTGAAGTATCACACGGCTCAGGGGGAAGCGGGTCGTTCCCCGTTTTTTACATACGCGGAAATGGCCAAATGCCTGAAATTTGCCACTCCGTAACCGTGTCACGGATTATGGCAAAACTGAAGCAGAAGGGGTATGTGACGAAGCCGACGTCTGGAATTGCGATTGAGCAGGAGGACGCGCTGCGCAGGAATTGATTAATTCGGAATCCCGCTTTCAGTATTGAAAGCGGGATTCTCTTATAAGTTATATTATTATTTTTACAAACGGTCTTAATCCAGTTAAAAAGTTCTTCCAGATCATAATCGCCTGCGTGAGGAACTCCCCATGGCAGATGATAGTCCACTAAAGTCCTTCGTTTTCGCAGTCCAGCTGTCAGTATGGCGGAAATCGCAAAGGGGATGTGTCCCGGTCCGCGGCTCCATGACGGATTCGGAAATACTTTGCTTTCTTTTGCAATCGGATCCTGTATGTAATTCATGGGATTCATCTGTCTGATCTGAACTCGTCCGCCATTTTCCGGAAACCGCAGAATGTTTTAATGAAAAATGATGTAAAATGACGACGCTCTGTGTCAGAAGAACCGAACAATTCATTTTCCGGGGTGGCAAGATGCACACATCATCAAAGGCTGGAGCCGTCTTCATTCTCGTCCGGTACTTAATGAAAGAATCCCAGTCCAGCCCCACTGGACGGCCGTTTCCATTGTCAGCCAGGTCAATACTTCCAGGTCAGTACCGCATTCTGCCGCACGATCAGCTGACTTAAGAACATACTCTGCAATATATTCCTTAAAGCTCCCGTTTTCCGTCTTCCTTAAGGGTAAGCTGTCTCCCGGAATCTCCTACCAGTTTCAGGCTGTTTAAATAAGATGGAAAAAGCAGTTTCTCCATGGCAGATAGTTTCTTCTGCTCTTCCGACATAACACCGCTTTTCTCTCCCCCAGTAGTAATCATCGAACCCACAAAATTCCCATTCATATGCCATATCCGCATGTTCCAAATTTGTAATTGGACAGTAACAGGAGGCGCATACACATCGTCGGTTTCCTCCGCGGCTCCGATCTCTTCTAAATATGGTTCGTAATCCGGGTGATTTCCCGTTGTTCCCAGGAGTGCTGATAAAGGCTCCGCCGGCGCTTGTCCCATTGGAGATAATCTTATCCACATCTCCTGGTATTTGGTCCCGGTTATGCTTAAGATAACGGATCGCGCCTTTAAATCCACAATACAGGCAGGTGCATTTCCAATAAACGCGCCTTTTTCATCCTTCAAGCCACGGCCCTCTGGCACCGGGAGAGACTACAACATAACCATTTTAAAATGGCATAAAACGACGCGTTGGGCTCTCCACTCCGGTTGGGTCCCGGCGGTTCAGGCAGTCCCGGCATATAACCGCCTACCGTATTCGGAAAAACACAGGCACCTTTTTTAACTGCTCTTTCCCGTCCGCTTCCTCATAGTACCACTCGGGTACAAAAATACTCAGACTTTGATGTTCCCTGTCCACCGGCTTTCCAGCATAGACTATATTCTCAAAGGCGCGGTATTTGATATGCTTATCAGTATGCTGATTTCCCGGATCGTATAATTTTCCTCATGAAACTTAAGTGATATGCTCATTGTATCCTCCTGTCAGTTATAAAGCCAGGAAGATGCTTCCTCCGTATACGTCACATCTCCCGGGAATACGATATAATCATCTTTCGTTCTGACATTCTCGATCCCTTTACGGAAAACGTAATAATTTGTCTTATTCATAAGAGGATAAATCGGAATATTCTCCATGAAAATAGAAACAAGCTTTGACACTTTTTCATTATCCCCATCTTTTAAAGCTTCGTCAGTACATTCTGGAATTCATCATCATCCCAAAATCCGCGGATATTCTTATTGCGGTTTACCTGGTTGCCAAAAAGAAGAACAGAATTGATCCCTTGGTTGTATACTCGTTAATCTGCATGTCCCAGGTGTCCTTCTGGGTCAGAAGTGTATTATAAGAACCTGCGTCAAAATGCTGATTTCCACTTCAATGCCGATCTGCTGTAAATACGTCTGGATAATCTCCGCTGCCGCTTTATGAGTGCTTACGTCATCGGTAGCAAGTCTGAGTTTTAGCTCTCAGGCTGGTATCCTGCTTCTGCCAGGCAAGTCTTTTGCCTTTTCCTGGTCAAACGCATAAGGATTGCTGTTTTCCAGATCATCGCTCCATTCAGGATTATTTGGAGTCACCACAGAACAGGCCGGATAGGCGAAGCCTTTATATACAGCCGCCACAATTGCTGAATTATCAATAGCACATGAAATGGCCTGTCTTAATGATTTGTTACTGCAAACACTTCCTTCAGAACTGTTTAAAATAAAGACTGGGTGTCTTTGCTGGTTTCACTTCAAGAACATCATAATCGCTGTTGTTCATCAATCCTTCCAGCTCCGTCAGCGGTGGATCATAGACAAAATCCCCATCACCGCTCTCCAGGAAATAGTTCTCTGAGCTTCTTCCGGAATAAATTTATAAATGATACGGTCCACGTTCCTCTGCTGAATCTCGGTTTGTCCTGCATTCCAGTAGTTCTCATTCTTCTCAGCACAACTTCCACGCCCGGTGTATAACCTGTCACCTTGTACGGTCCGGTACCTACGGGGGTAGTAATCATCTGGTCTTTACTCTCCTCAAAATCGGCTTTTGATACAATGTCAATTCTCGTAATATCGTTTCCAGAACAGTACATTCTGCTGCAGAATCGGAATTACCATGGTGTAATCATCCGTGATTTCAATATTATCATAATCGATATTGGTGGTATGGCGCGCAAATTCTGCAGAATCCTTTGCGTATTCAAGGCTGAATTTCACATCTTCTGTGGTTAATTTCTTTCCGGAATGTGTAGTGATATTATCATAAAGCGTAATCTTTAAATGAAGCTCATCGATCCATTCAAAGTCCTTTACGAGCAGAGGGATACCTCTCCATTATAATCCCACTCGAACAGTCTTTCGTAGTAATTCATGCGCTGTTCCATAAATGCCCTGTTGGTTAATGGTGGAAGGCTGTAAGCTGGAAGGATCATTGGTAATCTCCATCACGATTGTAGATTGTCCTTCTTCCTTTGCTCCATTCTGGGCTGTCTCTGCGTTCTTCGTATCCGCAGTTCCAGCCGTTCCCGCAGTTTCACCGTTCCCTCCGCAGCCGGACATAACACCAGCCGTCATTGCTGCGACCAGCAGCAGGGATACTATTTTTCTTCTCTTCATAAACTTTTCCTCTAATTTATCTCTTTTGCCCTGATACAGGAAACAAAATGATTTTCACTCAATTCGAAAGTTCCTGCGGCTTTTGCATGCCTCTGCCGCATAGGGACAGCGCGCCATAAAGCGGCGGCCCGGTTTTGGCTCTATGGGAGAATAACCTCTCCTGTCAGTTTGACAAAATTTCTCTTTGCATGGATATTGGGTACCGGTATAGCGGATAGCAGTGCCTTAGTATAAGGATGAACCGGATTTCTGAACAGTTCTTTTGTAGCCGCCCGTTCCACCATCTGCCCCAGATACATGACGCAGATCTCATCGAGATATACCTTACTACAGATAAATCGTGGGTAATAAACACGTAGGTCAGTTTTCGCTCTTCCTGCAAATCCTGCATCAGATTCAAAATCTGTGCCTGGATTGGAGACATCCAGTGCCGATACAGGCTCGTCACATACTACAAAATCGGATTCAGTGCCAGTGCCCTTGCAATCCCAATTCTCTGTCTCCGTCCGCCATCCAGTTCATGAGAGGATAGGAATTACCCAAACGTTTATCGATTCCCACCGTCTCCATGATCTTTGCTGTCTCAGTCTCAATCTCGGCTGCAGAATAGTGTTCTGCCAGCTGAAGGGTTCCCGGATTGTTTCAATAGCTGTCATACGCGGATTTAAAGAAGAGAACGGATCCTGGAATATAATCTGCATGTTCTCCCTCAGTTCCCTGAGCTTTTCTGGTACTAACCCGGGTAATATCCTCCCCCTTGAAGATGATCTTACCTTCCGTACTTCCAACAGGTGGATCATGGTTCTGCCCAGTGTCGATTTTCCGCATCCGGACTCTCCAACGATCCCCACTGTCTTCCCCTTTTCTATGGAAAAGACACATCATCCACCGCATGAAGCAGCCCTCTTGGGGTCTTAAAATACTTTTTTTAAATGGTGTACTTCAATAATTTTTTCCATATCATGTGGCCTCCTTCCTTCCGCGGCTTTCGCACGGGTATAGTGTCCTGGTTCTGTTTCTTTCAGCGGCGGAACCGTTTTTTCACATGCCTCAGAAGCATACGGGCAGCGGGTGGAAACTTGCAGCCTTTGGAAGCGCCGTCGGATCTGGAACCAGCCCATGAATCGGTGTCAGCCTTGTCTGATCATCGGCCAGGCTCGGCAGGGCGTTAAACAGCCCCGTAGTATAGGGATGAGCAGGGCGGTCAAAATATCCTCCGCAGATCCCGTCTCCACAATTTCACCAGCATAGACAATGGCCACCTTATCACACATCTGAGCTACGATTCCCAGATCATGGGTGATCAGAATCATAGCCGTATTCAGCTGCTCTTTCAGTTTCGTCATCATTTCCAGCACCTGTGCCTGTATTGTGACATCGAGGGCCGTCGTGGGTTCGTCGGCAATCAGCAGTTCAGGATTGCATGCCAAAGCCATGGCAATAACGACTCTCTGCTTCATTCTGCCTGAAAACTGATGAGGATACTCTCCATACCGTTCTCCCGGTATCCCCAACCATTTCCAGCATTTCCACAGCTCTTTTTTATGGACTCCTTACCTTTTAAATTTTCATGGATCTTCACTACCTCGGCAATCTGCTCACCAACGGTGAATACCGGATTCAGTGCAGTCATCGGATCCTGAAAGATCATGGATATCTTCTTTCCTCTGATCTTCCTCACCTCTTTTTTCCTTCATGGCCAGCAGATCCTTTTTGTCCATACATGATCTTACCGTTTTAATTTTCGCGGGCGGATCCGGAAGAATGCTCGGAGATTGCCTTAGCTATCGTTGTCTTTCCTGCGCCGGTTTCCCCACTAACCCCAGTGTTTCACCTTTATTCACGGTAAACGACACACCATTTACGGCACATACCGTTTCTTCACTCAATACATACCGGACTTCAAGTCCTCCACGCTTAATAAAGCGCGGTTTTGATGATTCGCCTCCATGGCTATCCTCCTTTATCAGTTTTCAGTCTCGGATCCAGCGCATCCCTCAATCCATCTCCCAACAGGTTCAATGACAATACTACAATCATGATGGTGATTCCCGGATAAATAATTACGTGGGGATTACTGCGGATATAGCTTCTGCCAGCAGACAGCATGGCTCCCCCACTCTGCCTGAGGGGCTGTACGCCGAGCCCGATAAAGCTCAAACTGGCCGAGGTAAGAATAGCCGTAGCCACACTCATGGTTGCCTGGACAATGATAGGAAATCGCATTTGGAAGGACGTGCTTAAAATGATCCTCCGCTCTCTCGCATTAATAGAACGGGCCGCCTCACGTATTCCATACCTGAACATTTAGACACGACGCCCTCGTCATTCGCGTAAATCCGGGTATCTGGGAAATTGTCAAAGCCAGAATACAATTCATATATCCGGGCCCGAGCGTGGCGGATATTGCAATGGCCAGTAAAATAGCAGGTACCGCCTGAAGCACGTCAGAAGACGCATAATCACCATATCCACCTTTCCACCATAGTATCCGGACACAGCGCCCAGAATCACTCCCAGCGCGGCGGCCAGCGCCACAGAAATAAGTCCCAAAGTCAGAATTTCTGCCTCCGTAGATCAATCTGCTTAACATATCACGTCCTAAATTGTCTGTTCCCAGCCAGTGTTCTCTGCTGGGTCCAGCCAGTGTATTGAATAAATCCTGTTCTTCATATCCATATGGAGCGGCGATCGGCGCGAAAACCGCCAGAAGAGCGGTTATGATAAGAACGATCAGTCCGGCGACAGCCAGCTTATTTTTGCCAGACGCTTCCATGTCATAAAGAACATACTCTCTTTTTTCTTCATCGTATCCATCGTCTACTCCTTATTTTACAGTTTTTGCCGTCTTATAACGCGCCTTGATTCTTGGGTCAATGTATGCGTATAATATATCTACAGCCAGCATGACCAGGCTGAATGTGAAGGGCGATATATAGGACACTCCCTGGATTACCGGATAATCTCTCTGATTGATCGCCGTAACCATATACATTCCCAGACCTGGTATGGAGAAAACCGTCTCCGTCACAACAACTCCCCCCATCAGCCAGCTGAGAGTTCCTCCCGCCGCTGTAACCACAGGAATCAGAGCATTTCTCAACGCATGGACATAGGTAACCTTAAACTTTGACACGCCCTTTGCTTTGGCAGTAACGATATAATCCTGCCGGATTACCTCCAGCATACTGGAACGCGTCTGTCTCGCAAGACCGCCCGCAGCTCCTATCGCCAGAGATATGCAGGGAAGCAGGGATTCCTTAAACGTTCCCCAGCCGCTGGAAGGAAGCCAGCCAAGTTTCAGGGCAAAGACAATTGACAGTACAAGTCCAATCCAGAAACCCGGCATGGAGGCTCCCACCAGAGCCGCAACCATGGAGGCATTGTCCACCCAGGTATTCTGGGTGTGGCGGCCAGTACCCCATTACCATTGCCAAATAACACTGCGATAATGGTGCTCTCAACCGCAATAGCAAAGGATACTTTAAACCGTGCAACAATCTCCGTTGACACCTCTTTTTATTTACATATGAAACGCCAAGACTTCTGTCTACCAGAAGCTGCTTTAAGTAATTGCCATACCGGACCAGATATGGATCATCAGCCCCCACTCATCCCTTAACTCCTGTACTTCTTCTTCCGTAGCTTCCGCCCCAGAAGATTTCTGGCCGGATCGCCATTTGCAAAATAGAGCAGGGTGAAAATCAACAGTGTTACTCGAACATAACCGGAATCATCATCAAAATCCGCTTTCCTATGTACTTAATCATAATTCCTTCTCCACGTCTCCCTTTCTTTTTTCTGATAATAAACGTGCCAGTCCCATTTTCGACTATACTCCTTTCCTCCTTCCCCGCGCCTCCCCATAATATTATGCACTTTATCATTCTTTTCTTTTTCCGTCCGCGTTATCTTGTGTATTTAAGATAATCAAGACTGGTTAGAAGCGGTTTACTTGTCTGTTTTACTGATTATACGCTACCATTCTTATAAGTGTCCAATACCCGTTTTCAATTTGTATATAAAATGTATTTTATAATAATGATATAAAACCATTGAGAATTAATTACTTGACGTGTCGCCTCATCCTGATTAAGATAAATATAAATTTCATATTTCACAGGAGGAGGAGTACCATGCCATTCAACACAAAAAAGCACTGCAAAACTACGTTCCCAAGCAGATACCCGCAGAGAACAAAAAGGTTATAAAACTGAATATATCTATCAGGAGACTGGTATGTCTGGGACTGCGAACCTAAAAAAAGCTCCGTTTCTTCCGGATTTGTTCTCTGACCACTGCTGGCCTCATTGCCGGCTTCTTCCTTGCCGGAGCGCTTCAGCGGACGTTCTGCAATACCATTTCTTTTCGTGGCAGTACCTTCGCTCCTTTCCAGTGTGGCACTCATGCTGGGAACATATGGGCTGTTTCCCCCTTTTACGTGTTCCCAGGCTTCCTGTGTACGATTTTCGTTCCATGCATTTAATGGTACAGGCCGGATTCGCGGCCTATACCATCTTAATTTTCATTGCGGCGGCAGCCTGCTTCTCCTCTATTGCCTCTGGACGCTGGACCTCCGTCAGTCGTGAACTTTTACTGCCCTCTGTTACCTGACACGCGGTATGCTGTCGCTCACAATTTCCCTCCGCTTTGCAGACTTCCCTGTCATCTGGCGGATGGGGGCGCAGTAACCGAGGGCACCTTACACTTTCAAAAATGCGGCCGCATCCGCCGACAGTCCCGGCAGATGCGACCCGCATTTTTGATTCATACATTTTCCGATGCTATTCTTCTGTTTCTCCAGACCAATAACTATTTCCGGGCACTGCCGCCCGCCTCTAATTTATCTTTCACATAGCTTAAGAATTTTCTGTTCGTCTCGGAATTTAAAGTCATGTCCGACCAATAAAGTTTTGATGCCGTTTCCTTCAGAATTCCTGCCTCCGGTATCAGTACAATATTCTCGCACTGTTCATAAACTTCCTTCCAGGAGTTCGGGATAAATCCAAAGACATTTCCCTGGGAAATATAACGCGCCTTATAAAATGCGTCATTGGTCACAAAGGCACATTTCGGGATAAAGCCGCTCATCACGCATGCCTTATATTCGCTTTCATAACCTCCATCCTCGTCTTTTAAAAAACAGAATTTCTCGTCCTTTAACTCTTCAAATGAGATAGATTCTTTCTTTGCCAACGGATGATTCTTAGGAACAATAACGTAATCATACCGTGAATCAATAGTCAGTTCATGGTTAAACATCGGAATCCCCTCGTAGGCCAGACCGATAATAAAAAATCGAAGGCTGAGTAGGCGAAAGGTTCGCCCATGGTGCTGCCGTGCACATTGAAGCCGATCCCCGATTCTCTCCGCTGAAAAACTGCCGATCAGGGGAAAACAGTTTCTCATTGTAATTCATAAAGCCAATATTGATCCCTCTCCATCAAGGCTTTTTCATTGGTTGGAACCTTGCATTTCGTTAACCAGATTTAAAATCTGCCTCGTCATGTTAAGAAAATACTTCCCATAGCTGTTCAACACAATTTTCCTTCCATTGCGGTCAAACAGCTTTACTCCCAGTTCCTTTTCCAGACGTATGATACAACTGCTCAAGGATGGCTGGAAACGTGCAGTTCTTCCGCCGCCTTAGACATGCTTTGATACTTCGCTATCCGTTCAAAATACTGAAGCCGCAGTAATTCCATCTCATCTCCCCCTTAGTTTTCATTCATTTCACGATTCTTTTATTATATCACTGCAGTGTTTTTTTATCGAGTATAATTTTCATTTTATATGGTAATTGACTTTCCGTATTGGACAGATGGGAATTCCGGTTTTTATAATAGAGGTATCAAAAACTAAGGAGGGTTATATGTCTGATATGATTGAAATGAACAAACCCCTGGAATGTGATGTCCTCGTGGCAGGCGGCGGTGTCGCCGGTCTTATGGCGGCCATTGCCGCAGCAGAGAAGGGGCTAAGGTAATCGTGGCAGAGAAGGCCAATTCTAAAAAGAAGCGGTTCCGGCGCTACCGGAAACGATCATTTTTCTGTTATATTCCGGCAGTCCATGGGGATGATCCGTCTGAATTTATCCGGGAGATGGAGGAGTCACAGATCGGCGGAAATAATGATATGGATCTCGTTCGACGATACGTAGCGGAATCCTTTAACCGGGTAAAGGACTGGGACAGCTGGGGCGTGGGAATGCGGGAGCACGGCGACTGGGAATTCAACGGCCACGCAAAGCCTGGTCATCTGCGGGTATGGCTGAAATACGCAGGCAGGGAACAGAAGCCGATATTTACCCGTGAAGCTATAAAGCGGGGGGTAACGATATTAAATCACCATCCGTTTGCTGATGTGATCACAGACGGGCATAACCGAGTTGCTGGAGGCATCTGTATCGATATCACGGGAGAGGTACCCAAAATGCAGGTAATACGGGCGAAGAGCGTGGTTCTCGCCACCGGCAGCGTAAACCGGCTTTTCGGTTCTAAAACCATGGGTTGGATGTTTAATAACGCCGGCTGCCCTTCTGATGTCTGTACCGGCAGAGCCGCCGCTTTACAAAAGCCGGTGCCAGGCTCGTTAATCTGGACCGTACGGGTACAGGAGCTGGCTGCAAGTATTTTAACCGCGGCGGTAAAGCCACATGGCTCGGTGTATATAGTGACATCTCAGGGAAAACCATTAGGCCCCTTCGTCACAAAGCCGTCAAAAGAATACGGCGATCTGGCTGGTGGTATCTGGCATGACATGTTTTCTATCAAACGCAGTCAGGTGAACCCGTATTCATGAACTGCTCTGAATGTACAGATGAACAGCTGGATTATATGCTTTGGGGATTAAGCAACGAGGGAAATGTCGGAACACTGGACCATCTGGCTTCGGAGGGCTTTGATTTTCGAAAGCATATGGTCGAATTCGACTGCAAAGATGGCGGAAACATCGGCGGCGGTATTGATATCTCTGTCGATGCCCAGTGCACGGTGGACGGTCTCTTCGCCGCCGGAGATGAAACGGAAATTTCCGTGCCGATATGGGGAGGAGCAGCCACTTATGGTCATATCGCAGGGGTCAGCGCAGCCTGCTGCAGTCGTGGGCAGACACTGATTCCTGCCGAAGAGATGGAAATTGTAACTGCCCGTGCACACCATTACAGTGAAATCATTTCCAGGACACTGATACGGCAACTCCCGACTGGAGGGAAATCAATGTGGCCATCCAACAGGTAATGACCGATTACTGTGGCCCTGAGGTGAGAAGCGAGCATATTCTCACCACAGGACTCAGCCATTTAAAGCGGCTTCAGGCGAAAGCGGCCACGGTTCACTGTGCAGACAGCCATGAATTCATGCGCTGTCTGGAAGCAGAAGATCTGGCACTGCTGGGTGAACTCGCTTTTGTCAGTGCTCTGGAACGCAAAGAAACCCGCGGCAAACACAACCGCGTCGATTACCCATTCACTAATCCGCTGTTAAACAACAAGTTCGTGACTGTCGAAAAGGTGAACGGTGTTCCTCCACCGGCTGGCGCGATAAGCATAAATAGAAAGCGAGGTGCGGATTATGCCGCCAATTATAGATAAGAAAAATGCATCGGCTGTCATACATGTGTTGATATTTGTCCCGTAGATGTCTATGGGCAGAAGCAGACGAAAAAAACTGCCCCCTGTGATCCAATATCCCGATGAGTGCTGGCATTGTAATGCCTGTGTCTTTGACTGTCCGGTAAAAGCGCTATCTCTGCGGATACCGGCACCTGCATCTATAGTCTTTGTAGATGCGCCGAAGAAAGAATCCTGATCAGGAAACTTGATTGTCTGAACAAAAAAGGTACCATCCGGAGTCTGTACTCACGGATGGCACCTTTTTTATTGTCCTTTATTTATAAAACCTTACTCAAAAAGCCCTTAAGCCTCTCATTCTTCGGATGTTCGAAGAATTCCTTCGGCTCGTTCTCCTCCAGGAAGTATCCGCCATCCATGAACATGACGCGGGTCGCAACTTCTCTGGCAAAGCCCATCTCATGGGTAACCACCACCATGGTCATCTTCTCGTCCGCCAGATCCCTCATAACGTTCAGTACTTCGCCGACCATCTCAGGATCCAGAGCAGACGTCGGTTCGTCAAAGAGCATGACGTCCGGGTTCATACACAGCGCGCGGACAATGGCAATTCTCTGCTTCTGTCCGCCCGAAAGCTGATTCGGATATGCAGACGCCCTGTCGGCTAAGCCTACCTTTTCAAGCAGGGTCATGGCCTGGGCCTGAGCCTCTTCTTCGCTTCGTCCCTGAGTTTTACAGGGGCCAGCGTTAAATTCTTTAAGATTGTCATGTGCGGGAAGAGATTAAACTGCTGGAATACCATCCCCATCTTCTGGCGGTGGCGGTCGATATCTGTCTTCTTATCCGTAATATCAGTTCCCTCGAACAGAATATGGCCAGAGGTCGGCTCCTCCAGTCTGTTTAAACAGCGGAGAAACGTGCTCTTACCGGAACCGGAGGGTCCGATCACAGACAACATCGCCCTTTATAGATGTCGACTGTAATATCCTTTAAGACATGGATACTCCCCGGGAATTTCTTGCCTAAGTTCTGTACCTGAATCAGAGGCTCTTCCATACCTCCCGCCGAACGTACGCCTTTCCATATTTTCTCTAGTGCTCACTTCTGCTCAGCCTCCTCTCCAGTAATTTTACAAGGTAGGAAAATATCATTACCATAACAAGATAAATAAGAGCCACAGCGATGAGCGGCATGAACGCGGAATACGTCCGGCTTCTTGATGATATCACCGCCCTTGGTTAAATCCTGCAGGCCGATGTAACCGGCTACGGAAGTTTCTTTTTTAAGAGCACGATAAACTCATTGGCCCAGCGTCGGAACCACATTCTTGAAGGCCTGCGGCATGATGATATACCACATGGTTGCGTAGTTGAAGCCCAGGCTCCGCCCGGCTTCAAACTGGCCTCTCTCGATGGAGCTGATACCGCTTCGGAAAATTTCAGCCACGTAGGCTCCCGAGTTGATACCGAAAGCCAGGATTGCCGTAGTTACCATACCCGGATTAATCGCAACAAAGATAACAAAATACACGATCATCAGCTGAACAACCACCGGTGTTCCGCGGATTACGGTCAGATACACGGTACAGACTGCATTTAAAATCTTCAGCTTATGGGTATTCTCATAAGTAGACCGGATAATAGCAACCAGAAAGCCCAGAACGATTCCGATGAGAACCGCAAAAATGTAATTTTCAGGGTATTCTGGAGACCGTCCGTAATGTATTTCCAACGGTTGTCTTCGATAAAGTTAAAATAAAAAGTCAGCGACTAATTTTTTTCCCACATGGCACTCTTCCTTTATATTATTCTGCGGTAATATACTTATCCACGATCTTCTGTAACTCGCCGGATTCCTTCAATTCTTTGATAGCGGCATTCATCTTTCAATTTTCCTTTCCGTGTTGCCCTTCTTTATGGCAATTGCATACTCTTCCTCGGTAAACGCTTCATCCAGGATCTTTAAGCCTTCATTCTCCTTAACGAATACTTTTGCAGGCTCACGGTCGATGATCACTGCGTCCAGCTTATCCTGAGTTAATGCCATAACGGCTTCCATACCCTTATTAAATCTCTGAACCTCAGCATTCTCGACATCATCCGCATAAATATCACCGGTTGTTCCGGTCTGTACGCCGATCTTCTTGCCTGTTAAATCAGCCGGCGCGGCGATCGCACTGTCCTTCCTTCACGATAATCACCTGTGCCGCCTCTGCATATGTTTCTGTAAAATCTACATTTCTTAAACGTTCTTCATTTACGGTCATACCTCTGCCGCGAAATCAGCTTTACCGGACTGGATAGCCGGAATCAGGGAATCGAAATGCCATATCCTGAATCTCCAGTTCCATACCCATCTGATCCGCAATCGCTCTTGCAATATCAGCGTCGATACCAACGATGGTATTATTCTCATGGTACTCATATGGCGGGAACTCGGCGTTCGTTACCATAACGATCTTGCCGCCGGCGCTTCTGTTTTCTCTCTTGTATCGGCCGGTGTCTGCTGCTGTATCTGTGGATCCTGCTGCTGTATCTGCTGTTGTTGTCTCTGCTGCTGCAGTTGTTGTCTCTGTAGCGGATTTTGAGCTTCCGCAGGCGGTAAGTGCTGCGGCCATCATACGGCTGCTGCAAGTACTAACACGTTCTTTTCATAATGAATCCTCCTCATATATGCACTTTTTTTCTGCATAATTATAGAAATAAGTATCAGTTATACATTATATAGCATTTTTTGAAATTATTCAAGTGTTATTTTATCTGGTTTAGCACTGATTTATCCTCTCTGAAGTTAAAAATCACAATAATAGAATAAGCTGTTTCAAAGACGATGTTTCGGACAGCCCCTAATATGACACATGTACTTAATGATCCAGCCATTCACCCGCCACCGGCCGCTTTTCCGCCGCTTCTTTCCTGCTTATCCCGGCGTTTATTTTCATACATTCTGTCGTCTGCAAGCCTCATAAGTTCTTCCATATCCCTGCATTCTCCGCTGTATGCAATACCGTAACTCACCCAGAGTTCAAACGGATATTCCGGAAGAATTGAAAGCTCTTTTAATGCCCACTGGGCATTTTTAATGCCGGCTTTGACCCGTTCGATTCCATCTTCCGCCGTCATCAGTAAAAATTCATCACCGCCGTACCGGCTGACAATATCATCCGCTCCCGCCGCTTCCTCCAGGGCATGCGCAACCGCCGCAAGATACCGGTCTCCTGCATCGTGTCCCAGATTATCATTCACCGGCTTTAAATTATTCAAATCAGCAAAGCATATATAAAAAAGGAATTCCGTTTTCATAATGGTACAGCATGGCCTTTCTGGCCACTTCACGGCTTTGACAGCCTGTCAGGACATCATGGAACGCTAACTGCTCCAATTCTGTTCCAGAATTTTATGTGAAATCAGCTCTTTTCTGACCGAATAACTCTGCCTTTCAAAATGCTGAAGCTCCGTCAGGGGTATGTATATGGCTAATTCCAATATAGTATCCAATTAACACGCAGATACCCGACTTCATTCCCCAAAGCTTTATGATCGGTTCATTGCTCGGAGTAAAATAAATCAGTAAGTTTAAGTCCAGATAGATAAACAGAGAAAGTACAAGGCATAAAGAGAAGATAAGGTTCACCGGTTTGTCCGGATTCTCCTCTTTTTCCGCCCAGTCATGAAACTTATGCTGAAGCCCCCAAAAAGCCCAATCCGGCCAGAACAAAACCGGCTGCAATGGGGTACGGCTTCAAACTGGCTATACTGCTACTGATTCTGGAATCAAAGGCCGCCAGAGACTGATTTACAAGCAGGGCAGTTCCCGACCTTGTAATAAAATTGAATGCCAGACCAATCATAGCCCCCTGGATTCCGCAGAAAAGGCTCATAGTCCACGGCACCCGGTACAGCAAAGGCAATTTCCAGAACCAGAAACACTGCAAAAATCGTCCAGTTGATAATCAGATAAAACCGCAGCTGGGAGATCAGCATAAATACTTCTGTAGTTGATAATAAAAGTCACAACACTGCGCTTCCATTTTGGAAGCTTCTTTCCGGTCAGATAATCGATGTAGGCAAACATATGGTGATTGTATATGTATAGCATACAGCCACAAACATGGTATAATAACCCCTTCCAGGACAGTACAAGACTCATTTATACATTCCCTTTTAAACTGCATTTTGTTAACATACATCCGCCGGTCGCTTTCCTCCCCCGAAGCAGTTCTTCTAAATCAAAAGGCTCTTTTGTGAGGAGCAGACACTACCCCATAACTGAAAGACGGTCTGTAGCCTTCCTGCCGGCGGTTCCAAAGCAGTTCATTTACCTTCTTAAGCATGGATTCCAACCCTTCTTTTTCCCGCGCTGTTAGAAACAATCATAAATTCATCACCGCCGATCCTGGAAAGAATATCACTTTTATTTAAGCTTTCATTCAGGCTGTCAGCGATCAATTTCAAGTATCTGTCCCTCCTGATGGCCAAGAGATATCATTTACCTTTTCAGTCCGTTCACATCGATATAGGCGACCGTTACCTCCAGCCCGTCCTTTTGCATGGATTCCAGCATTTTCCATTGCATATCTTCTGGTAAATGCCCGGTCAGGCCATCTATAGGCCAGCTTCTTGTAAAATCATCTGACGCTTCACACATGCTCGGCCCGTTTCCTCCTCCAGCCGGTAATATTCTGCTTCATAATGGGCCTTTTCAATAATTCTATGGGTAAGGCCAGAAAAAGAATAAACTGGATCATCAGGAGAATGCACCCAATTAAAAAAGACGGACAACAGAGAGTAAGGCAGTACAAAGACACAGGAAGTGCTGTCAAATATCAGATATCCAAGTGCATACCATTCAAAAAAAAATCAGTTGGTTAAACCGCTTTTCATCACTGGTTAAAAGTGTGATCCAGTCTGCAAAAATCTTTTTTTTTCCACAGCATATTCATTAAATGAATCATAATCAATGTAATACACAAAGCCAATTATGCAGTATGTATTACCGAGATAGACGTCTCTTTAACATGGACCCGGTCACAAATGATACGGGCCATGTTGATCAGGTTAACAGCAACGAAGCAAACGCTGAAAAATTCATCCAGAAAAAGATTCAGCCTTGCTTTCTTCCAATGACCAGAATGTCATTCCGTAGCCGCAGAATATCAAGAGATAAATAAATGGCAAAATGAATGTACCAGCCTGAAAAGAAAATTCCTGCTTTTACAAAGGCTCTTATCATATATTCCACTTTTTGTTCCTGTCTCACCTTCCCGATCCCCTGGCAGCTGACGATCCTGAGTTCATTCATATAAAGAAGAAAAATGATTACGATCCAAAGCAGTGCCCTCTCCGTACTTCATCTGCCACTTATCCCCTTTTTTATTGTACAGCTATTTAATATTTTTCTTTATTGTACCAAATAATATTCATTCTGTCTCACAGTAAAAAAAACTTCTTTCCGGCTGAAACATGGTGTTGTTCACAGTTTAACTCTGAGAAGGATTGTCTCAGAATGCAGAAGAGGCAAAAACACCCTGAAGTAATCTTCCGGCTGTCCTGCCCTCTCTGCTTAATTACCTGAAACAGGTATTTTTCACTTTTCATCGTTCCTCTGCCGCTATCTCGATTCTCTGGTCCGGCTTTAATACCACCGTATGAACCTTACCGCCGTTTCCCAGAAATTCCACTTCCTCAAACCCGCGTTTATCCCACGATCCGTAAACTCCGGTAATCCTTCCGTTACCAGGGTTAACACCAGGTTCACCTCATAATCCACGCGGCTGGTCACTGACGCAGTCACCCTGTCCTCTGATTTCTGATACGTAAAATCGAACTCGCCGCTCCCTGTCCTTGCATGCTTCCATTCGAAACCGCTTCCCGGAGAAATGGTTTGAAATTCAGCGTCTTTGCAACGGTGCGTCGTAGCGGACTCGAGAATCTGTGTCATAAACAGACTGGCTACTCCGGCTGCCCAGCCGCATTTTCCGCGCAGCAGTCATTCAAATTGGTACGGCCACCACCAGAACCATCCAGATCACAGAACCCTGCGCCCCATTCATGGTCTCTATCCACAGCCCTGAGAATGCAGGTCAGCGTCACCAGACCGCGTCCAGATTTGATGCACTGTGCTGACTTCACTGGAGGAAAATCTGGCATAATTTCACCACTGACCATCACATGTCTTATAGTCAAAACGGAATCATCTTTCCGCACTAGGTCAGTCCCATTTATATATAAACCAGAGCCGAACTTTTCACAATTTTATATCCGATCTCCATACTGATAATCTGAATCTGCCCCTGTCACCATATAGTCTCAAGGCTTTTAATATTATGAAATTCATCCATTTTTCATTTCTCCTGGGATCTCCGAATTCCATAAATGATGAACCTGTAAGGGAGCCTCTGAACCACTGCTGAAACAGCCACACATCTCCCTTTTAGCAAGCACTTCCTCCAGTATCTCTTTCTGAAAAATAGGAAAACTCTCTGTCTGCTGTCGCCTCATAATACAGAACTTTAAGTGAGAACATGTCAGAACACCCAGTTAGAGTGGGCCACCTCTGGTAATTTTGCAGATCCCTCCTCCGACGGATCCCATGCTCTAAAAACCATAGACAGGCCACGGAAAACAGATCCAGCATATAGTAAGAACAGTGTTGATGGTCTTATCCAGA
>VOFH01003566.1_pt1 | contig 49734 bp, 52 predicted proteins | sample 5384091 | NCBI WGS metagenome assembly VOFH01 (sample SAMN12384727, study PRJNA508395) | human gut metagenome | isolation source: healthy gut G | host: Homo sapiens
GACACGCTCGTTGCGCTGGGCTCGAGCGCCGCATTTTTGTACAGCACTTACGCGCTGTTTGCCATGACTGGCGCGCAGGTCCGGGGCGATATGGACGCGGTCATGGATTACATGATGGACTTCTATTTTGAGTCCGCCGCCATGATCCTCACGCTCATCACCGTCGGCAAAATGCTCGAGGCCCGCTCAAAGGGCAAGACGACGGACGCCGCTCAAAAGCCTCATGAAGCTCGCGCCCAAAACGGCGACGGTTGTAAGAGGCGGCAAGGAAGAGACCGTCCCCATCGAGCAGGTGCAGCACCGGAGACATCTTTGTCGTCCGCCCCGGTGAGAGCATCCCTGTGGACGGCGTCGTCGAGGAGGGCACGAGCGCGGTCAACGAGGCCGCGCTGACCGGCGAGAGCATCCCGGCGGACAAAGCCCCCGGCGATACGGTCTCTGCCGCAACGGTCAACCAGTCGGGCTTTCTGACCTGCCGCGCCTCGCGCGTCGGCAGGACACGACGCTCTCGCAGATCATCCAGATGGTCTCCGACGCGGCGGCGACCAAAGGCCGCCGATTGCCAAAGGTGGCCGACAAGGTCTCCGGCATTTTTGTCCCCGCGGTCATTTCGATTGCAATTGTTACGACGATTGTCTGGCTGCTGTCGGCAAGCCCTTGGGCTACAGCGCTGGCGCGCGCCATCTCCGTGCTCGTCATCAGCTGCCCGTGCGCGTTGGGTTTGGCGACGCCGGTGGCGATCATGGTCGGCAACGGCGTCGGCGCGAAGACACGGCATCCTGTTCAAGACGGCCGCTTCGCTGGAATCGGCCGGGCGCGTCGAGATCGTCGCGCTGGATAAGACCGGCACCATCACGCTCCGGCGAGCCGGAGGTCACGGATCTGCTCCCGGCGGCAGGCGTATCGGAGGACGAGCTTCTGTCCTACGCCGTTTCTCTGGAGCAGAAAAGCGAGCATCCGCTGGCAAAGGCAATTCTAAAGTGCGCGCTCGAGCGTAAGCTTTCGCCGCTTGACGTGACGGAATTTCAGGCGCTGCCCGGAAACGGCTTGAAAGCAGTTTTTGAAGGAAAGCCGCTTTGCGGCGGCAACGATACCTTCATCGGCGCGCAGGCGCAGATCCCCGCGCAGATCAGGCAGCAGGCGCAGACCTGCAGCGACGCAGGCAAGACGCCTCTGTATTTCAGTCTGGACGGAAAGTTGCTCGGCGTGATTGCCGTGGCGGACGTGATCAAAGAAGACAGCCCGCAGGCGGTGCGCGAACTGCAGAACATGGGCATCCGCGTCGTCATGCTCACGGGCGATAATGAGCGGACGGCAAAGGCAATCGGCAGGCAGGCAGGCGTCGACGAGGTCATCGCGGGCGTCCTGCCGGAGGGCAAGGAGCTGGAGATTCGCAAGCTCAAGGCGCAGGGCAAGACGGCAATGGTTGGCGACGGCATCAACGACGCGCCCGCTCTGACGCGAGCCGACATCGGCGTTGCCATCGGCGCCGGCACCGACGTCGCCATCGACGCGGCGGACGTGGTCCTGATGAAAAGCCGCCTGCTCGATGTTCCGGCGGCAATCCGCCTGAGCCGCGCAACGCTCCGGAACATCCACGAAAACCTCTTCTGGGCATTTTTCTACAACACCATCGGCATCCCGCTCGCGGCAGGCGTGTTCATCCCGCTGGGGCTGACGCTCAGCCCGATGTTCGGCGCGGCGGCAATGAGTCTGTCGAGCTTCTGCGTGGTGTCGAACGCCCTGCGGCTCAATCTCTTCAAGCTGCGCGACGCGCGGCATGATCATAAGAGACACAACAATCAGAACCCTGTTGCAAGAACGAAGGAGGAACCAAAAACCATGAAGAAAACGATGCATATTACCGGCATGATGTGCGGGCACTGCGAGGCAAGAGTCAAGAAGGCGCTCGAAGCGGTCGACGGCGTGGACGAAGCGCTCGTCAGCCACGAGGCAGGCACTGCGGTTGTGACGCTCTCGAAGGATGTCGCGGACGAGACCCTCAAGCAGGCGGTCGAGGCGCAGGATTATCCTGTGACCAGCATCGAATAAGCACAGATGAATCGCACAAAGCCGCGCCCCGGAGTCCGGGGCGCGGCTTTTGTCAAATCGGGCGGCTTTTTCATAGAATACCCCAGCGAAGGATTTCGCTGGAAACCAGATTATGAGGTGAAGCTGATGCTTGCAATTGCAAAGTTCGGCGGCTCGTCTCTTTCCTGCGCGGCAGCGTGGCGGCAGGTACGGGAGATTGTGACCGGCGATATCGCCCGGCGCGTGATTGTCGTCTCCGCCGCGGGAAAGCGCCACGCCGATGACCATAAAATTACCGATTTACTCTATCTTTGCCACGCGCACCTGCGCTACGGCGTGCCGTGCTGGGAGCTTTGGCGAAAAATTGCCGGGCGCTACCTCGCCATTCGCGACGAATGCGCGATCAATTTCCCCATTGAAGACGAGCTGGACGCCATCTATGAAAACCTCTCGCCGCAGACGAGCGCAGATTTTCTCGCCTCGCGCGGAGAGAATCTTTCTGCAAAGCTGATGGCAGCATATCTCGGCTTTTCGTTCGTCGATGCGGCAAGCTGGCTGCAATTTGACTACGCCGGAAACGTGCTGACCGACAGCTCCTATGCGGCGCTCTCGTCTCTTGCCGACGGGCGGAAGATCGTCACGCCGGGGTTTTACGGCGCGCTGCCCGACGGGCGCATCCATACCTTCTCGCGCGGCGGCTCCGATATTACGGGCAGTCTTGCCGCCGCGGCGCTGCACGCGGACGTGTATGAAAACTGGACGGATGTGCCGGGCATTCTGACCGCCGATCCGCGCATCGTCAAAAATCCAGCGCCAATTGCCTCGCTCAGCTACCCGGAGCTGCAGCTTTTGTCGGGCGCCGGAACGCAGGTGCTGCATGAGAGCGCAGTTGCGCCTGTTCGCGCCGCACAGATTCCGCTGCAAATCCTCTCAACCTTCGCGCCGGAGCTTCCCGGCACACGCATTGGCTTTGAAGCCGGTGTCGGTCTGGAGAAAACGGGCGTGGTCGGCTTTGCGGGACGGCGGGCAGTATCGATGCTGCGCGTTTTGTTCCGGGAGGCGGCGCGCGCGGACGCAGACACCCTTGTGCGCGCATGTCTTGCGCAGCGCGGTGTGGAAGTGTTCCACAACTCGCAGGGCGTGGAGGGGCTGTGCCTGCTGCTGATTGCAAAGCCGGGGCAGGACGCGCTGCATGCGGCGTGCGACGAGGTGCGCAGGCTCCTTCCCGGCGCGCAAGTGAAGCTGCGGGAGAATCTGGCGGCGCTGCTGGCGCTCTGCCGGACGACGCGGGAGGTTCCGAAGCTTGCCGCGGCAATGGAATCTGCCGGCGTTCCGGTCCACCATCTGGTCCAGACGCCGCCCGGGGCGCTGTTCTGCGTCAACGACAGCCAGTACGAAACCGCACTGCGCGCGGCATACGCGCTCGCATTCGGCTGAGCGCTTGCTTTTCGGTTCGGCTGTGATACAATAGAAAAAAAGAAACAGGAGGCGCCTTCATGGAAAAACGACCGCTTTTACTCTGCACGGACCCCGGCATCGACGATTTTATCGCACTGAGCATGGTCCTTGCGCGCCCGGAATTCGACGTACTCGGCATGATTGCGCTGAGCGGAAACGTGGGACTTGACGTGACGGTCAACAACGCGCTGCTCGCGTGCGAATTAAACGGCAGATCGGATATTCCCGTCCTTGCCGGAAGCGCAAAGCCGCTGGCGCGCCCGGCGCGCTCTGCCAGCAACATCCACGGCAAAAGCGGTCTGGGGAAATCCACCGAGCTTTACGCAAAGGGTCGCCCGCTTGCCTCAAGCGGCGCAGATTTCATTTTTGCAAATGGCAGAAAAATACGCGGGAAGACTTGAAATTCTCTCGCTGGGACCGCTGACGGACGTTGCGCTGGCGCTTCAAAAATCGCCGGAGGCTGCAAAAAAGATTGCGCGCGTCGTCGTCATGGGCGGCGGCATCCACGCGGGCAATGCGACAAAATACGCTGAGTTCAACATCGTCGCGGACCCCGAGGCAGCGCAGGTCGTTTTCTCCAGCGGCGTGAAGACCGTCATGATCGGGCTTGACGCGACGAACTGCTGCCTGCAGCCGCGCGCGGACATTGAGCTTCTGCGCGCAGACACGGCGCTCGGGCAGCTTGTCCCCGCGATGCTGACAGACTATGCGGATGTCTACAAGCAGGTCCATAATCTGGACGGCATGATCATTCACGACGCCATCAGCGCAGTCTATCTCTGGAAGCCAGAGCTGTTCTCGTGCCTTCCCTGCCGGATCGAGGTCTGTCTGATTGATGGCGAGCATCTGGGGCAGACCGTCCCGGAAGCGGGTGATACCTGCCTTGCCGCGACAAGCTGCGATGCACAGGCGGTACGCGAGGAAATTCTTTCCATGATGCAGCAGGTTATCGCCGCATATTGAGACACTGAGACGCTGAGACGCAAAGCGCCCCGGACGAAAGTCCAGGGCGCTTGATGATTATGGGGGAGCTTGGATGTTCAGAACATAAAGTACAGGTTCACACAGGCGAGGACGGCTGCAATCACCAAAAATACGGTGTTGATGATCTTGCTCGCCTTGGACTCGGCGTGTTTTATGCAAAAGACGAGATACGCGACCCATACAAGGTAGGTCATCACCGTCAGCCAGCCGACGCGAATAAGCAGAGAAAGGCAGAACAGCATATTGACAATGCTCATGCCCCGCTCCGAAAAGAACATCTCCTTCAGCTTTTTCATCCCGCGCCTCCACATTTTCCTTTTTTTCAGTATATCACAGCCTGCATCAACGTGCAAGACCGCCCGCAGATTGTTCTGCGGGCGGTCTTCTGCTTTGTTACTTTACCAGCTCTGCCTCGGCGTCTTTGCCAAGACGGCGGAGCATCGTCTTTTTGACGGCCCTGAAAATATTCTGGTAGCCCGTGCACCGGCACAGGTGCCCGGACAGGAGCTTGCGCAGCTCGTCGTCCGTGTACTCCACGCCCGCGTTCAAAATCTCCGTCGCGGTCAAAATGAAGCCCGGCGTGCAGAAGCCGCACTGAATCGCCGTCTCGTCGATAAACGCCTTCTGGATATCCGAGAGCGTCCCGTCGGGGTTCATGAGCCCTTCGAGGGTGATGATGTTCTTGCCCTCTGCCCAGACGGCAAGATACAGACATGAGTTGATCGCCTCGCCGTCGATGAGAACCGTGCATGCGCCGCACTCGCCGACCTCGCAGCCCTTTTTGACCGAGGTGAGATGGAAGTTGTTGCGGATCATATCCGTCAGGCTCGCGCGGACGTCTACCATCTGCTCGCGCTTTTTGCCGTTGATTGTGCATGTTACAAGCTTATACTGCGCCATTACACGTCACCTCCGCAGCGTTTGACCGATTCGACCAGGCAGCGCTTCGCCATTTCGACCGCAATGTGCTGCCGGAATGCCTTGCTCGCGCGCCAGGAATCTCTGGGATGGATGTCCTCCAGAACGGTTCTGGAGAAGGTCTCGATGTTTTCCAGCGTGACCGCTTTGCCGTTAATGAAGCTTTCCGCGCTCGGCACGCGCATGGGGACAGGACCGGCAACGCCGTAGGCGATGCGCACACGCTCGAACGTCTTTTTATCCTCGGACAGGCGGCAGTTGACCGAGCAGCCGGTCGTCGCGATGTCCATCGCGTTTCGCATGGCATATTTAATATAGAAGCCCGCCGTGCGGTCGTAGGATTCCTTCGGAATGATGATCGCCGTCTGAATTTCGCCGTCTGCGACGTTGATATCGACAGTACCGGCTTTGATGTAGAAGTCCTTGATCGGAAGATACCGCTTGCCGTTTTTGCCGGTCAGCTCGATGATCGCTTCCCAGGCGTGCAGCGTGGAGGCGGAGTCGGCGGACGTCACGCCGTTGCAGGTGTTGCCGCCGATGGTGCCGATGTTGCGGATCTGCGGGCCGCCGACCATGTCGACCGCCTCGCCGAGCACGTTGATGTATTTCCGGATGATGGGGTCGCGCGTGATGTGGGAGAAGGTCGTGAGGCTTCCGATGCGGATTGCCTCGTTTTCATCCAGACAGATGCCGCGGATTTCATCGAGCGCCTGAATGGAAATCAGCTCCTTGCCCGCGCGCTTGCCCTCTCGCATCTGCACGAGAACGTCCGTGCCGCCGGCGATGATCTGGGCTTCCGGATGCTCAAGCCGCAGCTCAATGGCGTTTTCGACACTGGTCGCTTCATAGAGCGCTTTCATATCATACATGGCTTACTTTCCCTCCTTCTCCCAGTCGTCGTGAATAAGTCCTGCTTTGGTAAACTCTGCAAACAGCACATGCGGCGTGATGGGCGTTTTGTCAATCGCGACGCCGGTCGCCTGCAGAATCGCGTTGCGGATGGCAGGCGCGCCGGAGCAGGCGGGCGGTTCGCCGAGCGCCTTCGTGCCGAACGGCGAGGTCGGCTCGGGGTTTTCCACAAACAGAGCCTCCAGGTTCGGGTGGTCCATGAACGTCGAGAGCTTGTAGTCGAGCAGATTGTTGTTCAGGGGTCTGCCGGTCTTTTCATCGAACAGCAGCTGCTCGGAAAGTCCGTAGCCGATGGCCATCGACATACCGCCGTGGACCTGCGCCTCTGCAAGCTGCGGGTTGATGAGCTTGCCGCAGTCGTGGACGTTGATGAGCCGCAGGAGCTTGACCTTGCACATCGGAATGTCGACCTCGACCTCTGCAAAGCTGCAGCCGAAGGAATAGGCGTTGTTGCGGATGGTATACGTCGACTCGGCGGTAATATGCTCGGAATCGGCGGCGTTATACTGCGCGGTCATTGCCAGCTCCTTGAGGCTCATGAGAACCTTGCCGTCCATCACGCGAACGATGTTGCTGTTCTGAATGTCCATATTCTCGACCATCTGGCGCGTGAGCTTCGAGGCGTAGGCGAGAATCTTCTTTTTGAGCAGCTCGCCCGTCTGCCGGATGGAGAAGCCTGCGACATAGGTCTGACGGGACGCATACGCGCCGAGACCCGTGGGCGTGATGTCCGTATCCTGGCAGGAGACGACATGCACGTCGCGGTAGCTGGCAAGACCCACAACCTCCGCCGTCATCTGGGAGTACGCGGTGTCTGCGCCCTGCCCGATTTCGGTTTCGCCGCACTGCATGGTGACCGTACCGTCGAGGTTCAGCTGCATACGGTTCGACGACGTTTCCAGAGAAATCGGGTAAACCGCGGTGTTATACCAGAATGCTGCCATGCCGATGCCGCGGCGGACAGGTCCGGTCTGGTTCTGATATTCTTTGAGCTTCCTGTCGTAGTCAATTGCCGCACGACCCTTTTCCATGCACTCGCGGAACGAGTCATAGTAGTTGACGTTGTGCGAGAAGCCGTCTTCAAAGCCCTTGGGCATGATGAATTTGTTGCGGTACTCGATCGGGATTCATACCCACGGCGCGCGCGCACTCTTCAATGTTCGCATCGTCTGCAAACGACGCCTGCGGCATGCCGTAGCCGCGCATCGCACCTGCGACGGGGCGGTTGGTGTAGACCGTGTAGGCATCGCCTTCAAAGTTTTCGCACGGATAGATCTGCGGGAACGAGCCCATCGCCTTGGCGACAATGGAGTGACCATGCGAGGCGTAGGCTCCCTGGTTGGAGAAGCACTCAATCTTGCGCGCGGCAATCGAGCCGTCCTTGTGCAGCCACGTGATGATGTGGAACCGGATGGCGTGGCGCACGCGGTTGGAGATGAAGGTCTCTTCGCGCGAGCAGTCGATGCGGACACACTGTCCGTTGACCTGCGTGGAGCACCAGGCGCACAGCGGCTCATACAGCGCGTCCTGCTTGTTGCCGAAGCCGCCGCCGATATACGGCTTGATGATCTGAATGTCCGCCCAGGGTCTGCCCAGTGCCTGACCGACAATGCGGCGGATGATATGGGGAATCTGCGTCGAGGAAACGACCGTGATGCGCCCGTTTTCACTATAGGCGAAGCAGCCGTGGTTTTCAATGTGGCAGTGCTGGACCATCGGGGTTTCGTACCAGCCCTCGACTTTGATCAGACCTTCTTCTTTGATTGCCTCGTCGTAGTTGCCCTTTGCCATGGACGTGTGCTTGAGGACGTTGCCGGGGCATTCCTCGTGAATCTGCGGCGCGTCCGGCTCCATCGCCTTCTGCACATCCAGCACGAACGGCAGCACGTCATACTCGACCTTGAGCGCGCGCACGCCCTGCATCGCGGCAACCTCGTTTTCCGCAATGACGACGGCGACCTCGTCTCCGTAGTACCGCACATGCCGGTTTAACAGGTGCCGGTCCGCGGTATCCTGATGCCCGGGGTCCATGGACCACGGGTGACCTGCCGTCGGGAAGGCAATGTCCGGCACGTCGAAGCACGTCAGGACCTTCACGACGCCCTCGATTGCCTCTGCCGCCGAGGTGTCGATGGACTTGACGTAGCCATGGGCAATTTCGGAATGCTTGATTCGCGCATAGAGCGCCGTCGTAGCCGCAGACCTGACAGTAGTCCGACTTGGTATTCAGCTCGGCGTACATGATGTGATCATAGATGAACTTCATCACCTCGAGCACCGCCGGGATATTGTTCTGCATGTTCGGCACCTCGACATAGCTGATCGCGCCGCCGGGGCGAGAGCGCCTGGAACTTCGACTCAAAGGCGAGCTTGCTGAACGCGTCGATGTTCTCCGTCACGTGGATGTGGTAGCTGTTGGTGATGTAGCCCTTGTCCGTGACGCCGGGGATGATGCCGAAGCGCTTCTGCAGGCACTTGGCAAACTTGTAGGTCGTGGATTCCAGCGGCGTGCCGTAGAGGCTGAAGTCGATGTTGTGCATCTGCTTCCAATGCTTGCAGGCGTCGTTCATGTGCTGCATCACCTCGAGCGCGAACGGCGTCGCCGAGGGGTCGGTGTGGGACTTGCCGGTCATGTACTTGACGCACTCATACAGTCCCGCGTAGCCGAGGGAAATGGTCGAATAGCCGCCGTAGAGGAGCTTGTCGATCGGCTCGCCCTTTTTGAGCCGCGCCAGCGCGCCGTACTGCCAGAGGATGGGCGCCGCGTCCGAGAGCGTGCCCTTGAGGCGCTCGTGGCGGCACATGAGCGCGCGGTGGCACAGCTCCAGCCGCTCGTCAAAGATCTGCCAGAATTTCTCCATGTTGCCGCCGGAGGACAGCGCCACGTCCGGCAGGTTGATGGTCACAACGCCCTGATTGAAGCGGCCGTAGTACTTCGGCTTGCCGTTTTCGTCGACATACGGCGTCAGGAAGCTGCGGCAGCCCATACAGGTGTAGCAGTGGCCCTCGCCGTTTTTGTCCACCTTGAGCTCGAGCATCTTCTTCTCGGAGATGTAGTCCGGCACCATGCGCTTGGCGGTGCAGCGGGCGGCCAGCTCCGTGAGATACCAGTAGGGCGAGTCCTCGTGGATATTGTCCTCCTCGAGCACGTAGATGAGCTTCGGGAACGCCGGCGTGACCCAGACGCCCTTCTCATTTTTCACGCCCTGATAGCGCTGGCGCAGCGTCTCCTCGATGATCATGGCGAGGTCATGGCGCTCCTGCTCGTTTTTCGCCTCGCCGAGGTACATGAACACCGTCACGAACGGCGCCTGACCGTTCGTGGTCAGCAGCGTGACGACCTGATACTGGATCGTCTGCACACCGCGGCGGATCTCCTCACGGACGCGGTTTTCGACGAGCTCGGCCAGCTTCTCCTCGCCCGGATGCGCGTCGATCGCCTGCATCTCGGCCGCGACCTCGCGGCGGATGCGCTCGCGGCTGACCTGCACGAACGGCGCCAGATGCGTCAGCGAGATCGACTGCCCGCCGTACTGGTTGGAGGCGACCTGCGCGATGATCTGGGTCGCGATGTTGCACGCGGTCGAGAAGCTGTGCGGCCGCTCGATGAGCGTGCCGGTGATGACGGTGCCGTTTTCGAGCATGTCCTCCAGATTCACAAGGTCGCAGTTGTGCATATGCTGCGCGTAATAGTCGGCGTCGTGGAAGTGGATGATGCCCTCCTCGTGCGCCTCGACGATGTCCTTCGGCAGCAGGAGACGGTTGGTGATGTCGCGGCTGACCTCGCCGGCCATGTAGTCACGCTGCGTGCTGTTGACGATCGGGTTCTTGTTGGAGTTTTCCTGCTTGGCCTCCTCGTTGTTGCACTCGATCAGGCTCAGGATGCGGTCGTCGGTCGTGTTGGCGCGGCGCACCAGACTGCACGGGCTGGAACTGCATCTCGAATCTGCCGTCGGAGCTGGTGAAGCGCCAGGGCGAAAGATAATCCTCTTTTCCGTCCTTCATGGGTATCTCAAATGTGACATGGTCCAGCTTGTGGAGTCTGCCGTTATAAATGAGCGCGTTTTCCGTCGCGGCGGAGGTATCGCCGAAGCCGTAGCCGAGGTTCCAGCCGAACGGCGCGCCGTCCAAAAGCCCGGACGCGCTCGACCAGTACCACGTGTTGTGATACGTCCAGACGCCGCGTCCCCAGTCGAGGACGGCAAAAAATTTGTCCGGCGTCAGCTCGAACCGCTCTGCACCAAGCTCCACCCAGCCGGACGCGCGCAGGCAATTGATCTTCTGGTTGTAGTAAAAATGCCCGGGCTTTTCAAACGGCGTTGCAATCACGAGGCTCTCGTCCGGCTCATCCGTGAGGGTAATGATGCCCTCGATGGCGTCTTTGCCGCGGAACCGGTCCATGTGAAACGACAGCCGGCGCGCACCGTCTTCGTGATAGAACGCCAGCGCATATCCGGACGCGGCAATTTCGCTCGCACCCAGCACCGACGTCTCCGGCAGCCCCGTCTTTCCCATCGGAAACGCGCGCATGGGGCTTTTTGGTAATCTGCCATCGCTCGTCGAAGTTCAGAAACGAGACAGAATCCAGTCCCATGTAGCCGTTGTCGGCAATCGTGAGGGCAATGCCGATGTGCCCGTCGGTCACAAGATAGTAGTCCCACTCCTTGATGCGCGATTTCGGCGCGCGGATCTGGGACCGGCAGTAGACCGGCAGCAGGCTTCTTGCCCAGCCGGGCTCGCGCAGATTGCCGCTCGCGTCGAGAAGCGGCGCGGCGCTCGTGATTTCATGCTGCATCATGGGGTGTCCTCCTTTGTTGTCGGTGTATAGGTATCGAGAAATGCTTTCAGCTCCTGCCGGACACGGTCCGGCTCTTTGACATAGCTCTTGCCGTGCTCTGCGCCATCGACTAAGATAAGCCGCTTCGGCGCAGTGCAGGCATCAAACGCCCGCTTTGTCATATCATACGGCACAAAGGTGTCCCCAGTGCCGTGCAGGAACAAAATCGGGTACCGGCTCTCGCGCACAGCGTCGATCGTCGAGCCGTCTCGCAGCCCGAAGCCTGCAAAAAGCCTGGTAACCAGGCTGCACAGCGGCAGCAGAAGAGAAACCGGCGCTTTGGGATAATCCCGGCGCAGGACGCTTTTTGCAATCTCATAGGGGCTTGTAAAGCCGCAGTCGGCAATGATCGCGCGCACATTTGCCGGGAAGTCGAAGCAGCTGGCGAGCAGCACCGTCGTCGCGCCCATCGAAAGCCCGCCCAGAATCAGCGGTGCATTTTGTCCCAGCTTCTGCCCCATATAGGTCGCCCAGGACAGAACGTCCAGCCGCTCACGCACGCCGAAGGTCAGGTATTTTCCCTGCGAGCTTCCGTGCGCGCGCTGGTCGACAAGCAGCAGAGAATACCCCAGCGTGTCATAGTAATAGGGAAGCACGAGCCCGAAGTCGATCTGCCAGCAGGATTTGTAGCCGTGAAACAGCAGAATCGTGCCCTTCGCATCTTTTTTGGGAAGATAGATCGCGTGCAGCAGCTTTCCGTCGTAGCTCATGACGTGCAGGTCCTCGCGCTCGTGCGCCGAAACCCAGCCGTCTGCCGCCAGAATCGGGGCTTTGACCTCCCGGTAGGCGGGCTTTTCCATCTGCTGCTCCAGCGCCCGCCTCGTATACCGCCTGCCCGTCGCTGCCCGCTGCAGCACAAAATATCCAACGATCAGGACCAGCGCTGCGATCGCAATTGCAATCCACAAAAGCGTCATTTACCGCGCCTCCCTGTTTTTCCCGAGCTTTGCAAAATAAGAAAACGTCTTCGGAAAAATGCAGCCCGCCAGCAGCACGACGAGAAAATAGCGCACGCAGTCGGCAGGTCCTGCCGGAAGCAGCGCGTAAAACGCAGGCTTCAGCGCCGCCTTGACACCCGCGACCAGCGCAAGCCCGAGCGTGAATTTGAGCACCTGCCCCAAAAACGGCGCGCGCGTCTCGAAGCCGCCCGTGCGGCGCTCATGGAAAAATACCACCAGCAGCCCCGCGATCGCGCCCAGCAGCGTCCAGGCGTTTTTGACCGCATGGGAGAGATTGCTCTCGTCCTCCGAGCCGGGGAGAAAATCTGCGCGGATGCCGCCGACATACAGCACGAACAAACCGGCAAGCACGATCCCTGCCGCAAGAAGATATGGCATTGCCTTCTGCGTTTTTTCGCCCGACCGGAAGACCGGGTAAAGCGCCGCAAGCAGCGCCAGCGCCATCAAAAACGCGACGCCCACGTCCAGCGGCGTGTGGACGCCCAAATACATCCGCGAAACCGGCACCAGCAGCAAAAGCGCGATGCACGCCCACCGCACCCAGCGCTGTTTCGTCTGCAGCGCAATGGCGCCGAAGGTTCCGACGGCGTTCTGCGTGTGCCCGGATGGGAACGAATACCCCGTCGCCGCGGCGCGCGCCGCCTCTACAATCGTAAAATCCGGGTCCAGCACCCACGGGCGCGGAATCCGGCAGGTGATTTTTAGGAACTGGTTTGCCAGCGTCCCGAAAAGCCCCACCACAAATACATAGTAGCCCGTTCGCTTATCCACGCACCAGAACAGCAGCAGCGCCAGCGCCAGAAACGCCAGCTCGTCTCCAAAATACGTAATGCCGGAGAACAGCGTGTCGAGCGCGGGCACGCGGACGGACTCCAGCAGTCTTAAAAATCCCATAGCAGTCTCCTTTGCGCGGCTTGATTGTCACCAGTATAGCACAGTTTCGCGCCGAAGGGAATCAGAAGGCGGCTTGCATTTTTGTCAAAAAAGGGTATACTAAATATAATAGATACAAAACGCGCCGCAGAGGTTCGCCCTGTCAGTCCGGCGCAGGAAAGCGAGAGATGAGGATGTTTTCCAATCAGCCGCGAAAATTCTACCGCCGCAGTCCGCTCATTGAGGTCATCTGCCAGCTGCGGTTTCCCGATATTCTGAAAATCGAGGCGCACGAGCCTGCCGATTTCCAGGACGCCATCCGGCAGGTCTATCCCCAGTACGCCAAGCGCATCGAGCAGCTGCCGCCCCAGAACGCGGGCGGGAAGATGGTCGAGCAGGGGACGGTCAACAATTACCAGTTCATTTCCGCCGACGGCGGCTGGAAGGTCAGTCTGACAAAGGGCTTCATTGCCCTGTCCACCACGCGCTACACCCGCTGGGAGGAGTTTGCCAAGCGGCTGGACGTTGTGCTTGCCGCGTTCATCAAAATCTATCAGCCCGCGTATTTTACGCGCGTTGGGCTTCGGTACATGAACGCGGTCAACAAAGCTGCGCTGGGGTTTGCCGAGACGCCGTGGCATGAGCTGATTGCGCCGGGTTATCTGGGGCTGATGGCAGACGAAGACGCGCGGCGGCAGGTGTTCATCAAATGCGAGCAGCTGGTGACCGTCACAATGCCCGGCGGCGCGAAGGCAAACATCAAGTGCGGTCCTGGGCTTCTGCGAAAAGTCGACAACCGCACCCGTCAGGTCGACGAACAGAAGGTCTTCATGCTGGACCTCGATGTGTTCTTTGACGGCAAAATGCCCCTCGGACAGGTTGCGGGCGCACTCAACATCGTCCATGACAACGCAGGAAGCCTCTTTTCCGGTGCCGTCCGGCAGCCGCTGCTGGACGCCATGGAGCCGGAAGACGCCTGATTTCCCGGAAGACACAACGCTCCCCCGATTTTTTGAAAATCGGGGGAGTTCTTTATTCGATGATCTCGATGCTGCCGCCGGTTTCCAGCGTCTTGTCCTTGAGCAGCAGCAGCTTTTCGGCAAACAGCCGGGAAAGCCCGCTCAAGATTGCCGCCGAGGCAATCAGCTCCGTCGTATCCTGCACGGCAAGCTCCGTGACCATATCGGGCTCCAGCATTGCCGCCGCCGACAGCTTCACCTGATCGACAAAATACTGCGCGCAGAGCCTGTGCCGCAGGGCGTAGGCGGTATACGCGCGCTTTACCTCGTCCTCCGGAAGATCTCCGGGCAGCAGCGTCTGCAGCATCGACAGGCTCAGCGACTGCTTGAGCGTGCAGATCATCAGAAGATACGCGATATGAATCCGGTAATACTTCTTTTTGCGCGGCTCGGGCAGCATTTTTGTGCGGACATAGTTGTTGATTGCCGCCGCCGTGATGGTCTGCGACTGCTTGAGTTCCGGCGGAAGATAGCTCAAATACTGCTTGAGCAGCTGCACCACCTGTTCCATGTACAGCCCGAAGTCCGGAATCTCTTCCCATGCCGGGAGCCGGTAGCGTTCGAGATATTTTTCCCACCGGCGGAGCTTGCCCGCGATGAGATCATTATCATAAGCCATAAAACGACACACACCTTTCGTCTGCATTATAGCAATTTCTTAACACAAATGCAAGATAATCTGTGTATATATATCGGTTGACACAGTTTTGAAAATGTGATAATCTTGTGTAAAGCATCAGATACAAATTCCAACAGAAAGAAGCGATTGTTATGTTTCGCATCGTGACCGATACTTCCTCCAATCTCCCGACCGCATATCTGCAGGCAGAGAATATCACCGTGATTCCCTTCACCTTCCACACCGAATCCGGCGAGCAGTCGTGCATGGACACCGCCTCGTTCGACGCCAAGGCATTTTACACTGCGATGCGAAACGGCGAAAAGGTCACAACCTCGCAGATTCCGCCGCAGCGCTTTGTCGACAACATCCGCCCGATGCTGGAAAACGGAGAGGACGTTCTGTTCGTCAGCATGTCCTCCGGCATCAGCGGCTCGTATGCATCGAGCAAAATTGCCGCAAACCAGCTTGCCGAGGAATTCCCGGAGCGGAAAATTCTCACGGTCGACACGTACTCTGCTTCCCTGGCAGAGGGCATCGTCGTGATGCGCGCGGTTGAATGCCGCAAGGAAGGGCTTTCGATCGACGAGACCTATCAAATTCTGCGCGCCCTGCGCCACCGCATCGCCCAGATCTTCACCGTCGGCGACCTGCGCTATCTCAAGAGGACCGGGCGTCTTTCCAATCTCGAGGCTGCCGTCGGTACCGTTCTGCAGATCAAGCCGCTTTTAAAGGGCGACCCCCAGGGAAAAATCGTCTGCTTCGCGAAGGTCCGCGGCAGACAGCGCGCGATTGAGGAGATGGCAAAGCGCTATGAGGAGCTGGTCGTCTCGCCCGAGACGCAGACCGTCTGCATCTCCCATGCCGACTGCGAAGCCGACGCGCAGATTTTAGCCTCGATGCTACGCCGGAGCAAGGCGCCGAAGGACATTCTGATCGTCGACTATGAGCCGGTCACGGGCTCCCATGTGGGTCCGGGCGCGCTGGCGCTGTTTTTCGTGTCGGACGACAACGTCCGGAACATCTGAATACCGAACCATGCCGCGAGGGAGCCTGTTCCTTCGCGACATTTTTTTCGCTTTGGGCTTGACAGCGGCAGGCATGCGCTGTAAGTTATACAAGTATGAAAATTTCCGAATGAACTTTCCGGGGAGGGACACTATGGCTGGCGGAAAGCACCTGCTGGGCAAGCCCAAAGGCAAGCACATTTTCGGCACGGCAAAGGTCGGCGAAAAGGGACAGATCGTCATCCCCAAGGAGGCGCGGACGCTGTTCGGCGTGCAGCCGGGCGATACGCTTCTGATTCTGGGCGACGAGCAGATGGGCATCATCGTGACGAAGCCCGAAGTGATTGAAAATGCGGCGATGAAAATTTTTGAAGAGATGGAGCGGGAACCGAAATGAAAGAACTGGAACGGATGTATGAAGACCTCGGCGTGAGCCGGGCAGTCTATGCATACGGAGAAGAAATACTGGATTGTCTCAAGCCGCGCTTTGCGGCAATCGATCAGAACGCGGAATACAACCAGGCGAAGGTGCTGCACGCGATGCAGGAAAACCGCGTCGACGCGACCTGCTTTGCCGCCACGACCGGCTACGGCTACGACGATCTGGGGCGCGATAAATTGGAGAAGGTCTACGCCGCAACGTTCCACACCGAAGCTGCTTTGGTGCGCCCGCAGATCACCTGCGGCACGCACGCCCTGGCAGTTGCGCTGTCGGCAAATCTGCTGCCCGGCGACGAGCTGCTCAGCCCCGTTGGTGCGCCGTATGACACGCTCGAGGAGGTCATCGGCATCCGCGAGTCCAAATGCTCGTTAAAAGAATACGGCGTGAGCTACCGGCAGGTCGATCTGCTGCCGGACGGGAGCTTTGATTATGACGGCATCCGCGCGGCAATCACGGAGAAAACGAAGCTCATCACCATCCAGCGCTCGAAGGGCTACGCAACAAGACCGTCGTTTTCCGTGCAGAAAATCGGCGAGCTGATCGCGTTCTGCAAATCCGTCAAGCCCGGCGTGACCTGCATGGTCGATAACTGCTACGGCGAGTTTGTGGAAACCATCGAGCCGTCCGATCTGGGCGCGGATATGATCGTCGGCAGCCTGATCAAAAACCCCGGCGGCGGTCTCGCTCCCATCGGCGGGTATATCTGCGGCACGCGCGAATGCGTCGAGCGCTGCGCATACCGGCTCTCCGCGCCCGGTCTCGGGCAGGAGGTCGGCGCAAACCTAGGCTTGCTTCCCAGCCTCTATCAGGGCTTCTTCCTCGCGCCAACGGTCGTCTCCGGCGCGCTCAAGGGCGCAATTTTCGCGGCAAACGTGTATGAAAAGCTGGGCTTCCGCGTGGTGCCGAACGGCACGGAGTCGCGCCACGACATCATTCAGGCAGTCGAGCTGGGAAGTGCCGAACGGATGCTGGCGTTCTGCAAGGGCATTCAGGCGGCAGCTCCGGTCGACAGCTACGTGACCCCGGTCCCCTGGGCAATGCCGGGGTATGATTCCGAGGTCGTGATGGCAGCTGGCGCGTTTGTGCAGGGCTCTTCCATCGAGCTCTCCGCCGACGGTCCCATCCGTCCGCCGTATGCGGTGTATTTCCAGGGCGGGCTGACGTGGTACCATGCAAAGCTCGGGATTTTGATGAGCTTGCAGAAGCTCGTGAAGCAGGGGTTGGTGTCCCTGTAAGATTCCCCCATTAAGGGGTCTGGCAGAGACCTGCCAGCTGGTTCTTTTTCGACCCCACGCTTCTTAGCTGCGCAAAGAAGCGCCGTGTCGAGCCGCCGGGAAGAAGTTGCCCAAAGAAAACCCTTGGGAAGGGTTTTCTCTGGACTCTTTCCCAAACAGAGGGACCGCGGTCCCTCTGGCACCCTAGGGCTGCCCGATGCGGGTAGATTGCCAGTCGGGCACTAGTTCGTACTTTTGAGTGGTTGCTGGTCGGGGGTACGACAAACTTGTGAAACCCGACTCGGCGCAAGGATTTTTGCAGAGCAAAAATGCCTTGCGGCGGTAGGGACTGCCATGTTTGCTGCTCGGCAGGTTGATCGTTGAACAAGCTGCAAACTGGTTTGCAATTGCAACCCAGAACGAGAGTGCTGCCTAAAACCGTAGAAGCGCTCGACAGGGTAGCAGTTACTGATTAGAACCCCCGGGATATCAAAAGGGTCGCAACCCTTTTGTTCTGTTGCGCGATAAGCGCAACGAAAGCAACTTCTTCGCAGCGGCTCGACACCGCGCTTCTTTTCGCAGATAAGAAGCGTGGGGTCGAATCTTCCAGGCTGGCAGGGCACTGCCAGTTGAAACTGGCGCCTGCCGCCACGGCAAGAAGTAAAAAACAACTTTGTATTTAAAAATTTCAGGAGAAAAAAACTATGTGGTTCTGGCTTGCAATCATTGCCCTCCTCTGCTGGAGCGGCTCGGATCTTTTTTCGAAAATCGGCTGCCGCGATGCATCCGACAAAAACGCACACCTGAAAATGGTCGTCGCCGTCGGCGTCGTGATGGGTCTGCACGCAGCGTATGAAATTTTCATCGGCGGCACGGTCGTGACGTGGAACGTGATCTGGACGTATCTGCCGGTGTCGCTGCTTTACATCTCGTCGATGACGCTCGGCTACGTGGGACTCAGATATATTGAGCTTTCCATCTCGTCTCCGATCTGCAATTCCTCGGGCGCGCTGGTGGCGGTTCTGTGCCTCATTACGGGAACGCTCGACGAGTCCATTCAGGGCGCAATGCGCTGGGCGGTCATCGGCGCGGTGGCGCTGGTGTGCATCGGTGTAATCGGTCTGGGTGTTGTCGAGTCGCGCGAGGACGACGAGCTGCGCCGCGCACGGCAGGAGGCGTCCAACTACCGCTATGCAAAATCCTGGCTTGCCATCTGCCTGCCGGTTGCATACTGCCTGCTCGACGCGGCAGGGACGTTCGCGGACTCTCTGGTTCTTGAAACGCTCGACGAGGACGCGGCGAACGCGGCGTATGAGCTGACGTTCCTGTTTGCGGCAGTGTGCTGCTTTGTCTACGTGAAATTCATCAAGAAGGACAAATTCATCCCCAAAATGGAAGCGCCCAAATATATTGGCGCCGCCTTCGAGACTGCCGGTCAGTTCGCGTATATTTACGCCATCGGCGATCAGGCGCACGTCGCCTTAGCCGCGCCGATCATCTCGGCGTACTGCGTGGCGTCCGTCCTCTGGAGCCGGATTTTCCTGAAGGAAAAGCTCTCGTGGAAGCATTACGCCATGATTGCGCTGGTCGTCGCAGGCATCGTGCTGCTCGGCGTGTTCGATATCTGACATCGGCGCTGAAACATCCGCTGTGACGGGAGGAGCAATCGATGGAACGTTATGTTGTCACGCCGCATGAGGGAATCGGCTCGTTGGAGCTCGGCATGTCCCCCGAGGAAATTCTTGCCGCAGTTCAAAATGACGTTGCCGATTTGAAGATTTTTTCCAAACGTGGCATTCAGATTTCGCAGACGCGGGAACGCGACCCCAATTTTCAGACGCTTCGATACATGGAGGATATCTACTTTTCGATGGTTCGTTATCAAAACGGGAAGGCAATCGAAATTTCAGTGGATCGGGAGCTGCGCGATGAGGTAAAGGTTTCTCTCTATGATCTGGATGTGTTCCATACGCCGGCGGAGGACGTTATCCGCTTTATGAAGCAGTTCGGTCCCTGCATCCATGGTGAGCCGGACGAGCAGCTCAGCACCGAGTATGAGTTTCCCGCGCTCGGTATCCGCTTCTGGCGCGAGCGGGCGTTCCACGAAAAGCTGCTCCAGGACCGCGCGTATGTGGAGGCAATGCAGCTGGTTCTCGAAGAGGAGAAGCGGTATTTGTATTTTGACATTGTCACCGTCAGACCGTAGCCCTTGTTTTTCGATGGTTTCCGCCGGAAAGCGGCAGCTTTATGCAAAACCGACAAACCGCCGGAACACCCCGGCGGTTTTTTCATGCAGCATTGCTTCTTTACATTATCACGTTAGTATGGTAAAGTATCACCATGATAAATAACTACTACGCCAAACCAATCAGGAGGAACAAACCATGAAAAAGATGATCGCAATGCTGCTTGCCTGCATGATGATTTTTGCCTGCACCGCATGTGCCGCGAAGACCGAGACGGCAGCCCCCGCACAGGAAACCACCGCCGCCGAGACCGCCGCTCCCGCTGAAGAGCAGGCGCCCGCCGCAGAAGAAACCGAAGCCGCTTCCGAAGAAGCTGCCCAGACCGCCGCAGACAGCGACATCGCCTATATCCAGGCGAATGGCAAGCTGGTCGTCGGCATTACCGACTTCGCTCCGATGGACTATCAGGACGAAAACGGCGAATGGATCGGCTTTGACGCCGACATGGCAAAGGCATTTGCAAAGAGCCTCGGCGTGGAAGCAGAATTCGTCGAGATCGACTGGGACAACAAGATCATGGAGCTCGGCGCCAAGACCATTGACTGCGTCTGGAACGGCATGACCCTCACCGACGAGGTTCTGAGCGCGATGTCCTGCTCGAACGCATACTGCAATAACTCCCAGGTCGTCGTCGTTCCTGCCGACAAGGCAGCAGACTTCCAGAGTGTCGACGCTTGCAGCGCCCTCAACTTCGCAGTCGAATCCGGCTCCGCCGGCAAGGCTGAGGTCGAAAAGCTGGGCTACAGCTTCACCGAGGTCAAGGATCAGGCAACGGCTCTGATGGAAGTTGCCGCAGGCACCGCGGACGCAGCTGTCATCGACTCCCTGATGGCAGGCGCGATGGTCGGCGAAGGCACCGGCTACGACAGCCTCACCTACACCGTCAGCCTCAACGCAGAAGAGGGCGAGCAGTACGGCGTCGGCTTCCGCCAGGGCTCCGATCTGGCGCAGGCGCTCAACGACTTCTTCGCAGCGTCCTACGCAGACGGCTCCATGGTCGAGTGTGCCGAGACCTACGGCATTCAGGCAGCGCTGATTGCGCGGTAATTGTTAAAATACCCCCGCATTTTACCATCCATTCGGTGATTCTCCAATTCCCCGGCACAGCGCATGTGCCGGGGAACCACCGCGCTCTGGCGCATGATTTGGCGAAGGGCGGACCGCCCGAACGATAGAATGATTTTAAGGTAGGATTTTCCCATGACGACGTTTTCTGAGCAGTTCCCCATCGTCTTTCAGGCATTGAACGTTGGCTTTGTGCAGACGCTCAAGCTGTTTTTCATCACGCTCATCGGCGCAATTCCGCTGGGTCTGATTATCTCCTTCGGCTCCATGAGCGCGTGGCGCCCGTTCCGGGTGTTCCGCTCGGTGAAGTGGCTTTCCAAATTCAAACCCGTGCGCGCCATCACGCGGCTTGTCATCTGGGTCGTGCGCGGCACGCCGCTGATGCTTCAGCTGTTGGTCATCTATTATTTCCCGGGTCTCGTGTGGAAAAACAACATCTGGGGAAGCGGCGAGACCGGGCGCTTTATCGCCTCGAGCGTGGCATTTGTGTTTAACTACGCCTGCTACTTCTCGGAAATTTACCGCGGCGGCATTCAGGGCGTCCCCAGGGGGCAGCAGGAGGCAGGTCAGGTGCTCGGCATGACGAAAAGTCAGATTTTCTTCCAGGTGACGCTTTTGCAGATGGTCAAGAAGATCGTCCCGCCGATGTCCAACGAAATTATTACCCTCGTCAAGGACACGTCTTTGTCCCGCATCATCGCCTTGCAGGAGGTCATCTGGGCAGGACAGGCGTTCATGAAGGGCTCGCAGGGCATTTCCGGCGCGATCTGGCCGCTGTTTTTCACGGGTGTCTATTACCTGATTTTTTCCGGTATTCTCACGCTCCTGCTTGGCTGGGCGGAGCGGAAGCTCGACTATTTTAAGGCGTAAGGAGGCGCAACATGGCTGTATTGGAAGTGCAGGGTATCTGCAAAACGTTTGACAAAAACACCGTCGTGCTGCGCGGCATCGACTTTTCGCTGGAAAAGGGCGAGTCCGTGGCGATCATCGGCTCGTCCGGCAGCGGCAAGACGACGCTTCTGCGCTGCCTCAATTTCCTGACGACGCCCGACGAGGGTAAAATTCTCGTGAACGGCGAGACGCTTTTCGACGCGGCAGACCCCGCAACGCAAAAAGAGAGCGAAATCCGCCGCAAGCGGCTGCATTTCGGTCTGGTGTTCCAGAACTTCAACCTGTTCCCGCAGTATACGGCGCTGCAGAACGTGATGCTTGCCAGCGAGCTTCTGGCAAAGGAGCAGCCGGACTACCGCACGCACAAGAAGGAAATCCATGCGCAAATCCGGCAGCACGCCGAGAAGCTCTTAAAAGACGTGGGTCTGGGGGGAAAAGATGGGGCTCTATCCACACCAGCTTTCCGGCGGGCAGCCAGCGCGTCGCCATTGCGCGCGCGCTGGCGTTAAAACCCGACATCCTCTGCTTCGACGAACCGACTTCCGCGCTGGACCCCGAGCTCACGGGCGAGGTGCTGCGCGTGATCCGGTCTCTTGCCGAGCAGAAAATGACCATGATCATCGTGACGCATGAGATGGCGTTTGCCAGAGACGTTGCCGACCGGGTCATTTTCATGGACGACGGCGTGATTGTCGAGCAGGGGCAGTCGCATCAGGTCATCGAGCACCCCACGCAGGAGCGGACGCGCCAGTTTTTGTCCCGGTATGCAGAAAACTGACGCATATTATACATATTTATTTTTCGTGCAGCTTTGCAGGTTATTCTGCGAAGCTGCATATTTTATGCATATATTCATGTTTTATCAGGATTATACAAATCACCATGAATGTTCACCGGAGGTTTGTGCAAATTTCCACGCAATTGGCACTTGATATTTATGCAATCGCAGCGTATAATTATGACATCAAAAACAACCACGATTTTTATGGAGGAAGAGAATATGAAAAAGTTGATTGCTCTGATGCTCAGCATCCTGATGGTCTGTTCCCTTGCCGCCTGCGCATCCAAGCAGGACAGCGCAAGCGCTTCGACCGAAACCGCGTCCACCGAAGCCTCCGGCGAGGAGAAGACGCTCACGATGGCAACGAACGTTGCCTTCCCGCCGTATGAGTTCTATGAGAACGAGCAGCCCGCCGGCATCGACGTCGATATTGCGACCGCGATCTGCGAAAAGCTCGGCTACAAGCTGGAAATCATGGACATCGAATTCGGCGCGATTCTCGGCGCTGTCTCCAGCGGCAAGGCAGACTTCACAATGGCAGGTCTCACCGTCACCGAAGAGCGCAAGCAGTCGGTCGACTTCTCCTCGAGCTACGCAACCGGCATCCAGTCCATCATCGTCAAGGAAGACTCCCCGATCGCCACGGTCGACGATCTCTACGCCGACGGCGCGGATTATCAGATCGGCGTCCAGCAGGACACCACGGGCGATATCCACTGCTCGGATGACTTTGGCGACGATCATGTGCAGCGCTTCAACAAGGGTGCAGACGCTGTGGCAGCGCTCGTCTCCGGCAAGCTGGACTGCGTCGTCATTGACAACGAGCCGGCAAAGTCCTTCGTCGCAGCAAATGAGGGTCTGAAGGTTCTGGAGACCGCCTACGCGGTCGAAGATTACGCCGCAGCCTTCGCAAAGGGCAGCGAGCTGACCGAGCCTTTTAACCAGGCACTCGAAGAGCTGATTGCCGACGGCACGGTAAAGACCATCGTCGACAAGTACATTTCCGCAAACTGACCAGAATACGTTCCGGCGCTGCGGAGGAAGCTGTGGTTTCCTCCGCGCCTGCCTGCAGGAAAGGAGGTCCTGATCTTGGGTGACTGGTACACGAAGGTCAAGGCAGAATTTATCCTCAACTTCGTAGAAGACAACCGGTGGAAATACCTTGTGACCGGTTTGGGAAACACGCTGAAAATCACACTCGCGGCGGTACTGCTCGGCATTGTCATCGGCACGCTCGTCGCCATCGTCCGGTCCACCTGGGACCAGAACGCGGAGCGCATGCGCCCGGGCGCAGGAAAGTCGCTGCTGCATATCGGCGATATTATCTGTAAAATTTACCTGACCGTCATCCGCGGCACGCCGGTCGTGGTGCAGCTGATGATCATGTTCTACATCATCTTTGCAACGTCCAGAAACGGCGTCGGCGTGGCAATGCTCGCCTTCGGCGTCAACTCCGGCGCGTATGTCGCCGAGCTGATTCGCGGCGGCATCATGGCAATTGACAAGGGGCAGCTGGAAGCCGGTCGGTCTCTGGGCTTTGACTACGTGCAGACGATGCGCTTTATCATCGTGCCGCAGGCGCTCAAGAACGTGCTGCCGGCGCTGGCAAACGAGTTTATCGTGCTGCTGAAGGAAACGTCCGTCGCCGGTTACGTTGCCGTGACGGACCTCACAAAGGGCGGCGATATCATCCGCGGGCGCACCTTCTCGGCGTTCATGCCGCTGATCGTCGTAGCGCTCATCTATCTTGTGATGGTCATGTTCTTTACCTGGCTGGTCGGGAAATTAGAGAGGAGGCTGCGCAGCAGTGACCACTGACGTTCTGATTCAAGTAACCGAGCTGCAAAAGCACTTCAAAGGCACGCAGCAGAGTCAAGACGATAAAATCCGCGCGCTCGACGGTGTATCCGCGCAGATTCACCGGGGCGAGGTTGTGGTCGTGATCGGTCCTTCCGGCAGCGGCAAGTCGACATTCCTGCGGTGTCTGAACCTGCTCGAGCTTCCCACCGGCGGGCAGATTCTCTTTGACGGCGCGGACATCACCGACAAAAACTGCAACATCAACCTCCACCGCCAGAAGATGGGCATGGTGTTCCAGCATTTTAACCTCTTCCCGCACATGACGATTCTCAAAAACATGACCATTGCGCCGATGCAGCTGCTGCATAAATCGAAAGAGGATGCAGAAAAGACCGCGCTGGAGCTTTTGTCCCGTGTCGGGCTTGCCGACCGCGCGAACGCCTATCCCAGCCAGCTCTCCGGCGGGCAGAAGCAGCGTGTTGCCATCGTCCGCGCGCTGGCCATGCAGCCCGAGGTCATGCTCTTTGACGAGCCGACGAGCGCGCTCGACCCCGAGATGGTCGGCGAGGTGCTCGAGGTCATGAAGGAGCTGGCAAACTCGGGCATGACGATGGTCGTCGTCACGCACGAGATGGGCTTTGCCCGCGAGGTCGCCGACCGCGTACTTTCATGGCGGACGGCAAGCTGATCGAAGAGGGCACGCCCGAAGAAATTTTCTCGCATCCCAAGAGCCCCCGCCTGCAGGATTTTCTGGCAAAGGTCCTGTAAATTTCCTCTCCATATCAAAAAGCCCCGTCCAAAAGGACGGGGCTTTTCTGCGTTCGTTGTTCTTTATGCGCCCTCCATCAGGGCAAGAAACGCCTCTGCCGTGGGGGCAAGCAGGCTGTCGGGGTATTCGTAATCTGCCGTATGCAGCGGGGCGTGCTGCTCACCCGCACCGATGCCGAAGAACGCGCCGGGGCAGCGCAGCAGATAGTGCCCGAAGTCCTCGCTCCAGCGCATGGGAACCTCCAGCGTGCTGCCATGGCAGAGCGCAAGTACCTTCTTTGCGCAGGCTTCGTCGTTTTCCGTCGCCGGGAAAACATCCTGCTCCTCATAGAAAAACGTCAGCTCCGCCTCCTGCGCCAGCGCCTTCGCGCAGCCGAGCACCGCCGTGCGCAGCGCGTCCAGATCCGTGTTAAGCTCTGCGCGCAGCGTCAGCCAGATCTCCGCCTGCGCGCACGCCGCGCCAAATGCCTTCTCGCCCAGCTCCGCGCCGATGACCGTGCAGAGCGTCATGCCGGTAAAATGCGCGGGGCTTGCCAGCTCGGGCAGCGCGCACAGAAGCTTTCCGACCGCAAGGGCAGGATTTCTCCCGTTTTCGGGGTAAGCCGCATGCGTGGGCGCGCCGGAAAACCGGAGCGTCACACCGCGCGACGCGCAGGCAAACGTGCCGGGTCTGGTATAGACCGCGCCTGCGGGAAAGCCGGGCAGATTGTGCGCGCCGTAAATTTCTCCGATCTGCTCTTTTTTAAACAGCTCGCAGCAGGGATACGCGCCCGCACCGGTCTCTTCCGCGGGCTGGAACAGCAGAAATACGTTCCGGTGCAGCGTCCTTCCTTCCAGCGCAAGCGCCACGGCGCACAGGCTCGCCGCATGCCCGTCGTGCCCGCAGAGGTGCGCTGCGCCGCCGTCGGGCGTGGCAAGCGCGTCATAGTCTGCGCGCAGCGCAATTGCCGGCTTCTCCGTGGCTTGCTCCCGGTGCGCCGCATAGAAGCCTTCGCCGCACGGGAGGATTTCCAGACTCGTATGCGCGCGCAGAAATTCCTGCAGAAGCGCCTTCGTCCTTGCCTCCTGCCCGGAAATTTCGGGGCATTGGTGAAGCTTTTGGCGCAGATTGACAATCAGATTTTGCTGCTGCTTCGTCATAAGGTTCTTCCTTTCCAATCCAAAAAAGCAGGCAGACGGTGTTTCCGCCTGCCCGCAATGTCTGTCTGTTCGTATGTTTTTCTCAGATGTACTGCTGGGTGTTGACGTCGATGACGCCACGCGTGGTGATGCGGAGCGTCGGAATGACCGGCAGCGCCATGAAGCTGAGCGTCATAAACGGGTCAATCCCGCGGCTGACGCCGAGACGGAACGCCGCGTCCTTTGCCGCCTCCAGCTCCTCGTTCATCTTGGTGAGCGGTTCGTCGGACATGATGCCCGCGATTTCCAGAACGACGCTGGCAAGCACCTTCCCGCCGTCTACGACGACGATGCCGCCGTGGTTTTCGACGATGTAGTTTGCCGCAAATGCCATATCCTCTGCGTTCGTGCCGACGACGATGATGTTATGAGAGTCGTGGGAGATGGACGTTGCAACCGCGCCGGACTTGAGCCCATAGCCCTGAATATAGCCGAGTCCGATGTGCCCGGTGTTTTTGTGGCGCTCGACGACGGCAATTTTCAGAATGTCCTTCTGCAGGTCCACATGGTCCGCATAGCCGTTGTCGGTGGAGACAATCTCTCCCGGAATCATGCCGATGACGCCGCGCTGACGCACGTCTTCAAAGTCGGACTTCGTCAGATGGCGGACATGGAACGTGTCGTGCGCCCGCTCGTCGAGATATTCCTCGATTGCGGGGGCGGGGAAATCCTTGAGCTTACCGTCATTATAATACAGCTCGCCCTTTTTGAAAACCATTTCGACGTTAAAATTCCGGAAATTGTCGATGATCGCGAAATCCGCCAGATAGCCGGGGGCGATGGCGCCGCGGTTGTTGAGCAGGAAGTAGCGCGCGGCGTGGTGGCAGGCGACCTTGACGGTCAGAATCGGGTCGGCCCCATACTTGTTGATCGCCTCGCGGCAGATGTAGTCGATGTGCCCCTTTTCCAGCAAGTCGTTCGGGTGCTTGTCGTCGGTGCAGAACATGCAGCGCTCGGCGTACTGCGGGGTGAGTAAACCCGCCAGCGCTTCGAGATTGCGCGCCGCCGTGCCCTCACGGATCATGATAAACTGCCCGCGCTTGAGCTTTTCCAGCGCGTCCTCCATCGTCGAGCATTCGTGGTCGGAATAGACGCCGGCGGCAATGTAGGTATCGAGGTCCTTGCCAAGAAGACCTGGCGCGTGACCATCGATTTTCTTATGGTGCGCCTGCGCGGCGACGATTTTGGAGACGACCTCCTTGTCGTTGTGAATGACGCCGTAGGCGTTCATCATTTCCGCCAAGCCCTGCACTCTCGGATAGTCGTAGAACGAGTCAATCGCCCGGTAGTCCAGGTTCGCGCCCGATTCGTCCATCGGCGTTGCCGGAACGCACGAGGGAAGCATGAACCGCACGTCGATCGGCAGTCCTTCGGTCGCCTGGAACATGTAGTCGATGCCGTCGGTGCCCATGACGTTGGTGATTTCATGGGGGTCGGTGATGACGGTCGTCGTGCCGTGCGGCAGCGTCGCACGGACAAATTCCTTCGGGCTGACAAGGCTCGATTCCAGATGGATGTGCGCGTCAATGAAGCCGGGGCAGACGATCTTGCCCGTCATGTCGTATTCCACAACGCCGTCGTAGTCTCCCAGACCTACGATCAGCCCATTGGCGCAGGCGATGTCGCAGGTGGTCAGTTCGTTGGAAAAGACGTTGACAAACGTCGCGTTCTTCAGAACCAGATCCGCCTTCTTCCGCCCGGACGCCGCCTCGATCACCTTCTGCTTTTTCAGCAGCTTTCTCTGAATCTTTCCTGCGTAGCTCTCGGTTGTGACTGCCATGAAAATCATCCTTTCTTTGTTTTTTACGGTGCTGCATGCCGCCGTATCTGCCCGGTTGCGTTTGGTCCTGTGCATTAAGCACAGCTTCTTGCTGATATTAGCACAAATTATACTCCAGAACGCAGATTTTGTCCATACTGTTTTTGCAGCCGCATAAAAATTTTTGAGATTTCGCCGTTGCCGAACAAAGCCTGTACACACGTGCTGCCGCGTGCTATAATAAATGGACGAATTGGGGGCGAACGTATGAAGCTTTTGATGCACATCTGCTGCGCGCCGTGCGCAAATCTGCCGATCGACGTGCTGCGCGCGGATGGTATCGATCTGACCGGCTACTGGTACAATCCGAACATCCATCCCTTCACCGAATACCGCGCGCGCCGCAACTGCTTACAGGAATATGCGAAGACCATCAGCCTGCCGCTTCTGGTGCGCGACGATTACGGGCTTCGTCCGTTTGTCCGGGCAGTCGCGGACGATATCGCCGGACGCTGCGTCAAGTGCTATGAGATGCGGCTTTTTGAGGCGGCGCGCATGGCAAAGGAGGGCGGCTTCGATGCGTTTACCTCGTCGCTGTTCATCAGCCCCTACCAGCAGCATGAGCTGATGCGTGACGTCGCCTACCGCGCGGGCGAGGCATACGGCGTGCAGTTTTACTATCAGGACTTTCGCCCGCTGTTCCGCGACGGACAGACAAGGGCGCGCGAGCTGGGCTTTTACATCCAGAAATACTGCGGCTGCGTCTTCTCCGAGCAGGAGCGCTACCAGAAGCCCTCGAGAATCATCCCATAATGCCGCTGTCCAAAAAGCGCCAGCTTTTTGGACAGACGAAGGGCGCGCCGCAAAATGCGGCGCGCCCTTGGTGCAGGATTGACTTTTCCCGCAAAATATGGCAACATGAACTTAAGCTTATGCCTTCTTCTGCGGCAGCGCGAACATCGAGGGCATCCGGCGCGTCACGGCGACGCACAGGAGGCTTCCCACCGTAATTTTCAGCAGGTCTCCCGGCAGGTAGATCAGCATGCCCTTGCACAGAATCTGCCAGGCGCTCAGTCCCTTTCCAAGATAGCCGTTTGCAATCAGCGCCATGTAGGGAACGCCGATGGCATACAGAACGGCAAGACCTGCCAGCATCGAAAGCGCCGTGCGCCAGAAAGTCAGCGGTCTTCTTGCCAGCTTGCCGATCACGAACGCGCACGGAATCAGCCCCAGCAGAAAGCCGAACGTCGGCTGAAAAATATACGAAAAGCCGCCGCCGAGCGCAAAAATCGGCACGCCGACGAGCCCGATGAGCACATACACCGCCTGCGACAGCGCGCCATAGCCCGCGCCGAGCAGCACACCTGCCATTGCCGTAAAGAGAAACTGCAGCGAGATGGCAGCAAGGGCAAACGGAATTTTAAAAAATGCGCCGACTGCTGTCAGCGCGGCAAACAGCGCGCAGAGAATCATGGTCCGGGTTTTCATAGTTCCTCCTGTATTGTAAACTTGATTTTTTGTATTTTTAGTTTACAATCAGAAGTATAGCAGATTCTTCCCCAAATGACAAGGAGTTTTTTTATGACGAAAGAGGATGTTCTGGCACTGCTGGAAAAAAGCGACGCGCCGGTTTCGGGCGAGCAGATGTGCCGTGCGCTCGGCATGACGCGCGCGGGCGTCTGGAAGGCGATCGAAGCGCTGCGCGCGGACGGCTTCGACATCGAAGCTGCGCCCCGCAGAGGCTACCGGCTTTGCGCAAAGCCTCTGCAGAAGCAGGCGCTCGAACGGCTGCTGGACGGGAGATTCCCGGCGGACCGGCTCATCGTCCTGCCGGAGGTCGACTCGACCAATACCTATCTCAAACAGCTTGCATCAAACGGCGCGCCGGATGAAACCGCGGTCCTTTCCATCCGCCAGACTGCCGGACGCGGGCGGCGCGGCAGAAGCTTTCTGTCCGAGCCCGGCGGGCTTTATCTGAGCTATCTGATCCGTCCGCATGAGTCTGCGCAGGAGCTTTTGCATCTGACGGCGCTCGCGGGGCTTTGCGTGTGCAATGCCGTCCGGCAGGTAACAGGCATGCAGCCTTCCATCAAGTGGCCGAACGACCCGGTGCTGAACGGCAAAAAGCTCTGCGGCATTCTGACCGAGCTGTCCGTGTCGTTGGAGACGCAGGAGCCGGAATATGTCGTCATCGGCATCGGCATCAACTGCAATCAGACGCAGTTTCCGCAGGAGCTCGATATGGCAACGTCGCTTCGCATCGAAGCCGGGCGCCCGGCAGACGTGAACGCCATCGCCGCGGCGCTGCTTCTGGAGCTTTCGCGGATGCGGCGGGAGTTTTTGAGCAGGAAGTCAGACTGGATTGCCGCATTCTCGCGAAACTGCCTGACCGTCGGCAAGGACATCCAGATTCTGCGCGCAGGCACGGTCCGGCAGGCAAAAGCAACCGGCATCGGTCCGGATGCGGAGCTTCTGGTGGAGTACCCGGACGGCACAAGCGGCAGCGTCTCTTCCGGCGAGGTGTCGGTGCGGGGGCTTTACGGGTATGTTTAATTGCCAAAGGGCATTTGCTTTTTGGCACACGGAATTTTCTGAAAGGAGTTTTTCCATGACAAACGAGGTTTTACAGGCAATCGAAGCGCGCAGAAGCTGCCGCAGCTATGAAGAAAGACAGATCTTGCCCGAGGAGCTCAGCGCCGTCACGCGCGCGGGCACCTGGGCGCCCACCGGCATGGGCAGACAGGCGGTAAAGATCGTCGTTGTGCAGGACAAGGATACGGTTGCGAAGCTTGAGCGCATGAACGCTGTTGTCCTCGGCAACCCTGACGCGCACCCGTTCTATGGCGCGCCGACGGTGCTGGTCGTCTTTGCTGACTCGACCGTTCCCACGCATGTCCCCGATGGCTCGCTGGTTCTCGGGACGATGCTGCTTGCCGCTTCTTCCATCGGGCTCGGCTCGTGCTGGATCAACCGCGCGAAAGAGGCATTTGAAACCAGGGAAGGCAAGGCGCTGAAAGCCGCGTGGGGAATCGAAGAAACCTACGTCGGCATCGGCAACTGCATCCTCGGCTACGTCAAGGGAGAGCTTCCCGCGCCTGCGCCGCGCAAGGCAGACTATATCGTCACGGTCTGACCCTTCCAACATCACACAGGAGGTACATCATGAGCTACGAACAAGCGGCATTTTGCGGCGCCATCGGGCGCGGCGAGGAAATCTTCTGGGTAAATCCGGAGAAAAAGCCCTATCGCGAGGTCGAAGCGTCGCTTCCCTTCTCTGCGGCGCAGATCGAGGACGCGGAGGCAAGACTTGCGCGTTTTGCGCCGTTTCTGGAGCTGAAATTCCCCGAGACCATCAAAACGCACGGTCTGATCGAGTCTGCGCTGCGCGAAATTCCGGGCATGCACGAGTGGCTCTGCGAGCCGTGCCCGGAAGCGCCGACGGGCAAGCTCCTTCTCAAGATGGACAGCCATCTGGCGGCAGCAGGCTCCGTCAAGGCGCGCGGCGGCATTTATGAAATTCTGCACCACGCGGAAACACTCGCGCTGGAGCATGGGATGCTGCAGCCCGGCGAGTCCTACGCCCGCTTTGCGGACCCCGATTTCCGGGCATTTTTCGGAAAATACTCGCTGCATGTCGGCTCGACCGGCAATCTGGGGCTCAGTGTCGGCGTCATCGGCGCGGCGCTCGGCTTTCAGACCTGCGTTCATATGTCTGCCGACGCCAAGCAGTGGAAAAAGGATCTGCTGCGCAGCCGGGGCGTGGAGGTACGCGAATACGCCTCCGACTACTCCGCGGCAGTCGCGGCAGGGCGCAAGCTGGCGTCCGAGGACGCGCGCGCCTATTTTGTCGACGACGAGCAGTCGCAGGACCTGTTTCTGGGATACGCGGTCGCGGCAAAGCGGCTGCAGAAGCAGTTAGAAGCAATGCAAATTCCGGTAGACGATGCGCACCCGCTGGTCGTGTATCTGCCCTGCGGCGTCGGCGGCGCGCCGGGCGGCATCTGCTACGGACTGAAAAAGCTCTACGGCGACAATGTGATCTGCTGCTACGTCGAGCCGACGGAAGCGCCCTGCATGCTTCTGGGGCTCGGCACGGGCAGAATGGAGAATATCTGCTGCGCGGACGTTGGCTTGAGCGGCAAAACAGCTGCAGACGGCCTGGCAGTCGGCAGACCGTCCGGGCTTGTGGCGCGGGCAACGCGCGAGCTTGTCTCCTGCGAAGCGACCGTGCGCGACCGCGCGCTGTTCCGGTACCAGAAAAAGCTCTGGGAGACAGAGAATATTTTCATCGAGCCGTCTGCCTGCGCAGGTTTCCACAGCTATGTCCAGCTGGCGCGTGCGTGTGCGGCAGGTCTCGCGCCCGAGACGCTGCACCCGGCGCTGCGCAATGCAGCGCACATCGTCTGGGCGACCGGCGGCAGCCTCGTGCCCGAGCAGGAGCGGCATACCATGCTGCAGACGAAAACCTGCCCCGAAGATCTCGGCGCGGCACCCCGGATTTTCCAATAAGCTTTGCAGACGCAAACGCGCGCAGGCGATGCCTGCGCGCGTTTCTGTTTTCCTGCGTTTCAAAGCTCGTCGAGCGTCAGCCGGAAGCTGTCCAGGAAGTGCTCCATGAAGTAATCGAGGCACGGCAGCTTCATATCCACAAGCGCCTGATAGGTCTGCTTTTCCGCCTGCGTGAACTCCGTATTGCCTGCCTTCAGCTCCTCGACGCATTTCAAATACGCCGAGAGCTTGTCCGCTGCCTTGACAATCACGCCGACTTTTTCGTCCGACTCAAACAGCAGCGGCTCGTAGCTTTTCTGCAGCTCCTGCGGAAGAAGCCCCAGCAGCTTCTTGCAGCTGACTGCCTCGACCTGCTTATACGCCTTTTTGATCTCGGGGTTAAAATACTTGATGGGCGTCGGCAGATCGCCGGTCAGGATTTCCGATGCGTCGTGGAACAGCGCGGCCGTCGCGCAGCGGTCCGGGTCTGCCGTACCGCCCAGAATGTCCCGCTCAATCAGCGCCAGCGCGTGCGCCAGTACGGCAACCATGTGGCTGTGCTCCTGAATGTTCTCCTGAAACGTGTTGCGCATGAGACCCCAGCGGGCAATGTAGCGCATGCGCGAGATCAGCGCGAAAAATTTATACTGCATAACTTTCTCCTTATCTGACAAGGTTTTTCTTTTTCCAGCCGCCGCGGAAGAAATGCGTATAGCAGGTCAGAAGCGCCGCCGTCCACGCCATCGCCTGACTCCACCAGATAGCCGTATAGCCAAAGCGCGTGGTTTGATACAGGCAGTAGGCGAACACCACGCGAAGTCCCAGCGCCAGAAGGGCGCAGAATGTCGCGAAAAAGCCTTCGCCCACGCCCTGGAACATACCGTTGGCAGGGAAATAGATCGCGAAAATCGGCATCGTGAGCGCCGAGGCAAGCAGGTGCTGATCGCAGATGGCAGCTGCCGCTTCATCCAGCTTGAACGCACCGGCGATCAATCTGCGCCCGAACAGCTGACAGAGGCAAAGCGCCGCCGTCAGAAGCAGCGACACCAGCACGCCCTGCCCAAGTCCTCTTGACACGCGCTCCGGCTGGCGCGCGCCCATGTTCTGCCCGGCGTAGGTTGCCATCGTGTTCTGGATGCCGATGATCGGAATCATCAGGATGTTTTCCATCCGGCTGGCAACGGTATACGACGCGATCATGCTCTCGCCGAAGAGATTGACGAGCTTCTGCAGAAACAGGAAGCCGCACGAGACGATCGACTGCTGCAGCGCCATCGGTGCGCCGATCTGAAGCACCCGCGCCGCGGCAGTCCGGTCGAGCCGCAGCTCGTGGGCAGAAAAGCGCAGCAGCTCATAGCGCCTGCGCATGTAGGAAAAGCCCACGACGCATGAGGCAAGCTGCGAAAGAACCGTCGCAATTGCCGCGCCGGCGACGCCCATGTGAAACCCTGCCACAAACAGAAGGTCCAGCACGACGTTCAGCACCGACGAGACGAGCAGGAAATAGAGCGTCGCCCGGCTGTCTCCCAGCGCGCGCAGAATTGCCGCCGCGATGTTGTAGCCGAACTGAAAGACCAGCCCGACCGCGTAAATTTTGAAATACAGCGCTGCCTGCGGCAGAAGCGACTGCGGCGTGCCCAGAAATTTTTCCAGAAACAGCTCCGCACTGCAAAAGCCGAGGACGGACATCAAAAGCCCCAGTGCCAGCATCAGAACGATCGACGACGATGCATAGCGCCGCAGATCCTCCAGCCGGTTCGCGCCAAAATACTGCGAGATCAGAACGCCCGCGCCGATAGAAAAGCCGATGGCAAGCGCCGTGAAAAGTGCGGTCAAGGACGCGCAGGAGCCGACGGCGGAGAGCGCCTGCTGGGAATTGAAGTTGCCGACGATGATGGTGTCGGCGGTGTTATAGAGCTGCTGCAGAAGGTTTCCTGCCATAATCGGCAGCGCGAACTGCACAATCAGCTTCCAGGGCGTGCCCCGGGTCATATCCTTTGTCATGCCATGTCTCCTGTGTATCAAAAATCCGTAACTTTTATTTTATCACAGAAGATCGGGAAAGTAAAATACAGCTTTCCACTTGCCAAACCTTTAACCCTGTAGTATAGTAGGTTAAAAGAAGGGAGCGGTTCCTATGATGATTTCCACCAAAGGGCGCTACGCCCTGCGCGTGATGCTGGACCTTGCCGGGCATATGGAAGACGGCTACATTCCCCTTGCCGAGATTGCCGCGCGGCAGCATATTTCCGAAAAATATTTAGAGAGCATCCTCTCTGTTCTGAGCAAGGCGGGGATGCTGAGCGCCCTGCGCGGCAAGGGCGGCGGCTATAAGCTCGCGAAAGCGCCGGAGGACTACTCGGTCTATGATATCCTGTGTCTGACCGAAGGAACGCTTGCGCCGGTCGCCTGCCTCGAGGCGGGTCAAAACTGCGAAAACTCCGCCGCATGCAGCACCTATCCTCTTTGGCAGGGGCTCGACGAGACGGTCCGCAATTACCTCGTGGGCTTTACGCTCGTCGATGTGCTGCACATGAAAAAATAACGAAAAGCGAAAGCCCCGCCGCACCGATGGTGCGGCGGGGTTCGTTTATTTGCGGATGGAAAGCTCGAGCATTTCCAGCGCTGGACGCAGCTGGTTATAGAACTCCGCAGCGGTCCGCGCCGCGGGAACGCGCGTGACGTACCACTCGCACGGTTCCAGCTCGGTGTCGCCAAAGCGTCTTGCAAAGTCCGCGCCCATATGCAGCGCCTGCGCATAGGGCAGCAGCTTGTAAAAATACTGCCCGTCGCGGCTTATGAGCATTGCCACATGGCGCTCGGAAAGCTTCTCGAGTCCCTTGCGGAAGCCGAGGCTCTGGGAAATGAGCTGCGCGCCAAGCTCGGTGCGCCTGCCGCCGTGCAGTGTGAGAAGCCCGCACACAAAGCTCATTGCGACCGCGACAAGCATCGCAGGCCCTGCGCCGGAAAGCTGCCCCGCAATCAGAAGCGCCAGCGCGCACACGGCAGAGAGAATCATTGCCGGAATATTGCCGAGGTAGTAAGAGCGCGGCATGCGCGAAATAAGAACGCTCAGGGCGATCCCTGCCAGCATACACAGAAACAGGATCAGTCCCCGCGCGGGCATGTTCGGCAGCAGCTGGCTCATGACGGCAAGAGACGCGATGCTGGCTGCAATCGCGCACAGCGCCTGCATGATTTTGACGTTGCCGCTTGAACGCGCGTAAAGCCGCCGGTCCCAGTAGCGCCGGATGGCGCGCATGGCGTTCTGCGCGGTGGTTTTATAGACGAGGCTTGCCCCGTCGCACACGTCGCCGCGCGAGAACAAAGACGCGAAAATCTTGACCTCGAGCCGCTTTCGCTCGTTGCCCATGATCACCTGCCGGTGCAGCAGCACATGCCCCTTTTCATCCATCTCGATCGTGAGATATCCGAGCGCTGCCCAGTGGCAGATCAGCATGTTGAAGTCCGGCACGCCGCCCGCAAGCAGGTACGGCAGATCGCACGGCAGCGCGGCGTCCGGCGGCGTTGCGCGGCTGGACACTGAGAGCCGCTTCGAGCGAAGCGTCAGCGCCCAGTACAAAAGCGCGAGCGCACTGAAAACCATCACAAGCGCCGTCTCTACCCAGCCGGACGACCATCTGGCGTATTTGCCCGCAAAGTAGCCCTCGCCGACGGTGAGCGTCATGGAAAGGGACTCATGGTCGCGCAGCGCGGTCGTGATCGTGCCGCCGATCATTCCCTCGCGGACGGTGAAGCTCATGTAGTCCTCGATCACATCGCCGTAGTACCCGCTGGTGAACGCCGGGTAGCTCTCAAAGGCAGCGGGAAGCGAGATGGTAAAATCGTAGTTGTTGATCGCCCAGTTCCATTTGGGCGCCAGCAGCGGCAGGGTCAGCGTCTGGATCTTATCCTGCTCGGTGACAAGCCCGGAGATTGTATAGAGAATCGTAAAGGTCCGGCTGCCGGAGAAGCCGCCGTTGGACGATAAAACCAGCACAGTGTAGCCGTCCTGCGTTGTTTTCTTGTACTTGTAGCCCGCGACGCTGATTTTCTTCGCGTTCGCTGCCAGAGGAAGCTCGATGGTATCCTCGGTGCCGGCAATGTCGATGGTGACGGTCTGCGTGATCTGGCAGCTGCCGGAGGCGTCTACCAGGCAGTCGGTCTTCATATCGGTAATGACGGTTACATCTGCGGCAAACGCCGGAACGCAGAGCGCCAGCGCGCACAAAACCGCCAGAAGCAGCGTAATCAGTCGTTTCGTTTTCTCCACCTCACTTCGGAGCGTTATGATATCTGGTGTATTCCTCAACAAAATACCACAAAATGCGCGAAATTGCAACCGTTCTGCGCAGACGCGGCACGAAAATCAGCGCTCCGGCACGGCGCGGTGTATTTCGGTGAAAAACACAAAACTGTCTGGCGTTTTCTGGCTGGAAAGCCCGTTGATTTCCATCCGGAAATACGATATGATAGCCTTGGAGACAGCGCCGGACGGTAAGCGGGCAGCACGGGCGGCGCGCAGATAAAAATTAAGGAGTTACATCTCATGATTATTACACAGAAAAAGCCTCTGGAGGAGGTTCTGGCTCTGGTCGGCGAGGCGAAAACCGTCGCGGTCATCGGCTGCGGGCTGTGCGCCTCCACCTGCCAGACCGGCGGCGCGCCGGAAGTCGAAGCGATGAAAAAGACGCTCGAAGAAGCCGGCAAGACCGTTGTCATCACCGACGTGGCAGACGCCTGCTGCATGAAGCTCGGCGTGCGCGCCAAATGTAAGGCAATCTCGACTGCCGCGCCCGACTGCATCGTTTGCATGTCCTGCGGCGACGGCGTGCAGACCATTGCCAAAAACTGCACCGGCATCCCCGTCTACCCTGCGAACAACACCATGTTCCTCGGCGAGGTCGCGCGCGTGGGCATCTGGGAAGAAGCGTGCAAGATGTGCGGCGACTGCGTGCTCGGCACAACCGGCGGCATCTGTCCCATCACCCAGTGCGCCAAGAGTCTGGTCAACGGACCGTGCGGCGGACAGAAGAACGGCAAGTGCGAGGTCAACCCCGAAAACGACTGCGCATGGATTCAGATCTACAAGCGCCTTGAGCAGCTCGGTCAGCTCGACAAGCTCACCATGACGCGCCCCGACAAGGGCTATGAAAAGGTCGCGTATCCGAGAACGATCAACCAGAGGGGGAAGAAGGCATGAGCAGATTAAAAGAAGCACTGGAAACCGGCAAATTCGGTGTGACCGCCGAGATGGCGCCCCCGAAGGGCTATGATTTTACCGAGCAGCTGGAAGCCGGCAAACTGCTTGCCCCCAAGGTCCACGCCGTGAACGTCACGGACATGCAGTCCGCGTCGCTGAAGGCGTCCAGCCTCGGACTCTGCATTGCGCTCAAAAACGCGGGCGTCGAGCCCATTTTGCAGATGACCGGCCGCGACCGCAACCGCATGGCAATTATGGCAGACGTTCTGTCTGCGGCGAGCTTCGGCATCGACTCGGTTCTCGCGCTCACCGGCGACCATCCGGTCGTGGGCGACTGCAAGGACGCAAAGCCTGTATATGATCTCGATTCCGTCGGCATTCTGAACATGCTGAGCAAAATGGAGCAGACGAACTGCGACTGCGGCGGCAACGAAATCGCCGGCGGCGCGCCGAAGCTCTACAAGGGCGCATCCGTCACGCCGGTCTATGAGCCGGTGTTCCTGCAGATCAACAAGCTCCGCCAGAAGGTGGAGGCGGGCGCCAGCTTCGTCCAGACGCAGGGCATTTTTGATCTCGATGCGTTCAAGCGCTTTTTGGAGCAGGTCGACGCGGCAGGCATCAAGACCCACGTCATGGCTGGCATCATTCCGCTCAAGTCTGCGGGCATGGCGCGCTACATGAACGAAAACGTCCCCGGCATTGCCGTGCCGCAGGAGATGATCGACCGCCTGGCTGCCGCTGCCGAAGAGGGCAAGGCAAAGGGCGTCAAGGGTCTTCCGATGAAGCTCGGCATGGAGATGGCAGCGGAAATGATCGCAAAGATCAAAGACGAGCATCTGTGCGATGGCGTCCACATCATGGCAATCGGCGCGGAGAAGAACGTCCCCGCCATCCTTGACCTCGCCGGTATCACCATCTGAGTTTTCCCATAACGCAAAAGGACCATCCCAACGGGATGGTCCTTTATTTGCAAAACCTCGTAGAGTTTCGCCATCCGCAGATGGCGAAATCAAATAGAAATTCATGTTATTCGGCGGCTCTGCCGACCGGACAGGACAGCCGTTAGCGGTTTTACCGCTTACGGATGTCGCGTACTCCTTGCGGGTAAACATACCGCTCGCCGAGCCAGTGTGGAATTTTGCGCCTCCGGCGCAAAATTATGCGCGCAGTCGAGGCGCAATCCCCTTTGGCAAAAAAGCATGGCTTTTTTGCCAATTCATTTTCCGGTGCCGAGCGCCTGCATGGAGTAGGTCAGGCAGAAGCACGCGCCGCCGGCGTAGATCAGCATGGACGAAAGCTCCTGCCCTGCCATCGCGCTGGCGCCGAAGAATACGCCGCAGAGGCTGTAGAAGCAGAGCCTTCTTCTTGCGCCATGGTCAAACGAGAAGCTTGCCGCGTGATAGGTTGCGATCATGAAGCAGATCAGCGCGAACAGACAGAAGCAATAATCCAGAATTGCCGGATCGTGCATCCAGCGGCGGAAGTCGAAAAAGAGCGTGCACACGTAGTACAAAATCGCCGGAACATACAGCATGGCAGGCGGTGCATCCTGTTTCAGCCGCAGCACGCCGCTTGCCAGAAGCGCCAGTGCGCCGACTACCCCCAGCGTGCAGATCAGCTTCACCGCCGTACCGTCGGAGGAAAAGCGCAGCACGCAGCCCGCGCCAAGCGCAATCGCGCCGAGCAGACTCAAAAGTGCATCTGCGCGCATCGGATGGAACACCTCGTCATAGCGCGCGCGCTTTTCCAGCGTCGCCGCCGACAGCCAGAACAAAAGCGCCATCAGCACGCTGAACGCAATCAGCGGAATCGCGCTTCCGCCGGACAGCATCGTCGCATGAAAAAAATAGCCCAGCAGCCCCGCCAGCACACCGAGCCAGGGCACCTTTGAAAAACCGATCTTCCGCGCCATACCGAACGTCCCTTCCCTTGCTTTCTCATATTTATAGTATAGCATATCAGCAGGGCGTTTTACAGACAAAAAGGTGTGAATTTTTTGAAAACAGCGCCGGAGCCACTCCGGCGAACGAAAAAATGCGGAAAAACGCCGCAATTTTTCCCAAAACGCGAGAGATTTCTCTTGCATTTTCCGCCTGCCGATGGTATAATCCAAATATCTTGATAGTAATTTTACTGGAGAGTGGGGAATACTTCCCCACTCTTTCTTGCTGAGAAAGGGAGTTTTGCATGAAGATCACGGAAACCGTCCGGCAGTTTGCCGAGCCTGTGGTGCAGGCGCACGGATGCTCGCTGTGGGATGTGGAGTATGTCCGCGAAGGCGCCGACTGGTTTTTGCGGCTGTACATCGACAAGCCCGGCGGCGTGGACATCAATGACTGCGAGGCAATTTCTCGCGCGGTCGACCCGATTCTCGACGAAAAGGACCCGATTCCCGACAGCTACAGCTTTGAGGTCTGCTCGGCAGGACTCGAGCGCGTTTTGAAGCGTCCGGGCGATTTTGAGCAGTTCATGGGGTCCATGGTCCTCGTGCGGCTCTATCAGCCGAAGGACGGCAAAAAGGAAATCGTTGGAACACTCGCAGGCTACGACGACGGCGCAGTGACGATCAGCCTCGGCAGCGAGACGGTCCGCTTTGAAAAGAAGGAAGTCGCGCTGGTGCGGCTGTATGTGTGGAGTTTTAAGGAGGAGTACAGAAAACATGAACGCTGAAATTTTTGCGGCGCTGGCGCAGCTGGAAAAAGAGCGCGGCATCCCGCAGCAGTACATGATCGACAAGATCACGCAGGCGCTGGTCGCGGCGTATAAAAAAGACAAGGAAGGCTATACCGATAACGTGTTCGTCGAGGTCGAAGACGGAGACCTCAAGATGTATGTGCAGAAAGAAGTCGTCGACGACGTGCTCACGCCTGCCACCGAAATTTCGCTCGACGCCGCGCGCAAGATCAACAAGCACGCCGAGCTGGGAGATCTGGTAAACGTCGACGTGCGCACCCAGAACTTCGGCCGCATCGCCGCCCAGACGGCCAAGCAGGTCATCATTCAGGGCATCCGCGAGGCCGAGCGCGGCATGATCTTCGACACCTTCTCGTCGAAAGAGCATGAGATTCTCACCGGCACCGTCCTTCGCGTCGCCCCCGACACCGGCGATATGACCATCCGCCTCGGCGGCAACAGCAGCGACCGCACCGACGCGATGCTTGCCGCTTCCGAGCAGGTCAAGGGCGAAAGCTACCGCGAGGGCGATATCATCCGCGTCTACGTCGTGGAGGTCCGCCGGTCGACAAGAGGGCCCCAGGTCATCGTATCGAGAACGCATCCGGGTCTTGTCAAGCGGCTCTTTGAGCTCGAGGTGCCCGAGATTGCGTCGGGTCTCGTCGAGGTCAAGTCCATTGCCCGCGAGGCAGGCTCGCGCACGAAGCTTGCCGTCTGCGCCACGCAGGAGAACATCGACCCCGTCGGCGCGTGCGTCGGCACCAGAGGCGCCAGAGTCGGCGCCGTGGTCGACGAGCTGCACGGTGAAAAAAATGGACATCATCGTCTGGTCTGAGGACCCGGCAAAGTTTGTAGCAGCAGCCCTGAGCCCGGCAGACGTCATTTCCGTGACGGTGCTGCCCGGCGCGCAGAAGGCATGCAGAGTCATCGTCCCGGACGATCAGCTGTCGCTTGCCATCGGCAAGGAAGGTCAGAACGCACGTCTTGCCGCAAGACTGACCGGCTATAAGATCGACATCAAGCCCGCCTCGCAGGCAGCCGAGTTTGAGCAGGCGCAGGAGCCTGCCGCACCAGAAGCCGCTTCCGAAGCGGAAGAAGCAGAATAACCGTTTTTCATACGGAAGGAGGTACAAAGCCGGATGCAAAAGAAGATTCCCATGCGCCAGTGCGTCGGCTGCCGCGAGATGCGGCAAAAGAAAGAGCTGGTGCGCGTGGTCAAAAGCCCGGAGGGCGTCATCAGTCTGGATTTTCGGGGGAAAGCCCCAGGGCGCGGCGCGTACCTCTGCCCGAACAGCGAGTGCCTGAAAAAAGCGATCCGCGCCAAGGCGCTGGAACGTGCCTTCGACACCCGGATTCCGCAGGAAATTCTGGACGAACTGGTCAGAACCATGGAGGAGCAGCACGATGAATGAAACGCAGCGCAAGGCGCTTTTGCTTCTGGGTTTGGCGCGCAAGGCGCGCAAGCTCGAGATCGGAGAGGAGCCCTGCGGCATTGCCTGCCGCAGCGGAAAAGCAAAGCTGCTTCTCATCGCGCACGACGCGGGCGACCACACATTCCGCCGCGCAAGATCCTATTGCCGGGCGGGAAAGCCCCCGTACCTGTGCGTGCCGTTCACGAAGGACGAGCTGGGGGACGCACTGGGCTGCAACGCCTGCGCGCTGTGCGCAATTCTGGACGCGCCGTTTGCAAAGGCGTTTCTGGAGGACCTGCCGGAGCTGGCGCAGCAGCATGAGGAGATTTTACAGGAGCTGACGCGGCAGACCGCGCGCGTGCAGAAACGCCGCCAGGAAGAAAAGGCACACCGGAAAAACGTGAGATTTGGTAAAAAGTAATGGAGGTGGCTGTATGAGTATTGAGATCAAGCAGAAAATCAAAGAGGTAGCAGACGATTTTGGGATGCCCGCCAAGAACCTCATCGAAATTGTCGGAAAGTTTTATGATAAGCCCAAGAGCAGCTCGCAGAATCTGACGGAAGAGCAGCTGAACGTAATTTTTGACTATATCACCGCGCAGAACCAGATCGGCTCGATTGCCGAGGTCTTCGCCGCAGCAAAGCCGAAGGACGAGCCGAAGCCCGCTGCACCCGCACCCGCACCGCAGCAGAGCCAGCCGGTCCAGAGCCAGCAGCCCGCGCCGCGTCCGCAGCAGAATCAGCCCCGTCCGCAGGGAAGCTTCAACAACAATAATAACCGCCCGGCGCAGCAGCAAAATCAGCGCCCGCAGTTTAACCAGCGCCCGCAGCCGCAGAATCAGCAGCCGCGTCCGCAGCAGTCCCAGCCGCAGCAGCAGGCGCCCCAGAGCCAGAATGCGCAGAACAATGCACAGCAGCCGGCAAAGCAGCCGCAGCCCGAGCGCAAGCGTGAGCGCCGCGTCATTGATACCAGCGCCGTCACCGTCAACGCCGACCGCTACGACGACCGCGTCGATTCTCTGGTCTCCGAGCGCGTGCAGAACTACTCGAGCGGCAAGCAGAAAATCGGCAACAAGAACAAAAAGCAGCAGGCAAAGAAGTTCGGCACCAAGAACCGCTCCGAGGAGCAGGAGAAGATGCGCCGGCTTCAGCTCGAAATCGCCAAAAAGGCGCCGCTGGTCGTCAAGATTCCGGACGAGATTACCGTCGGCGAGCTTGCTTCGCGCATGAAGAAAACCGCCGCAGAGGTCATCAAGTGCCTGCTGAAAAACGGCGTGATGGCGTCCGTCAACCAGACCATCGACTACGACACCGCAGAGTTTGTCGCCGTGGAGCTGGGCTGCAAGGTTGAGCGCGAGGTCGTCGTCACGATTGAAGAAAAGCTCTTCGACGATCATGAGGACACAGCAGACGAGCTGGTCTCCCGTCCCCCGGTCATCGTCGTCATGGGTCACGTCGACCACGGCAAGACCTCGCTTCTTGACTATATCCGCCATGCAAAGGTCGCAGCCGGCGAAGCAGGCGGCATCACCCAGCACATCGGCGCTTACACCGTGAAGGTCGGCGACCAGCCCATCACCTTCCTCGACACCCCGGGTCACGCGGCGTTCACTGAAATGCGCGCGCGCGGCGCGATGTGCACCGACATTGCCATTCTCGTGGTCGCCGCCGACGACGGCATCATGCCGCAGACGATCGAGGCCATCAACCACGCCAAGGCCGCGAACATCCCCATCATCGTCGCGGTCAACAAAATGGATAAGCACGGGGCAAACCCTGACCGCATTCTCACCCAACTGACCGAGCACGGTCTGACGCCTGCCGACTGGGGCGGCGAGACCGAGGTCTGCAAGATCTCCGCAAAGACCGGCGAGGGCATCGACGATCTGCTCGAGACCGTCCTTCTGACCGCAGAAATGCTGGAGCTCAAGGCAAACCCGAACCGCGCCGGCAAGGGCTGCGTGCTCGAAGCGCGGCTCGACAAGACCAGAGGTCCGATCGCAACGCTTCTGGTTCAGAACGGTACGCTCCATCAGGGCGACCTCATCATTGCGGGCACTGCCGTCGGCCGCGTCCGTGTCATGACGAACGACAAGGGCTTACAGGTCAAAGACGCAGGTCCGTCGATCCCGGTCGAGATCACGGGTCTGACCGAGGTTCCCGCGCCGGGCGATGAATTTAACGCCGTTGCAGACGAGCGCATGGCGCGCCAGCTGGTCGAGCAGCGCAAGCAGAAGATCAAGGACGACGCCAACAAGCTCAACCAGAAGGTGACCCTCGAGAGCCTGTTCTCGAAGCTGCAGGAGGGCGAGATGAAGGAGCTGAACCTCATCGTCAAGGCCGACGTGCAGGGCTCGGCAGAGGCAGTCAAGGCGTCGTTGGAGAAGATTTCGAACGACGAGGTCCGCGTCAAGGTCATCCACGCAGGCGTCGGCGCGATCAACGAGTCCGATATCCTGCTGGCCTCCACGGCCAACGCCATCGTCGTCGGCTTCAACGTCCGCCCGAACGATCAGGCGCAGGCGGCTGCAAAGCGCGACAAGGTCGACGTGCGGATGTACCGCGTCATCTACGACGCCATCGACGAGATCGAAGCCGCCATGAAGGGCATGCTCGCGCCGAAGTACCGCGAGGCCATCATCGGCCATGCCGAGGTCCGCCAGACCTACAAAGTCTCCGCCATCGGCACCATCGCGGGCTGCTATGTCAAGGACGGCAAGGTCACGCGCGACAGCACGGTCCGCGTCCTGCGCGACAACATTGTCATTCACGAAGGAAAGCTCGGCTCGCTGCAGCGCTTCAAGGACTCCGTCAAGGAGGTCGCGGCGGGCTACGAGTGCGGCATGTCCATCGACAAGTTCAACGACATCAAAGAGGGCGACATCTTCGAGTGCTTCGTGATGGAGCAGATCAAAGAATAACATTCTGGCAAAAAGCAGGGGCTTTTTGCCAAAAGGAAGGCGCCTCGACTGCGCGCAGAATTTGTGCGGCAAAGCCTCACAATTTCCACACTTGCGAGGCGATAGGTATGTTTACCCGCAAGGAGTACGCGACATCCGTAAGCGGCAAAGCCGCTAACGGCTGTCCAGTCCGGTCGGCAGAGCCGCCGGATAAAATAAACTCACACTTTATTTCGCCATCTTCGGATGGCGAAACTCTGCGAGGCTGAATCATGCAAAAGGAGGTACTATGGCTTCCAATCGAATTGGACGGATCAATGAAGAGATCCAGCGCGAGCTTTCCGATCTGATCCGCTCGCTCAAGGACCCGCGCGTACAGACGCTGCTTTCCATCACCCGCGTCGACACCACGCCGGATCTGCGCTACAGCAAAATTTATATCAGCGTCCTCGACGAGGAAAAGCAGAAAGACGCCCTGCGCGGGCTCAAATCCGCGGGCGGCTGGCTCCGGCGCGAGCTCGGCAGCAGCCTGCAGCTGCGCTATACGCCCGAGCTGGTGTTCGAGCTGGACGACTCGCTCAAATACGGCGCGCACATGTTCGATCTTCTGTCGAAGCTCGAGGCGGAGCAGAAGGAAAAAGCGGGAGAGACAGGCAATGACGAGGCTTGAAACGGCGCAGATGCTGCGCGAGCACGACAACTTCATCATCCTGACCCATCGCCGCCCGGACGGAGACACCACCGGATGCGCCGCGGGGCTGTGCCTGGGTCTGCGCGCGCTCGGAAAGTCGGCTTGGGTGCTCAGAAACCGGCAGCTGACGCCGAAGCTCGCGCCGTTTGCCGAAGGGCTTCTGACGGATACCTGCCCGGAGGACGCGACGGTCATATCGGTGGACATTGCGTCGCTGGGGCTTTTCAGCTTTGATGCGGAGGCGCTTCATCTGGAAGAACGGCTCTGCTTTGCCATCGACCACCACGGGGAGCAACGATTTATCGGTCCCGAAGCTCGTCGAACCGGACAGCGCCGCCTGCGGCGAGATCATTCTGGAGCTGCTGGAGCTGCTCGGCGTGACGCTGACGCGGCAGATGGCGGAGGCGTTGTATCTTGCCATCTCGACCGACACCGGCTGCTTCAAATATTCCAATACCACCGCGCACACCCATGCCGCAGCGGCAACGCTGATTGCCGCAGGCGCGGAGGTCTACCCCATCAACAAGGCGTTTTTCGACACGAAGAGCTTTGCGCGGCTGAAGCTGGAGGCGCGGCTGACCGATTCCATCGAGCTTTACGGCGGCGGAATCGTCGGGCTGTGCACGATGCCGAAATCGCTTTTAACCGAGCTCCAGATCTCGGAGGACGATGTCGACTCCATCTCAGGCTTTGCCCGCTCGATCGAGGGTGTGGAAATCGGCATCATGATCCGCGAGGTGGAAGACGGCGGCGGGAAAATTTCGCTCCGCACGTCAGAACACTACAACGCCTCCGAGCTTTGTAAGGCTCTGGGCGGCGGCGGGCATGCGGCAGCGGCAGGCGCGACGGTTCCGGGTGGAATCACAGGCGCGCGGCATGCCATTTTGTCGCTGCTGGCGCAGCGCGGGATTATCCGGGAGCGCTGATATGGCAAACGGAATTTTAATTGTGGACAAGCCCGACGGCTGGACCAGCCAGGATGTGGCAGCGAAGCTGCGGGGCGTGTTCCATGAAAAGCGCATCGGGCACGGCGGGACGCTCGACCCGATGGCAACCGGCGTGCTGCCCATTTTCATCGGGCGCGCCACGCGCGGGGTCGAATTTTTCGAGTCCGCGGAAAAAGAATACATCGCCGGAATCCGGCTCGGCACGGTCACGAACACCCAGGACATCACGGGCGAGGTTCTGGAAACGAACCCTGTTTCCGCGACGCGCGAGGATGTGCTTGCCGCGCTTCAAAAATGCACGGGAGACATCGAGCAGATGCCTCCCATGTATTCCGCCATCAAGATTGGCGGGCAAAAGCTGTATGAACTGGCGCGCAGAGGCGTCGAGGTTGAACGGCAGCCCCGGCAGATTACGATTTTCGAGCTGGAGCTGATGGGCGGCGCAGGCTGCGACTACACGCTTCGCGTCCGCTGCTCGAAGGGCACCTATGTGCGCACGCTCTGCCATGATTTAGGGCAAATGCTCGGCTGCGGCGCGTGCATGTCGTCGCTTCGCCGGACGAAGGCAGGCATGTTTACGCTTTCGCAGGCAATCACCCTGCCGCAGATTCTGGAATTCGCGAAGGAAAACGACCCGCAGGAGCTTTTGATGCCGGTCGACGCGCTGTTTTCGCAGTACCCGCCGCTCATTGTCGAGCTCGGGCAGGCAGAAAAGCTGCGCCACGGCGCGCAAATCAAGGACTGGCACTTTGCGCCCGGCACCTACCGGGTCTACAGCATCACGGGAGAATTTCTGCTTCTGGGCAAGGTGGAGAACACCATTCTGACCACGATCAAGAGCTTTTTTGAGGTTTGAGGGAACAAGACTTGAACAAACGACGTGTCATTGCGCTGGGCTTTTTCGATGGCGTTCACATCGGGCACGGCGCGCTTCTGAAAAAAACATACGAACGCGCGCGCGAGCTGGACGCGGTGCCGTCGGCAATGAGCTTCGATACGCATCCGGACACGCTGGTGTTCGGAACACCGGCAGAGCTTCTGAACACGATGGACGAGCGAAAGCATCTGATGCAGTCGCTCTACGGCATCGAGGACGTGATCTTCTGCCACTTTGACCGGGACATGATGAACATGCCCTGGGAGGCATTCGTCGAGGACTATCTGGTAAAAGAGCTTCACGCCTGCCATCTGGTCTGCGGGCACGACTACCGCTTCGGTGCGCGCGGCATCGGAGACGCACAGAAGCTGGCGGAAAAATGCCGCGCGCTCGGGCTCGGCTGCGATGTCATTGGAGAAGTGAAGCTGGACGGCATCACCGTCAGCTCGACGCATCTGCGAACGCTTCTGAAAGCGGGTGAGATGGAAACTGCCGTGCGCTTTCTGGGGCATGGGCACATCCTCTCCGGCCTTGTGCAGCACGGCGACAGCCGCGGGCATACGCTCGGGCTGCCGACGGCAAACCTCGCACTCGAGCCGGAGCTTTTAGTGCCTGCCTTCGGCGTGTATGGCGGCTGGGCGGACGCAGGGGAGCTTGGAAGGTTTCCCACGGCGGTCAATCTCGGCATCCACCCGACGGTCCATCAGCTGCCGCAGCCGGTTGCCGAAGCGTCGCTGCTCGGCTTTTCCGGCGATCTCTATGGAAAATTTCTGCGGCTGGAGCTGCTGTTTCAGGTCCGCCCCGAGCAGAAGTTTTCCTCTCTTTCCGAACTTACCGCGCAGATTGCGCGTGACCAGCAGACGGTGCTGCACCGTCTGAGCGGCGTATAACATACCGGAGGCAATCAAACGGCTTTGCCTCCGGTTTTGCCGCGCCCATTTTGTCGAAAGCCAGCGAATGCGCCGCGAGAACGGAGGAATGATTTTTTGCACGAGCATCATATTCCAAGAGTCCTTACCAGTGAAGAACAGCACCGCAGGATGCTGCAGACACCGGTTGCGAAGCTGATTTTGTCACTTGCCGCGCCGACCGTGGCAAGCCAGCTGATTTCCATCATCTACAACACTGCCGACACCTACTTTGTCTCGCAGATTTCCACGAGCGCTTCTGCCGCCGTCGGCGTGGTGTTTTCGCTGCAATCCATCATACAGGCATACGGCTTCGGCGTGGCAATGGGCGCAGGCAGCCTCATCAGCCTGCGGCTGGGCGAAAAGAAGGACCGAGACGCCAATATGTATGCGACCAGCGGCTTTCTTGCCGAGTTCGTGGGAGGACTGCTGATGCTCGTGTTCGGGCTTTTGTATCTGGAGCCTTTGATTCGCGTGCTGGGCGCGACGGAAACGATGCTGCCGCATGCGTGCGCCTATGGGCGGATTATCCTGATGGGCGCGCCGATCATGTGCGGCTCGTTCATTCTAAACTGTATTCTAAGAGCCGAGGGCGCGGCGGTTGCGTCCATGATCGGTCTGTGCTCAGGCGGCATTCTCAACATCGCGCTCGACCCGCTGCTGATTTTCACCTTCGGCATGGGCACGGCAGGCGCTGCCGTGGCAACCGTGATCAGTCAGTGCGTGAGCTTTCTCGTGCTTGCCGTTGCGTTTCTGCGCGGCAGAAGCATCGTTCATCTGCGCCCGAAGTATATCAGCCGCAGCCCGCGCGACTACGTGCAGATTCTTGCCGTCGGCTTCCCGACGATTGCCCGGCAGGGCATGGCAAGCCTTGCCTCGGCGCTTATGAACATACAGGGCGCAGTCTATGGCGACGCTGCCGTCGCGGCGCTTACGATCTCCAATAAAATTTATCTTCTCGTGCGCAACTTCATAATCGGCATCGGGCAGGGCTTCCAGCCCGTCGCGGGCTATAACTACGGCGCGGGCGACCGCAAGCGCACAAGGCAGGCGTTTATCTTTGCAACCAAGCTCGGCACCGTGATCTGCATCCTTGCCGCCGCTATCATTGCTGCGTTCGCAGAGCCGATCATTGGCTGGTTCCGCGCGGACGATCAGGTCATTGCCATCGGGCGGCTGGCGCTGCTGTATACCTGCGCGGTCATGCCGTTTATGGCGTATTCCACCTTTGTGAACCAGCTCTACCAGTGCCTGGGCTACAAGCTCCCGGCGACGGTGCTTGCATCTCTGCGTCAGGGCATCTGTTATCTGCCTCTCATTTTCATCCTGCCGCATTTTCTCGGCTTGCAGGGCGTGCAGATGACGCAGCCCGGCTCGGACCTTCTGCCGTTTTTCATCTGCATCCCCTTCCAGATTGTGTTCTTCCGCAAGCATCTGCGTGACAACGCCTGACTTGCAGCGAAAACAGCTCCGCCGAAAACCGGCGGAGCTGCTCTTTTTTTTCGCTATTATTTACAAAGACGCCTGTTTTGGATATACTAACGGTATAGCTGTGAAATTTCCGTGAAAAAACCAAAATCGGGGACGCGCCATGAGACGCCTGCATCGCGCCTGAGCCGTCTGTCTGGGCTGTACGTTGATGCTGCTGGTCAGCGGCGGACTGTGCATCAACGCCTTTTCCGTGACCCAGCCGTATATTCTCGCGCAGAACGGCTTTACCAACACCGAAACCTCCATGATTACAACCGCCTGCTCGGTGACGTTTCTGCTTTGCATGTTCGGCATCGGCGCGTCCCTGACTACGGTTGGCTTGAGCGTCTGGGCGGCAGACTTTTCCTGCGCCGAACGGCGCGCGCAGAGCGTCCAGCGCTTTCAG